>OOIG01003031.1_pt1 | contig 10644 bp, 9 predicted proteins | sample 1692091 | NCBI WGS metagenome assembly OOIG01 (sample SAMN06348188, study PRJEB24527) | human gut metagenome | biome: human gut; feature: ankylosing spondylitis patient; material: feces | host: Homo sapiens | place: China | collected 2015-10
CCCGCCGAATCTCAGGCGTTCTTTTTCTGCAGCACGCAGCGCACTTCTCTGGCAATAGCCGCTGCATCTAATCCATATTTCTCCTGAAGCCGTGCATAGGGCCCGCTCTCCCCGTGAGTATCCCGCAGGCCAATACTCCCTACAGGGACACAGGCGCCTTCTCTGCAGAGCACTTCGCATACCGCGCCGCCCAATCCGCCGTAAATATTGTGCTCCTCCGCCGTAACAATGGCGCCCGTCTCCGCCGCGCAGCGAAGGATCAACTCTTTATCAATCGGTTTGATGCAGAACATGTCGACTACTCGCAAAGAGATTCCCTCTGCCGAAAGCATTTCAGCCGCCTGCAGTGCATTTCCTACCAGCAATCCGCAGGCAATGACCGTGGCGTCACTGCCCTCGCGAACAATTTTCCCCTCTCCCTCGCGAAACACTTCGGTCTCTTCATAGAGGCTGAGAAACGCCTCCCGGGAAAGGCGCAGATACATGGGCGAAGGATCTGCAATCGCATTCTTCACCAGCCACGCCGTTTGCACCGCATCACTGGCCACAAATACTTTCATATTGGGCAAGGTCCGCATGATCGCAAGGTCCTCCAGCGCGTGGTGGCTGGCACCATCCAGCGCATCCGACAGGCCTCCGTAAGCCCCCGCCAATTTGATGGGCAGGCGGGAATAGGATGCGTAAATCCGTGTCGCTGTCAGCCCCAAGCTGGACAAAAACACAGCAAATGTGTTGACAAACGGTATCTTTCCTGTAGCAGCAAACCCCGCTGCCATAGCTGTCATGTTGCTTTCAGCAATGCCGACATTAAAAAACCGTTCCGGACATGCCGCGCCAAAAACAGCCGATTTGGTGGACCCGCTGACATCGGCATCCAGGACCACTACCCGCGGATCTTCTTTTCCATAGGTAACCAACGCCTCACCATAGGCTTCCCGAATCGTCTTTGCCATCAGACCCTTCCCTCCAGTTCCTGCATAGCCTTTCTATAGCTCTCATCATCAATCGCTTTCCCGTGCCAGGCATTCTTTCCTTCCATGAAGGAAACGCCCTTTCCTTTGACAGTATGGGCAAGAATGACCACCGGTTTTCTTCTTACTTCCTCCGCCTCTGTATAGGCGTCCCAAAGCTGGGCTACATCATGGCCGTCGCACTCTATGCAGTGCCAGCCAAAAGCTGTAAACTTGGCACGAATGTCCCCCAAGGGCATTACAGCTTTCGTAGGACCATCCAGCTGCACATCGTTCCAGTCCAAAATGGCGCACAGGTTGTCCGCCCCGAATTTGGCGCCGGACATGCACGCCTCCCACACAGTTCCTTCATCTAATTCGCCATCGCCAAGCACGGCATACACCCGCCCGGAACTTCCATCCAGCTTCAGGCCAAGGGACATACCCAGTGCTGCAGACAGTCCCATTCCCAGCGGGCCGCTGCTCAGATCCACGCCAGGCGTTGTCCGCATGCAGGGATGGCCCTGCAGATCGCTGTTCACCTCACGCAGGCTGTGGAGTTTCGCCAGTGGGAAGAACCCTTTTTCCGCCAGAACCCGGTACAACATGGGGGCAGCATGCCCTTTGGACAGCACCAGTCTGTCACGGCCCGGATCTTGAGAATTTTGGGGATCAATTCGCATTTTTTTCATTAAAAGTGTGACAAGGATCTCACAGGCAGACAAAGAACCACCGGGGTGGCCGCTTTGCTTCTCATGAAGAACCGTTATCACATCCATCCGGCATTGCCTGCATAGTTCATTGAGTTCATCAATCTCCCATTTTGCCAAACACATATATCCACCTCTCAGATGTATTCAATTTGCAAATGTTCCCCCGGCAGGTTATCGGCAAGTTTCACCTTCCCCACATCCTTCCACAGTTCTTATTTGCATACGTTTTCTGTTCAGAGATTTGTGCCAACAGATTCCCAAAAATATCTTGTATTATTAATCAAATATTTGTAATACAAGTATACCATAAAGATATACCTCTCCCATAATAAAGTCAATATGTGGGCTGCCCCAAAAATTTGTTTATTTTTTGTGTATTCTCCCAAATTTTTGTATCAGTTGACCATATATGCGAAAAAAATTTCTTATTTTTTGTTGTTTTAGGAAAAAGTAATTGACATTTTCCTCCAATTCTCGTATTCTGCTTATAGAAATTGTCGTTCAATAGAGGGGGGGATTTGTTGTATGACAAAAAGTGAATATATTACGCAAAAATTTCGGGAGGCCATTGCCAGCGGCAAATGGAAGGTAGGCGAAAAAATCCCCTCAGAAACGCAGCTGTGCACGCTTTTCAATGTCAGCCGCATGTCGGTGCGCAGCGCAATCAGCACCTTGGTTGCACAGGGTCTTCTGGTCTCCTACCGAGGGCGTGGCACATTTGTGTGTGATGGAGATATAGACAGCCAGCCCACAGGACTGCTAACCCGCCAGACCCAGTTCAGCAGAACGGACATGTTTGAATTCCGGCGCATTATGGAAATCGAGAGTGCTGCTTTGGCAGCGGTCCGCGCAGATGACGAGGCAATGCGAAAGCTGGAGTATTTAACAAAAATGTTCCAGGATGCATCTGATTCCGAGACATCTATCGAGGCCGATCTGGAGTTCCACTATACTATCGCCAAGGCCACCAAAAACGCTGTGATTGCCGAGACGTTCGATCTGCTGCGGACATCCTACCAGCGGATGTTTATGGAAAACGTCAGACGGCGGGGCGCCGCAGGCGCCGCAGAGCACCTGCAAATCCTTCTTGCGATCGAGAGTAGAAACCCGGATCTGGCCCGGCAGTACATGGCGGAGCATCTGAACAAAGCAATGGAGGAAAGTATCGAAACCGCCTTTTTCAATAGCGATATCTCTGTACAGGCACAGGTGGCAGAGCCCGTACTTCTTCGTTAATCTTGCCGTTTCTCAAAGAATGCTGTTTCCAGCAGCATTGGGATTGGCCATGTATTCTTTTCGAGTTATAAGTCATACATAAAAAAGAGCGGAGTGGTTTAAACAAAACCACTCCGCTCCTTTTCATTTGTAAAAACAGGGTTTCAGAACTTTTCCCGATTGATCCAGAGGCCCAAGGCGGGGTTGGGAATGAAATATATTTCCTCGCCGTCGGGCAGAGTGTTGTAGCCGTAGGTCAGCTTCTCCGGATCATAGCGCTTGGCCATCTCGTCGTAGTCCGCAGCGTTAAAGCCCACACCCTCGATCTCCTCCTTGGTAATATTCTTCACCGCATAGGTAATGGTGAAGCGGCCGTCAGAGGAGCCATGGATCAGGTGGGCCGCAGCGCCCATGTTATCCCTGAGATCCTGGTTCTCCGGCTTCTCAAACTCCTCCAGAGTGTGGATACGGCCACGATAACCGTACTTACGGATGAGCTTGTCCACCTGGGCGTCCTCGCCAAACTTACTCACACCAGGAGCCAGCACGATCAGTTCCCCACCATCAGCAATGGCCATCCGGGTGCGGTAGACGGACTTGTTGCCCAGCCAGGTGCTCTTAAACTCACTGGGATCCAAATACACCACGCACTTCTTGATGCCGGTCTCCACGAAGTCAATATTCTTCTCCTGGGCCAGAGCAATGGCTTTTTCCAGCACCAGCCGAGTATCTCCGATAAAGAGGCCGTGGGTATGGATCTTGCCGCCAGGAGCCGTGGTAACGGTTAGAACAAAGAGGATGGGACGGTCCTTAAGGTACTTGGCCAGAGCGTAGTCAAAGATCTTGCGCACAGGGGTGTGGTCCTTGCCCATCATTCGCTCCATGCCATAGACCGCGCCCACCATATGACTCTTGTTGATCATGTCGCTGCCGCCCACGCCAACAAACAGGTTCTTGGAGTGGTTGGCCATGCCAATGACCTCGTGGGGCACTACCTGGCCCGGCGAGATGATGAGATCATACTTTTCATCCATGACAAGGCGGTTGATCTCTACATCCACACTGTCGTGCCAGAGGCCCTCGGTGATCTCCTCCAGATATTCAGCCGGTACCTCGCCGATCTTCACCACGTCGGTACGCCAGTTGTGGGGGATGAATTTCTCATAGGGAATGTCGCCGAACATGGCCGCCGCCTGTTCCCGGCTCACCGGCTCATGGGTACCCAGGGCAGGCAGGATATCCACCTCACAGCCCCGCTCCACCAGAGCGTGGTAGTAGACGTTGGTAATATAGCCGGCGTTGGAGTGGAAGCGGGTGAAATCCGGGGGAATGATCAGGACATGCCTCAGTTCCCGCCCCTCCAGGGACCGGAGGAGCGCGGTGCGGATCTCCTCCAGAGAAAGGCCCGCCTCCGTTTTCGCATAGGTAAATTGCTCCATAGTAACCTCCATAAGGGGTGCCCGGAGGCGGTCATTTCCACCTCCGGGCTGTTGTTGTGTTTTTTTCTTACACGCCGGAGTAGGCGGAGAAGCCACCATCTACCGGGAGCACCACGCCGGTGATGAAGGACGCAGCCTCGTTATCCAGCAGGAACAGCAGGGCACCCAGCAGCTCCTCAGGCTCGCCGAAACGGCCCATGGGGGAGGCGGCCAGGATCTTGCCGGTACGGGCGGTGGGGGTACCATCGGCATTCCACAGGAGAGCAGCATTCTGCTTGGTGGAGAAGAAACCAGGGGCGATGGCGTTGACGCGAATACCCACCTTGCTGAAGTGGACGGCCAGCCACTGGGTGAAGTTGGAAATGGCGGCCTTGGCGCCAGAGTAGGCAGGGATCTTGGTCAGGGGGGTGTAGGCGTTCATGGAGCTGACGTTGAGGATGTTGCAGCCCTCACGGCCCACCATGTCCCTGGCAAAGGTCTGGGTGGGAACCAGGGTGCCGATGAAGTTGAGGTTGAAAACAAATTCTACGCCCTTCTGCTCCAGATCAAAGAAGGACTTGGTGTCAGCATCAATGTCGCCCACCTCAAAGTACTCCTTGTCGGTGGTAGCCCGGGGGTTGTTTCCGCCGGCGCCGTTGATGAGAATGTCACAGGGGCCCAGATCCTGCAGCACTGCCTGGTGGCAGGCCTCCATGGACTCCTTCTCCAGGACGTTACACTTATAGGCCTTGGCCACGCCGCCATCGGCGCGGATCTCAGACGCCACCTTCTCAGCGGCCTCCTCGTTCAGGTCCAGCACAGCCACCTTGGCGCCAGCGGAGGCCAGAGCCTTGGAGAACATACCGCACAGGACGCCGCCTGCACCGGTAACAACAGCTACTTTACCGCTGAGATCAACATTCAGAGGAAGTTTCATTGCGAGATACCCCTTTCTTTTTCTACAAGCGAACGAAACGTTCGCGCAAAGTTCTTTTTGACTCCCTTTTCTTTCAAGAAAAAGGACGGTCGTTTCTTACGCCTGATAAGTATTGGCAGTAGTGCTGCCGCCGTGGCCGGTCCAATTGGTGTGGAAGAACTGGCCTCTGGGCTGGTCGATGCGCTCGTAGGTGTGGGCGCCGAAGTAGTCCCGCTGGGCCTGGAGCAGGTTGGCGGGGAGGCTGGCAGTGGTATAGCCGTCAAAATAGCTGAGAGCAGAGGAGAAGGCGGGCATGGGGATGCCGGCCTTGGCGGCGTAAGCCACCACCTCGCGCCAAGCGGGTACGAGGCCCTTGATGGTCTCCCCAAAGTAGTCGTCCATCAGCAGGTTCACCAGATTGGGATCCTTGTCATAGGCCTCCTTGATCTTGCCCAGGAACACGCTGCGGATGATGCAGCCGCCCCGCCACATGAGGGCGATGCCGCCGTAGTTGAGGTTCCAGTTGTAGGTCTTGGCAGCGGTGCGCATAAGGGTGTAGCCCTGGGCGTAGGAGATGATCTTGCTGGCATAGAGGGCCTTGCGGATGTTCTCGATGAAGGCGGCCTTATCGCCGGTGAAGGCGGGAATCTCCTTGGGGAACACCTCGGCAGCCGCCACACGCTCCTCCTTCATGGCAGACAGGCACCGGGCAAACACAGCCTCGCCGATGAGGGTCAGAGGCACGCCCTCATCCAGAGCAGCAATACCAGTCCACTTACCGGTACCCTTCTGACCGGCAGTGTCCAGAATGTAGTTGACGGTGGTCTCACCCTTTTCATCCTTGTAGCCCAGGATATCCCGGGTGATCTCAATGAGGTAGCTGTCCAGCTCGGTCTTGTTCCAGTCGGCAAAGACCTGGTGCATCTCCTCGGCGCTCATGCCCAGACCGTCCCGCATCAGCTGGTAGGCCTCGCAGATGAGCTGCATGTCGCCGTACTCTATGCCATTGTGGACCATCTTCACGAAGTGGCCGGCGCCGTTCTCGCCCACCCAGTCGCAGCAGGGGGAGCCGTCCTCCACCTTGGCGCAAATGGCCTGAAAGATGGGTTTCACATAGGGCCACGCGGCAGGGGAGCCACCGGGCATCATGGAGGGGCCCTTCAGGGCGCCTTCCTCGCCGCCGGACACGCCGGTGCCGATGTACAGAAGGCCCTTGCTCTCCACATACTGGGTGCGGCGGATGGTATCAGGGAAGTGGCTATTGCCGCCGTCGATGAGGATGTCGCCCGCCTCCAGGTGGGGGATCAGCTGGTCGATGAGCTGATCCACGGCAGCGCCGGCCTTGACCATCATCATGATCTTCCGGGGCTTTTCCAGGTTCTCCACCAGCTCCTCGATGGAGTAGGTACCGATAATGTTCTTCCCGGCAGCCCGGCCCTCCACAAAGTTCTTTACCTTCTCGGTGGTACGGTTGTACACAGCCACGGTAAAGCCCTTGGACTCCATGTTCATCACCAGGTTTTCACCCATGACCGCCAGGCCAACCAGGCCGATATCCGCTTTCTTCATGGCTTCGTTCCTCCTCTTATCTCTGGACCCGGGCATTGCCGGCGTAGATGTCCCAGACCTGCTTCTCATCAGCAGGCTCCGCGTAGTCGTTGAGACTGCTGGCAGCCAGAACGCCAGTGGCCCAGCCGAACTGTACCCACTTCTCCGGCTCCCAGCCCTTCAGGATGCCATAGAGCAGGCCGCCGGTAAAGCCGTCGCCGCCGCCGATACGGTCCAGGACAGGGATGGGACGGGGCTCCTCCACATACCACTGCTCGTCAGCCAGCATGAGGGCACCCCACAGATGCTCGTTGGCACTGATCACCTGGCGAAGGGTGGTAGCAAATACCTTTGCATTGCTGTACTTGGCCTTTACCTGCCGGATCATAGCCTTGAAGCTGTCAATCTTGGAGGAGAGGTCCTTGCCGCCGGCCTCCGGGCCGGTAAAGCCCAGGCACAGCTGGAAGTCCTCTTCGTTGCCAACCAGCACGTCGGCCAGGGAGGCGATCTGGTGGAAGGCCTCACTGAGCTCCTCTTCGCGGCCCTTCCAGAAGGTGGCGCGGTAGTTGAGGTCGAAGCTTACCAGGGTGCCGTACTGCTTGGCAGCCTTGGCCACCTCCAGGCAGAACTTGGTGGTCTCAGGGCTCATAGCGGCGATCAGGCCGGAGACATGGAGGATAGCCACACCCTCCTCGCCGAAGATCCGGGGGATATCAAACTCATCGATACTCAGAGTGCGCCCCACCTCGCCGGCGCGGTCATTCCACACCCGAGGTGCCCGGAGTCCAAAGCCGCTGTCGGCGATGTTGAACTGATGGCGATAGCCCCAGGGCCCGCCCTGATCTACCTCAATCCCTTCATAGCAGATATTCCGCGCGTGCAGCTGGCTCTTGATGAAGGCCGCCACAGGACTGCCCTTGACAAACTTGGTCAGCACCAGGCCCTGCTCGCCCAGAGAGGAGGCAATATTGATCACATTACTCTCCGCGCTGGTGGCCTGCATGTAGAAGTGATTGCTATTGTGTACGGCCATCCGGTCATCCGGCGTGATCCGTACGCCCATGCTGGTGGGACTGGCAACCGCGTATTTGTAAGTTTCTTTCATAATTTTGTCTCCGATCCGCAAATTTGTGTATTGCTTACATTTAACTTATCCCTTTCTTTCACTGTTGTCAACATCTTTTTGCAAATTTTTTAAATTACTGTTGATATTTTTGTGTGATAGTGATATATTCCTATATGAAAGTATGAAACAACGTGTAACATGTGAGGCTAGCTATGAATATATATGACATTTCCAAGAAAGCTGGTGTATCAATCGCCACGGTATCCCGGGTTTTGAATGAAAGCAGTCACGTCAGTGAAAAAACAAGGGATAAAGTATTGGCGGTTATCAAAGCGGAGAACTACAGCCCAAGCGGAGCTTCCCGCAGCTTGAGCATTCCCAGGACGGTCGGCATCCTCTATTCCGACGCTTCGGATCTATACCTTGCCAATGCCATCTACCATTTGGAACGGGAACTGCGCAAAAACGGATATGCTTCTCTCATCTGCTGCTGCGGCTATGAGACAGACCGCCGGAAAAAGCAGCTGAGCATGATGCTCTCCAAGAAGGTTGACGCCATCATCCTGGCAGGTTCTCATTTTGTGGAGGAATATGACGAGGACAACGACTATATCCGCCAAGCAGCCAAAGAAGTACCGATCGGTATTTTAAGCGGCAAGCTAAACGGTGAGCACATCGTGTCCGCATATTGTGATGACCGTCAGGCTATTTATGACACTGCTTCCAGACTTTTTGACCTTGGTTCCAAACAGATCGTATTTCTGTGCGGCGCCATTTCCTACAGTATCCGCCAGAAGATCACAGGCCTCCAGGAAGCTTACGCCGCACGGGATATCCCTTTTCGGGATAAATACGTCATCTATTGCCCCCTCTCCAATTTTGATCTGTGTGCGGAATACCTCCGCGCTGTCCGGCACCAGTTTTTTTACGACGCCGTTATCTGTGCAGATGACGCTTTTGCCGTCTCTGCGCTGAAATATGCAGAGAAAGAGTCGATTCGTGTCCCGGATCAGCTCCGCATTGTGGGATATAACGACTCTATTCTGTCACGCTGTACCTCCCCTGAGCTTTCCACTGTGGATAACCGCACCCATGAGCTGTGCGTAAAACTGGTGGAAATGGTCATAAACAGTATCACCGGCCAGGAGGAAGAGAGCCAATTCTTCCTGCCTGGAAACCTAATTTTCCGCGGCACAACATAAGCAGCATCAAGCATTCGCTTCAAAGCATTTAGGTCAATATGATAGGAGGAAAAAACGTGTCCCTTTCTGAAACATCCCAGAATCAGCCGCTCTCTCCGGCAGAGTATCCGATCTATCCGTCCTCTGTCCACACTACCAGCTGCGGCAAAACCGTATCCATGGCCGCCGGCCAAGCCTGCGATTACCTGGTAGCCGACACAGACGCCGGTTTTTCCGGTGAGAGTTTTACCGCCGCAGACGGCACCACCAAAATACTTGTACCGCTCACCCACGAAAACGCGGTCGTTTTGCGAAAGCTATTTCCCTTTACCGCCCCCGTTTCCCTGCTTTCCAGCAAATGCACCATGGGTGTGGGAGATCGTTTGGGTATCGCCACCCCCGGCCACATCCGGGTATTCAAGCGCTATGATGTACGGCCCGTTTTTGCCCAGCAGTCGATTCGTGAGCTGACACTGACCGGCAGAAATTACGACAATGTCCTCGACTGTGCCAGTTTCGCAGTTTTCCGTGAGGACTATCAAAAGGGGTTTGGCGCCGACGGCGATCACCTAAAAAAAAGCGAGGAAATTGCTTACGCCCTTGACAGCGGATATACCATGATCACGCTGGACTGCAGCGAGCATATCCATACCGCCGCAGCCCACATGACCGATGCGGAAATCCAGGCGATTTACCAGCCGGATCTCGCTTTGGAGGCAGAATATATTGGAAAAACTTTTTCATTGGCAGATTGCAGCTTCTGCTGCAGCGCCGAAGACTTCCGGCGGATGGTTGTGATCTATCAGGGCGTCATTGATTTTACCAACCAGATCTATCATCAGTACATTGAGGGGCGTCCTGTGGACTTTGAAATTTCCATTGATGAAACAGAAACGCCCACCACGCCTCTGCAGCACTTCTTCGTCGCCAACGAGCTGCTCAAGAGAGGGGTGCATTTTGCTACCATTGCCCCCCGGTTCTGCGGCGAATTCCAGAAGGGAATCGACTATATCGGGGACTGCGCCCAGTTTGCCGAAGAGCTTAAGCAGCACGTCGCCATTGCCAATGCGTTGGGCTACAAGCTCAGTATCCACTCCGGGTCCGATAAATTTGCCGTCTTCCCCACTATCGGGCAGCTTACCGGCGGACACTTCCATCTGAAAACCGCCGGCACCAACTGGCTGGTGGCCATGGAACTGGTGGCCCGCAAAGATCCCACCCTTTACCGGGAGATCCACGCCTTTGCGTTAAAGGCATTCCAGAGCGCCCGCCAATACTACCATGTATCCACCGAACTGGCAGATGTTCCGTCTATCGACACCCTTCCGGATGATCAGCTTCCCTCTCTCTTTCGGCAAAATGCTGTTCGGCAGCTGATCCACATCACTTACGGTCAGATTCTCACCGAAAAAGCCCCTTCCGGCGCGTCTCTGTTCAAAGAGCGGCTATATGCTCTCTGGCGCAAATATGATACAGAATATGCGGAAATGTTGGAACAGCATATTGGCCATCATCTGGAATTGTTGCTCGGTAACAAATAACTTATCTTCAAATAGGATCTTCACTTTTTTATCTTGTTTCCGTGTATGGAAAAGGAGTGCTTTGGGATTTTCCCAAAGCACTCCTTTTTTCCTTGA
>OOIG01003032.1_pt1 | contig 10643 bp, 4 predicted proteins | sample 1692091 | NCBI WGS metagenome assembly OOIG01 (sample SAMN06348188, study PRJEB24527) | human gut metagenome | biome: human gut; feature: ankylosing spondylitis patient; material: feces | host: Homo sapiens | place: China | collected 2015-10
TGATGGACAGACCTCCGGTTTACCAGTTGTGCCGCCAGGCGCACCGCTGGGTATCCGAGTCTGGTTAGGATAAGCGCTGAAAGCATCTAAGTGCGAAGCCATCCGCAAGATGAGAACTCCATTGAGGGTCGTTGTAGACGACGACGTAGATAGGCTGCAGGTGTAAAGACGGTGACGTCAAAGCCGAGCAGTACTAATTGCCCGAGACTTTCTTTATAGTAGCGATACTTTCAGTTGTTGTACAACTTTTAACGACAGTTTTTGCTAATCAATTTGTCTAACTTATACGCTTGACGAATTAATAATTAAGAATTACTAATTGTCGCAGCGAACGAATATTAGGCGGTTATTGCGGCGGTGTCCCACCTCTTCCCATTCCGAACAGAGAAGTTAAGCCCGCTTGCGCCGATGGTACTGCAATGCAATGCGGGAGAGTAGGTGGCTGCCTTCTTTACTTTAGGTCTTCAGAGTCAAACGACTTTGGAGACCTTTTTTTGTTTAGGAGGGTATGGCATCCTGCCATACCCACGCCGCCTCCTATGGTTTGTGATAGCGTGGGTATAGCAAGGATGCTATACCCTCTTATGATTTGATGGAAGATACGCTCAAATCCTGGTAGATACAACCTGCATCTTCCAGCCCTTATCCCTTTGATACGCAACGCGCTACGCTGAAAATGGAAGATATGGTAGATAATTTCGACTATTTTAAAAATCTTAACTAAAATATATTGTTGCTCTTAATATATTTTACTTTATTTGCAACTGAAAAATATTATTTAAACAATACGAACTAATTAATACTAAAACCAAACAATTATGAAAACAAAACTTTACTCCTTCCGACTTGTTCGCTTTTTGCTTGCAATTGTGATCTGTCTACCCGTATGGGGTAGTAATGTGTTTGCTCAGACCGTAGAGTCGTATGTCGTATTAGACAACGCAGCTGGCACGCTGATTTTCAAGCACGATGCACATAAACCCGCAGGAGCGTTCTCGCTGAATGAGGGTGAGACTTTTCCCGCTTGGTATGATGGTGGTTATGATGGTGATGGTAATGAGTATAACAAAAACAACATTAAGAAAGTTGTCTTTGATGCTTCTTTTGCCAATGCGCGTCCCACAAATTGTTACGCCTGGTTTTATATGTGTAGGGATTTAACAATTATCGAAGGTCTCGAATATCTTAACACAGAGAAAGTGACGGATATGACTGGTATGTTCGATGGTTGTAGCAGTCTCACCTCACTGGATGTTTCCAATTTCAATACACAGAATGTGACGAGTATGTGGGCAATGTTTCATACTTGTAGTAGCCTCACTTCACTTGATGTTTCTAAATTCAATACAGATAAAGTAACGAATATGAGAGGAATGTTCGGTAGGTGTAGCAATCTCACTTCCCTTAATGTTTCTAACTTTAACACAGCGAATGTGACAGATATGCTTGCTATGTTCTATAAATGTAATAGTCTTACGTCACTTGATGTCTCTAAGTTTAGAACACAGAATGTGACGGATATGGGGAGCATGTTCGAAGGTTGTAGCAATCTCACCTCCCTTGATGTATCTAAGTTTGATACACAGAATGTGACAAGTATGTGGGCTATGTTTCATACTTGTAGTAGCCTCACTTCTATTGATGTCTCTAAATTCAATACAGAGAAGGTAACGAATATGAGAGGAATGTTCGGAGGGTGTAGCAATCTCACCTCGCTTAATGTTTCCAATTTCAATACCCAGAATGTTGCGGACATGTATGCTATGTTCTATGGTTGTAATAGCCTTACCTCCCTCAATGTCTCTAAGTTTGATACACGGAACGTGACAGATATGGGTTATATGTTTTGTGGATGCGGTCGCCTTACCTCCATTGATGTATCTAAGTTTGATACACGGAACGTGACGGACATGAGTTTTATGTTTTCTGGATGTAATGGTCTCACCTCCATTGATGTCTCTAAATTCAATACAGATAAAGTAACGAATATGCGAGGAATGTACCATTGTTGCTATAGACTTACCTCCCTTGAACTCTCAAAATTCGACACACGGAACGTGACAGATATGGGTTATATGTTCGGTAGTTGTAACAACCTCACTTCCATTGATGTCTCTAACTTCGACACACAGAACGTAACTAATATGCATAATATGTTCATTGGTTGTGGCAACCTCACTTCCATTGATGTCTCTAACTTCGACACACAGAACGTGACTAATATGTACGGTATGTTCGGTGATTGTGGCAACCTCACTTCCATTGATGTTTCTAACTTCGACACACAGAACGTGACTAATATGTACGGTATGTTCTATGGTTGTGTAAACCTCGCCACAATCTATGCAAGCGATAAGTTTGTGACTACAGCATGTTCAGAAGATGAAGAGATGTTTTGGGGCTGCAAGAAACTTGTGGGTGTTGTGCCTTATGATAAGAACAAGGTGGGTAAGGAGATGGCAAACTATACCACTGGCTATTTCACGTATAAGGCAGCAAGTGGTATTGATGCGGTTTCGGCAACGGACAACATCGCAGCAGAGTACTACGACGTAAATGGTCGCCGCTTGAACGCTCCACAAAAGGGCATAAACATCGTGAAGCGTGGCAACATAACGACAAAGGTGCTCGTGAAGTGATTAGATATATAATGTATTACGAATAAAAAACGACTTCCATAACCTTAAGCGGGTTGTGGGAGTCGTATGTTTGTATGCAGTTATTGCTTGGTTGGTGCACTGTTGCTTGGTTAGTGCACTGTTGCTTGGTTGGTGCACTTGAGACAAGTGCACCCCCTGGGATTACTTGCAGTTAGGGCACCAGGGCTTCAGCTGCTGGAAGAAGTCGTTGCCCTTGTCGTCAACGAGGATGAAAGCAGGGAAGTCCTCAACGGTGATCTTCCAGATAGCCTCCATGCCAAGCTCGGGATATTCTACGCACTCGATGCTCTTGATAGAGCTCTGTGAGAGAACAGCTGCTACGCCGCCGATTGTGCCGAGATAGAAACCGCCGTGCTTCTTGCAAGCGTCTGTCACCATCTGTGAGCGGTTGCCCTTAGCGATCATCACGAGCGAAGCGCCGTGATCCTGGAACTCGTCTACGTACGGGTCCATACGGTTGGCTGTTGTCGGACCCATAGAACCGCAAGGATAACCCTCCGGAGTCTTAGCCGGACCAGCGTACAGGATAGGATGATTCTTGAAGTAAGCCGGCATCTCCTCGCCTGCGTCGAGACGAGCCTTAAGCTTAGCGTGAGCGATGTCGCGAGCTACGATGATAGTGCCCTTGAGGTTAACGCGTGTGCTAACCGGATACTTAGAAAGCTCTGCACGTACAGCGTCGATACCCTTGTCGAGGTCGATCTCGATGCCTGTTGTGCCCTCGCCCGGACGATGGAGTTCCTCCGGAATAAGCTCAGAAGGATTAGCGTCCATCTTCTCGAGGAACACACCGTCCTTAGTGATCTTAGCCTTGATGTTGCGGTCAGCCGAGCAGCTAACGCCCATACCGATCGGGCAGCTTGCGCCGTGGCGTGGTAGACGGATCACGCGGATGTCGTGAGCCAGATACTTGCCGCCGAACTGTGCGCCGAGACCGATCTTGTGAGCCTCCTTGAGGAGCTTCTCTTCGAGGTCGATGTCGCGGAAGGCGCGTCCAGTCTCGTCGCCTGTTGTAGGCAGCGAGTCGTAGTACTTGATAGAAGCGAGCTTAACGGTGAGGAGGTTCTTCTCAGCCGATGTACCACCGATAACGAATGCGATGTGGTATGGAGGACAAGCCGCTGTACCGAGGCTCTTCATCTTCTCTACGAGGAACGGCAGCAGTGTGCCCTCGTTCTGGATGGTAGCCTTGGTCATCGGGTAGAAGTATGTCTTGTTGGCAGAGCCACCGCCCTTAGCCACCATTACGAAGCGATACTCGTCGCCCTCTACAGCCTCGATGTCGATCTGTGCAGGGAGGTTGCAGCGTGTGTTCACCTCGTCGTACATGTTCAGCGGAGCGTTCTGCGAGTAGCGCAGGTTGTCCTCGGTGAAGGTGTTGTACACACCGCGTGAGAGAGCTTCTTCGTCCTCGAAGTCGGTCCATACGCGCTGTCCCTTCTCGCCGTGGATGATAGCGGTGCCGGTGTCCTGGCAGAAAGGCAGGATGCCCTTGGCAGCTGTCTCGGCGTTGCGGAGGAACTGCAGAGCTACGTACTTGTCGTTCTCCGATGCCTCTGGGTCGGAGAGAATCTGAGCCACCTGCAGGTTGTGCTCGCGACGGAGCATGAACTCTACATCGTGGAACGCCTGCTGAGAGAGCAGTGTGAGCGCTTCCTTCGAAACCTTAAGGATTGTCTTACCCTCGAACTCGCCTGTGCTTACGCCCTCGGTGGTAAGCAGGCGATACTCGGTAGTGTCCTTGCCCATCTGGAACATAGGAGCATACTTGCAATCTGGTGTTGTTGCCATAGTGTTATTTGGTTTAAAAAGTGAATATTTCTTCTGTAGCGACGCGCTTGACGGGCGCAATCTTCTCGAGCGACTTCATGTCGAGGTTATTCTCGTCACCGAGGATAATGTAGAGCCACGGCTTGTTAGCCATATTGTCGTGCTCGAACTTCACGATGTCCTCAAGTGTGAGCTTCGGCATGGCAGCGTAGATGTCGCGACGCAAGTCGTAGTTGATGCCGATGCGCTTGTTGCCAAGGTAAGAGAAGATGATGTTAGCCTTGGTGATGCGCTGCGAAGCGATGCGCTTGACGGCAGCCTGCTGCGCCAGTTCGAACGCCGCCTGCGACTGCGGCATGGTGTCGAGGATGTTGTTGAACACGCGTATGCAGTCCATCATCTTGTCGTTCTGCGAAATGATGTATGTATAAGCATAGTTGGTCTGATGATCCTTGCGCTTCGTTGTGCTGTAGTCGGCGAATGCGCTGTAGGCGAGTCCGCGGCTCTCGCGCAGCTCCTGGAACACGATGCCGTTCATGCCGCCACCGAAGTACTCGTTGAACACCGAAATCTTAGCCTCGTCCTCCGGAGTCCACTTCTGGTTGACGTTGTGCAGCTGCATCATGTAGATGTTCTTTGCGTCGTATGGTGCGAGGAGTATCTCGTTCTTCGGAGTCTCCACCATCTTGTACGGCTTGTTCTCGGGCGCATCCAGCAGAGTCTTCGCTGTGATGTGGTTCTTGTTGACGATAGCAAGCAGCTGCTTCATGGCGAGCGGACCGTAGTAGACCACGTCGTGCTTGTAGTTCTTCAGCGCAGCGATCATATTGATAACATCCTGCGGACGGGTTGTTACGAGCTCTGTGCTGTCGGGCACGTTGCGCGTGGGGTTGTACTTGCCGTAGAATGCGTAGTTGCGCAGTGCTGAGAAGTTCTCCTTTTGGTTGAGCTTCGCATCGCGACGACCCTTCAGCAGGTTGTCAACGTACTTGCTGTAAGCCTCGTTGTCGACCTTTGCGTTGTTGAGCATTTGCTCCATGAGCTTCATTGCCTCGGTCATGTTCTCGCCGAGACCGCTGAGCGATACGGTCATAGTAGACCATGTGGGAGTGAAGCTGTATTCGCAGCCAAGCTCGTAGAAACGCTCCTTAACCTCTGCTGCTGACATCGTGCCGGTGCCGAGCAGGTCGAGATAGTCGGTGGCGTAGGGTAGCCACTTGTTAGCCTCCGAACCGAAATCGTACACGAAGTGAAGCTCGAAGAGGTCGTTCTGCGTGTTTTGGATGTAGTAGACTGGCTGCTTCTTCTTTGTAGTAGTGCGAGCGAAGTCCTTGGTGTAGTCGAGGAATACCGGCTCGATAGGCTTCACCTTCGACTCCTTTATCTCCTTCACGAGTGCGCTCTGCAGGTCGCGGTTGGAAGGTATCGGCGTGATAGAGGGCTTCTCAATCTTCTTCTGTGTGGGGTCTTCGCCCTGACGTTTGTAGACGATGGCGTAGCCGTCGGTGAAATGGCGTCGGGCGAAGTCCATAATTTGCTCCTTGGTGATACCGGCGATGCGGTCGAAGCGTTCCACCTGCGTCTTCCACGGGCGTCCGTAGATGAAGGTGTTGACGAACGACGTTGCGCGACTCTCGTTACTGTCGAGCGAGCGCAGGAATTCGAGCTTCATGTTGTTCTTAACCGAAGGCAGCAGCTTGTCGCTGAACTCGCCACGCTTGAGCTTCTCTATTTCTGCGAGCATGATAGCCTTCACCTCGTCGAGTGACTGTCCCTCGTTGGGCTGACCAATCATAATGAACTGCGAGTAGTCGCGCATGTCTATCTTGCCCGACTGCACACCCTGGCAGAGCATCTTCTGGTTTACGTTTATATCGATGAGTCCGGCGTTGCCATTGGCGAGCATACGGTCTATGACGTCGAGCGTATCAGCCTGCAGCGAAGCCGAGCCGTCCATCTTCCAACCGAGGAACACGTTCTCTGCCTCCTGACCGATTACGGTAGTGTCAGCCGGAGCCGTGAGGTCCTTCACCGGTGCGAAGTGCGGGTACTTCACCTGCTCACTTTTCTTCCACGAGCCGAAGTACTTGTCGATGGTAGCCATCACAGCCTCCGGGTCGAAGTCGCCCGCCATGCAGATAGCCACGTTGTTCGGCACATAGTAGTGCTTGAAGTAGTTTTTGATATTCGTGATTGATGGGTTCTTCAGATGCTCCTGCGTACCGATAGTGGTCTGTGTGCCGTAGGGGTGAGTAGGGAAGAGTTTCTTGCCGAGTGCAGCCCACTCCTTGTCGAAGTCGCTTGTGAGATGCATATTGTACTCCTCGTAAACAGCCTCAAGCTCTGTGTGGAATCCGCGGATGACCATGTTCTGGAAGCGGTCAGCCTGGATGCGTGCCCAGTTGTCCACCTCGTTCGACGGTATGTTCTCCACGTAGCACGTCACGTCGTTGCTTGTATAAGCGTTGGTGCCGTTGGCTCCGATGGCAGCCATCAGCTTGTCGTACTCGTTAGGGATGAAATACTGCGCAGCAATCTGTGACACCGAGTCGATTTCGTGATAGAGCTGTCGGCGTTTTTCGGGGTCGGTCACGGTGCGATAGTGCTCGTATCGGCGTTCGATGTCGTCGAGATAGGGCTGCTCCTTCGCTGCGTCTGTGGTGCCGAAGAGACGTGTTCCCTTGAACATGAGGTGCTCCAGGTAGTGAGCCAAGCCCGTTGTCTCGGCAGGGTCGTTGCGCGAACCAGTGCGCACAGCCACGTAAGTCTGTATGCGTGGCTGCTCCTTGTTCACAGAAAGATAAACCTTCAGTCCGTTGGGCAGTGTGTAGATGCGTGTCTGCATCGGGTCGCCCTTCACAGTCTCGTATTCGTATGCCGAGGCAGTAGCCGCTGTTCCCAGTGAGAGTATTGCGGCAATAAGAAAGGATTTGAATTTCATTATTGTTGTTTTGTCTAAAATATTACATATAGAGTTTCTGGTTTTCAAAGTCAACCTCCTTGTCGAGCTGTTCGTTGAAGTTGTTGAACACCTCTTCCTCCACGTCGCCCAGTTCGTATTCCTTTGCGGCATCCTTTTTAATCTCGGCAATCCATGCACGTCGTGCCGTGACGTAGTCGCGCTTCACTCGTTCCACGTTCTCCTCGTTCAGCTCTGAGAAGCCGTAGTAGTCCATAATCATCCGATACGACCACGCCCAGCGGTATTCGGAATAGTTGGCGTTTATCTCCTCAAATCGCTCGGCAATATCCTCGGTGGTGTCAATCTCGCCAGAGAGAATATCGTCCACGAGGCGCTGTTCCTCCGACACGGGCAGCAACAGTCCCGACAGGTCAGTCCACGGTCCGGTGCCCACATTCGTTGTCGGCTCCATCGGTGCATGGCGTTTGAGCACCGCTCCCATGTATATGCGCAGTGCGATGTCGTAGTATTTGATGCCTTTGCGCAGCGATGAGTTTTTGATGACATACCCATGATAGTTGTACGTCGGCACATCTTCGCCAGATGCGTTGCGCAGATTTTCCAGTATCTTCTTTCCGCGCAGTATCTCGCCCACGGTGAACGGCGAGAGCCAGTCGAAGTTGACAATGCTTTTGCGTGCGCCGTTTGGTCGCATGTCGCGTTTTGGCCATTTGCGTATGTCGCGGTACAGTCCCACGGTTGTCAGGTTGCGTCCTGGCACCAGGTACATGGTGTCGTTATATGCTATAAGATACGAGAAGGGTAGCGAGCGTGTGTCGGGGTGGTACATCAGTTTGCCGAAGCACACGGAGAAGGCACCGATATGCGCCGGCATCAGTATGTATGCACCGCTGGCAGTCTTCGATCCACGTTCGAGCGTTCCGTAGTGCATTGGTCCCATCTTGTAGGCATGGTTGGAGAAGTTGGTAGCCGAGCCAGCGTTGTAGAACGAGAACTGTCCGCCGATGAGTAGTGAGCTCTTGTGATGCGAAGCGGTGAACGGACCGCAGAACGCTGCGCATGCCTCTCCGTTCGCCATGTACGAGTTGGCGAAGAATACGCTGCCTGCTGCGGTGAAGCCGTTGCTCAATTTGCATGCTTCGCCAACGAAGCAGTCCTGCATCTTCACGCTGTTGGTTATAGCCGAGCCGTTGCTGATGATTGAGTTCTCGCAGATTACTCCTGTACCGATGTACACCGATGCATCGCTGTTGCTCATCAGGGTGCAGTCGCTGAGTCGTGCTGCGCCCGCTATCTCGCAGTCGTCGTAGACAACGGTATTCGTAATCTCCTTAGTGTTCACAATCTTCACTCGGTTGCCGATGGTTGCCATATCTGGCGAAGTGCGTTCTATCTCTTCGCGTATCAGTCGGCGTATGGCATCCTTCAGCTGTCGGTTGTGGAAGTGTTTGACCATAAGTGCTGCAATCTGGCTTGTCAGTCCGTGGAAGAGTATAATGTTTCCGTCGCCCACCTCGTTGAGCACCGATATCAAGTTGCCTTCTCCGTATGTTGCACCGTCGGTTGTTTCCATAGTGCATACATTGGATATGATGCAATCGTCGCCAATGACATAGTTGTTAATGTATCCCGAAATGTTTTCTATGAGACAGTTGTTGCCAATGGTTACGTTGCGCAGTGTGGCGTTGTTCACGCCTGCGTGTTTCATGAAGCCGCGGCTCACCTCCACGTTGTTTGTGAATGCTCCGAGGCGTATATCACCGTAGAATATTACGCCGTGGAAGAAGCGAGGCTCGAAATCTTCGCTCACCTCAATGCGTTGCCAGTCTTCTGCCCAGCAACTGTTGGCTTGTAGAGTCGAGATTTCGTTTTCGGTTAAGTTGCGATATATCATGTGCTTTTGGTGTTGAGATGTTGTTATGTTGAGGTGTTGTAAAGATGTTGTTGTGGTGAGATGTTGAGGTGTTGAGATATGATGTTGAGGTGTTGAGATATGATGTTGAGATGTTGTGATGTTGTGATGTTGAGATTTGCATATGTCACCATCTCACCATCTCACCACAACAACACCTTTTCACCATCTCACCACCTCACCACCTTATTCCACATCCATATACAGGAAGTCGTTGTACGGATACTTCTGCACGTGCAGCTCGCGCACCTTACGGTATATTGTCTCGCGGAACTCGTCGATGTTCAGTTTCTCCTTAGCCGAGATAAACATACAGTTCTCGCCGAGTCGTGCCATCCATGTGCGCTTCAGCTCTTCGAGCGTGATGTTCTCCTTCGTCATCGGCGTGAGGTCGTCCTCCTCCTTCTCAGTCCACGTGTAGTTGTCAATCTTGTTGAACACAATCATCGATGGTTTGTCGGCGCATCCCAACTCCTTCAGCGTGTTCTCCACTACGCGTATCTGTTCCTCGAAGTCGGGGTGCGAGATGTCTACCACGTGCAGCAGCAGGTCGGCTTCGCGCGTCTCGTCGAGTGTCGACTTGAACGAGTCGACCAAGTCGGTGGGCAATTTGCGTATGAAGCCCACGGTGTCGGCGAGCAGGAACGGTAGGTTGTCTATCACCACCTTGCGCACCGTAGTGTCGAGCGTGGCGAAGAGCTTGTTCTCGGCGAACACCTCGCTCTTTGCGAGCATGTTCATAATGGTCGACTTGCCCACATTGGTGTATCCCACGAGTGCCACGCGTATGGTACGTCCGCGGTTCTTGCGCTGCGTGCTCATCTGCTTGTCAATCTCTACGAGGCGCTGCTTGAGCAGCGTGATGCGGTTGAGGATGATACGGCGGTCCATCTCGAGCTGCGTCTCACCAGGTCCGCGCAGACCCACAGAACCCTTGCCGCCACCCGAGCCCGAGCCGCCGCCCTGGCGTTCGAGGTGAGTCCACAGACGCTGCAGACGCGGAAGCATATAGCGATACTGCGCCAGCTCCACCTGCGTCTTTGCCGCAGCCGTCTGCGCGCGCATGGCGAAGATGTCGAGGATGAGCGATGTGCGGTCGAGGATTTTCACCTGCAGCACTTTCTCTATGTTGCGCATCTGCTTTGCCGAGAGTTCGTCGTCGAAGATGACCATGCCGACGGGGCGTTCAGCGTCCTCCTCAGCCTCGATGTATGCGCGTATCTCCTCCAGCTTACCCGTACCCACGTACGTCACGGAGCTTGGTCCGCCCACGCGCTGCGTGAAGCGCTTTACGGTTACGGCACCTGCGGTGTCGGCAAGGAACTCCAGCTCGTCGAGATATTCTTTTGTCTTTGCCTCGTCCTGTTCCTTGGTTATA
>OOIG01003033.1_pt1 | contig 10640 bp, 6 predicted proteins | sample 1692091 | NCBI WGS metagenome assembly OOIG01 (sample SAMN06348188, study PRJEB24527) | human gut metagenome | biome: human gut; feature: ankylosing spondylitis patient; material: feces | host: Homo sapiens | place: China | collected 2015-10
ACTATAAAATATATTCTTTTTCATAATCAATTAAAAATTAAGATTTACACCAAACGAGAAATAACGCATAAACGGATACCCAGAATAATTCCCATTATCTTCAGGATCATATTTGAAAGGAATATTATCAATTTCAAACAAGTCATTTCCGCTAAAATAAACTCTCAAACGATCTACCTTTATTTTCTGAGTCAAAAAGCGAGGAATGGTATAACCAAACTGTAAATTCTTTAAACGTACATAAGCCGCATTCACCAACAGGTTATCCGATGTACGATAGTTCCATAAGTTACGGTCATCGTCATGAGTCAATATCGGATATTTAGCATTCGGACGGTCAGCAGACCAAGTATTATGATAGAATTCGGACAATGGATAATGCCAGTCAGGATAGAAAGGTATCAAAGGTTCTCCGTCTTGTACAACTTTACGTTTGGCCACTCCTTGAAAAAAAATGCTTAGATCAAACCCCTTCCATTCCATATCGATATTCAAACCGAAATTATAACGGGGATTACTGGTACCTAAGTACACAAGATCACCCTGATATCCACGTTTAGGATCACCCGTCGCAGTAATCGCTCCATCACCGTCGAGATCCAGATACATCATATCACCCACACGCAGATTATCCGGAACTCCCTTCATTTTTTTATACTCGCGCAAAGTAGCTTCGTCTCGAATAATTCCTCCTGATTGATATCCAAAATATGCATTGGTAGAATAACCCTGAATATTTGATATTAAGCCCGAGCGCAGTCCGGAAAATCCACCCAAATTAGTAACCTTATTGCGAGAATCAGAAATATTACCACGGACACTATAGGAAAAATCATTCACCTTATCTCTCCATGCCAAAGAAACTTCCCAACCTTTCACTTCAAGAGAACCGTTATTGGATGCCGGAGCAGTCGCACCCAACAGACTCGGATAATCTACAGCAATCAACATATTTTTATTTTTCTTATAGAACCAGTCTACGCTGGCGCTCAAACGATTATTAAGTATTGCTATGTCCAGTCCGATATTTGTTACTTCCAGTTTCTCCCAAGTACGTGCCAAAGAGACCATGTTGGAAGATGCCTGCTGACTCTTCTCCTCTTTATTGAATGGATAAGGCCAATCCGAACTGATGTTAATAATCGGAATATAGTCATAACGTCCGATCCCCCCCTGACAATTACCCATTTGCCCCCAGGAACCTCTTATTTTCAACTGGTCAAAAATGTTCAAATCTTTAATAAAATCTTCTTCAGACAGACGCCAGGCAGCAGAATATCCTGTAAATAATCCCCAACGATGTCCTGGAGCAAAACGAGAAGTTCCATCATACCGGCCATTAATCTCAACAATATAACGGTCATTGTATACATAACTCAAACGACCGTACACAGAGCGCAACGTTTCCGCCCAAGTGGCAGCACCTGTTTCCTGATCCTTCGAACTACCTAATGCCAGATTAAAATTATCACTTGTAAAATTCTTACGCGTAGCCGAGAAAGTATCATAAGAGAATTCTTCATGTTGTGCACCCGCCATGACCTTCAAATCATGTTTCTCAGCGAATAGTTTATGATATTCCGCATAAACATTATAGTTACGGTACCATTGTTTAGAGAAAGCTCTTGAAGCCCAATTTTCAGTCGTATTATATCTATTCAGCGAATCATCCCAATTCCATTGAGCATATTTTCCTCCATTAGTGGTATCATCATTTACCTGTCTTCTCAGGATAGCCTGTCCAGAAATTTTCAGTTCAGGTAAAATATTCCAGTCCAATGCAAAATTGAAAGTAGTAATAGCGTTGGCATAAAGGGTATTTCCTCCTTCTTCCAGTTCTTGTGCTGGATTACCATATCCTTGCCAAGAATAAAATTTACCAGACGGAGTATAAAGCGGTGCCCAAGGTGGTTGTCTATACCCCCATGCCAAAGCAGTGCCGATAGCTGAAGAAAAATCATGATCATGTGCCGTATATGAAATATTGGAATGGAACAAAAGGTTTTCTAGAACCTTCACTTCATTTTTCACACGCAGTGAATAACGTTTACTATCATCGTGACCAAATTTTAAAGGAGAATCTTCCGACTGATAGAAGCCAGATACATAAAAGTTATATCTGTCTGTTCCCCCGGATACATTCAAAGAGTAATTTTGCAGCCCTGAGCTTTTTCCCAAAAGAGATTTCGTCCAGTCATGATACTGATAATGCTTAGCAAAACCAAGATACCCACCCATCACTACCTTATCACTATTTTCACGAATCAAGTCCAGCTCATCTTCAGAGTATACAGGATTATCCGAACCGTCGGAACAAGCTTCTCTGTCCATTTCGGCAAACTGAAGCAAGTTTACTTTCTCTTTTACCCTTCCAGGTGTTTTAAAAGCATAGTAAGCATTAAAATCAACTTTCACCTTACCTTTTGCAGCAGATTTCGTAGTGACCAATACAACCCCATTAGCAGCACGATTACCATAGATAGAGGCTTGAGCATCTTTCAATACGGAGACACTCTCAATATCATTAGGATTCAAAAAATTTATATTTCCCTCTGCACCATCAATAAGTACCAAAGGCGAACCGCCATTTACAGAAGAGACATCACGAACACTAAAAGTAGCTTCGTCACCGGGACGGCTTCCCTGACCGTTACTTCTATTAACGACTAATCCGGGGATTAATCCCTGAAGCGCATTAATCGGTGTAGCTGAAGGTTTAGACTGAAATGCTTTCTGGTCGGCAGTAGCTACTGCTCCGGCAAGGTTTGCCCGCTTCGTCGTACCATAACCGACAACCACCACGTCATCCAGCATTTTACTATCTTCTTCCAGTACTACATTGATAATTCCTCTGTTGCCAACCTTTTTCTGTACACTTTTATATCCGATAAAGGATATCTCAATTATATCTTTCGGAGTAGCACTCACAGTATAAATACCATAGACATTGGTAATAGTACCTTTTGTAGTTCCTTTAACGGTCACATTAGCTCCAATAATCATTTCTCCATTTGTATCGCAGACTGTTCCCGTAATGCTTTTGGTCTGTGCCCATATCCCTACCTGTGATGATAGTAAGCAAGTAATTAGCAATATTCGAATAATATTAAATTTCATAATATGAATAAGGTTTTGTTGAACTCTCGCAACATTGATAGGTCATATACATCATCGATGAATGTTACGGAATCCTGTTATTTAATAGAGGTTAGAACTATTTTTGAATGGCATAAGCCCTCATTAAGAAATTATCAAAGACAATATGGCAGTTTCCATACATCTTATCATTTAAAGTTGTATCAAAAAACCACGCTCCTGGATACTTGTCTTTATCTTCTTTAAGCAACCATATTTCCGGATCATGATTATCATCACCTGTAGCTACAATCCATTCAGCGCCACCTTTACCAAAAGATACATCAACACCACTTCGAGATAAATTATAATCAATCGTCCAAACTGCAGGAGCATTCTCAGAGTCAAACTGCGACATTGGCGGATAATCCTCCCAAGCAAAAACAAAATACATTTCTTCAAATTGCGAAGCCTTTTTATCCAAAGCTTTTATATCGTAAGTACCCATAAGCAAATCAAAAGTTATTTCGTAATGTCCCACATTCTCCAATATAATCGGATTCGGATTATCTGACTTTATGATATACTGTCCATCATTACTAATTCCATACTTTACTTGAGTCTCTGGATCCTTACTACTTACAAAGATAATTCTTGTATTAGTCACCGGAGCAAAATAAGAAGCTGTAAACTTATAGCTTTCCACACTCTTCTTTTCCGCCAGCATCGGAAGTCCAAACACAACTTTACTTAAATCAATTGAAGTATCCAACGTAAATATCTTAGTGTGTTTCTGATTATGCTCTGCAAAAGTCGATTTGACAGAAACCATTGGATCATATTTAGCTGTATTTCCGTCTTCATCCGTCAGCGTAAATACAACCTGTTTTTTGTCCAAATCACCGCTTGTACTTATCGGATAATCTTTAGTAAATTCAACATGGCGTCCTTCGTCCGTTGCTATAGCGGTTAAATCAATTGTTTCATCAATACCCAATGCCGTGCCTTTCACTGTGAGAGTCTTTAATTTCGTCCTATTACTTTCCATGATAAGGCTAACAGGTAATACCAAATTATCTGCAACACTGAATGTTACATCATTATTATCGACGTGAGCGACACCACCATTCAATACAATATTAAAACCCATTTCCTGTCTGATTTCAAGACGAGGAGCTTCAGGTGTAACCAATACATTCAGTATTTCAGTTTTCGATTTACCCGAATGATCATAAACAACAACCTTTACTTCACCCACAGAACCTCTTTCTACATTTCCAGGAATAATCACAGCTTGTATCAAGTCATATTCTGTAATATAATTCTGATCGCTAAAAGGAATTCTTTCACTAAATTCAAACTCTGCACATTCAATCTGAATATAGTTAATACCAGCATCATCCGTCACTTTAGCCTTAATATTCACGGTTTCACCAGGCAACCCTTCAAGTTCCTCGCCAAGAAACTCAATCATGGGAGGCTGAGTATCATTAGCATTTTCATTGTCATCTCCGCACGAAATGGCGAAGAGAACAAGCAACGTTACAAACAACGTAACTAAATAATGTTTTTTTTTCATATTCAATAGCTTAAAATTAATAGATATAAAAGTTAACGCTATAAATAATACCGGTATATTAAAAATGCGAGTACTTCATTTAAGTAGATTTTTTTAATTGCTTTTCACGTGCCCATAATCTTAAATTTTAGCAAGGTTAATATTGATATAAATAATTAATAATGCAAAATTACGCAATCATATACGCATTGTGTTTATGAAAATGATATATTAATTTATGATTCTGACCGTACATGTATTTTTTATTCACTCATATTTTTTTGATATTACATCGGGGGCTTCTTCAAATTTGGTGGTATTCCTCTTATTATGAATGCAGAATCTTAGCTCTTAGTAGTTTTATTCCGGCTTTGTTGAACATTTGTCTTTTGACCGCTTTAATTTTATTCACTGGTCTCCCAGTAATCCGTTACTGAAGGGGACATCAATGACTGCCTGTACTGTCTCCCTGTCTTTTTTCAATACCATATGCAAAGTTCGTCAGTGCCATATTCCGTGTTGCCTTCGCTTTTTCAATCCACTTTCTAATATCCTTATCATAAGTGTTCCCATTAATCATATCTCTGAAATTCTGACACACGCTTAAAAGTTCTTTAATCTGCGGTGAGGACTTATACAGTTCCGCTAGTTTAGGATTATCCGATTCTCCCTTTAGAATGTATTTGCGTATCTGATTCTGTGAAACTCTCTGTATTTTACTTCTGTTTTCAATGCTCTCATTATGCTCCTTGACTTCCTTCCTCTTTTGTTGATACCTTTTTCGCAAGCTGGATGTTATCCTTCCAATAAGTGCGCCACTGATTTTACTCCCCATTTTTTGTGCCAATATTTTTCGAGTAATACAGCCCGCACTAATGATTGTAGCCAGTTCGGATACATATTTAAGAGCTGTCTTCTGTTGCTCATTCAAGTATGCCCCTATTCTTCTGTTGTGAATAATCTTATAAATGTAGCGACTTTTCTTACCCAAATGTGTGGCTGTCTGCTCAATGGTCATCCCCTGCATTTTTAAGTTCAAGCTTTCCCTGTATATCTTCAATTTTTCTCTGTGTCGGACATCTCCCATGTTAAATATGTCCTGAAGAATTAACGAAGAAGCCGTGTCTCTGTCAGGATATTCGTATTTGAGCTTTTTCTTGGTCTGACGGATTATTTTCTCTATTTCCGGTATCATCGTGTCCGTCATATTCTTGATTAGATGGAATCGGTCGCAGATTTGTGTAACACCAGGAATTATTCTGTTTATAGCCTCTGTGAAACATCTTCCACGGTCTCTCGTTATATATTGTATTTGAGGATTCCGGATGAGCCAGTTATCAAGTGCTTCTCCGTTTCTATCCTCTAACAAAGCAATAGGTATGTGTGTCATCTGGTCTACGACCACACTCATATAATCCTTACCTTTTTTATAGGCAAAATCATCAATACCTACATAAATACTTTTATTATGCATAGGATTGTGTTGTCCGCACTGTTGTAGGATGCGTAAGCAGGAAGAACTACTGGCTGTTATATGGAACAGTTGCAAAAGAGAAGAGGCCTTTCGGGAAGTAAGTTCCAAACTTATCGATCTGATGCGTTCCTCAACAAGATAGCTCCGTCTACCATACCGACGAGCCAGAAAAGACAACGGTTCGCAGAATATTTTTTGTGGACAAGAAACATTGTCACAATAATATTTGCCAACCTTGATGACTAACTCCAAAGTATGACCGTAAACTTCAAGATCCTCAATATGACGGGAGTAGTAACTGTGCAATCGGTGACTGAAATGTCCGCAATAAGGACAGGAAGCCCCTTTGCCAGCCGTATGTAGAAAGACCGTCAATGAGCCAACAGCTTCAGAGATACCATCTTGTTGCAGATTATCGTAGCCAAGACTGAATCTGAAATCATGGAATAATCCCCTATTTGTAGGAGCATTTTCTTTTTTTGATGTATATTTGTACGTTGTAGATATGACTTGTTGCATTGTAACTCTTAATGATGTGGTGTCTTTAAAGTTACTAAAAAGCAAACATATCTACAACTTTTAATAGGATTAAGAAAGAAGAAGACAGTTGAAATAAAAAAGAGATTACCACCAAATTTGACGAAGAACCAAATCTCTTTCAGAGAGCAACAAGCGGTAGCATTACGAATATTATACATTAGCTGCTTTCTTCTGCTTATTCTTAGGAGCACGCGGCCGGTCTTTATCAGCTCCGGTATCATTTTGCTGTTTCATCCATTTTTGCAGTTCCATCGTCAGTTCTGCCTTCTTCTTACTATATTTCTTCACATCCGCCAGATTATTCATTTCGAACGGATCTTTCTTGATATCATATAGTTCGAACTCGGGACGATTCTTATAGCGGTTCATGATTTTATGTGCCTGATCCGTGTCCTGTGCTTTCCACGAGAGATACCATTCTGCCTTTTCAATATGCTTTTCTACGTATGTTTCCTCCGGAGTCAAGTTCCAGATTAGACGATAGCGTCCGTCTGAAATAGAACGGATTGGATATGCCGGACCTTCCGGAACATTGTTGTGAACATGATAAGCATACTTATGGTGTGTCTTTGTTTTCCCTTGAAATACATCTACCAGACTCTTTCCATCTATTACGTCAGGCACCTTTCCGCCTGCAACATCGATAAATGTAGGAAGAAGGTCTTCATATTGCACAATAGCGGAAGTCTCCGTACCGGGTTTAATGACACCCGGCCAGGAAGCCACCATCGCCGACTTGACACCGGCACTCCAATTGGTCCATTTGGCTCCGGCAAATTGCGTACCTTGCTCGGATATGAAAATGACAAGAGTGTTCTGCAGCAGATTCTTTTCTTTCAGAATCTGCATAGCGTCACCCACCTGCTGATCGAGCAAGCCGACTTCCGCCAAATATCTGGCATAGTATTCACGTGTTACTTCCGTGTCGACAAACTGTGGCGGCAACTGAAGTTTCTTCCGGTCGAAAACGGAAGCGTCACCACCTGTCCAGGGAGCATGCGAATTAATAGAAGCCAAGACAAGACAGAAAGGTTGGGAAGCATCACGTTCCATAAACTTCTCGATACCTTTGGTATGATAGTCAGTGTTTGGGCTTGTACATCCTTTGGGGAATCCCGGTACATCTTCGAACGGGAAGTTAGCCAAAGGTTTGATATGCCACTTCCCGGCCAATCCAACCCGATAACCCAGATTTCCCAGATAAGTGGGAAGAGATTTTACATCGGCATTGACCGAGCTATGGTTGGCATAACCGCCATGATGCATCGGATACATACCTGTAAAAAAACACAATGCCGGGTAGGCGTACTCATCGAAACAGAATTATACGCACTGTTGAATTTTATCCCCTGTCGAGCCAATGCGTCTATATGGGGAGTCTTGTTGTTGACCGCTCCGAAACAGCCTATATCGTAATAGGAGCAGTCATCGGCTATGATTAATAATATATTAGGCTTTGAAGGAGTTTGGGCAAACCCGTTTCCTATCGCCAATCCGCCTAGGAGGCATAAACTAATCATTGATTTTTCCATCTTGTATTATTTTCAATTCATAGGGTTAACAGATTCAACGCACTACTTTCCATTCTTTAGGAGCTTTGAATCCGTCACGACCTTTACCGTAAGGTACTTCCGGTATACAAGGAGTGATCGTGTCATATTTCAGGGCAACCTCATACAAAGCTTTCACAATTTTCTCGTTTCCTGCGCTGGCATTTTTCTTTTCGTAAGGATCTGTTTTATAATCAACCAGAAAGTCCTGTTTCAAATCCAGTCCCGGTTTCATACCTTTTCTTATCAGTTTGTAGTCTTTATTGACTACTGCTCCGTGTCCCAGATAAAAATCGCGGTCGATACAGGCCTTTTTACCGTTTAATACAGGGAGGATGCTGATGCCGTCATATTCACGTTTCGGACGGCTGTGATCTCCTACCAAATCTTTCAATGTGGGAACAAGGTCAACAAAACCTGTCACCTGTGAACTCAAGTTCTTATATTGTTTCTCTGCTTTCTTCCAATAAAGAACAGCCGGTGCATGTACCCCTCCGTCCCACTCGTCAAATTTATGTCCACGCAAAGGTCCTGATGAGGATCCCGGAACACCGGCAGTGCCGTTATCACTAAAGAAGATAAAGAAAGTGTTGTCCATAATTCCTTTCTTCTTCAAGGCATCTACAATAGCACCGATTCCCCTGTCCATACAGGAAACCATTGCACTATAAGTCACTTTCTTCTGTTCTTTCGGTGTCAGGCTGTCGAAATTGTCAGTATAGAGTTTTATATCTTTTTCCTGTGCCTGCAAAGGGGTATGAGGTGCGTTATAGGCCACATATAACATAAACGGACCTTCTTTCTCGTATGCATCGATACAGCGGATGGCTTCTTTGGTTATCAATTCGGTAGAATATCCTTTGTCGTGGCAGGTTTCCCAGTCGTTGTGCCAGTCCAGTTCACCTTCACGCGTCAGGTCGAAATAATCTATCGCACCGTTCAGATGACCATAGAAGTGCGAAAATCCCCTATTCATCGGATAATGCACTTTCTTGGTATGTCCCAGATGCCACTTACCAATAATGGCTCTGTTCTTATATCCGTTATGTGCCAGCATATCGGCCATCGTTTCTTCATTCTCATCCAGTCCGTCCTCACGCCAGGGCGGAATAACAGCCGAACGGACACCAAACCGGTTCGGGTAACGTCCCGTCATCAGTCCCGCACGGGTGGGCGTACTGATGGGAGAAGTGTAAAAGCGTTCGAGTTCCACTCCTTCGCCCACCAAAGCATCCAGACAGGGAGTCTTGATTTCACTACCATGAAATCCTACATCTCCCCAACCCAAATCGTCGGCCAATACAATCACAATATTAGGACGCTCTGTCTGCGCATGAAGAAATGCCGGAAGCAGAGTACATCCACAAAGCAAACCCAAAAATTCTTTTTTCATGATATACGATTTATAAATTACATTCTGTGTTTTATTCGTTTTGATGTGTGACGGCTTATTTTCTCTTTCCCGGCATGTGTTCGAAGGCACGCATCTCGGTAGGTTGTCCTTCGTCTCCACAATCCTTCATCCAGCGTTTCAACTCTTTATCCAAGCGGCTGATGGTAGAAGCTTGTTTCGCGTCCTCCGCCAGATTCTTCATACAATACGGGTCGTTCTTCACATCATACAATTCGATAGCCGGACGATGCTGATATTTAGTCGTCATCGCTTTTGCATGACTATCCGTTTCCGCCAGACTTTTCCACTCTTTAAACAAAGGAGATTTTGTTTCAACATTCTGGAAAGTAGCTTCCGGGGTGAGATTGACAATATATCTGTATCGGCCGTCGTATACCGAACGGATGCCATAATAAGGCGATCCGGCATTGATGCCTCTCGTGGTCTGAAGGGAGAAAGAATATTTCTTGTGTGCTTTCTTCTTGCCTGTCAATACCGGTTTAAAGCTTTCGCCATCCACTTTCGCCTGCGGCTTTCCTCCTATTATATCGACAAAAGTAGGGACAATATCTACGTATTCTACCAACGCGTCACTTACGCTTCCCGGCTTAACCACTCCCGGCCAACGAACGATACAGGCAGAGTGTACCCCCGCATCATAACAAGTCCATTTGGCAAAAGGCAGACTGTTTCCTTGTTCACTCAAATATACTACAACAGATTGATCAGCGACCTTTTCCTGTTCCAAAATAGAGAGTACGTTACCAAACTCCTGATCCATAAAGTTGACTTCTGCAAGATACTTAGTAAACTCCTGACGTGTTTGTGGAACATCTACATACATAGGTGCCAAAGTTAATTTATCCGGATCGAACTGTGAGACATCACCTTTATTCCAAGGGGTATGTGGCTGATTGGAAGCAACAAACAGGCAAAACGGCTGGCCTTTCCTTTTGCAATCAGCGATAAATTTCTGAATAGCTTCAAAATGTAATTCCCCCTTTTCACTAGGCACGTAGAGATCAAAGGGAAATACTGACTTTGGAGCAA
>OOIG01003034.1_pt1 | contig 10640 bp, 8 predicted proteins | sample 1692091 | NCBI WGS metagenome assembly OOIG01 (sample SAMN06348188, study PRJEB24527) | human gut metagenome | biome: human gut; feature: ankylosing spondylitis patient; material: feces | host: Homo sapiens | place: China | collected 2015-10
CCCTGTTGACCAGCGTTCTGCTCAACTTCGTGTTCGGCGTCTGGGCGACCCGCGTTATGATCCGCGGTGCCGTCAATTTCAAGCCGCTGCGCAAGGCATGGCTGTTCGGCGGCCATAAGGACGGCGGTGCCGACTTTAAGACCCCGTCCATCAACTTCATCGGCAACCGCAAGAAGTTCTATACCTTCTCCTGCGCGCTGCTCGCCCTTGTGCTGGTTTTCTGCGGTGTGTTCGGCGTCAAGATGGATGTCGAGTTCAAGGGCGGCTCTATGATCACGCTGGCCTATGAGGGCGATGCCGATCTGAACGACCTGAAGTCCACCATCAGCACCGAGCTGAACAAGAGCAACTTGACCCTGCAGACCGGCTCTGATATTTCGGGTAACCAGACCCTGACAGTCACCCTGCCCGGCAGTGATACCCTGACCACTGAGGAGCTGGACGGCCTGCTGGCCACCTTGAACGAGCAGTACCCCGATAACGCTTTCGTTCAGAACGAGGTCAGCAATGTCGATGCCACCATCGGCAAGGAGTTCATGCTCAAGAGCATTGTGGCGCTGGTCGCTGCCTGCGTGCTGATCCTGCTGTATGTAGCCTATCGTTTCCGCAGGATCGGCGGTCTCAAGGCCGGCTCCACCGCCATTGTGGCCGGATCCGCTGCCGCCGCCAACATCGAGGGCTTCGTCTATGTGGGCATGAACGCCTTCTATCAGACAGCCATCACGTTTACCAGCCAGAACTACGGTGCCTGCAAATGCGACCGGGTAAACCGGATTATGGCCCTGTGTCTTACTTTCAGCGCCAGTATTGGCCTCATCATGGGTTGGGGAGCGTTCCTTCTGGGCCATCCTCTGGCCTCCATTTACGCCCCCGGCGAAGAGGAGGTCATCGCCCAGGCCATTACCCGCCTGCAAATCACCTGTACCACCTATTTCCTCTGCGGCCTCATGGACACCCAGGTAGGCGTGCTGCGCGGCATCGGTTACTCTGTGCTGCCTATGATCGCCTCCCTGGTGGGAGCCTGCGGTACCCGTCTTCTGTGGGTGGCTACCGTATTCCAGCTCTATAAGACACCCACCATGCTCTATATCTCCTACCCGGTAAGCTGGCTCATCACCGCCTGCTTCCACTGCGCGTTCTTCTTCCTGGTCCGCAAGCACGCCTACGCCAAGGTCACCGGTATCCACGCTATTCAATGACCCCTCTATTTCCACGAACCAACTGTCCGGCCTGTTTTCTATAGGCCGGACAGTTTTCTTTCTCTTGCACGAGAATAAAACTGAATTGCTTTTCCTCCGTCTTTCCACTACAATAGTAACAGTGTTTACCAATGGAAAGGATGTACGCCCTATGGAATCAGTCACCCCCTCCTCCCGCCTGACCTTCTGGGAGGCCTCCAGCATTATCATCGGCCATGGCATCGGTGCGGGAATCCTCTCTGTCCCATACCTCGCTTCCCGCAGCTGCTGGTGGGACATCCTGTGGATCGCCGCCGCAGCCTACCTCATCAATCTCCTTCTCCACTTCATGATCGCAGAGCTCTCCTACAACAACGGCGGTGCCCAGTTCATCCGTTGCTTTGAGCGGGAGCTGTTTGTGGGGAAAATCGGGAAGCTCCTGACATGGGTGGCCTTCGCCCTGCTGGGCTTCTCCACGGTGGTCAATGTTAGCGGTTTCATCACCGGCGCGGCGGCGGCTCTTACCGCCTGGCTGGGCCTGCCGGAGCTTATGGCCATGCTGCTCTTTTACATCCTCTCCGCCGGGATCGTCTATTTGGGGCTGAAAGTGGTAGGGGTGTGCGAAAAGATTGCCGTATTCTCCATGGTAGGCGTAGTGGTCATTCTGCTGGCCGCCACCCTGCTCTCCGAATTGTCGCCTCTCAGCACTACCTTCATTTCCTCCTCCAACCTACTGGCACTGTACAGCATGGTGGCCTTCTCCCTCTCCGCCGTCATGTCCACCCCTCAGGTGGTCAAGGGGCTCCAGGGGGATGTCCGCCGCATCCGTGGGGCCATCGCCACCGGTACCGGGCTGAACCTGCTGCTGATCCTGGTCATCACCTTCATGACCCTGTTGGGGGCAGGATCGGACATCTCCCAGAACGGTGCCTTGGTAGATCTGGCGGCCCATCTGGGGGGCTGGGTCAGCGTCATCGGCTATATCTTCACCCTGCTGGCCCTGGCCACCTCCTTCTGGGCCAACACCCTGAATCTCCGGGACATTGTGGACGAGCAGGTCCACTGGGGTCCCCGCTGGAGCTGGCTGGCAGCGTCCCTGCCCTGTCTGGTCATTGCCCTGCTGCGCTTCACCAGCTTCGTGGGCTTCACCCGGCTGGCCAGTGTAGTTCAGGTTCTCACCGGTGTGGGGATCATCGTAGCCTACCACCGCTCCCGGAAAAAAGCGGGTGCAAGCCCCATCTGCGGCGCCTGGGGCACGCTTCCTTTTCAGATCCTGGTAGTGGCCGGGACCCTGCTCTCCACCATCGGTGCCCTGCTGCCAGTAAAGTGAGGTATGGATCATGACAACAGATCGTTTTTGCATCACACAAGTAGCCACCACTATCGACGCCCTACTGGGCGTCCCCGGCCATGGCGGTATGGCCGCCCCCCTGCTGCCGGTACTGCAGCAGGCAGCCCGCTCCCTTACCGGCCCCTGTGACCGGGTGTTCCTCTACAATCCCGACGCCATCGCCCAGTGGATCTACGCCGGCCACCGCCCCCTCTTTGCCCCCCTGGAGGTCCGCGCCGACCTGGGTCTGGGTATGCTGTCCGTGTATCCGCCGGTGACCCCGGTTTGCTTCGCCTCTATGTACAGCGGCCTCCAGCCCGCCGTCCATGGCATACAGTCCTATGTAAAGCCGGTGCTCACAGTGGACACCGTTTTTGACGATCTGCCCCAGGCCGGCCGTCGGGCGGCCATCGTCTCTACCGAGGGAGACAGCATCTCCCTGATCTTCGGTGGCCGGGATGTGGACTACTTCATTTTCCCCACCGTAGCCCAGTGCAACCGGAAGGCTCTGGAGTTGATCCAGGAGGACCGCCACCAGCTCATCGTCCTCTACAACGGCAACTACGATCACTGGATGCACCGGGGCGGGCCGGAGACCCCCTGGTCCCTCCATGCTCTAAAGGCAAATATCAACACCTACTGCTCCCTCCACGATGCCATCCGGCAGCACTGGCACAGCCACAACACAGCGCTGGCTTTTGCCCCGGACCACGGCTGCCACCGGCAGTACGGCCTTCTGGGCCAGCACGGTATTGATGCCCCCTGCGACATGCACATCCGCCATTTCTGGCGGTTTCTCCCCGCCCAGGGCTGAGGGGCAGCGTTTTCTCCATCGGTGCGCTCCATCTGCGCAAAAAGGGCTGACGCATCTCTGTGTCAGCCCCTTTTATTGCCATCTTTCCTCTCTGTTTCCGTCTATTTTCCCAAACTGCGGTTCAAAAATCAAACAATATGCACAAGTGATCTTCCACAGAAAAAAGGAATCTTGCGAAATTTGCCGCTTGCAATTTTAGGAAAACCCTCTATAATCATTTCGATTCAAAATTCAAGAATAATGAGGGGTTTACCATGACCAAAGACCTGACCAAGGGGAGCCCCATGAAGCTGATCCTCAGCTTCGGTATCCCCCTGCTGCTGGGGTACTTGTTCCAGCAGCTCTATAATGTGGTGGACACCGCCATCGTTGGCAAGACCCTGGGCGGGGCGGCCCTGGCCGCCGTGGGAGCCACCGGTTCCATCAACTTCCTGGTGGTGGGTTTCTGCGCCGGGATCTGCGGCGGTTTCGCCATCCCTGTGGCCCAGCAATTCGGCGCAGGGGATCACAAGGAGCTGCGGCGGTATGTCACTGGCGGCGTCTGGCTGTGCGTTCTCTTCGGCGCAGCCCTCACCGCTTCCACCGTCCTCTTCTGCCGGAATATCCTTACCGCTATGAACACCCCTGCCGATATCTATGAGCGTTCCTATCTCTACATCGTCACCATCTTTGCAGGACTTCCCGCCTACTTCCTCTACAACTTCGTCGCCGGTGTCCTCCGGGCCATGGGGGATAGCCGCACCCCCGTCATCTGGCTCATTGTAGCGTCCCTGGTGAATATCGTCCTGGATGTGGTGTTCATTCTCACCTTCCACATGGACGTGTTCGGCGCGGCCTTCGCCACGGTGCTCTCCCAGCTCCTGGCGGGCGTAGGCTGCCTTATCCGCATGTGCCGGGGCTTCCCCATTCTGAAAATGGAGCGGGAGGACTGGCGCTGGGAAGGAAAGCGTATGGGGGAGCTGTGTCTGATGGGCCTCCCCATGGGCCTGCAGTACTCCATCACCGCCATCGGCAGCGTCATGATCCAGGCCGCCGTCAACGGCCTTGGCACTACGTATGTCACCGCCGTCACCGCCGCCAGCAAGGTGTCCATGTTTGTCTGCTGCCCCTTTGACGCCATGGGCTCCACCATGGCCACCTACGGCGGACAGAACGTGGGAGCGGCCAAATGGGAGCGCCTCCACCAGGGACTGCGCGCCTGCGTGATCCTGGGAGCCATCTACTCCGTGGTGTCCCTGGGAGCCCTTTACCTCCTGGCAGACCCCTTGAACATGCTGTTTCTGGATGCGGAGAGTGCCGCTCTCCTGCCTCTGGCCCGGCAGTATCTCATGACCAGCGTACTGTTCTTCTTCCCCCTGTCCCTGGTAAATATCATCCGCTTTTTGATTCAGGGCATGGGCTTCTCCCCTCTGGCCACCCTGGCCGGGGTGCTGGAGATGGCCGCCCGGGGCGGTCTGAGCTGTCTGGTGCCCGTCTTCGGCTATACAGCAGCCTGCTTCGCCTCCCCTGCCGCCTGGGTGCTGGCGGACCTGTTCCTAGTACCTGGCTACTTTTACTGCTACCGCAAATTGACGCACCCGGAAAAAAGGCGCAGCCTCTCTCTGGGCTGCAGAAAGCAGCGGGCCTCCACCTGACGCCCCACCGGTCAAAAGATGACAAAACCGCCCCGACGGATGATCCATCGGGGCGGTTTTTTGACTTGATCCTATGCTCTGCTCTGCCGCTGGGCCTTCCATTTCATGACGCTGGGGTATCGGGCGGTATCCAGGTGAGGAATGGCCCGGGCGGCACTCATGCTGTCTACAAAATCCGGGATGGCTCCATACTGGATGTAGTCCATCTTCTCCACAATTCCTTCTGCCTCCGCCAGCCGCCCGCGGTCCAGCAGCAGCATCCTGGCCCCCTCCAGGGAGCTGTTGCCCACGCAGGCGACCTTCTCCTCCGGCAGATCCGGGTACAGACCGATGGTCACCGCCGAGGCGGTACGGATATAGGTACCAAAGGCCCCGGCCACGTAGAACTGCTCCACATCATCAAAGGTCATGCCGATGGCCTTGAGCATATACTCCACCATAGTGTAGGCGGCAGCCTTGGTGGCGAGGAACTCCTCGATATCGCTCTGGTAGAAGTAGAGAGGCTGCCCCTCCGCCGTTTCCTCCGCTTCAGCGTAGCGGTAGGCCAGCTCCCCCTCTACCGTCGTCACTCGCCGGGAGGACTCCGGCTGGAAGATGCCTCGAAAGTCGATAATTCCCTCCAGGTACAGCTCCGCCAGAAGATCCACGATACCGGAGCCGCAGATACCCCGGACCTTCTCCCCGCCGATGACCTGGAGGTGCACCGTTTCCCCCCGGATGTCCACATGCTCCACAGCCCCAGGTCCGGCGCACATGCCGGTACGAATCACGCCGCCCTCCAGAGCGGGGCCGGCAGCTCCTGCCCCGGCCAGAAGGAAGTCCTTGCAGCCCGCCACTAGTTCGCCGTTGGTCCCGATATCGAAAAACAGCCGGATACCCTCAGACCGGGCGATGCCGGTGGCCACCAGGCCGCTGATGATATCTCCGCCCATGTAGTTGGCCCGGGCCGGATACAGGTACACCAGCCCCTCCATGTCCAGCCCCAGCTCCGCTCCGGTAAGGAACCCGGGCTCCGCCGCCACCGGCGCGTAGGGAGAGAGGAACAGAGGAAAGCCATCCAGCCCCAGAAGGAAGTGGGTCATCACTGTATTTCCAGCCAGCACCAGCACCGGGCAACGGCGGGCCTCCACCCCGGAGGCCTCCGTCAAATGACCCATGAGCTCATTGAGCGTCTCCACAACAGCCAGCCGCAGTTCCTCCAGATGCTCCGGCTGGTCCTTGGCGTAGAAGATCCGGGTGAGTACATCGGAGCCCAAGGCGGTCTGCCGGTTGTACATGCTCTCCCTGGCCACCACCACCCCGGAGTGGAGGTCCACCAGCTCCATAGTGACACTGGTGCTGCCCAGATCCACTGCCAGGCTGTAGTGCCAGGCCGTGGTATCCCCCGGCTCCAGATCCATCACTTGCCAGCTCTTCCCTGTCCACACCAGGGTAGCCGTCACACGCCACTCCGCCTTTCGGCACAGGGGGTACAGCCGCCGGACCAGGGACAGCGGCAGCACCACCTCCCCAAAATCCTCCCGTAGCCCATCCAGCAGGCGACGTTGGTCGCTGCGGGCGTCCTCCTCGGTGGGGGGCTCCAGTGTGAGATATATTTTTTCGCTCAGGGCATTCATGTTATCCTTCCTCCTTGCTGACAGATCTCCTCCGTCGGCACGTCTGATACTGAAAACGGCGGGGCCTATGCCCCGCCGCTATGTTCTGTCTGTTCATCTATGGGCGGACGGGGTTCACTCGTCCTGCTCCCGGCGCGTCAGCCACCACGCTCCCAGGCGCAGCCCGGCAAATAAAATCCCCACCGACACTAATCCTAGAATCAGGGTCCCTGTTCCTCTCTCCTGCGCGAAAACCGCCACAATCAGCACGCCAAAGCCCACCAGAAGCCAGTCATATCCCTCTCCCTTGCGATACGGCATACCTCTTCCCCCTCTGCACGCGCAACATGCCCCCTACGGAGGCAACGTTTTTTCAGGGCGGCGGGATGGCGTCTCGCCGGGCGGCGGATCCTCTCGCTGCCTATAGAATTATTATACTCCAGCGGCAGCGGCCTGTCAAACCTCTTCCTCTGAGGCAACATGGTAAAATTTTTGGATACCGCCATCAGGGTGGATGTCCACAAAAGGCACCTTTTTGGCGATGGCATACTCCAGGGTCCTGCGGGTACCGCCGTCCGCGCCGTCGTACACGGCAATCACCAGACTGCTGTGGTCCACCATATATCGATTCCGTCGGAGCATACAGTCGGGAGTGTAATGCTCCTGAACCATGGTTTCATAATCGCTGGCGTCTACCAGCGTCTGCCAGCGTTTCCGCTCCGCCGCCGGCCAGGCACGGCTTTGGGTGGGGCAAGGGACAGCGGCCTCCAGCGTCACCCCCGGCCGCTCCCTTCGCAGCGCCACTACCGCCTCTGCGAAATAGAGGTCACAGCCCCGGGCCATACCGCATATGAAGTGGCGATATCCCTCATCATAGGCAGCGGTCACTGCGTCCCGGATCGCAGCCTTCAACGCCACACACCTGGGGTCCTCCTCGTTGCTGCCCCAAGGTAGTTTCCCCGGTCGATGGCCGGTAAAGCAGCAGCTGCGTCTGCGTTCCACAGTGACGCCCCCTCTCTCAGTGCTTTGATTATAGAACATATATTCTATTTTGTAAAGAAAATTATACTTGCTTTTTTTATGACTTTGCGTATAATGAAGAGGACAACCGAATCATTCATCTTCAGGGCGGGGTGTAAGTCCCCACCGGCGGTGATAGGCCTTTGGCCTTCAGTCCGCGACCGCGCAAGCGCTGAACCGGTGTGACTCCGGTACCGACAGTAACAGTCTGGATGGAAGAAGATGTACGCACTCGTTTGCGGCAGTACTCCGGGGATGGAATGTCTTTCGGGGGTTACTATATCCGCAAAGGAGTGTTTTTTATTATGTCCCTGTCCACAAAGACCCACAAAATTGCCGTCACCGCCATTCTCAGCGCGGTGGCCACCGTCCTCATGTTCATCTCCTTCCCGATTCCCTTCCTGATTCCCCCCTTTGTCAAGATGGACTTCTCTGAATTGCCCGCCCTGCTGGCGGCTTTCAGCATGGGGCCTGTCAGCGGCGTGATGGTATGCCTGGTAAAGAACCTCATCAATCTCCTCTTTACCACCACCAGCGGCGTAGGAGAGCTGTGCAACTTCCTGCTGGGTGTATGCTTTGTCATCCCCGCCGGGTGGATCTACAAGGTCCGCAGGACCCGCTCCGGGGCCCTGCTTGCCTCAGGCGCAGGCGCGGTGGCCATGGCAGTATTGAGCGTACCTGTCAACTATTTTATCTCTTACCCCTTCTACACCACCTTTATGCCCCTGGACACCATTATCGGCATGTACCAGGACCTGCTGCCCTCCGTGGACGGTCTGCTGGCCTGCCTGCTGATCTTCAATATGCCCTTTACGCTCCTGAAGGGGATTCTGGATGTGGCGTTGGCCTTTCTCATCTATAAGCCGCTGTCCCCCTTGCTCCACAAGTAATTTCATACATTTGTTCGATTCCTCTTTTTATTTTTTGATGGCTGTGGTATACTGGGTACGGTATGCCACAGCTTTTTTCAGGAGGTGAAGACCGTGAGTCGGGTGATATTGCACTGTGATCTCAATTGCTTCTATGCCTCAGTGGAGCTTCTCTCCCACCCGGAGCTCAGGGAGCTGCCGGTGGCGGTGTGCGGCGACCCGGCCAGCCGCAAGGGAATTATTCTGGCCAAAAACGAACCGGCTAAACGCTGCGGTGTTAAAACGGCGGAAACCATCTGGCAGGCCCGTCAGAAATGTCCTGATCTGGTGCTCCTTCCTCCTCATCATGACCGCTACCGGGAATTTTCCCGACTGGTCAACGCCATCTACGGACAATACACCGATCTGGTGGAGCCCTTTGGCATCGACGAGAGCTGGCTGGATATCACCGGCAGTATGCACCTTTTCGGTGGAGATCCCAAAGAAATTGCCGACGATATCCGGCAGCGGATCCGTCGGGAGCTGGGCCTCACTTTGTCGGTGGGAGTCAGCTTCAACAAGGTTTTCGCCAAGTTGGGCAGCGACTACAAAAAGCCCGACGCCACCACGGTGATCTCCCCGGAGAACTGGCAGGGTATCGTCTGGCCCTTACCAGTTGGCAGCATGCTCTTCGCTGGGCCTGCCGCCCAGCGTGCCTTGGGGCAATACGGCATCCGCACCATCGGTCAACTGGCCGCCGCAGGCAGCGCCCTCCCCCAGGAGCTGCTGGGCAAGCTGGGCCATCAGCTCTGGTGCTATGCCAATGGTCTGGACGACAGTCCCGTGCGGCCCCAGCACTTCCAGGAGCCAGTGAAAAGCGTAGGCAACAGCACCACCTTCCGGGAAAACCTCACCACCCGGGCGGAAATACGCCGAGGCACGGCCCTCCTTTGTGACAGTGTGGCCACCCGCCTGCGGCAGCAGGGGCTCTACTGCCGCTGCCTCCAGGTGGGACTGCGGGACCCCTCCTTCCACAATATTTCCCGGCAGAAACACCTGCCCCACAGCACCCATCTGATGCGTGAGCTCCTCAGCACCGCCATGGAACTTATTGACCAGATCTGGCGCTCTCCCAACCCGGTCCGGCTCATCAGCGTCACCGCGCTGGATCTCACAGACCAGTGGGAGACCTACGAGCAGGAGGATCTGTTTGCTCCCGCCCAGTCACGGCAAGACCAGCGGCAGGAAAAGCTGGAGCAGGCCATGGACAGTATCCGCAGGCGCTTCGGCGGCAAGGCTATCGCTTACGGAGAATCTTCTGGTGAGGCTGTCTGTGACCCCAATGAAGCGGAAGAACAATGACCTCCCGCAAACAGCGGGAGGTCATTGTTTATTCCATTTCTCGGTTCAGCGCCTCCTCCAGCTTGGCAAGGGCTCGCTTTTCGATGCGGGATACATAGCACCCCAACTACTGCAAACGATTTGCTTTGAAAATTTACGCCGTGTAAAACGGCGCAATCCCTTGCGGTATGTGGCTTTCCGCTGTTTCTTCCAGCTGGGCGAAGCGGAATTTGATAATGACTTCCTTGTCCTCGGTCAGCTCCACCCGCTCGATGAGACTGACCAACAGTTCCCTACTTTCCCCAGCGGTTTCGATGAACCTTTGTACCAGTTCCCCGGCCCTGTCCTCACTGCGGACAGGGCTTTTTTGACGCAGCTCCAGTTCCTGCCGCTTTTCCTCCAGTTGCTCCCGTTCCAGCTTGATCCGGCTGAAGATGCGCTGGAAGTCCGACTCCGGCAACAGCCCGCTGAGCCGGTCGGTGTACACCCGATCCAGATTGGCGGTGAGGCTGTCGATCTTGGACTGGAGCATCTGGAGTTCCATCTCCAGGCCGCTCTGCTTCCCAGCGTTCTCCACGGCTTCCCGGGCCACGGGCAGCAGTTCATCTGGGTTCAGATACGCCTGGCACACCTCCCGCACCTTGGCGACCACCGCGTCGGTCACAGTCTTCTCCTTGATGGAGTGGCATGTGCAGACACCCGCTTTGGTGAACCGCTGGTAGGTGCGGCAGACGAAGTACAGCACATCCTCCCCCCTGGCGTTTTTCCGGTTGAGGACCGCCAGAGGATAGCCGCACTCGTGGCAGAAGATCAGTCCTTTCAGCAGAAAGTCGTAGGTCCGGCTTCGGGTGTGCTTGCGGCTGTTTACTAACATCCGCAC
>OOIG01003037.1_pt1 | contig 10630 bp, 8 predicted proteins | sample 1692091 | NCBI WGS metagenome assembly OOIG01 (sample SAMN06348188, study PRJEB24527) | human gut metagenome | biome: human gut; feature: ankylosing spondylitis patient; material: feces | host: Homo sapiens | place: China | collected 2015-10
CCGGCATGGGCAGCCGTTACGGCGGCATGAAGCAGATCGACCCGGTGGGCCCCAAGGGTCAGCCCATTGTGGAGTACTCCCTGTACGATGCCCACCGCGCAGGCTTTGAGACCGTGATCTTTGTCATCAAGCACGAGATCGAGGAGGCCTTCAAGGCTGCCATCGGCGACCGCGTCTCTCAGGGAATGAACGTGAAATACGCTTTCCAGCAGCTGGATGAGCTGCCCGCAGGCTTCACCATCCCCGAGGGCCGTGTCAAGCCCTGGGGCACCTGCCACGCCGTGCTGGCCGCAAAAGACCTCATCGATGGTCCCTTCGCTGTCATCAACGCGGACGATTACTACGGCCCTGAGGCCTTCAAGGTCATCTATGAGTATCTGTCCACCCATCAGGACGGCGCAGTTTACGATTACTGCATGGTGAGCTACCTGCTCAAGAACACCGTCTCCGAGAACGGCACCGTCTCCCGCGGTGTCTGCGTGGTGAACCCGGACGGCACCCTGCACAGCGTGACCGAGCGCACCGGCATCGAGACCTATGAGGGCGGCATCCGCTGCACCGCTCTTGTCGGTGAGGGCACGGATGACCTGCCGGTGGAAGCACCTGTCAGCATGAACCTGTGGGGCTTCGGCAAGAGCTTCCTGGACGAGGCCGACCGCCGCTTTGCGGGCTGGCTGCATGAGAATCTGCCCAAGAACCCCCTCAAATGTGAGTATTTCCTGCCCACCGTGGCCAGCGAGCTCATCGATGAGGGCAAGGCAGCGGTCACCGTGCTCAAGAGCACCGATAAGTGGTACGGTGTGACCTACCGCGAGGATAAGCCCACCGTGGTGGCCGCCATCGCCCAGAAAACCCAGGAGGGCCTGTACCCCGAGGATCTGTGGGCGTGATAAGCTGACCACACCCGCTGCGACTCATTAACTCATTACAACGCAGAAGCGCCCCATCCGGTGAAGGATGAGGCGCTTCTACGTATATTTGGGAATATTCGGGGATGGCGTTAGTTGTTCTTGAGCTCCTGTGCCTTCTGCCATGCATTCAGCACATCGAGCTTGCTTACGGGATTGGCCGGGAAGAACTTCATCTCTTCCGGAGCCGTGCCCTCATCGTTCAGGTCAGGGATAAGCTCGTTTTCCATGGCCCAGCGGGCGGCGTGCTGCAGGTCCATATCCCGCTCTTCCTGACCGACATCGGGGTAGAGCAGTTCGGATTCGGGCATGGGCTTGCCTGCATCCTCCCACAGCATCATGGCAAGGGCGCTGCGGTTGCTGGGGAAGTAGGGCAGAGCCATCAGCTTGCCTGCAAATTCAGTGCCCAGAGAATAGGCCTGATAGCCCAGCACTGCGGTGCCCACAGCAGCAGTACCAATGATCGCGGCAGTGCCCAGGACATTGGGCTCTTCTTCCTCTTCAATGGTGGCATCCTTGGGCATGGCTTCAATGGTCACGCCCTCTTTGGGCATCACAAAGGTAAAGGTCTTGCCGGGGTTGACGATTTCCTCGCCGTTTTCGTCCAGCAGGTCTGCTTTGGACTGGATATCCCAGTGGTCAAAGCTCAGGCCGCTGTCCTTCCACAGCTGGTTGTTTTCGTCGAAGGTCACGGTAACAAGAGCACCCTCGTAAACATTGCCCTTGTCGCTGGCGGCGTTGTCATCGTAGGTAAAGGTGCCGACTTTCACAGTCAATTCATGGTCGGGGATGGCTTTCCACTTGGCGTACAGGGTGGTATCGCCGGAAACGGTATCGTTTTCAACATCAAATGCTTTGGTCAGTTCTTTGTCGGTGTACCAGCCGCCAAACGTATAGCCCACGGCGGTGGGGTCAGCAACGCTTGCAAGCTTATCACCAGTGTAAATAGTCTGAGCTACGGGTGCGGTGCCGTGGCCGTTCATTTCAAAAGTGACGGTGCAAAGATATTTCAGCGCAGTAGGATTTTTGAAATTTCCATTATCCGTTTGTTCAAAGTTCGAACTGTTAATTAAATTATCCCATTGGTCAGCAGTACCTTTATAAACGACAGTTTCTAAGGAAGAACAATTCAAAAATGCCTTTTGAACAATTTTTTTCACACTATTTGGAACAGTAACTGTTTTTAATTTTGAACATTCAGCAAACACTGCTCGCTCAATACTTTCAACGCCATCAGGAATGACAAATTCATCAAGGCTACTGCATTGATAAAATGCATGATGGTCAATATTAGTTACGCTTGAAGGAAGGGTGAGGCTCTGTAAACTAGAATTGCAATGGAATGCGTTCCCACCAATACTTTTTAGTCTTGAGCCTTCTTGAAAAGTGAATTTTTTAATACACCAATCATCATAGAATGCGTTTTCGCCAATAGTTTCTACCTCACGGGGAAGTTCAAATTCTCTAATTGCATAGCAACCTGCGAATGCGTCATGGTCAATCAATTTCAACTGACTTTCACTATCAAAAATAACATTAACAAGACCGGAGTTAGTGTGCATGTCACCACACTGGCGAAATGCGTATGCCCCAATTCTTGTTATAGTTTTTGGTATTTTTATACTAACAAAATTTGGCTTTCCAACATAATCTTTATAGGGAGTGCTGTCTACCAGTCGGCAATCAAATGCACGGTCACCGATTTCTGTAACGGTATATGTTGTACCATTATTTACAACTGTTTCAGGAATTACTCTCTCCGTCTGTACTTCCACAGGCCCCACAACGGAGACAGTGGAACTGCTCAGTTTCTTATATCGCAAACCTTGATAATCAAATTCATCTTCTCCAAGAGCGGGAATATCTGCTGCAAATGCCGTGACTGCCGACAGGGGCAGCATGGTGATCATCATGCAGACCGCAACCAATAAGCTGATCAAACGCTTGGGTCTCATAATTTTTTACTCCTTTTCAATGATTTTCCCAAAAACTCTCTATTTCAGCCAAAACAAAAGAGTGCCGCACCGGCCAAACGGCTGGTACGACACTCTGAACCCTTGTATATTACAGGCCCTGTAGCTTTGCGTCGCAGCTTTTCGACTGGTTTGCCGATTCTTCAATTTTAGCGGAAATGGCAGATTGCACACTAAAATATACGCTTTTTGTTTTTTTTTTGTCAATATGACGAAAATGGGTTTGGAAGAGTATACAAAAAAGGAGCGTACAATGTGGAAAACATAATGAGAATAAAATCGTGCGGCAGCACAAGAGCTGCCTGATTTTATGGAGAATGCGCGCAAGAAAAATGCCCCTGACCGAAAGAAGCCGGTCAGGGGCATTTGGGGTTGCTGCAGCGGGCAGGGTCAGTGCCTGCGCTCGTACTTCAGGCGCTCCCGCAGCTCGTCCAGAGAGCGGTGCTTTTCGCCGTGGCGCAGCTTGGGGTAAGCGCGGAGCATACGGCCCTTGCCGAAGTACTTGGAGCTCCGGGTGCGGGCGCGCATCTCCTCGCTGCGGGCCTGCAGTTCCTCGGCCAGCTGTTCCAGACGGAGCAGCTCTGCCGTGCGCTCTGCGGTGCCCTTGGCGGCCAGCTTGACGGCGGTGGCGGCCTCAGAGGCATTGAGCCGGGCCTCCTGGGAGGACTTGCGTGCAGCCTCCATGGCCTCGTCGGCCTTGGCGCGCAGGGCGGCAGCGGCATCCCGGGGGCTCAGCCTGGCGGCATTGTCCCGGGCCTCGGCAGCCGCCAGCTTGAGCTGCAGGCGGCTCTCGTCCATCTTCTGGTCCACATCCATGGCGGTGGTGCCCAGCAGCTCGGTCATGGCATCGGACACGGCGTGCATACTGTCGGCCACCTTTTCCAGAGCATCCAGCTCACGGGCCAGGTCAGAGGCCGCAAAGGCGGTCACCACCACGTCGGCGGCGTAGCAGGCGTACAGGATGCACATGAGGACGAAGCCCACCATCTGGGGAACCATCTCCACAAGGCCCGCGATCACGGGATGAACGGCCTTCATCACCACAACGGTGCCCACGCCCCACAAAAGGGAGAACTCCAGGCAGATATATCCGCCGATGTTGAAGGGAAAGTCGCTGTAATCCCACCACCGGGTGTGGTAGAGCTTGTAGAGCGCCCAGCCGCCTGCCAGCTCCAGCACGCTGGGCAGGATCACGCCGCCGATATAGAGCAGCAGCAGGTTGTCTGCCAGCGGCGAAAGGGTGAACAGCACAATGATCATGCCAAAGCCGTAGATGGGGCAGACCGGGCCGTTCAGAAAGCCGCGGTTCACCAGCTGGCCGGTGGAAACGGCGGCATAGATGACCTCCAGACACCAGCCCAGGCAGGAGTAGATCAGGAAAAACGCCAGGATCTGATACAGCGAAAAGCCGCAGACCATGGTGTTGACAAAAAAGGACATCTTACTCCTCCTTTGCGGCGGCGGCAGCTTCCTCCGCAGCCTTCCTCTTTTTCAGGACCTTGGGTTCGATCCAGGTCACGGTGGCATCGCCGGGCAGCTTTTTGGCGATCAGGGCCTTGATCTTGATGCCCATCTCGGTGAACATCCCCTCGTGCTCGGTGCGGATGTTCCACTCCGGCTCGTTCTCGTGCAGGTCAAAGGTCTTCCAGGTGATCTCGTAGCCGGAAGCGGGGAAATACTCCAGGCTGTCGCGGAACAGGTCGTCGTCATCGGTCTTGAAGTAGATCTCGCCGCCGTCCTTGAGGAATTCGCGGTACTGGATGAGCTGGCGGGGATAGGTGAGCCGGTGTTTGTTGGAGGAAGCGTTCTTGCTCCACGGGTTACAGAAGTTGATGTAGATGCGGCTGACGGTATCCTCGGCGGTGAGCACGCCCTTGATGCGCTCGATGTCGGTGCTCATGATCTTCACGTTGTCGATGGGGCGGCCTGCGGCGGCGTAGGCTGCTTCGATCTTCCGCTTGGCGAGGATGAGCACCTTGTCGGTGATGTCGATGCCCAGATAGTTGTTCTCCGGGTGGGCGCAGGCCAGCTGGGAGAGGAAGCCGCCCTTGCCGCAGCCCAGCTCCAGCACAAAGGGCTGCTCCGGGCGGGCATACTGTGCGTGCCACTTGCCGCCCCAGATCAGGGGCTCGTGGACGTGGAAATCGGCGGCCATCAGCTCATCGTGGGCGTAGGGTTTGAAACGCATTCTCATAGTTTGTTGTTCTCCTTAAAATTAACGTGGCTCGCCCTCTCAGGCGCTGACGCGCCAGCTCCCCCAAAGGGGGAGCCTTTGGCAAAAACGGATGGTTTTCCGCACTGCCAAAGCCTCTCCCTTTGGGAGAGGTGGCTTTGCGAAGCAAAGACGGAGAGGGCGAGGATGCTTACCGGTCTTGCTCCCGCAAAAATTCTTTCACTTCCTCCGGCTCTGCGGCGCAGCTTCCCTGACAGATGCCGGGCTTGCCGCCGCCGCGGCCATTGAGGGCGGCGTTCAGGGCTTTGGTCAGGGCACGGACATCACCGCCCGCCTGGGCAAGGCAGTAGCCGGTGCCCTTTTCGTTGGGGGTCAGGGCGGCGCACAGGCCGGTGGTGGCTTCGGTCAGGCGGACAGCCAGCCGGTGCAGGCCGTCCGGGTCCAGCCCCGGCACGATGCGGATGGCATCCGCACCGGGCGTTGCCAGCGCGGCCAGCGCCTCAAAGAGCTGGCTGCACAGCCCGAAGTGGGTGAATTTCAGGGCGGTGTACTCGTCATACACCCGGTGCACGGCGTTGGCTGTCTCGCTGGCCTTGGCGCTGAGCAGGGCACCGATCTCTGCCTGCCGCGCCCGCATGGCCTGTGCGGCTTCCAGCGCGCGCCCGCCGCAGACGATGCTCAGGCGCACGCCGCCCTTATAGTTTTCAGCGGCCAGGATCTTGATCTGGCCCACCGCACCGGTAAAGGCGGTGTGGGTGCCGCAGCAGGCACAGACATCCGCCCCGGGGATGGTCACGATCCGCACCTGCCCCTCGATCTCCTTTTTGGAGCGGTAGGTCAGGGCGGCCAGCTCCTCCCGGGTGGGGTAGGTGATGTTCACCGGCACATTCTCCCAGATGATGCGGTTGGCGGCAGTCTCGGCCGCTTTCAGCCCCTCGGCAGAGATGGGGATGTCCGTGTCCATCCGCACGGCATCGGAGCCGATGTGGAAGCCCACGTTCTCGGCCCCGAACATGCTGTGCAGGATGCCGGAGAGGATGTGCTCGCCGGTGTGCTGCTGCATCTTGTCAAAGCGCCATGCCCAGTCGATGGCCTGTGCCGCTTCGGCCCCGGGCACCGCCCCGGCGGGCAGGGAAGTGACCATGTGCCAGATGACACCCGCCTGCTCGTGGACATCGGTGACGGTCAGCACTGTGCCGTCGGCAAGGGTCAGGGTGCCCCGGTCGGCAGGCTGGCCGCCGCCCTCGGGGTAGAACACCGTGCCGTCCAGCGCGATGCGCCCGCCGCCGGTCCGGCTGTCCGGCTCTGCGGCTAAAATATGCCCCACCGCCTCCCGGCGGTAGGCATCGTGTTCATAGTATTTTTCGGTTGGCTGCATAAGCACCTCCTAATATAAAAACAAGTATACCACGTTTTTTGCCTGTGGAAAATAGTCTGCAGTTATGTTATGATAGAAAACAGACAAGCCCCAGCAAAAAGTTTGAGACGAGGAAGGATTTACAATGCGTGAAAGTGGTATTCTGATGCCGGTGTCCAGCCTGCCCGGCCCCTACGGGATCGGCTGCTTTGGCAAAAAGGCAGAAAAATTTGTGGATTTCCTTGCGGCGGCAGGCCAGAAGATCTGGCAGATCCTGCCCCTGAGCCCCACGGGCTATGGGGACAGCCCCTACCAGAGCTGCTCTGCCTTTGCGGGCAACCCTTATTTCATTGATCTGGATGCTCTGAAAGCCGAGGGGCTGCTGACAGCCGCCCAGCTCAAGGCCGAGCCTTGGGGCAAGGACCCGCTGAACGTGGATTACGGCACCCTGTACACCAGCCGCTACAAGATCCTGCGTGCCGCCTACGCCGCCTGGCGCAGGCAGTGTGCAGGCCGGCACGGCTGTGCCCATTACTATCCGGATGCGTACTATGCCTTCACGCTGGAAAACGAGGGCTGGCTGGAGGATTATGCTCTCTACATGGCCCTCAAGACCGCCAACGGCATGAAGAGCTGGACCGAGTGGCCCCGGGAGTACCGCAAGCGGGAGCCGCAGGCGCTGGAAGCTTTTAAGGCAGAGAACGAGGAAGAGATCGGCTTCTGGAAGTTTCTGCAGTACGAGTTCAGCATCCAGTGGAAGAAGCTGAAAGCCTACGCCAACGCCAACAACGTGCAGATCCTGGGCGATATCCCCATCTATGTCTCGGCAGATTCCGTGGATGCCTGGGTGGGCGGCCCGCTGTTTGAGCTGGATGCAGACGGCGGCTTTGCCCGGGTGGCAGGCTGCCCGCCGGATTACTTCTCGGCAGAAGGCCAGCTCTGGGGCAACCCGCTGTACAACTGGCCCTACCATAAGCAGACCGGATATGCCTGGTGGATCCAGCGTGTCCGCCATGCGCTGGGCATCTATGACATGCTCCGCATCGACCACTTCCGCGGTTTTGACACCTACTGGGCCATCCCGGCAGACAGCACTACCGCCAAGACCGGCAAGTGGGAGACCGGCCCCCGGATGGAGCTGTTCAACGCGCTGGAAGGTGCGCTGGGCAAGCTGCCCATCATCGCCGAGGATCTGGGCGAGCTCTTCCCCAGTGTGCGGGAGCTGCTGGCAGACAGCACCTTCCCGGGCATGAAGGTGCTGCAGTTCGCGTTCGGCGGCGGGGACAGCGAGTACCTGCCCCACAACCACGTCAAGAACAGCGTGGTCTACCCCGGCACCCATGACAACACGACGCTGACCGCCTGGTGGGACGAGAGCGCATCGGCCAAGGAGAAGGCTGTGGCCGCCGCCTACCTGCATCTGACCGGCTGTCAGCCCACCGCAAAGGAGGTGGCCGCTGTCAAAACAGAGGCGGCCCGCACCGCGCTGCTCCGGGCCGCGCTTGGCTCTGTGGCCGACCGTGCCATCATCCCCATGGCCGACTGGCTGGGCCTGGGCGAGGAAGCCCACCTGAACAGCCCCGGCAAGCTGGGCGGAAACTGGAGCTGGCGCGCCGCCGACGGGTTCGACACTGCCGCGCTGGCCAAGCGCATTCTGGCGGAGTGCGCCGTGTACTGCCGTACATAACCAGGCCGGAAATCCGGAGTGTGTTTAGCAGTTTGACGAAAATGTAAAAAAATACGTTAAAGTTTGTGCGTTTTGCTGGAAACGCCCGGCACGAGATGGTATAATTCCGGTAATGGGGCTGCGCTTTCAGCGGCCGTGTGGCAAAGCTGTGCCGGAGGGGAGAGAGTCCGGCACCGGATAATGGGGAAAAACGCATGAAAAAAGAATGGACGGAACAGGATCTGCGCGCCTTTGCAGAAAACGCACAGACCGCCTTTGAAGACGTGACCCTGACGGAAGCCGATGAGGAGGCCGCGGACACCTGGCAGGACGATGGCCTGCAGGTGGATTATGTCCTGCGCAATGGGCAGGTGGACTGCGTGCTGCGCCGCCTGATCGAGGCGGACGGCAAGCTCTGGCAGCTGCAGATGACGGCTCCGCTGGCGGGCAGCGACCTGCCGGAGGATCGGATGACCGCGCGGGAGCGGGAGCTCTGCCGGGACGATATGAATCACGATTTCCTGACCGGCGTGTTCAACCGCCGTTATTTTGAAACGGAGTTCTGCACCCGGCTGGATGAGTGGACGGATGCTCACCGCTGTGCTTCGCTGGCGCTGGTGGCGCTGGACGATGAGGACGGGATGCGCACCCGGCAGGGCGATGCCGTGATGAACCAGCTGGTCTGTTTTGTGGCCAACCAGTGGAAAAAGTACTACGACCGCCCTGCAGAGCGGGTGGTCTGCCGCCTGACGGACACGCTGTTCGCCATCGGCTGTGCGGATAAGAACTGCGCAGAGCTGGCCGAGGAGCTGAACGGCATTTATGCCGAGATGCCCCGCGCGTGCGTGGCATCGGTGGGCCTGATGCGCCGGGTGCCCTTTACCCAGTCCATCGGCTGCGCCTGCACCGGCGAGGTGCGGGGCAAAAACTGGGACGCACTGTATCAGCTGTGTGAGCAGCGCCTGAAGGCGGCCCAGACCGCCGGCGGCGACCAGATCTGCAGCAGATAAACCGAATGCATAAAATCCCCCTTTGCAGGACAAGCTAGTGCCACAAAGGGGGATTTTTGTATGGAAAATCAGAAAAATGATAACCTGAATCTGCTGGAAGCGGTGGTGCAGAACACGGAGATGGGCAAGAACACGCTGGAACAGATCGTGCCCATGACCGAGGACCCTGCCTTCCGGGCCGAGCTCCTGCGGGAGCGGAACCTCTACCGGGAACTGAATCAGGAGGCCCACACCGCCATCGAGGCCTGCGGCGGCACGGCTCAGGGCCAGAGCATCATGGCAAAGCTCAACACCAAAATGGGCATCGGCATGAAAACGCTCACCGACAGATCCACCCGCAATCTGGCCGAAATGCTCAGCGAGGGAAGCAGTCAGGGCGTGATGGACTGCATCAAGAGCCAGAAGGATTATCCCGATGCGGCCCCCGGCTCCAAGCGCCTGATGCAGAAGCTGCAGGATCTGGAGGAAGAGAACCGGCTGAAACTGGAGCAGTTTCTGTAAAGGCGGCTCCGGCTGCTCAGAGTGCTTCCACCATGGCCGCCACAATCCGGGTGGCGGTAGCCACGTACTCGGCGATGCTGAACTTCTTCACCACCAGCACCTCGTGGCCGTCTTCGTCGGCGTTGTCGCTCATGGCGCGCAGGATGACACAGGGCACATCGTTCTTGGCGGCGATCTGGCTCACGGCAGCACCCTCCATCTCAACACAGTCGGGGGCGCACTTGGCCTCAATGGCGGCCTTGGTCTCGCTGTCACCCACGAACAGGTCGCCGGTGGCGATCTTGCCGGTCAGGGCTTTGACCCCGGCCTCGGCGCAGGCTTTTTCAGCGGCGGCGATGAGGGCCGGGTCACCGGCGTACTCCTTCAGGTAGGGTGGGTTCTGGCAGATCATGTCCAGCTGGGCATCGTGGTAGAGCACCGTCTTGCCGATGACCACATCACCAATGCCGATCTTGCTGGTCATATTGCCTGCAATGCCGGAGAAGATGATCTTCTCGGCACCGTATCGGGTGATGAGCACCTGAGTGGTGGCGGCGGCATTGGCCTTGCCCATGCCTGCACAGCAGACCACGACCTGCTTGCCTGCCAGCGTGCCTCTGTGGTACTCCACGCCGCCGTAGGGCTCCACGGTGACGTTTTTCAGTTTTGCACACAGCTGATCGACTTCATCGGGCATTGCGCCCATAATTCCGATAATCATATAGATGTCCTTTCTCCTGGGCAAAAGTGTCTCCCGCGCGCCGCGCGGGAGACACTTTTATCATACATCAGACGTTGAACAGGAACTCGATCACGTCGCCGTCCTTCACGACGTACTCCTTGCCCTCGGTGCGCTGCAGGCCCTTAGCCTTGACAGCGGCATAATCAAAGTTGTTGGCTTCCAGGTCGCCATAGCCGATGACGCTGGCGCGGATGAAGCCGCGCTCGAAATCGCTGTGGATCTTACCGGCGGCCTGAGGTGCCTTGGTGCCCTTGCGGATGGTCCAGGCGCGGCACTCCTTCTTGCCGTCGGTCAGGAAGGAGATGAGGCCCAGCAGGTCGT
>OOIG01003043.1_pt1 | contig 10613 bp, 9 predicted proteins | sample 1692091 | NCBI WGS metagenome assembly OOIG01 (sample SAMN06348188, study PRJEB24527) | human gut metagenome | biome: human gut; feature: ankylosing spondylitis patient; material: feces | host: Homo sapiens | place: China | collected 2015-10
AGAGCAGCTGATTTGTAATCAGCAGGTTATCGGTTCGAGTCCGATCATCGGCTTTGTACATTAGATACGAAGCTATAAAGTTTCATATTGATGTATGTTGTGGGTATACAGGTATATCGACAATACGGACGTTTAGCTCAGCTGGTTAGAGCAATCGGCTCATAACCGATCGGTCCCGGGTTCGAGTCCCTGAACGTCCACTTTTGGCCTGGTGGCTCAGCTGGTTAGAGCGCCGCCCTGTCACGGCGGAGGTCGTGGGTTCGAACCCCATCCGGGTCGCTTACAACTGCATAAGCGTTGTTCAAATTTGCCGGCATGGCGGAACTGGCAGACGCACAGGACTTAAAATCCTGCGGGACTAATCTCCCGTACCGGTTCGATTCCGGTTGCCGGCATATAACTTAAACGGTGGAAACCTTGTAGAATCAAGGGTTCCACCGTTTTTTGTTGCTCGAAAATCGTCTAGGTGTGCAAAAGGTGTGCAGAAATTACTTATTCTTTGCAAGAAAACAGGAGAAACGATCGGATAATAAAGTGAAGATATCTTCAGACTGATACGGGGGGTGAAATAAATTATTACGCAAAAGAATTTTGTAGAGAAATTAAAAAGACAAAATGAAAAGGCTCTGGAGTATGTCATCCGTGAATATGGCGGCTATGTGAAAGCTGCGGTGAATCATAACCTTGCGGGACTTCCAGAGGAAATGGAAGAGTGCATGGACGATGTCTTTCTGGATGTGTGGGAGCATATTGAGCGGTTTGATGCGGCAAAGGGAAGCTTTCTAAACTGGATCATAGCAATTGCAAGGTTTCGTTCGATAGATTATCTTCGCCGGTACTGTCGGAGATGCATGGAAGAGGATGTATCTGATTATGAAAGTACGCTGGCTAAAAACGACCGGATCGATGCATTGGAACAGGAAATATCCACGGAGACAGAACAGCTTCTGGAAGGACTGAAGGAAGAAGAACGTCAGATATTGCTTCGTTATTATGCAGCGGAAGATGATGTGGATGTGTTGGCGAAGGAATATGGCGTGACGCAGTCGGCAATCTACAGCAAGGTTTCCAGAGCAAAAAAGAAAGTGCGAAAAAATCATGGTCGATTGGAGGAACATGTATGAGGAAAGTTTATGATATTTTGAATCAGATACATACGCAGGAACCGGTGGAAAAAATGAATTTTTCCGAAGCAGAGACGGCAGCCTGTATGGAAAGGGTGCGTGCAAGACTTGCATCGAAGCGAACGGGGCATATCTGGCGGACAGCGGCGGCCTGCATGATCGGGGCAGTTGTATTATCCGGTGGAATTGCATATGCCGGGACAGAAGGACTGTTAGATAAATTATTTTCTAAGCATATCGAAAATGTGCCGGAGCAGTATGTAGACCAGAAATATATCGAAGAAGATTACGCAAATGGATTGAAAGTCATCACAAATGCTAAGACGGAACTTACATTTGAAATTGAGAAAGCGATCACGACCGGCGATATGGTGGATGTGATCTGGACTGTGACCTACCCGGATTATGACGCAGAAATGTATGATGTGGATTTCCGGATGCGAGGGGGCGACCTCTATTACGGAGATCAGAAACTGGAAGAGACATCGTCTCTGATTCTCGGAGAAGAAAGTGATCTGAAAGAAAATCAGCGGATGTACGACAGCATTTACCTGATTCCGGATGGCATGGAGCTCAAGGAGGGGAATGCGCTTACGATGAAATTCGATGGTTTATATGGCGAGACGACGCATATTGATAAATCCGATCCAAAATACGCAGACCGGGATGAGGCGGATCTGGAGACAATGTATTCCGATACTGTTTTGATTGAGGAAGCAGACTGGACACTGGAATTCGCATTGCAGGAAAGCAAATTTGAACCGGGCACGCTGGATTGCAGCAATTCTGCGAAGATTGTGGAAGCAACGTTAAGTGAACGGATGTTGAAATTTACAAGTGTTGAAGATTTCTCTTTGCATGAGTACATCAAAATCAAGATGAAAGACGGAACGTATCTGGATGGAAAAGATTTTCAGGCAGGTGGATCCGAAGACTATGACAAGGAACGGCAACAGATTGACTTTGTAATCGAATTTTCGATACCGATTGACATCTCGCAGGTGGAGCTGGTTGTAATCGGAAACGAACGACTTCCAATGAAAGAATAAATGAATATAAAAAGATAGAAAGACCGTGGATCGAATCTGCGGTCTTTCGTGTTCTTATGATTGAATCCTGACGCAAAAAGTGGTAAAATATGAATAGTATTTTTGTTACAGGAGGTTTCGGTATATGGAACACAAAAAGATAAAATTTTTACATTCTGTGCGCCTGAAGATGTTACTGGCGATGGCATTTTTTGCTTTCGTAACGGGAGGTTTTGCGTGCGCACTGTTTATTTCTTCGACGAAGGAGGAGATCGGATCAGTCACACGTGGATATATGCGTGATCTTTCCAGAGCTTATGGCGTTATGCTGGACAATGAGCTGGACACGGATGGTGATGATGTGCTGTCCGGTGAGCATCTGGCTTCGATACTTGCAGGTGTAAAGGTGGAAGGCGTTGAAAGCAGTTACATATATGTAGTCAGCGGCGATGGTACAATGCTGTATCATCCAACAGCGGATAAGATCGGCAAGCCTGTGGAGAACAAGGCGGTCAGTGACGCGGTTGCCAAGATTGCCAAAGGCGAGAAGGTTGAAAATGAAGTTGTCAAATATGAATTTAAGGGTGCAGACAAGTACGCTGGTATCTATGTGAATGATACACAGGATTTTATTATGGTAGTAACTGCCGATTATGATGATGTATTCAGCAGTATCCGAAATGTAGAAGGAAAAATCGGATTTGTCGTAGTACTTGAGCTGTTGATTGTTGCAACGATCGGATCTGCATTTGCGTATATTATTGTCAAGCCTATGAATGAAGTTTCTGAACTGACGGTGAAAGTTGGAGATATGGATCTGACGGATAATGAGATTCAGACCAGATTGGCAAACCGTAAGGATGAGATCGGACGCATGGGACGAAGCCTTGACTATCTGACACAGTCTTTGAAGGGCGTGGTAGAGAATATCAAGGAGAAGAGCGCGCAGGTCATGGACGCAGCAAATGTGCTGGATTCCGATGCATCTGAGACGTCGACAACGATGGAACAGGTAGAGCAGGCAGTCAATGATATCGCCGAGGGTGCAACGACACAGGCTGGTGAGACACAGCGTGCAGAAGAACATGTTGTGGAGATGGGCAACATGGTGCAGGAGACGAGCGACGAGGTGGAGAAGCTGCTTGCATTTGCACAGGATATGCAGGAATGCACTTCGCAGGCTTCCGACATTTTGCAGGCATTGGAGAAGGTCAATGCACGCGCCGAGGAGCATATTGACATAATTGCGGAACAGACAAATACAACGAATGAAGCAGCCATGAAGATCAGTGAGGCGACACATCTGATCACATCCATTGCGGAGGAGACGAATCTGCTTGCATTAAATGCCAGTATTGAAGCGGCGAGAGCCGGTGAGCAGGGCAAGGGCTTTGGCGTTGTTGCAAGTGAAATCCAGAAGCTTGCGGAGCAGACAAATGAGTCAGCGACGCATATCGAAGAAATCGTACAGGAACTGCTGCGTGATGCAGAAAAGGCAGTGGAGACGATGTATGGCGTGAAGGAAATCATGCATACACAGAGTGACCATGTGGAACAGACGGAGAGCGCATTTGAACAGGTACAGTCAGGGGTTGAACAGTCAATCGAAGGAATCAACCGCATTTCGGAGCATACAACCCGACTGAATGATGCAAGAGAAAAGGTTGTAGGAATCGTGCAGAACCTGACATCCATTGCGGAGGCAAATGCAGCCGGAACCGAGCAGACATCTGCATCAACTACCGAGGTTGGTGCAATCATGGAAGATATTTCCGGCAAGTCAACCGCGATGCGGCAGGCTGCGCAGGAACTGGATGAAGGCATGAATATATTCAAATTATAAATCGACAAGGAGGAACGCGATGTATTTTGAGAAGACAAAAGGCTTCCCTGCTGATTTCTTATGGGGCAGCGCATCTGCCGCATATCAGGTAGAGGGTGCTTGGGATGAGGACGGAAAAGGTATGTCCAACTGGGACAAGTTCGTTCGGATTCCGGGCAAGACATTTCAGGGAACAACGGGTGATAAGGCGGTTGACCATTATCACAGATACAAGGAAGATGTAAAGCTGATGGCAGAGATGGGACTCAAGACCTATCGTTTTTCAATTTCCTGGCCAAGAGTCATTCCGGATGGAAATGGCGCAATCAACGAGAAGGGGTTGAAGTTCTACGATGACCTGATCAATGAGCTGATCGCGAATAACATTGTGCCGATGGTGACGGTGTACCACTGGGATATGCCACAGGCACTCGAAGAGCAGTATCATGGCTGGGAGAATCGTCAGATCGTGGATGATTTTGTTCGTTATGCAACGACATTATTCGAGCATTTTGGAGATCGTGTCAAGCATTGGATCATCATGAATGAGCAGAATGTATTTACCGCACTTGGTTGGCAGGCAGGTATGCATCCACCAGGAAAGGTTGACGATGATAAGACGTTCTATCAGGTTAATCACCATGCATTTCTGGCACATGCGAAGAGCGTGCTTGCGTTAAAGAAGCTGTATCCGGATGCATTGGTAGGTTCATCCTTCGCATATTCACCATCCTATGCATATGACCGTCATCCGGAAAATGCGATGGCGAAAGCGGATTACGATGATCTGCGGAATTATTACTGGATGGATATGTATGCATATGGAAGATATCCACGTGCAGCGATCGCGTATCTGGAGAGTCAGGGAATCGCACCACAGATAGAGCCGGGCGATGCGGAAATCTTAAAAGAAGCAGCCGCAAAGGTTGACTTCATGGGTGTAAACTATTACCAGACAACCGTTGTAGAGTATAACCCGATCGATGGCGTGGGAACTTCCCATGAGATGAACACAACCGGTAAGAAGGGTACTGCGAAGGTACAGGGCGTACCGGGATTGTACAAGAATCCTTCCAATGAATTTCTTCCAACGACGGACTGGGATTGGACGATCGATCCAATGGGCATCCGTATGTGCTGCCGTGAGATCACATCCCGTTACGATCTGCCGATCGTTATCTCAGAAAATGGTCTGGGCGCGTTCGACAAGTTCGAGGACGGAAAGATTCATGATCCATATCGTATCGATTATTTGAAGCGTCATATCGAAGAACTTAAAAAAGCTTGCGATGACGGCTGCCGCGTACTTGCTTACTGTACATGGTCTTATACCGACCTGCTAAGCTGGCTGAATGGTTACCAGAAGCGGTACGGATTTGTCTATGTTGACCGCGAGGAGGACGAAAACAGCGGAACACTCAACCGCTACAAGAAGGACTCTTTCGACTGGTATAAGCATGTGATCGAGACAAACGGCGAGGAACTGTAAGAACCACGCGATCTGCAACAAAATCAAGAATAGTAATTCAAAGACTGCAACGTATCTGCGTTGCAGTCTTTTTTATCTTAATAAATGTTATTTATAAATGCGCCTGCTTTACACAAGGTCTGCGTGCCAATGTTCCCGTACTTGCATATAGTATTATTGTAGATGGCCAAATTGCCAAAGAGATTTTATATGCATGATTTTGAGTTGCAAAAAATATATACCATTTGTTTCCAAGTTAGAAGTACTAGCATTCTTTAAGCTTTGTAGCAATGCTTGAACACGATGTTCAAGCAAGCTGCCATTGAGCCATGGAGGGCGAATTGGCAGCGGTTGCGGGAAAAAGAAGCGAAAAAAAGAATGCGTAGTATTTCTTAGTTGGAATACAAGGTATATATTTGCAACCTCAAATCTTGCAGGAGAAAAGTATCGGCAATTTGGCAGACTTACAAAATATTTGGAGGGAACAATATGGCACGCGTATTTATTGGCGTAGGACATGGCGGGACCGACCCCGGTGCCGTCGGCTATCTCGTGGAGAAGGACGTGAATCTGAAGATGGCGAGAGCCTGCTACGATTACCTGCAGGCAAGGGGCATTGACACCCGCATTTCACGAACGGGGGATGTGACCGATAAGCTGGTATCAAAGATCGACCGCTGTAATGCATTTGCACCGGATCTCGCGCTGGATATCCACAATAACGCTGGTGGTGGGGATGGCTTCGAGATCTTCCACAGTGTAGTCGGCGGCAAAGGAAAGGAACTTGCACAGAATATCGAAAAAGAGATTGTGAAGATCGGGCAGAACAGTCGGGGCTTGAAGACGAAGAAGAATTCTTATGGACGCGACTATTTCGGATTTATCCGGAGTACGATATGTCCGGCGGTCATCTGCGAGGGTGTATTTGTAGATAACAAAGCGGATGCGGCGCAGGCAGATACCGATGCAGAATGCCGCGCATTTGGTGGGGCGTATGCCCGTGGAATCCTTGCAACACTCGGAATTGCGGATATGGCTGGGAAGACAGACACAACAAGCAAACTAAATGGTGCATCTGGAACGAAGACACCTGCACCGGCTACTGGAAACACAAGCGGTTATAAGGTGAAGGTAACGGCGAACGGCTTGAATATCCGCAAGGATGCGGGAGTCGCACATACAGTAACCGGGGTAATCCGTGACAAGGGCGTGTACACGATCGTGGCTGAAAAGACAGTATCCGGGCAGAAATGGGGAAAACTGAAAAGTGGTGCTGGATGGATTTGTCTCGCCTACACGAAAAAAGTGTAACACTTGACAATTAAAATCAAAAATAATATTTCACAAAGGATTCTCAAGTTGCGAAATAAGTGGTATAATGTACAGCATATGGTGGTCAGAGGAAATTCTGCGTGCCTGAATTAGGAGGATTACAAAAATGGAAAAAAGAGAGTTGGTATATTATCGACTGGATAAGATTGACGGTAAGATCTTAGATATCCTGCAGGGAAATGCAAGAGCATCTTTGAAGGAAATTGCAGAGCAGGTATTTCTGTCTCCGACAGCCGTTGGCGCACGTATTGACCGTATGTTGCAGGAGGGCGTGCTGGAAGGATTTACAACGAGACTGAACCCAGAAGCCATGGGACATTATATCAAAGCATTTATCAATCTGGAGGTACAGCCGGAGCAGCGTGAAGAGTTTAACGAGTACATTGACGGCGTATTGAATGTCGTAGAATGTAACTGCGTGACAGGCGATTTCTCTATGCTGATCGAGGTTCGTTTCCCAACAACAACCGAGCTGGATCATTTCGTAGGCGAGTTGCAGAAGTTTGGTAAGACAAAGACACAGATTGTATTCTCAACATGCGTGAAGCACAGATGCCGGTACTGGAAGGTGGATGGCAGAGATTTTGAGTCTCATGCCAAGGCATCAGAAAATCCGGAATCTGAGAAAATAGATAAATAGGCGAATAGACAAAGGATTTTTAAGTGAAAAAAAATTTCACGAAAGAATCTAAAGTTTTTTCTTTACAATCCTTTGTTTTAGTATTATAATGTGCCTATCGGTTGAAAAAAACCGAAATATTTAATTCCTAGGGGGAAATTTACTATGTCATATGTTGACGAGGTACTCGAGGTAGTACGAAAGAAAAATGCAGATCAGCCAGAATTTTTACAGGCAGTAACAGAAGTACTTGAGTCTCTTAGACCATGTATCGATGCGAACGAGGAATTATACAAGAAGAATGCAATTCTTGAGAGAATTACAGAGCCAGACAGACAGCTCATGTTCCGTGTTCCATGGGTAGATGACAACGGTCAGGTTCAGGTAAATAGAGGTTTCCGTGTACAGTTCAACAATGCAATCGGACCTTACAAGGGTGGTTTAAGACTTCACCCATCCGTAAACCTTGGTATCATCAAGTTCTTAGGTTTTGAGCAGGTATTCAAGAACTCACTTACAACACTTCCAATCGGTGGTGGTAAGGGTGGTTCTGACTTTGATCCAAAGGGCAAGTCAGACCGTGAGATCATGGCATTCTGCCAGAGCTTTATGACAGAGCTTTGCAAATATATCGGCGCTGATGTTGATGTACCTGCTGGTGACATCGGAACAGGCGCAAGAGAGATCGGCTTCATGTTCGGTCAGTACAAGAGAATCCGTGGAATGTTCGAAGGCGTTCTTACAGGTAAGGGACTTACATATGGTGGTTCACTTGCTCGTACAGAAGCTACAGGATATGGTTTGTTATACCTTACAAATGCACTTCTGAAGGATCACGATATCGATATCGCTGGTAAGACTTGTGCAGTATCTGGTGCTGGTAACGTAGCAATCTACGCAATCCAGAAGGCACATCAGCTTGGCGCTAAGTGTGTAACATGTTCTGATTCTACAGGTTGGATCTACGATCCAGAAGGAATCGATGTTGACCTTCTGAAGGAGGTTAAGGAAGTTAAGAGAGCACGTCTTACAGAGTACGCTGCAGTTCGTCCATCTGCTCAGTATCATGAGAAGAAGAACGCAGATGATCACGGTGTATGGTCTGTTAAGTGTGACCTTGCTCTTCCATGTGCAACTCAGAACGAGTTGAACCTTGACGATGCTAAGATGCTTGTAGCAAACGGCGTTATCTCTGTAACAGAGGGTGCTAACATGCCTACAACATTGGAAGCTACAAAGTACCTTCAGGAGAATGGTGTTCTCTTCGTAGGTGGTAAAGCTGCAAATGCAGGTGGTGTTGCTACTTCTGCACTTGAGATGAGCCAGAACTCTGAGAGACTTTCTTGGACATTTGAGGAAGTTGATGGAAAGCTTAAGGGAATCATGGAGACAATCTACGCTAACATTTCTGATGCTGCTAAGAGATACAATGCAACAGTTGGCGGAAACGCTGACTATGTAGCCGGTGCTAACATCGCTGGTTTCGAGAAGGTTGTAAACGCTATGCTTGCACAGGGTGTTTGCTAATCGCGAATTTTTAAGATAATATAAGATATTGAGAAGTCCTGGAAATGTTGAATTTCTGGGGCTTTTCTTTATGTATTGAAAGACATGTGAATTGTCAGAATATTCATAAATAGAAGATAATTTACGTTATCTGGACTATCAGATATTATCAAAGGTACTCCAACAATATATGCTGACAAATAAATTCAAGCCTACCGTTGCGGAACTGCGGGAGATTTATACAGAGCTGGTAAGTCCAACGATTTCTGATTGGAGCGAAGGCTGGGAGCAGGTCAGTAAAGCAATCGGGCATTGCGGAATGTATCAGGAGAAAGCGGCAATGGAAAGCTTTGATGAAATTACCAGAGAAGTCGTAAAGCGCCTAGGCTTTCAGAATATCTGCCTGTCAGAAAATATCGTTGCGGATCGAGCTAGATTTGCAGAAATCTATCAAGCGATCAAAAAGCGGAAAAGAACAGAAGTGAATGTAGGAAGTGCATTGCCGAACTTATGGGAAATGGTGCAGAATCGCTTGGCGGAACTGGCACAGAAAGGACAAAAGGCAATAGAGCAGGAAAAGGATAAAACCTAACTTAGCAAGCACTGCCTGTGTTCCCTCACAGGCGATAAAATGAGTAATTTCTCCTACAGAAGAAATGCTCAAATTTATCATTTAGGGAGAATTCCCTAACCCTTAAAATTATTTGAAAGGATGGAACGATATGGCAAAGGATAGGGCAAACAGAACGAGGAAAAATGAACAGAAAATTTATTTGAGTGATAATGAAAAATATATCCTGAACAGGAAGGTGGAACCGTCTAAGCGGAAGAGTGCTTCGGATTACATCCGGACATTGATACTCTTTGGATTTGTTTATGATGTAGATTATTCTTGTCTAAGGCAATACAATGAAACACTTGGAAAAATCAGCGGGAATCTAAATCAGATTGCTAAGAGAATTAATAGTACCGGGAATGTTTATGAAGAGGATATGGCGGAAGTGAAGGCGATTATGGAGGAGGTGTGGAGGACGCAGAAGGCGATACTGAAAAAGCAACCGTTGATACATAATGGGTAAGTAGAACTTTTAGCACAGAATGTGCGGTGTGGGAAGTGTCGGTTAAAGCGAAGCAAACGGTTTTAATGGAATTGTGTGTGTGCGTGTGGTAAAATGGTGTTGCTGAAGAAAACGGTATTTATCAAATATAACACCTCTCACAACCTATGGTTGAGTTTGATAATTCCACTTACAGTTTGTGTACAAGAACAGATAAAGATTGTAAAGTGTAGCATGAAAGGAGGCATATTGTAATGAATCAAATTGATACAGGAAAGTTTATTGCTAGTTGCAGAAAAGAAAAAGGTCTGACACAAGCACAATTAGCAGAAAAGTTAAACATCACTGACAGGGCTGTTTCCAAATGGGAGACAGGAAAATGTATGCCCGATTCATCTATAATGTTGGAACTTTGCAATATCTTAGATGTTACGGTCAATGAACTATTAAGTGGGGAGAGGATAGAAATGAATAATTACGAAGAAAAAGTCAGCGAAAATCTCATTGAATTAAAACGAAAAGATGAGAATAATATGAACAAGAATACTATAATATCAATAATATATACAATTACCATGGTTATTGGTATTCTAGTATGTTGTATATGTGATGTTGCTATTTCGGGCACTCTTACATGGTCACTTATTACACTTAGT
>OOIG01003044.1_pt1 | contig 10612 bp, 9 predicted proteins | sample 1692091 | NCBI WGS metagenome assembly OOIG01 (sample SAMN06348188, study PRJEB24527) | human gut metagenome | biome: human gut; feature: ankylosing spondylitis patient; material: feces | host: Homo sapiens | place: China | collected 2015-10
GAAAAAGTCAAGACTCATTAGTTCTTCTGGAACTTCTTTTTCTTTTAATTTGTTTAGCTTACTCTTTGCTGCAGCATAACCGATTGGGTCTTCCTCAGCTTTGCGTTTGCCAAATAAGGGTATTGCTTCATACTCATAGACTCTTTGTTCAGCAAGCTGTCGTTGACGTATGTCGCCTTGGGCAAGTGTAGTTTTAAAGCAGTTTTTTATATCATTGATTTTAGTTCTTAATCCAACTTTATCCGTATGTTCTTCGGTATAGTCAACGACTAATCTTTTATAATCTTCTAGAGTGAATTTACTCCATGTGGTTTTCTCTTTTCTTGCATTTTCTTTTCCAACTCTATTGTACTCTTCAAAAACATCAGCAATAGGCATATCTAAAGAATAACGACAAATCTGTGAATTGCCACAAGTGATTTTGTAATCTAAGTTGGGTAGTGGCTGTGGCTCTTCCGCATCGACAACCAATGCTAACCAGAAACGCAAACGAGCTATATCGACAGCACCTTGCTCGATATCGACACCGAAGATGTTGTTTTGGATAATATCACGTTTGGTTTGAGTCGAATCAAAGTTGCCGTGAGGCTCTGCGTGTGAGTGCAAGTGATGTATTGCGTGATACAATACATAAAGGATACCCATAGGGAATGCTCCCGAACCAATGGCTGGATCACATACCTTAACCTCTTTTAGCAGTTGAGTAAAGCGTATTGCGCTATTTTTATTTTGGAGTATAGGACTCACCACTCCATCATTGATGAGTTGTTCAATAGCTTCTGCATACTGTTCTGATGGTTCATGTGTTTTAAGGTATTGTATAACACTCTGGCGGCACATATACTGAACAATCTCTTTGGGAGTATAGAAAGCTCCCTTATCTTTGTTGTCCTCCAAAAGATTCTCAAAAATATGTCCCAACATTTCAGGATCAATACCAACCTCGCTATCATCAGGGTCGTTCTCGTCAATGGTGAAGTTATATTGAGAGAAGAAATCCATTAAATCCTTGAAGTAGGAATATGGGAAATCTATATCTAATTCGTCAATTCTGTCCTTATCAAACAAACCACCATTTAAGTATGGAATCTTGATATTTTCACCAAGTTTACCATCGGCTATATCTCCATTTCGCTTTTCATTCAATGTTTTGAAGAACAGTGGTTCCAAAACATCACTTAACAAACGATTATTGTTGGCATAATTATCTACAAGTTTACTAAGGTAGTTTTTATCTCCACCTTCCCATTTAACATTTGAAGCAGGCACACCCATCCAGCCTTTCTTTTGTAAGAATTGCAAGAACACCAAACGGCCTAATAACTTCTTGACATAGTCGCGATGTGGCTTGGTATCAGAAAGCGTATCAATAAATTTCTTATATTGGGCTTTGTAGCCATTGAAAAACTCTTTGTTAAGTCGTTCAACAGAGAATGCATCGGTAACATCTGTTAAATAAATGGAGCCATAGGTCCTCTTATCAGCCAATTCTTTAAGTCGGCTTGCTGCTGTGGTACAAGGCTCATTCTTGCCTAACAAGAATGTATATCGTTTAGGAGCTGTTTCCTTCTTTACTAATTCTCCACTTTCATTGAAATAGGTCTGCTTGGCAATAAATGTCAAGCGATAGTCATCTTGGCCTTGCGAATAATAGAAAACCAAAGCTCCATGAATCAAGTCTTGATCTACATATTTTGCAGCAATATCGCGCAAACTTTTACGGTTGCGGGATATTTGCACATTGTCGGCTACCTCAAAGCGGAATATAGCCAATGAACGTCCGTCATCTAAACGGATGTTTCCTACATGGCCACCATCTTTGACATGTGAATCTGTAATCTTGGCAACACTTGTAAAGATTTCAACTTTAGGAAAGATCTTCTCTAGCAAATCTTTCCAAATGTTAAAATCAAATTTTGCAGATAGTATATTTTTCAAATATGCTTGATTCATAATAATACTTTGTTACATGTTAAAACTCTCTGAAATAATAATTTCAGGCATAAAATCTTTCGACACTTTAAGCGCATCTACTTGTTTATCAACATTTCCGCCTTGGACATGCTCCAATGGATATGCTGATATAATCATTATCAATTGTTCTAGCAAAACTACTGGCTTGACTGGAGTTCTCTTTGTTGCTGTTTTTAGTTTATTTATATCTCGTTGCAACTGCTGGAATTTGCCCGTTGTAATAGCTCGTTTTGCTTTATTAATCAATTCAAGTTCCTGTTCTGTAATGTTGGGAATACTTACAAAGCCATCAAGATAAGCAATTGCCTTCTTCTCATTAGGACCCTGTGCCGGATTCACCTTCTGCTTTGTTGCTTTAGTCTCTTCCTCTTGTGTAACAAAAGCATCAAGTGCCGCTTTTACTTGCTCGTGGTGCATATCGTGTAGCGGTATGGACTTTTCGTCAATACGGGCTTCAAACTCTTTTACTGCCTCCAAGAATGTAAGTTCCTCTATGCTGCCGTCTTCTCGAACAAATGTGAATGCATCACGGCGCTTATTACGGATAAACACAATGGTACTTCCTGGTATAAACTTACTCTTGCGACCTGTGCGAGCTCTCAATGGCAGTTTGCTGATTCGTTTAATCAAATCAGGATCATCTTGTTTCAATTGTCGGAGCCACATCAGGTAGCGCAATTTCTCATCACGCTCCTCATCTACATCCTTGTCAAACAGACCAAAACTTTCAGGATTCTCATCGGTAGAATATATCTGACTATCTTCGCCCAATGCTGCATGGAAAGCAAAGAGTTTCATTTTCGCCTTCTTCTCCAACTCAATGTCATCATTAACTTTTGATGTAGGGAAGAAGTTGAAAATATATACCTCTTTAGCAGTGCTACCGATACGATTCACACGACCGATACGCTGCATAAGCCTTGTAGAGTTCCAAGGTGTGTCATAGTTTACGATAACATTGGCACGATGGAGGTTTACACCTTCGGCAAGTACCTCGGTAGAGATAACGATGTTATAATCGTTTTTCTTATCCCCCTTGTAGTTTGCATCGAAGTTCTCCTTCAAGAGTGGCATTTGTGTATCTCTATTGTCGCTCTGTACAGTCATAATCTTATCAAAACCATGATTTTTTAGAGCGTCATAGAGATATTTGGTGGTCTCTTTTGATTCTGAGAATATAACTAATTTCCCTTCATGGTTAATGGTTTTATCCAATAACGTATCTTTAAGATATTGAATAAATATATCTAACTTAGGATCGGCATTAACAGCATCCCACATAGAAACCAACTCTTTCAATATCTCATTATCAGCCTTAATGCCGTCTTCGAAACCATCTTCAAAGTCATCTGGCGTACAAACTTCTATTGTTGGGTCGGTATATCTTGCTTCCTCAATCAACTTTATCAACTCATCTTCCTTCCCTTCACTAAGGAACTCATTGACTTTCAAATTGGGAGCAATGTATATAGTACCGTTGGCAAACATATCAAGCATCACCTTGTTGGCCTCATAATATCGGCGCAATGATTGCTTGAAGGCATAAAAACTACTATCTATTCGCTTGACAAGCAGCGTCTTCATAATGCCTGCCAATTGGATAGAAATCATATCTGCCTTTTTATACTTACTCTTCTTAGGAGACTTTAGATATTTTATTGCCTGATATCTGTAATATTTAAGTCCGTTTATCTTGTCACTAAGATACATTATAGTCTTATCGTACAAAGTCTCCAACTCTGTATCCAATTGATAATATATCTTGCGAGGAGATTTTACATCAGGGAAATGAATGTTCTGTTCCTCCAAATCTTTGCGATATGCATCGTTCTCCATTAAGTCTGTACGAGTTCGGCGTACAGTTAATGGTTCCACAACCTTGATACGAATTCTCTCATAGATTGCCTTAACTTCGTCAGCTATAAGAGTTAAGTCCTTTTGTTTTTTTAGTTTGTTATATCTATCAATATGTTCACGGAAGAAACGCTGCAAATTACCTTCTTCCAAGGTGCTATCTTTTGAGTCCTGGAAAAGATAAACAAGATTGGCAATATCCTCTGGTCTATTGTTAAGTGGCGTAGCAGACACAAGTATAACCTTTTTGTCATGTAAGCTACCATCATATCGCTTGGTTTTAGTCTTACACAACTTCTGCAATTCATTATACATTGATGCGGTGTCACTTCTGAACTTATGTGCCTCATCAACTATAATTAGGTCATAGAGTTCGGGATTCTTAACTTTATGAAGGCTTCCGTTAGTTATGATTTTGAAATTATCTAATTTGAATTCCGTAAGAGTCTCTTCCCAATTATCTTTCATAGCAGGAGGGACAATAACCAAAATATGAGAACGATGGGTCGGAAATCCATTCGAGAAAAAGAATTTCTTAGCTATAAGTGCAGAAACGACTGTTTTCCCCAATCCGACAACATCGGAAAGGAAAAATCCATTGTGTTTCATCATCTTGGCATATCCGTCATTAACAGCATCTATTTGGTAGGATAATTTTTTATATCCCGTAGGCAAATCGGATACAGAGTTCGGGTCAAAGTCAATACTCTTACCGAAGTATTCCAATAAGAATTTTAGATAAACCTCGTAAGGGGTAAAGTTTGGATTAAGATACGAGTCGTTCTTAATCTTATCTATATGAGTTATGTTGATCTCTACAGATTCTTCCCAAAGTTTTTCAAATGTTTCGGTTGCAAACTGTATGTCGTCATCATAGCGCAACTCCACATTGAACTCGAAGTTCTTTTCAAGTCCAGCCTCAGTTAAATTGCTAGAACCTGTGATAACAGAACCATAACCATGGGGATGGTAAACTTCCTCTCGGAAAATATAAATCTTAGCATGGATATTTTGTTTAGGATGGATGCGCATAGTTATTCTGCCGGTAACAATATCCTCTATAAACTGGTACATTCCATCCTCAACTTCTTTGTCGTATTACGCTTTATATCGTTAAAAAACTCCTCCTGAGACTGCTCTGCATTAGGATTGAAAAGTAGCCCCTGCTGATTTGCTTGATAAGTGAGTTTATCTACATTGATACCAACCAAAATGCGAATCTTGGGAGTTTGTTGTATAAACTTCCTAATACGGAAATATCCCGATGCACGGAAATATCCGACAAGTGCATCAAAGAAATGCACTTTTTTATATTTGAATACCCCTTCTATTTTTTCAAGAAGAGTATTTTCTTTTTCATTTGTGAAAAAGTTTGTTCCCATAGTTATTGTTTCGTAATAACGATTAGTTCTCTGGTATCAACATCCAATACCTTTGCAATATTTACCAGCATCTCCAACGATGGCTGCATTTTGTTTGAGCACCATTTAGAAACTGTTGAGGGGTCCTTGCCTAACTGCTCGGCAAGCCATTTGCCGGTTTTCTTTTGTTCAACCAATACTACTTTTAGTCTATTTAAATCTTTCATTATTTACACATTTTATTGGCGTATACCGCAAATTTAGTGATAATATGCGAAACCACATCTTACGTTGGCAACTTTTTTATCAGATAAATTGTAATTTTTATAATTCAAGAATGAATATTTGGATAGTTTATATGATTATTCGGAGCATAAAACTTGTACATAAAGCGAATGTGTTTGCAATGTAAAATCATCATATCTGCCCGACTTTGGAGGGGAGGATACCGACAGGTAGTTTTGGGCTGCCGAAAACATTTCGGGTGCCCCAAAACACAACTTGCTATGTTCGCTTGAACATAAATTTCCAGTGCCTGGAAATTACTATACAGCAGTCTAAATTTTACTCAAATATCAGCATTGGTGCGTTGGTTATAACACTTGTTGGTTACTTGTTTATAACCAATAAGCAAATCAAGCAATAAAGAATGAGTGTAATCATTAGTGATTATAACAAGTAATGCAATCACTCAATCTTGCAATCTGCCAGACTTGCTGTCACACAATCTTGCAGTCTGTCAATCACCCTTTCTGTAATTGGATTAGCGATTTACTTTCTAAAATACTACCAATTATGCAATCTGATGACACCCGACGACACGTTATGTCGGTTATGCTGAGGGTATTATTTTTTGTTTTTACTTAGCACTCAGAAAGCCACGAGTAAGTGAGAGCAAAGGAAACTTGTTTGCTTTGCCGAGCGAAAGTGGGTTCGCGAAACAATCGAATGTTTAATGTAAAAATGAAATAGTTATGGAGATTATCAGTATCGAGAAAAAGACCTTTGAGGAGCTTGTATCGCGCCTCGGGCAGTTCGTTAAGCGAATGGATAGCATTAACCGCCAGCGTGGTGGTAGGCGTATGAGCGATTGGATGGACAATCAAGATGTCTGTCAGGCATTGAAGATTAGTCCTCGTACATTACAGACCTTGCGGGATAGTGGGCGATTGCCACACTCTAAGATAAACAACCGCATATACTATCGCCCCGAAGATGTTGAGCAACTTATTGCAAATGATGTTTAACCTATAAATTCTATGCCTATGAGTAACGAAGTTATCACGCACAAGCACGAGTGGGTGCGCGGTCTATTCTCTGATCTTGACCGCATTGCCAAAGATGCAGCAACGGTGGCGGACGAAAATCAGCCGCTATTGGGCGGCGAACACTATTTGACCGATAGAGAGTTGTCTGAACGCTTGAAAATCAGTCGCCGTACTTTGCAGGACTACCGCAACAATGGTATTTTGCCATACCGCCAACTTGGAGGTAAAATCCTCTATCGGGAAAGCGATATTGAGCGAGTACTGCAAAGCTGCTATCGTGGCAAGTTTTGATTTTATACCCGATAGGGTGTAATGGCGATTCTATAATAGTAAATTACACCCGAAAGGGTATAAACACGGTGCTTCGAACCATCATCTTAGCATCAGCATTCTTTTCAGAATAAGTCGTTTGTACTGCCGTTTGAAGTCGTCGGGTAAGAACGATGCCTCTATAAGTTCAATCCATTTCATCAGTGCCTTGCGGAATTTCTTCGCAATGTTGTCGAGCACCTTCTCGTTAACGCCCGAAGCTATTATCGACTTCTCGAAGTCGCTGCGCCTTATGCGCGCCTTCTTGCCGTTGAGCGTCAGCGCCAGTTCTTCCTTGTCCTCTGGCATCACGATAGCCGTCGAAAGCAGGTCGTATGCCGGTGTCAGACTGTAACCCATCGGCGATTTGTATAGCGAGAAATTCTTCAGATGCATGTCCGAGTTGCCCGTAATCCACGAGAACACCACCACCTCCCAAAAGTTCACGAGGTCGAGCTGCGGCACCGCCGAATACTTCTTAATATGCTTCGCAATCTGCTCGTACGAGCCCTTGTACTTGTATTCGGTCAGTCGTTCCGTCAGCTGGCACATGTCTTCCATCGCAATCTTCGATCCGTCGCGTTCGCGGTCTATGCGCCGCGTTATGTAGCACAGCTCACCGTCGGCAAAGCGAATGAGCGAGTGGGGCACGACGGCTATCTTCGCCGCCTCCGCCATGTGCATCGTCAGGTCCTCTATTTCGGGCAGCGCACGGTAGGCGTCGGTCTGCGGCTTCAGAATGTAGCGTCCCCACAGCCCCACGATAGTGAATCGGTCGGGCTCGTTCTTCCCGCCCGGGTTCACGTCAAGCGACAGCTTCGCCTGCACGCCGGTCAGCGTTGTCTGTGCCCGCACCACCTGCTTTGCGAGCTCAGCAATCTCGCTGCGTCTGTAGGGCAGCGTCGGCACCTCCTTCACGCCGAACATCTTGCGTGCGCAGGCAGGGTGAAAGTCCTTTTGGCCATCCTTCAGCGGCTTGTAGCAGTAAAGGCATTTTTCCATCATAATCAAGAGTTTTTTAGTTAGCAATACCTCAGTTCGGGTTGTGCGCCGTGCCGTCGGCTTCCTCCTCCGGCACCACGCTCACCGCTCCGATGCAGTCCTTGCAGCAGGCGAGCAGCAGCGACATACGGTCGCGCTGGTTTATCTTCCAGCTGCGTTCCGCAATGTTCAGCAGCCAACCCTCCGGCACCAGTCCGTCGAAGAACGGAAAGAGCACCTTGTCCTCATACGGTTCTTCGCGCAGCGGCATCGTGAGGCTGATAGGCTCAGCACCATCCGCTGCGAGATACTCGCTGTCGTACACAAAGTGGAAGCCGTTCTCGTCCTCCGTCAGCCGACCGGCGTAGCGGTCGTACATATAAATCTTTGCACTCTTCATAGTTGGTAATGTTATGATGTGTGTGGCACTGCGCCAACTTCGTGTCCGAACAGCGCGAGCACCTGGTTTATTTTGTCTATGCGCAGCGTCTGCTTACCCTGCTCAAGTTCGCGCACGAAGCGCAGTCCCACGCCCGACTTTTCCGCTAAGTCCACCTGCGTGAGGTTGAACATGCGTCGGCGTTCTTTCACAAATGCAGCTATTGATGTTTCCATATATATACAATTATACCCTTTCGGGTGCAAATATATATAATTTATTTAATATTGCACCCGAAAGGGTATAGTTTTTTGTCGTATCATGGTAAAGTTTCAGTACGTGAAAAAATCTACCATATCTTCCAGGATTGTCGTAACTTGCACATTACGAGCACGATAAAGACTGGTAGATGTGCTCTCGAGAGCGATATCTACCAGCTTATCTGCCAGTCTATCTACCAGTCTATCTGTTGTCTGAGCTGCTACGCCGATCTCATTACTCTGCTACGACAACATCATTGCCCTGCTACGACAACATCATTGTCCTGCTACGGCAACATCATTGTCCTGCTACGGCAATGTCATTGTTCTGCTACGGCAATATCATTTTGTTGTTGTTTAACGCGTTGAGTTGACTATTTTCGGTCTTAGTTGTAAAGCTAATTGAGCCAATTAAGGTGAAAAAACGGGTTTCAATAGTGCGATTATGTGAAATTTTTGGGTGTTTATGTGGTGGATTATGTGAAATTTTTGGGTGTTTATGTGGTGGATTATGTGAAATTTTGGGTGTTTATAGTGCGGATTATGTGAAAATTGAGCTGTTTTAAGTGTGGATTATGTGAAAATAAATACTCAACCACTTGCTTTATAACTATAAAAGACGTATTTTTGCAAAAACATATTTTTAAAAATCATTTTTGAAAAAATCATTTTCTAAAGATGGAGTTTGTAGATAGAATCAAGGAGCAGAAGCGGCTTCAACGTGCCTTTGGCTCAAACAAACGTAAGTTTGTCGTGGTGTATGGTCGGCGTCGTCTTGGCAAGTCGACATTGCTGAAGCGTGTGATAACAGAGGATGATATCTACTTTGAGGCAGCGCGCCAGGAGACGCAAGTGCAGATATCGCTTCTCGCCACTACTATAGCCGACAGGTATGAAGGTTTCGACATGCCGGTATACCCCTCGTGGCATTCGATATTGACGGCGTTCAACAAGGTATGCCGTGAGAATACTGTGCTTGTACTCGACGAGTTCCCGTATATGGTGGAGAAAGATTCGGCGTTGCCCTCTGTTCTTCAGACGCTTGTCGACAGCGGAGAGTTGCGCTATCATCTTGTTGTCTGTGGTTCGTCGCAGCGTATGATGCAGCGTTTCGTGCTTGACAAGTCAGACCCTCTCTATGGACGTGCACACGAGCGTATGAACCTGCGTCCGATACGTCCGCAATATTGGCAGGAGGTCATGCGTTTAGATGCCGTCAGCACCATTGAGGAGTACAGCGTGTGGGGTGGTGTGCCACGCTATTGGGCTCTGCGTGAGGAGTACGGCTCGTTCTGCGAGGCGGTAGAAGAGCTTGTGCTCGACGAGCACGGTATGCTGAACGGAGAACCGAGTGCGTTGTTCGTTGACGAGGCAAGAGACATAGCCCCATTCCAGTCGATAATGACAGCGATTGGGCATGGCAACACGCGCTATTCGGCTGTTGCTTCAGTCATAGGCAAGAAGACGACGGAGATTTCGAAGCCGTTATCGGCACTTGTGGAGATGTCGTATATCTGTAAGGATGTTCCGTTCGGCGAGAGCGAGGAGAAGACGAAGAAGACTCTCTACGTCATAAACGACAACTTTATGGCGTTCTACTACACCTTCATAGAGCCTCACCGCTCGATGCTTGCACTGGGCAGAACGGCGTTTGTTATGCAAAAGATAAGGGCTGGTTTTCCTGCGCATGTCGGCAAGGTGTGGGAACAGTTGTGCCAAGCAGCTGTGTCGGGCAACGAATTGTTCGGACATACATGGAACATGGCGCGCCGTTGGTGGGGCAAGGTGCCCGTGTATGAGGATGGACGCAAGACTCCCGTGGGTTTTGACGACTTGGAGTTTGACGTTGTAGCCGAGGCGGTGGATGCAAAGGATACCATACTTGTGGGCGAGTGCAAATGGAAGGCTGCCGACTATGCAGATCGTCTTCTCGTGCAGCTGAAAGCTAAAGCCGAAAAGGCTCCGTTTGCGCAAGGCAAGAAGATTGTTTATGTGCTATTTCTGAAGGAGCCACCTCTTTCTGCTGCCGATTGTCATGTGTTTTTACCTGATGACGTGCTGAAATATCAGCCCGAATAATGGCTGCGGGTATATGCGTTTTTTAGTCGCGCTGCGCTACTTTTAGTCGAAACCTTACGAAGTTTCGCCAAAAAACGGTATATTTGCAATCGGAAGTTACGAAAAGAGTGTAATTTATTGGAAATGAGCGTAGGTTAATTGCTCTTG
>OOIG01003046.1_pt1 | contig 10609 bp, 10 predicted proteins | sample 1692091 | NCBI WGS metagenome assembly OOIG01 (sample SAMN06348188, study PRJEB24527) | human gut metagenome | biome: human gut; feature: ankylosing spondylitis patient; material: feces | host: Homo sapiens | place: China | collected 2015-10
GATCCTGATTGGATACATTATGGATTTTTCCGCGACAATTTATCGCCAGAAGAAAGAAAATCTTCAGGAAAGCATGGATGAGGAACAAATACAGCAGATTGAACAAGCAAAAGACAAAATGAAAGATAATTTTTTGACATAATTGTTGTTGACAAAACCATAGACTGTGGTCTATACTGTGTTTTGTAAACGACAAGGACGTCATGTACAGTTAGTACATGGCGTCTTTTTGTTTAGCGGTAAATTCCGAAGAGACTCAAAGACACAGGACTCACAGCAGAAGAATTAAAGGACATTGTAAAAAAATATATGGTAGAAACCTATGCAAGATATGATTTTATCGCAGAACGTGCAGAAGGTATGTATCTCTACGATGAAAAAGGGGTAGCTTACCTCGACTTTTATGGTGGAGTTGCCGTAAATACACCAGGTAACAGAAATCCGAAGGTTGTCGCAGCAGTAAAAGACCAGCTTGATGACATCATGCATACATTCAATTACCCATACACAATTCCACAGGCATTACTTGCTGAAAAGGTTTGTAAGACTCTTGGAATGGATAAAATCTTTTATCAGAACTCCGGTACAGAAGCGAACGAAGCGATGATTAAGATGGCTCGTAAATATGGTATTGAAAAATACGGCCCTAATAAATATCATATCGTAACTGCTAAGATGGGATTCCACGGAAGAACATTTGGTGCCATGTCCGCAACAGGTCAGCCGGGTAATGGATGCCAGGTTGGTTTTGGTCCGATGACTTATGGTTTCTCCTATGCGCCATATAATGATTTAGAAGCATTTAAGAATGCATGTACTGAGAATACAATCGCTATCATGGTTGAGCCGGTACAGGGCGAAGGTGGTGTTCATCCTGCAACACCAGAGTTCTTAAAAGGACTTAGAGAATTCTGTGATGAAAAGGGAATGCTCTTATTGTTAGATGAGGTACAGACTGGATGGTGCAGAACCGGAGCAGTAATGTCTTATATGAATTATGGAGTAAAACCAGATATCGTTTCTATGGCAAAAGGTCTTGGCGGCGGAATGCCAATCGGTGCTATCTGTGCAACAGAAGAAGTATCTAAAGCATTTACCCCAGGTTCTCATGGAACAACTTTTGGTGGACATCCAATCAGTTGTGCAGCAGCTTTGGCAGAAGTAGAAGAACTTCTTGACAAAGACTTAGCAGGAAATGCAAAGAAAGTTGGAGATTATTTCGCAGCAAAATTAGAGAAACTTCCACATGTAAAAGAAGTAAGACATCAGGGACTCCTCGTTGGTGTAGAATTTGATGATGAGATTTCCGGTGTGGAAGTAAAACATGGATGCCTTGACAGAAAGCTTCTTATCACAGCAATCGGGGCACATGTCATTCGTATGATTCCACCACTGATTGTTACAGAAGAACAGTGCGATGAGGCTTGTGCGATTATTGAAGAAGCTGTAAAAGCATTATGTTAAGACGTTATTAGGCAAGGGTGTCACAAGTGAGTTTGTGATGCCCTTTTCTTTTTCTAGTTGAAAGAACAGAAAAAGCAGACAGAGATAGAAACGTCGCAGATATATTTGGCGAATGAATTCTGAATAGTTACAAATTTTTAAAGATGACATTTTTATAAAGTGAGCATTATAGCCGACATTTATATTAAAAGATTATAGAAGTTAGAAAGGAAAAAAATATGGCACATCTTGTTATTACGATAGGATGCGAATATGGCGCGAAAGGCAACATGATCGGAAGAAAAGTTGCAAAGGATTTGGGAATAAAGTTTTATGACCGTGATACGGTTGATAAGATTATCAAGGAAGTTGGTATTCCTAAAGACATCATGGAAAAGGTAGAAGAAGGTGGAACAATCGCCGGAAAAGGTGCAGAAGGTGATGTTCGAGGTTCTTTCTCCAAATATGCGGATTTAACGCAGCGCGCGATTCACGTCCAGAAAACAATTATCCGTAAACTTGCAGACAGAGAATCCTGTGTAATTATCGGACGTTCTGCTGATTACATTTTAAAAGAGCAGAAACCAATACTGCGAATCTTTATTTATTCCCCGGAAGATGTTCGAATTGAAAATGTTATGAAGAGCCATAACTTTTCTGCCGAGGATGCAAAGTTATTTATTACAGAAAAAGATAAACGTTATCATAAGAGACATCTTGCTCTGACAGGAAGTAACCGTGGTGACCGTCATAACAGAGATATGCTGATCGACAGCAGTCTTTTAGGCGTTGACGGAACTGCAGAACTCATTGAAGAAGTAGCAAAGAAAGTATTTCACGAATAGGAGGGACAGGATATGAACAAGAAAGAATCGGAATTTAACAAAGTATTTAGTGCCTGGGATATCCTCGTAATCGCCTTTGGAGCTATGATTGGATGGGGCTGGGTTGTATCAACCGGAAACTGGATTGAAAAGGGCGGCGTTCTTGGAGCGGCACTTGGATTTTGCCTTGGCGGCGTTATGATTTTCTTCGTAGGCCTGACTTACGCAGAGCTGACAGCTGCAATGCCACAGTGTGGTGGAGAACACGTATTCAGTCATCGTGCAATGGGTCCGACAGGTTCTTTTATCTGTACCTGGGCAATCGTTTTAGGATATGTCAGTGTAGCGTGTTTTGAAGCTTGTGCATTTCCAACAATCATCACTTACCTGTGGCCGGGATTTTTAAAAGGGTATCTGTATACTGTTGCAGGATTTGATGTATATGCTTCATGGCTTGCAGTTGCAATTATAGTCGCATTTTTGATTATGCTGATTAACATTATGGGAGCGAAAACAGCCGCTATTTTACAGACGGTACTTACCTGTATCATCGGTGGTGCAGGAATTTTATTGATTGTAGCTTCCGTAATTAATGGTACTGTGGATAATTTAGATGGACAGATGTTTGTCGGAAACACCGCAGGACTTAATATCAAAGCAATTCTCGGTGTTGCAGCAATGTCACCATTTTATTTTATTGGTTTTGACGTTATTCCACAGGCAGCAGAAGAAATCCTACAGTAAAAGATTTCCTCATGTCCTATCGTAAAGAAGACCTTCTCAGCATTGCAGGTGAGCTTGGACTTCACTGCAGGGGAATGGAGCAGGAAGAGATCGCCGCAAAGGTTGCCGCAGAGGTTCTTAAACCGGAGGTTATGAAAGCAAGCTTCCTCGTAGCAGACGATCAGGAAGTACTGGCTTTTGAGGCGGCTATTCAGAGAAAATGCTTCCATGTTGCAGAGGATGAGTGGAATACATTAGAGTGGCTGAACGATATGGGCTACCTTGTTTCCTACAGTGATGATTACGCAGAAGTTCCGGCAGAGGTTGCAGCTGTTTACGACCAGATCAATACACCGGAATTCCGGACACTTCGCAGCCAGGTAAACTGGCTGAAGGATTGCCTTATTATGGTAAGCTATCTGTATGTATCTGCACCGGCAAAGACCGTATATGAGATGTTTAAGCAGAGAAAAGGCTTTGACATCGGATATGACAGCTTCATCGAGCTGTATCATACCATTCCGGAGAAGGCCTGTATCTGTGAGCTTGCGGGGGATCAGCTGATCCTGAAATCCGCACTGGTCAATAACATCTACAAGGATATCGAGAGACGTCAGGGTGGACGGAAATTCTATATTCCGTCTGTAGATGAGATCCTGGATTATTCCGAAAACGGGTATCCGACAAAATCTGCTTCTTACCAGAGACTGGGCAGATTCCTGCTGGATGAGATGAAGGTTTCCGATGCAGTGAAGGATCAGGTACTGTTCTTTATTTACAAAGAATGCTCCATGGATGGCAGAATGTCAGCGATCATGGAAAACCTGAACCAGAAGGGGATCCAGTTTAACGATGAGCAGCTTGAGAAATTTACAAAGCTGATCATGGAGGCAAACAATAACACAAGAATGCTGGAATTCCGCGGTTACACACCGAATGAGATCTCAGGAGCAGTATGGCCGTTTGCCACAGGCAAGCCGCACACTGCAATGCCGAACAGCTTTGTGCCGACAGCAATGCCGATGCAGCCGGCATCTGCAAGAAAAATCTACCCGAACGATCCGTGTCCGTGCGGAAGCGGTAAGAAATATAAGAAGTGCTGCGGAAGAAGATAATTCTGCAGAAAATTTACCGTAATTCCGGAGTTGAAAGTTCCTATAGATCGTTGCGGAGCGACTGCGCTCATGAGTGAGCAGCGAACGCGGATATCTGGTCCGATTTATCGTTTGATGCAGTATCTCCGGAAATACCATACAAATTAATATAAGACAGTTCGTTTGTACCATCCTGTCTATAAATAAAACCAGGGCTGAAGAAGATGTGAGAATCAGGGCAGACTCGTGGCGGGGCTGCCCTTTTTTTACTTTAACTGGATCACAGCCGGGAATCCCGGCTTTTTTTATTTATGGAAATATTCGGGTGGTGTGACAGATCCAGAAGGAGGAAAAATTTATGTATCAGTTAAAAACAGAAGCAGATTTCGATTCGGCACACTTTCTGTCCGGTTACACCGGCAAATGTTCCAATATCCATGGTCATCGCTGGCATGTGGAGATTGAGATCGAAAGCCGGAAGCTGGAGAAAAACGGCCAGGAGCGCGGGATGCTGGTAGACTTCGGAGACCTGAAAAAGGATCTTCGGGAGCTGGCAGATTCCATGGATCACACGCTGATCTATGAAGAAAATACATTACGTCCGAAAACGCTGGAAGCACTGGATGAAGAAGGCTTTCATCTGGTGAAGGTTCCCTTTCGCCCTACAGCAGAGAATTTTTCAGAGTATTTTTTCAGAAAAATGGAAGAAAAGGGCTATCCTGTAAAAAGAGCTGTTGTTTACGAAACACCAAATAACTGTGCAGCTTACCGGGAAACGGAAGAAGAAACGGAGGCGGTATGGCTATGAGTACCTATCAGGTTGTAGAGAAATTTGTCAGCATCAACGGAGAGGGCAGACGGGCAGGAGAGCTTGCCGCTTTTGTCCGGTTTAAGGGCTGCAATCTTCAGTGCAGCTATTGTGATACCAGCTGGGCAAATGAGCCGGGGTGTGAGAGTGAAAGGCTGACAAAAGAAGAGATTCTTTCCTGGATCCGCGAGGCAGGTGTAAAAAATGTGACACTTACAGGCGGGGAACCACTTTTGCGGAAAGGCATGGAGGAGCTGATCGAGGCAATCCTGGAGGATCCATCCCAGCGGGTGGAGATTGAGACCAATGGAAGTGTGGATCTGAAACCTTATCATACATTAAAAAAACGTCCGTCCTTTACCATGGATTACAAAACACCGGACAGCGGCATGGAAAAAGAGATGCTCCTTTCCAATCTGGAGCTTCTGGGCAGTGAGGATACGCTGAAATTCGTGGTCAGCAGCCGCAGAGATATGGAAAAAGCCCTGGAAATCCTGGAAAAGTACAGACTGGTCGGAAAAACGGCAGTTTATTTCAGCCCTGTTTTTGGCAGGATCCAGCCGGTGGAGATCGTGGATTTCCTTATGGAAAAAAAGCTCAACGATGTAAAGCTTCAGATCCAGCTTCATAAGGTGATCTGGGACCCGCAGAAGCGGGGAGTATGACAGGAAAACATATCACAATATAACAGAAATACCGCAGAAAAGGAGAACGCTATGAAAGCACTTGTACTTGCAAGCGGCGGTGTGGATTCCACCACCTGCCTGGGGCTTGCCGTAAACAAATATGGAAAAGAGAATGTAATTGCATTAACAGTAGCTTACGGACAGAAGCACACAAAAGAAATCGAGGCTGCCAGAAAAACAGCAGAATATTACGGAGTGGAGCATCTTTATCTGGATCTGGAGCCGATCTTCCGGTACAGTGACTGTTCGCTTCTGAAGCATTCAGACAGAGAGATCCCGCACGAAAGCTATGCAGAGCAGCTGAAGGAAACCGATGGTTCACCGGTTTCAACCTATGTGCCGTTCCGGAACGGATTATTTCTTTCCTCGGCAGCAAGTATTGCACTGTCAAAAAACTGTAGTGTGATCTATTACGGTGCACATGCGGATGATGCTGCCGGAAATGCATATCCGGACTGCAGCAGTGCATTTCACAATGCGATCAATGAGGCAATCTATCAGGGAAGCGGCGGCCAGCTGAAGGTTGAGGCGCCTTTTGTCAGCTGCACAAAGGCAGAGGTCGTAAAAACCGGCCTGGAGCTGAATGTTCCTTATGAACTGACCTGGAGCTGTTACGAAGGCGGCGAAAAGCCCTGCGGTGTGTGCGGAACCTGTATTGACAGAGCAGAGGCATTCCGGCTCAATGGAGTGAAGGACCCGGCACTTGACAGATAGATCGGATCATAAATATCCGCCCGACTATAGAAAGGAAAAAATATGAGCAGAGAAAACCTGGAAAAAGAAGGGATCACCCTTCTCGGAAATCAGAAAGTAAAATATCCGGACAATTATGCTCCGGAGGTACTGGAAACATTTTTGAATAAGCACCCGGACAACGATTATTTTGTAAAATTTAACTGCCCGGAATTTACAAGCCTTTGTCCCATTACCGGACAGCCGGATTTTGCAACGATCACGATATCCTACGTACCCGGTGAAAAAATGGTGGAGAGCAAATCTCTGAAGCTGTACCTTTTCAGCTTCCGCAATCACGGAGATTTTCATGAGGATTGCGTGAACATCATTATGAAGGATCTGATCCGGCTTATGGACCCGAAATACATTGAGGTCTGGGGAAAATTTACGCCGAGAGGCGGCATTTCCATTGATCCATACTGCAATTACGGAAAGACCGGAACCAGATGGGAGGAGATTGCCTGGAAACGTCTGACAGAGCATGACATGTACCCTGAAAAGATCGATAACCGGTAGAAAAACAAAAAGTCCCTGTTTTCACTGCGAAAAGCAATGAAAGCAGGGGCTTTTTGTTTAGGTGTGCCTGACCGCGCAGGTTTATCTTTATGACAGCCGGATGCACTCCGATTCTGTGCCAAACAGATCAGCGATCACATCGTGCACGGTTTCGATCTTATCTGCCATATAAGCCTTTGCTCCGCAGAACAGCAGGCCGTTTTCCACGTCGCCCTTTACGGCGGCGATCAGCTTGTCTGTAATGCAGTAAGGGATCTCGCCGGGAGAACATTTGGCAAGGCAGCGGTGGCAGGGACTGTGCGGGATTTTTTCTCCGGCCATGACGTGCTGCATGAAGGGATTCATAATGGCACGTCCCGGCATACCTACCGGACTTTTTACAATGGCAATGTCGTCCTTTGCGGCGTGGATCAGGGATTCTTTCAGCCGGATGTCTGCGTCACATTCTTCCGTTGGGATAAAACGGGTGGCGACCTGAACGCCGTCCACACCAAGATCAAGGACATGCTTTACATCCTCGTGCGTGGCGATGCCGCCGGCAGCTACTACAGGGATTTCCGTGCCGAATTTTGCGGCATAGCTTTTTACAGTCTGGACGATCTTTCGGATCTCATTGTCGTAGGCTTCCGGTGTATAGGAATCCAGCTCTTCCTTGTGGAAGCCCAGATGACCGCCTGCCTGGGGCCCTTCGATCACCACAAGGTCTGCAGTGCGCTTGTACTTTCTTTCCCAGTATTTCAGGATAACCTTTGCAGATTTGTCCGTTGAGACGATGGGGGCAATCTTTGTTTTGCTTCCGCTGACAAGAGCAGGGAGCTCTGTAGGAAGTCCTGCACCGGAGATGATCAGGTCAGCGCCGGCATGGACAGCGGCTTTTACATGAGATGCGTACTCCTTCAGTGCAACCATGATGTTGTAGCCGATGATACCGTCAGGAGAAATCCTGCGTGCTTTTTTCATCTCGGACAGGATAGCCCGCTGGTTGGCTTCTTCGGTATTCCGGTCGAAATCCTTTTCCCGGTAGCCGATCTGAGCGGTGGAAATGATTCCGATCCCGCCTTCCTTTGCAACGGTGCCTGCCAGACGGCCAAGGCTGATGCCAACGCCCATTCCACCCTGGATCAGGGGAAATCTTGTAAGTTTATCACCGATTTTAAAATTCTTCATAATGATCAGATCCTCACATTCATTTGCGTTCTTTAAATGATTTTAATATAAAATAGTTTTATCATCAAAGTATATCATAACAGGGAAATTTGTCAATGTATATGTAGGAAGGTTGAATCAGGGAGATGTGATGATTTGTCGGTATAGCTTTTCGGAATAAGAAAAGGGTGAGCTGACAGCATTATGCTGAGTAGTTTCACCCTTTTTATGTGTGATGAAATTTTAAACTGTAAAGCAGTAGACAGTGGTCGAAATCCCTCTGACAAAATCAGAACTTAAACAGATTCAGTCCGATATCCTCGCTGAACTCACGACCGATCTCTCCGTCGATCACCTGGATCTGGATCTCGGCGGTAGCACTGATGATGGCACGGTTCAGATGACCGCCGTGTACAAGGCCTTCTTCGTCACCGGCTGCGATATGGAGATGAAGATAAACGTCACCGTCTTTGCGGGTAACGGTACCGGTAAGAGAAACAATCTCATAAGCTCCCTGAAACTGAATAGAGTGGTATTCCTTTGTTACGGTGTTGTATACGCCAGCAGTGAAATCATTGATGGCGCCAAGGCCTGTGACCTGTGCAAGGCGGATGTTCTCTTTCTCTGCAACCTTGCCGATCTCCTCCAGGATCTCTTCCTTCGGATCAAGTCGAAGATAGATCGTGTTTCCAAAACGTCTGTATTCCATGATAAAAAACCTCCCTGTAAATTTTTTGATTTTCCTATTGTCTGAGTATGATTCCAGTATAATACATTCCTGTTTTTATTCAATAGTTACATTGATCAGATTACAGCACTTCCGGAAATTACTGCATCATGCCCTGTCCAATTTTTTCGTAGAGTATATTGCAGATAATTTCGAGAAAAACTGAGAAGAGACATACTTGAAAATAAGTATATCTACCAGAAACTAATCATAAACAGCCAGAAATTAAGAATTGTACACATTGGCTGACCGGGGTACAATATAAGCAATTCAAAAAACAATTAAACGAAATGCAAAGGCGCATTTGTTGTAGAAATACAGCGAATGCGCCTGTTTTTTTACCTGAATGAACGCAGGATGCAGATGCAGATCGCGGGATGATTTTCAGAAAGAGAGGGCATGTATTATGGCAAAGAGTGAACAGGTAATCAAAGATCTTGACAGAGTGATCGGACTGATCAATACAGATATGAAAGATATTCCTGCTGAGGAGAAAAAACAGATGGTGGCAGATACCATCGATCATTTTGACAACTACGTAAGCCCGGGCTGGCTGAAATACCGTAAATCCGTTTCTTCTGACTCTGAGCAGGGTGCGGTTCTTGAGTGGCAGGATGAAGGTGCTTACTGCTACGGATTAAATGGAGAAAAATTCATCGACTGTCTTGGTGGATTTGGTATTTATACCTGTGGCCACAGAAATCCGGAGATCCTGAAAACTGTTAAAGCACAGTTGGATCATCAGGCACTTCATTCACAGGAGCTTCTTGATCCGCTTCGTGGATATCTGGCAAAAGCTCTTGCAGATATCACTCCTGGTGATCTGCAGTACTGTTTTTTCACAAATGGTGGTGCGGAGGCTGTTGAGATGGCTCTGAAGCTTGCACGTATCGCAACTGGCGGAAGATGGTTCATCTCCACAGTCGGCGCTTTCCATGGAAAGAGTATGGGTGCTATCTCCATGGGTGGTAAGAGTACATACCGTACTCCTTATATCCCAATGGTACAGCAGGTACAGCACGTACAGTACGGTGTTGCAGATGATGTAAGAAAAGCGATCAAGAACCTTCAGGCTGTTGGTGAGAAGGTTGCCGGTGTGATCCTTGAGCCGATTCAGGGTGAAGCTGGTGTTATCGTTCCTCCGGCAGGATACCTTCAGGAGGTTCGTGAGATCTGCGATGAGACAGGCGTAGCACTGATCTTTGACGAGATCCAGACTGGTATGGGCCGTACCGGTACAATGTGGAGATGTGAAGCAGAGGGTGTTACACCGGATATCATGACCTATGGTAAAGCTTTCGGCGGTGGTATCATGCCGATCACTGGTATCATCTGCAAACCGAAGATGTGGGTTCAGGATCTGATCGACAACCCATGGCTGCTTGGCTCCCCGACATTCGGAGGAAACCCGGTATGCTGTGCGGCAGCTATCGCAACGATCAAATATATGCTTGAAAATGATATCCCGGGTGTCTGCAAACGGAAAGGTGAGATCCTGAAAGCTGGACTTCAGAGTCTTGCGGAAAAATATCCGGAGATCATTCAGGAGGTTCGTGGTACAGGTCTTATGCTTGCCGTTGAGTTCCATACCTGCGAACTTGGCTATGAGACTGCAAAAGGTCTGTTTGCAAGACGTGTCATGACAGCCGGTACTCTTGTTAATGCAAAAACAATCCGTTTCGAGCCTACAGCTGTTATTTCCGAGCAGGATATCAAGGACGTTATCTCCAGAATGGATGAGGCTCTTGCCGATACAAAGAAAGCACTTAATGTATAAAAGACAGAGGGATTTTTTACTGAATTAAGTAAGTCCCCTGCGGGATTGTGAAGGCAATAAGCAGTGGGCAGAGATTTGCCAGAATGTTTCTGTACGGGAAGGCATCGGTTTAACTGAGATGATGCCTTTT
>OOIG01003048.1_pt1 | contig 10608 bp, 10 predicted proteins | sample 1692091 | NCBI WGS metagenome assembly OOIG01 (sample SAMN06348188, study PRJEB24527) | human gut metagenome | biome: human gut; feature: ankylosing spondylitis patient; material: feces | host: Homo sapiens | place: China | collected 2015-10
TATTTCTGTATGGCAAAGGTACAGGCGAAGACTCTATTATTCAAAAGTTCAAAGAAGAGTGTATTGCATGTGACATTTCTTTTTCTCCTGATAAAGTTGCAATTGTAACAAGAGGCAGAATCCATTCAGATAATAGTATAGATAATCTCTGGAAAACACCAGAAACTGAGTTGTTGGCAAGGGCTTCTTTTGAGTGGATGTGTGGTAATAGAAAAAAAGCATACTCATTCTGTGAAAAAGCATTGTTTCAGTTGATCATCAAAGATTCAAAAGATATAGATGTTTCTATCGAACGAGATGTATCTCAAATTATGCCATATGCTCAATGGAAACAAGTTGTTATTGAAATTCTGATAAGACTTCCTTCGGCAAACGAACAATGTGGTCAATGGGTGACCAATAGCAGAGTCATCGTGCATGAGATGCTTACAGCCCATAACATGTCCTTGCGAAACGGTGCAACAATAACCGATTCGATAAAAATAAAAACAAGAGACACCCAAAATCCAGATTTCAAACGGATACCCATAAAAGACTATTTTGAGATAAGATCGCAAACCGAATATACACGTTCTTCGGTTCATGGAGTAAAGGGAGAAACCTTTGATGCTCTTATGCTCCTGATACATGGCACCCGAGGAAAAACATTGACACCCTCATTTTTAACCAATGGGAATACAGATACGGAATTGATGCGCATCGCATATGTTGCAATGACACGCCCCAGAAAACTTCTGGTTGTCGCTATGCCCAAAAGCACTGCTCAGTTGGAAACGAGGTTTTCCAAAGAAAAGTGGGATTATGTTGAAGTATAAAAAAGTGTGTTAAATTTTGAAATGAATAATGATCTGCGCTATGAGAAATGCTTTCAAAGAGCAATGATGAATGGAGCGTTTCCGCTTATCGCCAAGAAATATACCAGTATATCTATATGCGGTACAAAGATGTGGCATAATAAACCAGAAAACATGACTATTTTTCATTGACCAATGTATTCATACAGCGGTATAATCTATTATTATCTAAAAATTCCCTCTCGAAAGGTTTTGATCCTATGCTGAACATTTATTTCGGCGATATGCCGGAGGCGATTTACAATACAGAAGTCTACTTCAGGAATACATTTCAAAAGGAATGGCTCTGCGATGATTTTGCAAAGCGTGTTATCAAAGGCGTGGATAAGTCCGAAGTGATCGATGCGCATTTGATTCAGAGCCCTGTGCTGGGAATGATTCCGTCGACAATGCTTTCCGGCGGCACTAAGACGCTGCTACTGATTAAGAATAAGCCCGATATGGTATTCAATGCGTCCACTTGTGGAGACAACTGCGCGAAATACATTTTGGAAATCGCCAAAAATCGGGATGTTACCATCAATTTGCGGCATATTATGCGTTTCGGTAAGCATTTCGAGATCAGAGTGCTGAATGAGGATGTAATCGTTGACAATATGGAGCAGCTGGTATTGATCGCTGCAAAGTATGTTTAATGGGAGGCTCCGATGAGAGGAACATATGAGGTCAAAGTCTCCAATGTCAATGTATCCTTCACATTAGAGTTGGAGAGGAACATTACAATCCTTTCCGGTGACAGCGCCACCGGAAAAACTACACTTATCGAGATGCTCCGGGATTTCGAGGAAAGCGGTAGAAGCAGTGGCGTTACTGTCCATTGTAAAAGGCCCTGCCGGGTTCTGACAAATGCGGACTGGGAGTATCGCCTGAACGGAATCCGGGACAGCATCGTGTTTCTGGATGAAGGAAATTCCTTTGTAAAGTCGGAAGCCTTTGCCAAAGCCATTCAAAATAGCAGCAACTATTATGTGATCGTCACAAGAGAAAGCCTCCACCAGCTACCTTACAGTGTCAATGCCATTCTGAAATTAAAAACCACCGGTAAACGCGGAAAAACCTATGTCCGTGCCTATCCCCAATACGATCACCTGGCAGACCCTGTCGGCGAGATCAGCAGAATTCAGGAGATCGTCACAGAGGACTCCAACGCCGGACATGAGATGTTCGACCACATTGCTACGGAAAATCATATTTCTTGTATATCCGCCCGGGGAAAATCCAATGTTTTCTCTCAACTGGCCAATTGCGTTTCGGATCGTGTCCTCGTGATCGCGGATGGAGCGGTATTTGGCTCTGAACTCGAAAAAAATCTATCAGTTGATGGAGGTACAACCGAATAAGATTACACTCTACCTCCCGGAATCCTTTGAGTGGCTGGTCTTGAGGTCCGGTATCCTGGGAAGCCAAACGCCGAAAGAAATCCTCGATTATCCATCTGATTTTATTGAGTCCAGCCTTTATTTCAGTTGGGAGCAGTATTTCACCGACTTGCTGATTCAGTTGACACACGACACCGTGTTACATTATAGCAAGAACCGTCTGAACCCATCCTACCTTCAGCCTGCCAATGTCGCAAAGGTACTGCGCGCAATGCAAGAATAAAAGCAGCAGAACGATATCTGTCAAGTATGTAAAATTCCAAACTTTTTTGCAAATTTCGTGGGGGATAGTTTGGGGGATAGTTTATTTTAAGTTCTATCCCCGCAGCTTCAGTTTCTCAACATTTTGCTATCAATATTTTGAGTTATTCTCGATATTTTTTGGTGAATGCGAACATTCTGAACATCAAAAACGCCCTCATAACCCGGAGGTCGTAGGTTCGAGTCCTGCCTCCGCAACCATAAAAAACAGCCGTTTTCGCCAGAAAACGGCTGTTTTTCTAACTTTTTGATGGTTACAAAAGTTACAGGCCCTACGACTTGGGGTTTATTTGGGGTTTACGCCAGCGGTGGACAGCGTTTTTCCAACTTTTTGGGCAAAAATGATTTTTGAGGTAAAACAGCAATTTGGGGAGAAAGTTCCAGAAAGTCGCATTCAAAATTGTAAAGTGCTCTTTTTGTTATACAATTCTACGGAATACTCTGAATAATCTCGGCTTTTTGATATCCTTGAGCGATGGAATCTCGGGTCTTGACCGCAATGAGATTACGCAAGTCCCCTCAAATTTGTCCTCTTACCAGAGACTTCATTGAGTTCGGCGATCTAACCTGAAGGCCAAGAGGCCGGGTAAAGTGCCTGCCTGGAGAGGAGTTTCTCTGTCTTAAAACAGAAAAAATAGGACCCAAGCAGCCTCAAAAACTGCTTGGGTCCTATGTATTTTAAGCTCCACGGAATTTACTCCTGAGTTTACTTCCTTTGGGCTTGCTGTCTCTTCCTGCAAACACACCAGCACGAACATCAGCGGCCCTGGCCTTTGCAATGGCAATCTGATGTGCGTAAATCATTGCTGTGGTCGTTGCGTTTGCGTGTCCAAGTTCATTTGCTGTGGTGACCAGATCAACACCATTGGCAATCGTTGTGGAAGCAGCGGTGTGCCGAAATGCGTGGGGGTGGATATGGGGCAGTCCATTGTCCCGACTGAAGTTATTCAGCCATCTGGTAATGCTGTCAGGATGAAGCCATTCCCCGTTATCTTTGGTGAATACCATTCCGGTTTCTTTCCAGTCCGACCCCTGCTTGAGACGCATCCGCATCTGCTCCAGCTTCCACTTTTTTAGAAGTTCCACGCACTGAGGAGCGAGTTTCAACGCGCGAACCTTGCCGGTTTTGGTAGGGCCAAGGTAAATGCCGGTTTTCTTTGTATACTGAAGGTTGTTTTCTATAACCATAAGCCCGGTATCCAGTTCCAAACTGGACCATTTCAGTCCAAGCGCTTCTCCACGTCGACAGCCGCTATCAATCATAATATAGGTGATTGTTTTCCAGAGCAGCGGGGCATTCTCCAGTGCATTCAAGATTTCATCCATCTGATCCGGCTGGTAATAATCCGGAGTGGGAGCTTTGGCTTTCGGTGGCGTTGCACGGGCAGCTGGATTGTACATCAGAATCATCTCTTTCTCTGCCTGGTGTAGGATCGTAGATATCAAGCGGTGGTATTCTAGGACTGTCTTTGGTGCCAATGTTTTCCCAGTTGATGCATTACGGAATAAGTCACGTACCTCACAGTCCAGAACATTTGCGATTTTTTCAGCACTTTCTATACAGATGGGGTCACCGCGAACTGCGTTTGTGACCGTACTAGCGCTGATTTGGGCTGCCTTGGCCAATTTCTGGTTGCTGATACCTTTTTCATCCAACAGATTCATGAGGTTTCGTGTTGCCCGAGCTTTGGCCCCCTTCTTGTTTTTGTTTTTTTTCAGTTCTTCGTAGAAATCATTGAGTCGCTCCGGGCGGATGCTGGTCAGTTGAAGGTGTCCAATCGCCTCATTGATCGTGGGCATCATCCCCAGGTAACGCTCCAAGGTTGTGGGCCTGACACCGGTTTGTTCCTTCAAGTTCAGTACATAGGCGGCATATTCCTCGAACGTAAGGCGAGAATCAGCTTTGAAGCCGATTCTTACGCGCTCCTCGAATTTGTAGGCGGCAACTGTTGCTTCTCGCTCCATATCCCTCTCAGACATTCCATAGTACGGAGGAGACCACAAGAATCTCCGGCGTGCCTGAGAACCATCTGAGCGATAACCTTCTGAGACAGTGATACGGTAGGAGGTGACGATGCCCTCCTTATTCCTTCTTGCTTCTATGGTTGGCACAAGCCATACCTCCTTTCAGCTCGGGTGGACAACTCCGGCAGGAAATCCATTCTTCAAAGTTTTCCCAGGTGATTAAATAGGCCTTGCCGACAATTCTGCACGGCAGCTGTCCATCTTTGATTGCCTTCTTAATAAGATAAGTGCTAATTGAATAGCCCTGCTGGCTGGCATATCTTGCCAGACCGCTAATACCAAACACTTTGGTATGTATCTTTTTCTTCATGGTGCACTCCAGTCTGTTTTCTTTGATTATGGTTGTATTTTATCGCACACCATGAATTCACGCAAACTTGTCAACCCCTCTTTTTTCGAGGATCTCACTCGTCCTGGGATTCTTCCTCGTCCTCTACGACAGGTGTGCAAAGGACCCAGGAAAGGAACAGTTCCCACTGGATGAGATAGGTCTTGCCAACCTTTCTTGCAATCAGATCTCCGGATTTGATTGCCGTAACAATCAGATACCGGCTGATGTAAATTTGCTCTTCATTTGCTCTGCTCAGGATTCCCTGCAGAGAATAGACTTCGCCGTGTTTCCTTGTACTCATGTTCTTACCTCCTTTACAGGTTGCGTAGTTTACATAATACAGGTATCTGAGCTTGCCGCCCAGATACCTGTATGTGGAATTAGTCGAAGCCCTCCAGGACATATAAGATATGCCGTTTCGGAATACACATGCAGTTGATTTCAGGGAGCCTCAACCGTTTCAGGGATATACAAGCCCAGACTGACATGGATAGCGTGATCGACTTTCTCCATCTGTTCATGCGATAGCTTCCCGATATAGTCCAGTATACGTTGTAGGAACCACAAGCCCTTCCTCATCAACAGTAAGATGCACCTGTACATACTCTTTGACATAACTCATAGTGAACCTCCTCGTTTACTGATACATCATGCCTGGCATTTTGACCTTGTCCCTTCCATCATCAGGCATTTTCAAATCTCCAACCAATGCGGCATAGGTAAGTGACTGTTTCCCGAAACGGCCCCGAATCTCCTCAACAGCATCTTGGAGGTGCTCCTTTTTGATCCGGCGAATGGGGTCGTCGAACAGAGACAGCTGCGTTGCATCATTCTTAGATACCAGGTCTATGGCCCGAACACAGACAGCACGTACCTTGGTGCCCCAGGCATATTTGCGGCGAAATAGTTGGAAGGCGGCGGCAGCAATTTCGTTTGGAAGCTGCGTTGCAACGGGTAGCTTGCATTGAAACTGGGCACCGCCCAAATCGTTGCCGCGAATATACACCTGTACTCCGCGTGCTGCCAGCTCATGAATACGCAGCCTATGACCGACATCCTGGGACAGTGCCAGCATTACTTTTGCAACCTCTGAATTATCCTCCAAGTCAGCAACACAGGTAATTCCGTGCCCGACAGATTTAATGGGCGATACAAAATCCTTATGCATGACGCGTGTGCTATCCAGCCCGTTTGCATACTTCCAGAGGGCAATTCCATTGATGTCCAGGAGATATCGAAGAAACTCAGGGTCTAGGGCCGCAACATCGCCAATCGTATGAATACCGTACCGGACAAGCTTTTTCATGGTCTGAGGGCCGCAGTAGATCATTTCATCTGCTGCCAACGGCCAGATTTTTTCTTTGAAGTTCTCTCTGGTGATTTCGGTAATGGCATCTGGCTTTTTCAAATCACTGCCAAGTTTGGCGAATATTTTGTTGAAGGAAACGCCAATGCTGACGGTTAAACCGAGTTCTTCTCGTGTTGCAGCCCTGATTTCCTCTGCTATCTGTCTAGGGCTACTGTAGCCTGCATTGCCACTGGTTACATCTAACCAGCATTCATCCATGCCAAATGGTTCTCTCAACGGTGTATATCGCTCGTATATGCCGTGCGCAAGCTTGGAGTACTTCAGGTATTCATCGTACTGGGGCGGAACAAGAATAAGCTCTGGACAAAGCTGTTTTGCCTGCCAGCTGACCATGCCAGTTTTAACTCCAGCCTTTTTGGCTAGGTCGGACTTGGCAAGAACAATTCCGTGCCGTTCCTCAACGGAGCCGCATACAGCTATTGCTTTTCCCTTCAGAGAGGGATCCAACATCATTTCTACAGAGGCATAGAAGGAATTCATGTCACTGTGTAGGATCGCACATTCATCCATTGCTCGGGATACCTCCTTTCCGCTTGCTAATTAAACTATATATCTCTGTTTTGGAGATGTCAATGCCGCATTTGTCCCCTAACAGGAGATTTCACGATTGACATATCGCGAAACGGTAGATATAATGATAACAGATTAGCAAGGAGGTAGTACCATGTCAAAGAAGGCCAAGGTCATCCCTGTTTCCTTTCGGAAGAAGGCAAGCTATAACGCATTGGAGGAAAAGGATCAGAACATCATTGGGCAACGAATTCAAGAGCTTAGAAGGCAATATGGAATCACCCTGTCCAATTTGAGCGGCATACTTGCTGACTATGGCATTGAGATTTCCTCCGGCGCACTGAATAAATGGGAGGTCGGCTCAACTATACCCAACTCCTACCAGTTGGTGGCTATTTCTAAGGCATTTGGAATTGAATCTCCTGACTTCTTTACAAGTCAGGGTGAAGAAAGTGAATTGAACGAGGAAGGCAAAAAGAAGCTGGCCGACTATAAGAGCGATTTGATTGCCACAGGGAGATATATACCTGAGGAGCGTAGATTTGAAGGCAGTATTGTCTATGTGGACATGCCTGTAAGCTACCTGGCAGCATCTGCAGGTACAGGCGCGTTTCTGGATGAAGGAAACTTTGAAATGGTAAGTGTACCCAAGAATACCATTCCTGCCGGTGCAGAGTTCGGCATCCGGGTTTCCGGAGACAGCATGATGCCCACATATTGCGATGGACAGATTGTTTGGATTCAGCAATGTCAGACGCTCAATCCCGGAGAAGTAGGCATCTTTATTTATGATGGCGAAGGATACATCAAATCTTATGAAGAACAAGAGCCAGAGGACCGAGAGGCTTTCACGGATAGTTACGGGATTTGCCATATGCAGCCTGTAATGGTGTCTTATAATCCCAAGTATCCGCCAAGAGTGGTGTTGCCTGATGTCAGATTTGAAATTGTAGGTCGTGTACTCAATTAAGTCCGCTTTATTGGACTTCTATCCTGTTACACTGTATGACAACACCCCGTAGATTGAAAGAAGTGAACGTCAGACTCGGGGGTGCGTCCGAAATCTGCCGTTCACTTTCGCTATTTAGATTCTCAAGAGGGGATATTCATGGATACGACGCAACGATTAACAGAGCTTCTCATACTAATTCTTAATTAAAGCATTTAATTAAGAATTAGTATAACAGAGAAATTCACCCCAAATCTGTTATCACGCCGGGATTGTCATTGCCCGGAAATAACCACGAAGCCGTAGGGGGCAAGTGTGGTGTGGGTCAGGGCTTCCGAGAGCAGGGGCGTTCCGGTAACCGGCTGGGGAAGCTGGCAGGGGTCGGGGCTGAAATTGCACCAGACCGTAATGTCCGCCCCATCAAGGCTTCTGCGGTAAGCAAAAAGCTGCGGGTCATCGGGGACGAGCAGCTGGAAACTGCCCCATTTGAGAATGTCACTTCCTCTGCGCAGAGCAATCAGGCGGCGGTAGAAGTGCAGGATGGAGTTTTCGTCCTCCCGGGCGCGCTGTACATTGATCTCGACAGCGTTGGGATTTACGGCGATCCAGGGCGTTCCTGTGGTGAAGCCTCCATTCGCTGTGCTGTCCCACTGCATCGGCGTTCTGGCGTTGTCGCGCCCCTTGTGCCGGATGCCGTTCCACTCCCACGCCTTTTGCGCGTCCGTCTTTGCCTCTTTCAGAAGGTTCAGGCTTTCAATGTCCCGCAGCTGCGAGGCATCGGCAAAGGGATAATTCGTCATGCCGATCTCCTCACCCTGATAAATGAAGGGCGTCCCCCGCTGCAAATACATGGCCACAGCCAGCATCTTGGCGCTCCGCTGCCGGAGCGTCTCCGACGCAGTGCAGCCCCAGCGCGACACGATGCGGGGCTGGTCGTGGTTGCTCCAGAACAGCGTGTTCCAGTCCAATGTGCTTTGCCATGCGGCGGTCAGCGCCTTGAATTTTTTTAGAGAAAAAGGAATGACATTCCATTTCCCGTTCTCGCCGTCGATGTCCATGATGTCAAACTGGAACAACAGGTCCAGTTCCCTCCCGTCCCCGACGACACTGTTCGCATTATCCAGAGTGACGCAGGTCGTTTCTCCCACGCACATACAATCCCGGCCGTCAAAGCAGCGTTTGCGCATCTCGCGCAGATGGGAATGCAGTGCCGGCTGGAAGGCCGTATGCTCGCCCGGGAAAGCGTAGCCTGAGCCGCTGGCGTCGGGCAGGCCGGGGGCTTTGGCGATCAGGCTGATCACATCCATGCGGAAGCCGTCCACGCCCTTGTCGAACCACCAGTTGATCATGGCGTAGACTTCTTCCCGAAGCTTCGGATTTTCCCAGTTGAGGTCAGGCTGCTTCTCCCCGAAAAGATGCAGATACCACTGCTCTGTCGCCGCATCATAGCTCCATGCCGACGGCGTGAAGAAGGATGACCAGTTGTTCGGCTCCTTCCCGCCGCGTCCGTCGCGCCAGATGTAATAGTCGCGGTAGGGATTGTCTTTGGATTTTCTCGATTCGACAAACCATGCGTTCTCGTCCGAGGAATGGTTGACGACCAGATCCATGACCAGCCTGATGTCCCGCCGGTGCATTTCCTCCAGCAGTCGGTCAAAGTCCTCCATCGTGCCGAATTCGGACATGATCTTCCGGTAGTCGCGGATGTCATAGCCCATATCGTCGTTGGGCGACTCGTAGACCGGGCAGAGCCATACCGCACCGATGCCCAGCCATTGCAGGTAATCCAGCCGGGAGATCAGACCGGGGATGTCCCCGATGCCGTCGCCGTTGGAATCCTGAAAGCTGCGGGGATAAATCTGATAGAACACACGTTCCTTCCACCATGGGCTTTTCATGGAATCGTTCACTCCTTCACAATGAGATCGTCAATAACCGGCAGCGTGCCCCGCGCCGCCGTAAAGCAGGGCAGCGACCCGCCCAGCAGCGCCAGCCAGGGCAGGCTGTAGGGCAGCAGAAGCGCCATTACCGCCGTCAGCGCAAGGGCAAGCAGCAGCCAGCCAAGCGCCAGAGCGGGGCACCGAAAGGTCAGGCAAATCGCGTTTTTCAGCAGCGCCGGGAGCTTCAGCTCCACCCGCGCCTGCATCTGAAAGGCCAGAGCGCCGATGCACCACAGCAGATAGCTGCCAATCAGGCAGAAGCAGGCCAGCACCGCCCCGACTCCCGCCCCCTCTGTAAGCCGGAAATAGAACCAGCCGCCGTAGAGAATTGCGACCGGGGCAATGAAGAAAAGCAGCCCAAGAGGGAGCGACGGGAGAAAATTGGCGCGGAAGCTGCGCAGAAAGCGGCGGTACGGCTGATTTTCCTCCAGCAGCAGACTCTGGCAGGCGCGGCACAGTGCCGTCCATCCTGCGGGAGCCGTCAGCACCGGCAGGCAGGTCAGCAGAAAAAGCAGATTCAGCACCATCAGCGGCAGCAGCTTTTCAAAGCACAGCCGCACGAAGCCGGCGGTTCTATAGTCTCTCTGCATCGCCGCGGTTCCTCACTTCCTTGTAATACTCCGAGGGACTCATGCCCGTTTTCTTCCGGAACAGCTTTGAGAAATAATACCGGTCGTCAATCCCCACCAGGTACGCGATCTCCTGAAACGGCAGATCCGTGGTCGCAATCAGCTGCTGGGCGTTATAAATGCGCAGCGTGTTGAGATATGTAAAGATCGGCGCGTCGGTCAGCTTGGAAAAGGCGCGGTTCATGTAGTCGAAATTCATCTCGAAGACGTCTTCGATCTCCTGGCTCGACAGCGGCCGCGTATAATTTTCGTTGAGGTAATGGAGCAGCCGCTCGGCCACGACTTCCGACTTTTTCAGTTTCTTTCCCTGAGCAGCGCCCCGCGCCAGCAGGTGCTCATGTGCCACTTCCAGAAAGAACGA
>OOIG01003052.1_pt1 | contig 10605 bp, 4 predicted proteins | sample 1692091 | NCBI WGS metagenome assembly OOIG01 (sample SAMN06348188, study PRJEB24527) | human gut metagenome | biome: human gut; feature: ankylosing spondylitis patient; material: feces | host: Homo sapiens | place: China | collected 2015-10
GAGAATTTTAAGAGGATCAGGATCGGTGTCGGTGAAAAGCCGAAGGGCTATGATCTTGCCGACTATGTACTGGGACATTTTAAAGATGACGAAAAAGAACTGCTCTCCGATGCATTAGACAAAGTCGAAAAAGCAGCAGAACTTTTTGCACAGGATGAATTTTCAGAAGCAATGAACAAATATAGCGTAGGAAAGAAGAAGAGAAAAACTTTGGAATAGGGAGAAAATATTTTTCCGTTGCGCTATAAATAATAGTAAAAGCAAGCATGCAACAGAAAAGTGCAACAACCAAAATGAAAGGAGGTATCATGAAAACTTTATCAAACCCTCTTTTAAAATTCGATACTTATATTGATATAAAAACCGCAATGAGCCAACAGGCTTATCCCATCGTCCTGAATGGTTGTGTTGATTCTCAAAAAGCACACTTTATTCCAAATTTGGGGGAGGATTTTCCTTGTCGGTTTGTATTGACGTATAAAGAAGAGAAGGCGAAGGAGCTGTATCAGGATTTGAGTTTTTTTGATCCGAATACGGTGCTGTATCCTTCGAGAGATGTGCTGTTTTACAGTGCAGATGTGCATAGTAATCACATTGAGCGGCAGCGAATGGACATTTTAAAAAAGATTGTGGAGGGAAAGCCTCTCACGATTGTTGCCTGTCTTGATGTGTTTATGGAGAAAATGATTCCGTTTGAGGAGTTTAAGGAGCATTGCCTGACGATTGATTTTGAATCAATTATTGATACAGATGCATTAAAACTCAAGCTTTCAGAGCTTGGATATGAAAACAGTGGCCTGGTGGAAGCGCCAGGGCAGTTCGGTATCCGAGGGGGAATCATTGACATTTTCCCGTTGACGGAGGAACTTCCGGTTCGAATTGAGCTGTGGGGGGATGAAGTGGATTCCATCCGCTCTTTTGATACGGAAACGCAGCGAAGTGTGGAAAAGCTGGACGAGGTTCAGGTATACCCTGCGACAGAAATGATTCTTTCAAGAAATAAGATTGGTGAGGCAGTTCGCCGAATGAAGGAAGAGTATAAGAAGCAGGAAGAAGCATTTAAGAAGAGAAAGCGTTTTGCGGAAAAAGAACGTCTTCGGAAGATGACGGTAAGGACAGAGGAGGAACTTCTTTCTTTTGGAACAGCAGAGGGAAGTGAGGCATTATTGTCCTATTTTTATGAGAAAACGGTTTCATTTCTTGAATATTTACCAGAAAATACACTCTTTTTCATTGATGAACCGCATCGTGTTCTGGAAAAAGGAAAGACATATGAGGAAGAATTTTTCCTTTGTATGCAGAGTCGATTAGAAGGTGGATATGTGCTGCCGGGACAGGCGGATTTGCTGTTTGGATATGAGGAGATTCTGTCAAAAGTGATGGTGGGACCGCTTATTTTGCTCAGTTCTGTTATTCAGGATTACGCTTTTTACAAGCCGAAAACCACTTGTGATATCGAGGCAAAGTCCATTTTTTCATATAATAATAGTTTTGACCAGCTTATCAAGGATTTAGAACACTGGAAAAAGCAAAATTACAGGATTTTGCTGCTTTCTTCTTCAACAACAAGGGCGAAGCGTCTTGCAGAAAATATCAAGGATTATGGTCTGCTTGCGTATTTTGCAGCTGATTTTGACCGCACGATTGCACCGGGGGAGATTATGGTGGCGAGTGGCCGACTTGGAAATGGTTTTGAGTACCCGACGCTTAAATTTGTCGTTTTGTCCGAAAAAGACATTTTCAAGGAAAGAAAGGCCAAAAAGCCGAAGAAGAAAAGCCAGTACAGTGGCCAGAAAATCAATTCTCTTTCGGAGATTTCAGTCGGTGATTATGTTGTCCATGAAAAATATGGACTCGGTATTTACCGTGGCATGGAAAAAATTGAGTCCGATGGAATTACGAAAGATTACATCAATATTGAATACAAAGATGCGAGTAATCTTTTTGTTCCGGCATCACAGCTTGAACTCATTCAGAAATATTCGAATTTAAGTGCAAGAAAGCCAAAACTGAATAAGCTTGGCGGCACAGAATGGGAAAAGACGAAAAGCCGGGTTCGCTCGCAGGTGCAGATTGCGGCACAGGATCTGGTAAAACTTTATGCCGAGAGGCAGGCAAAAGAAGGCTACGCTTACGGCAAAGATACCGTCTGGCAAAAAGAATTTGAAGAATTATTTCCATATGAAGAAACGGAAGATCAGTTAAGCGCGATTGAAGACACCAAGCGTGACATGGAAAGTCATCGAATTATGGACCGTCTTATCTGCGGAGACGTTGGATATGGAAAGACCGAGGTTGCAATCCGAGCGGCATTTAAGGCAGTTATGGACAGCAAACAGGTAGTTTATCTTGTACCGACAACCATTTTAGCACAGCAGCATTACAATTCATTTAAAGAAAGAATGGAACATTATCCAGTCGAGATTGCCATGCTTTCTCGTTTTTGCACGCCAAAAGAACAAAAACGTATTTTTGATGGACTGAAAAACGGAACGATTGACATTGTCATCGGCACACATAAAGTTCTTTCAAAAAATATCAAATACAAGAATCTCGGACTCCTTATTATTGATGAGGAACAGCGTTTTGGCGTAAAACAGAAAGAAAAAATCAAGCAGCTGAAGAAAGATGTTGACGTTCTGGCATTGTCCGCAACCCCAATTCCAAGAACCCTGCACATGAGTCTTGCCGGAATCCGTGACATGAGTGTTCTTGAAGTTCCACCAGTGGACCGCCGGGCAATTCAGACCTACGTTATGGAGTACAACGAGGAACTTGTCCGCGAAGCAATCGAACGAGAACTTGGCAGAGGCGGACAGGTATACTATGTATACAATCGAGTCAACAATATCGATGAAGTAGCAGCAGGCTTACAACGGCTTTTACCAAATGCCACAGTAGAGTATGCACACGGGCAAATGGGCGAGCGCCAGCTTGAAACGATTATGTCCGGCTTTATCAATAAAGAAATAGATGTTTTAGTCTCCACGACCATCATCGAAACTGGACTCGACATCCCAAATGTTAACACGATGATTATTCAGGATGCACAGTTATTTGGCCTTTCCCAGCTTTATCAGCTAAGAGGCCGTGTCGGCCGTTCCAACCGAACTGCATACGCATTCTTAATGTATAGAAGAAACTCTATCTTAAAAGAAGAAGCCGAAAAACGATTAAAAGCTATCCGTGAATTCACTGACTTAGGAAGTGGTTTCAAAATCGCTATGCGTGACCTCGAAATCCGTGGGGCCGGGAATCTTCTTGGTGCAGAACAATCCGGTCATATGGAATCCGTCGGATACGATCTTTACTGCAAAATGCTCAACGAGGCCGTATTAACAATGAAAGGCGAACAGCAGGAAGTCGATACATTTACCACATCCATCGACCTGTCCATCGATGCTTACATTCCGGAAACCTACATCAAGAGCGAATCCGAAAAACTCTCCTGGTATAAACGAATCGCAACTATCGAGACGCAGGAAGAATCCGAGGACATGATTGAAGAAATGACCGACCGTTACGGTGATACACCAGCACCACTCATCCGCCTCATGGACGTTGCACTCCTTAGAGAAGAAGCCCATCAGGCATGGCTTCTTTCCATCGAGCAGAAAGGAAGCAAAATCCTGTTTACCATGAACCCACGGGCGAAAGTTCGCGTTGAAGAAATTGACGGTTTCCTCAAACAGTACCGCAACAAGATGAAAATAAAACCAGAAGCGAATCCGGTGTTTGTGTTCGAATCTACAGGGATACCGAAAAAAGACTTACTGGCAAAAGTCAGGGAAATCATTGGGAAAATCCAAAAACTACAGGATAAATCCTGATTGCCGCAGGCAAGGAGACGCACCCAAAGAGAGCCGATACCCTATATTTGTGACTTTAGTCGCAGCAGGTTGAATGTTCGCTTAAAGCGCTCGCATCCAACCTTTGCTCCCAGGCCACAAATATAGGGTATCGGCTCTCTTTGGGTACTGTTCGTTGGCTGTAGAAGCAAAATCAGAACTTATCTTAGAGGATTTGGGGATTCTCTAATAGGTTGTGGCTTCCCGTAAAATGAGATATTAAAGATTAACATTCAAACTATGGTTACAATATCTCAACAATTTTACGATAATAATCCGAATCATAAATAACTAATATCAAAATCTGTATGGTAATGTAGCTAAAAATTAGCATTTTCCTGTTAATTCAAAGGAATTACTAAGTTGCTTCAAGTGTCAATCCCTCTGAAAAATAATTTACCAGAGTTCCTGTTTCTTTCTCTAACCCTACAAACCAGAATTTACTTGTTGTATTCTTCCTTTTGTACTATAATAGAAAAATGTAGTGTAAAATTATAGGAGGTTCAAATGAAAGCGAAATTAACAAAAGTTCTTTCCCTCGTTCTTGTAGTAATCATGGCCCTGAGTCTCATGACCGGCTGTTCTACATCAAGCAGTGGAAAAGGAACAAAAACACAGGATGGAAATAAAGTTTTATTCAGTTATGACGGAACAGATGTAACATTGAAGGAAGCGTGGCTGTATGCTAAGATGCTTGGGGCACAGTATGAGAAGACTTACAGTAGCTATTACGGAAGTGACTTCTGGAGTATGTCCATGGGTAAAGACGATGATGGGAATGACCAGACATTTGAAGAGTATGTAAAAAAGCAAGTTATTTCCCAGATGAAACAGAACATCATCCTTATCAAAAAGGCAGATAAGTATGACTGTAAGTTAACTCATTCAGAAAAACAGCAGTGCAGTGATTCCGCACTTTCCTATTATCAGGATAAGACTGGTAAAAAGGTTATGAAAGAATGTGGTGCTACTCGTGAAGATGTAGAAAAAATCTATGAAGACAGTACACTTGCTTCTAAGGTTCAGAAGAAGATTGAAGGCAAAGAAAAAGTTACAGTAACAGACGATGAAGCAAGAAAGTCCACAATCTACAGAGTTGTATTTGCCACAACAAAGACAGGTGATAACGGCCAGACAACAGAAATGAGTAAAAAAGAGAAAAAGGCCGTGAAAGCAAAAGCAGAAAAAGCTCTCAAAGAAATCCAGAGCGGCAAGAAGACAATTAAGAAAGTTGCCAAAGAACAGAATTACTCCAACACAGATGAATCCTATGCAGCAGGCGAATCCGAAGAGGGAGAAGCTTTCGAAAAAGTAATGAAGAGCATGAAAGATGGCGATATTGCAGATAAAGTCTTAGAATGTGACAACGGATACGTTATCGCTAAACTTGTTGCTTACACAGATAAAGAAGAAACAGCAAGCAATAAGAAAACTTTAAAAGAACAGAAACAGTCCGAAGCTTTCCAGAAGAAATATGACAACTGGACTAAGAAACTTGAGAAGAAATGGGACTACGATAAAGATGTAGACCAGAAACTCTGGGCACAGGTATCTTTAAAGAGTGCGGATTCCACAGCTACAGAGACATCAACAGAGACAACAGCAGCTTCCAGTGAAGCTTCTACAACAGAAGCCTCTAGTGAAGCTACAACAGCAGCTAAATCTAAATAGGAATTTGCCGCAGGCAAAGGAGACGCCCTCTGGAAGATAAATAAAGCATATTTGTGACTTTAGTCGCTGCAGGTTGAATGCTCGCTTTAAGTGCTCGCATCCAACCTTTGCTCCGAGGTCACAAATATGCTTTATTTATCAAAAGAGGGCTGTGTTTTGCTGGGGATGGAATTGCTTTTTATTGTTGGAGGGATTTGAGGACGCTCCAGAAGGTTATAGCTTTCGTTATAACTGTTTTTTGAAGAATTGATTCGAATTACTTCTATCTCTCCTGACTTCTTCCCCAAATCTTTCCACAAATTTGCCCGGGCAGACAGAAAACAGAAGTCCGAGAATCAAATCATCTATATTTGTGATTTGATTCTCAGACTTCGTCTGTTTACTCACCCCAGCAAATTCCTATTTTCTATGCAGGATTCTGATGGAGTTGAGCAGGCACAATACCGATACTCCTGTATCAGCAAATACCGCAATCCACATATTTGCGAATCCAAACAGACCCATAATCATAACGATAATCTTGATTGCAAGAGCAAATACAACGTTCTGCCATGAGATACTATTTGTCATTTTCGCAATGCCGACGGCTTCTGGGATGGCTTTCATTTCGGAGTTCATGAATACGACATCTGCTGCTTCGATTGCTGCGTCTGCGCCGCTTCCCATAGCTGCTCCAACATCAGCTCCGGCAAGTACCGGTGCATCGTTGATACCGTCTCCGACAAACATAACCGCTCCATGATTTTCTCTGATTTTCTTCAATTCAGATAATTTGTCCTGTGGAAGCAGTTTTGCGTGTACTTCATCAATTCCGGTTTCTTTTGCTACAGCATCTGCACTTTCCTGTGCATCACCCGTAAGCATTGCTGTAATAATTCCCTGTTTCTTTACAACGGCGATTGCATCTTTGGCATCGTCTTTTACTGTATCGGAAATGACGATATTTCCAACAAATTTGCCATTTAAGGCAACGAGTACTTCTGTACCAAAGTTTTCTTTCTGGTATACACTTAAGTCTACGTTCTGTGCATCCATAAGCTTTCTGTTACCACAGAGAACAACACCTCTGCTAAGTTCTGCACGAATACCATGTCCGGCAATTTCTTCTACTTTCGATGGTCTTTCGATAGAAAGTCCCTTTTCTTCAGCTGCTTCTACGATGCTATTTCCAATTGGATGTGTAGAAGACAATTCACAACTTGCACTGATTGCTAATAAATCATTGGCAGTCATTGCATTTCCTGCTGGATTGGCTTTCTGAACAACAAAGTTACCCTTTGTGATCGTTCCAGTCTTATCCATTACGATTGCTTTTACATTTTTCAGGCTTTCAATTGCAATTCCACCTTTGAAAAGGATACCTTTCTTAGAGCCTGCTCCGATTCCAGAGAAGAATGCCAGCGGTACACTTAATACTAACGCACATGGACAACTGATAACTAAGAATGTCAACGCTGTGTAAATAGATGCGGTTCCGCTTGTTCCATGAATCGTATTTACTGTTCCTGTATAGGCACTGTCTACGAAGAAATGCCAGTTCAGGGAATCTGGTAAAATAAATGGAAGTACTACTGCTACAAATAATGCGAATAATACAACGAATGGTGTGTATACTCTTGCAAAACGAGTAATAAATTTATCAATGTTTGGTTTACTTGCCGCTGCATTTTCCACAGAGTCAAGAATTCTTGTTACCATAGATTCTTCAAGAATTTTTTCTACACGAATCTTTAACTGTCCAGATGTATTCACACATCCGGAAACGATGTTGTCCCCTGCCTTTGCCATAACAGGTACTGGCTCACCGGTAACTGGTGAAGTATCAATACGGCTCTCTCCATCAATGATAACACCATCTAATGGAATACGGTCACCCGGACGGACTAAAAGGATATCTCCTACATTTGCTTCTTCCGCATCAATAATACGGACATCATTTCCAATGACAAGATTAACAACTTCTGGTCTTAAGTCAACCGCTTCCATAATCTGAGTACGGCTCTGCTCGGTTGCTTTTTCTTCAAAATACTCACCGATACGATAGAAAAGCATTACGCCTACTGCTTCCGGGAATTCCTGAATACAGAACGCACCAATTGTTGCAATACACATAAGGAAGTTCTCATCAAATACCTGACCTTTCATGATATTCTTTCCAGCTGTGATTAATACCTTGCCGCCAAGAACTAAATAAGCAATCAGGAACAGGGCAAACATTGGAATGGTTGGTACATTTCCCACATGTTCAAGAATTTCACCAATGATGAAAATAACTGCTCCCACGCCGATGCTTACAAGAGGATTGTTAAAAGAGAACTTCTTCTCTCCTGCTTCTTCAGATTTTATCACTTTATTGTCTTTTGGAACAATTGTGATTCCATCTTCCATTGCATCAATTGTCTCTTTAATCATCGGAATCATCTGGTCTGGATTCTTAGCAGAAAGTTTCATCTGCTTCGTTGCATAAGTAATTGTCAGATCATCCACACCATTTAATGTTCTTAACTTTGCTTCTATCTTTGCTGCACAGTTTGCACAGTCAAGACCTTCTAAAATATATACCTTTGTATTAGAAATGCCGCTTAGCTTCTTACGCTGTCTTGGAACAATTGTTACTCCATCTTCAATAGAATCTACAACTGCCTGCATCTTTGGAAGTAACTCTGCCTGATTATTTGCTGAAACTCGAAGCTGCTTTGTTGCAAATGCCACTGATGCGAATCCAACTTCCGGCATCTGACGAATCTTCGCCTCAATCTTTGCTGCACAATTCGCACAGTCGATTCCCTCTAAAATATATACTTTCTTCTCCAAATCTTCATCTGGCATATGACAGTTACATTTTGCAAGGCTCTCTCCACAAACATCACAATATTCTACATAGGAATTACACTGCTCACACTGACAGCCTTCCGGATGTCCTTCTACCTGATGATGGTCTACCTGAAAATGTGTGTGTGAACGAGTTGCCTGTGGTTTTGCCGGACCGTGATCGTGATGATGGTGATGATCATGATCGTGATGGTCGTGACCACATCCGCACTCTTCTCCATGTTCATGATGGTGATGATCATCATCATGGTCGTGGTGCTCATGGCCGCATCCACACTCTTCTCCATGTTCATGATGGTGATGCTCGTGTTCCTCATGGTCATGATCATGGTCGTGACCACATCCGCACTCTTCTCCATGCTCATGATGGTGATGATGATGCTCGTGTCCCTCGTGGTCATGCTCATGGTCGTGATGGTCATGGCCACATCCACACTCTTCTCCATGTTCATGATGGTGATGCTCGTGTTCCTCGTGGTCATGATCATGGTCGTGGTGGTCATGGCCACATCCACACTCTTCTCCATGTTCATGGTGATGATGCTCATGATTGTGAGTTTCTGCTGCTTTACGTCTGCTGCGGGTTCTCTCAACAACTTCTACATCTGGTTCCATAGACTGAATTGTCTCTCTGATTTTTGGCAGAACCACTTCCGGATCTTCTGCTGCAAATCGAAGCTGCTTGGTTGCAAATGTAACGGATACATCGCTAAGCTCCGGCAGCTTACTAAGCTTTCTCTCAATCTTGGCTGCACAGTTTGCACAATCAAGGTTCTCAAGAATATATACTTTTCTCTGCATTGTGATACCTCTCTTTTTGATATTATAGAATTACCCCAGTACATGTTGAAAAACAACAAGTAATCTACACGCCTCTAGAGTGTGTTTGAAACACTCTCTAGGAATCGGTATGTGTCATATGTATTAATGCTTCTTCCATAATATCTACAATATGCTGGTCATCCAGTGAATAAAAAACATTTTTTCCTTCCCGTCTTGCTCTTACCTGATGCATCTTACGCATTACGGCAAGCTGGTGGGAAACTGCAGACTTAGTCATGTCAAGGAAAACTGCAATATCACCGGCACACATCTCCTGCTCCTTTAGTGCATACAGAATCCGTATTCTTGTGTCATCTGCTAAAACTTTAAAAAAGGATACTACCTTATCAATCTCGCAGTCTTTCGGCATACTCTTCTGTACCTTTTCAATACTTTCAGGAAACATTGCCACACAATCGCTCTTTTTCGTTCCCATAACTTCCTCCTTCATCAAACAAATAATTGAATACTTGTTCAACTGTCCTTATTATAGTTGAACGAGTGCTCAATTGTCAATAGGTATTTTTAAATTTTTTCTACTTTTTCAGTATGATATAAATTTTAAATAAATTTCTATTGTAAATCACATGGTAACCCTTACTAAGTCAAAGAAACCTTTTTTCTGAAATTTTATTAAAACCTGATTACATTTCCTGTGCAGTTAAAAATAAATTTTTCTCCAAAGTTATTTTTTATCGTTTCTAAATTGTCCTCTCCCGTACAATGGGAAACGGCAATAAAATTTATATTCATTTCTTTTAAGTCATCTATTGTCTTTCTAAGCCGCTCTCCGTCAGCTTCCATCAAATGGGTTCCTCCGACAACTCCGCAAATCTTTTTACCACTTCTCTTTTCAATTGTTCTAAGAATATTCATAATGCCCGGATGAGAACATCCCACTATAACGACAATGCCTTGCTCGGTATCTAATGCTACGGCAATTTCGTCTGTGAAAGAATCCTTCGTATATTCAGATATTACTTTTTCTATTGCCGGCTTCACGCTCAATTCGTCAGAAAAACAATCGGTACTGTACGCAGTCATTCCTTCCTCTGTTCCAGAGTGTGTTTGAAAAAAGCTTTCTGCAAAGCAACCAGCAACAATTTCCTTGTCTTCTTTTTTTACAAAAAAACGAGGATTTAACTGTTCATATTCTACAATGCGCTCAAAGTTACGATATAATGTTACTCCCGGAAAAATCATTTGCATATCTTCTTTTACCTCACAAACGGTTATTCCTTTTTTCTCTAATTCTTCCTTGGAAAATGCAATCCCAATATCTTTCATCGTTCCATCGTTTTTCTCATAATATTTCCCCTGAAAAAAATCTTTTCCCACATATATTTTTCTGATTGTCTCTTCTTCTATGAGTCTTTTCACACCACCAGCATGATCATAATGGGCATGGCTAATTAATAATGCACTTAAATTT
>OOIG01003055.1_pt1 | contig 10590 bp, 11 predicted proteins | sample 1692091 | NCBI WGS metagenome assembly OOIG01 (sample SAMN06348188, study PRJEB24527) | human gut metagenome | biome: human gut; feature: ankylosing spondylitis patient; material: feces | host: Homo sapiens | place: China | collected 2015-10
CGCATACGCCGGAGATCGCGATAAAGCTCCCGGCGATCATATACCGCGCAAGCTCCATAACGCCGCTTTGCATAAGCAAGTCCGGCACAAGCCCCACCGACGCAAGATCAAAAAGAAAGTGCCATACGATCATGGCGAGCAGCGCCGCTGCCCGCCATGTATCGAGAAAGCCTATGCGTTTTTCGCTCACTTGGAAACGTTGAAGCGGAAGAGCGTCACATCGCCGTCGTGCATCACGTAGTCCTTACCCTCAAGCCGGACAAGGCCTTTTTCCTTGGCTGCCGCCATGCTTCCGCAGGCTTTGAGATCGTCAAACGCCACGATCTCGGCGCGGATGAAGCCCTTTTCAAAGTCGGTGTGAATCTTGCCGGCGGCCTGCGGCGCCTTGGTGCCCTTCCGGATCGTCCACGCTCTGCACTCGTCCTTGCCGTAGGTCAGGAAGGAGATCAGCCCCAGCAGGTCGTAGGAGCACTGGATCAGCCGGTCAAGGCCGGACTTCTCAATGCCCAGATCGGCCAGGAACATGGCCCGCTCCTCGGGATCGTCCAGCTCGGCAATGTCCTGCTCCAGCTTGGCGCAGATGGGCAGCACCTGCGCCCCCTCCTTGGCCGCCAGATCGCGGACGGACTGGAAGTAGCCGTTGCTCTCACAGTTGGCGAAGCCGTCCTCATCCATGTTGGCGGCGTAGATGATGGGCTTCAGGCTCAGCAGATCCGCTGTCTCGATGATAGCGCGGTCTTCCTTGTCGCACTCGAAGGTGCGGGCAGACTTCCCGGCGTCCAGATGGGCCGCCAGCGCCTTGAATACCTCCGCCTCCCGAAGGAACTTCTTGTCGCCCTTGGCGGCCTTGGCCGCCTTCTCCACCCGGCGATTCACCATCTCCAGATCGGCCATGATCAGCTCCAGATCGATGGTGCCGATGTCACCCAGCGGGTCTACCGGCACGTTCTGGCTGGCGTCGGCCACCACATGCATGATGTTTTCGTCGTCGAAGCAGCGCACCACATGGACGATGGCGTCGGTGCGGCGGATGTTCTCCAGGAACTTGTTGCCAAGGCCCGCGCCCTGACTGGCGCCCTTCACCAGGCCGGCGATGTCCACAAACTCGATGACCGCCGGAGTTTTTTTGTCCGGCTGGTACATCTCCGCCAGCTTGTCCAGCCGTGCGTCCGGCACAGCCACCACGCCCACGTTGGGCTCGATGGTGCAGAACGGATAGTTGGCGCTCTCAGCCCCAGCGTTGGTGATGGCGTTGAACAGGGTGCTCTTGCCCACGTTGGGCAGCCCTACGATACCTAATTTCATATCTTCATTTTCTCCTTTATTTTCGAGGAAGAAAGTTGCGGAATGACGGTTCAATCTCGCGATTTTTAGAACTTTCTTCAATTATAAACTTTTTGACGGGTGATTTACTCACCTTTTACTCACCTTTTTACGCGCTTTTTGCTTCTTCAAATTGGCGCACAGCTTGAAAGAGGGAGTCATCGGTCACATGGACGTATTTGTCCATCGTGGTCTTGATACTGGCATGACCCAGCAGCTTCTGCAACACCTTGGGCGGCATCCCGCGCTCGATTGCCCGTGTAGCATAGGTATGGCGTAAAGCGTGCATACAGAAGTGCTCTATACCTGCCCGGTCACACAGCTTATACAGGTGCGTATCATAGCTGCTGTTCTTTGCGGGCATTCCGGTACGGAAGTTAATAAAGACAAGGTCGCGCATATTCATCTTTGTCTTTTCCGCTGTTCGCCGGTCAACGTAGGTCAGCACTTTGTCCAGTTCGGGGGCTTCTTTGCGGTATTCCCGGACTTGATACAAGTCCCACAGAATTTGATAGGCCGTATCCGTTAACGGTATCGTGCGGTAGCTTTTTTTGGTTTTCGGAGGCCCTGCCCGCCACTCCTGTTGCTTATAGCGGAACTCCAGCGTCTTATTGACCGTCAATGTGTGCCGTTCCCAGTCGATCGCATCCCATGTTAGGCCAATCATTTCGCCGGTACGCAAGCCTGTCTCCAAAATCAAGGCATACTGCGCGTAGTTGTGGGAGTGCTTTGCCGCCTCCATGAACTTCGCCTGTTCCGTGACCGTCAGAAAGTGGATTTCGTCCGGCGCTTTTACAGAGGCATCAAATCGCACCCCATCCAGCGGGTGTGTGTCAATCAACCCGTTTTCCTTGGCAGCCTTGAACATCGTCCCCATCGTGATATAGGTCTGTCGGATAGTAGAACCAGCATAGGAGGCGGTCATGCTGTTAAGTACAGTTTTGCAGTGCATGGGCTTCACGTCCGTCAGCAGCATATCGCCTAATATGGGCTTTACATTCTTTTCATAACGCTCCCGATAGTTCCGTATGGTGTTCGCAGCCAAGCCGGTAAGCAGATTTTCCCGCCAAAATGTCTCCCATGCGTTTACCGTCATAGGGACAGGCTTCGGCTTTATCGACGGGTACAGTTGATGAAACTGCTGCTCTTTCTGCCAGTTTTGGGCATCCCTCAAATTCTGAAAGCACTTTTCCAAACGCTTTCCTGCTTTGTCTGTGCATCGTGCGTAGTACAGGCCATCTTTTCTTTGACCTATACCTTTTCCAAGCTCTTTTCCTTTCAAACTTTTTCCCATATTTAGCTCCTCTCTGCCACAGAGAAATGAGCCATGTAACGCGATAATTGTACCACGGTAGCTTCACTTTCTCAATAGATAAACGGTATTTTTCTTAACTGCAAGGTGCAAAAATGCCCTGCCACACAGCGGCGACAGGGCATCCCGTGCCCATCAAATGACGAAGCGGCTGGAAAGATATTCCTCAAATTCTTTTCGCTTAACCAGTTTCCGACTGCCCACATACAGTACGAAGGGGCAACCTTCCTCCCGCAGCATGGCATCAATGCGGTTGATACCGATGTTGGAGTATGCAGCGGCTTCCTTGATGGTAAGTAATAGCTTTTTGTCAATAGGGATACGTGAGTCTGAATCCATGGCGTTCACCTTTAGAGTGTCTTGTCGTCAAAAAGAAACGCCTGAAATACCGTCCCGTCATGGAGCAAAAAGCGCCCACGCGACGTTTTAGGGATGCGGTCAGATGCATCCGTACTGTCAAGGATGATTTGAGAAAGAATGTTATCTGCCCGTCCGCAGATGCGGCAGTCGATGTTATTTTTAATCTGCCCCGCAAGGATGTTGGCGTCAGGCCGCTGCGTAGCCAAAATTAAGTGAATACCAAAAGCGCGCCCCTGCCGCGCGATAGTAGCCAGCCTGCTCTCCACCTGCGCGACCTGTTCTTTCTGTTCTTTGCTCAAGCCGGTCTTATCCAATACCTCTGCTACCTCATCGCAGGCGAAGATGTAGCGGGGCAAGTCTTCGTTCATGGCGGCGTTGTACTCACCCAAATTGGCGCAGCCAGTATTCTTGAAAAGCTGTTTGCGTTCCTCCAAGGTAGCAAGAAGTTCGTCCAGCAGAGGCACAAGCTCCTCCAAGGTAAAGCAAAAACGGCAATGTTCGTGCCAAACGGGGGGGTAATCCACGCCGCCCTTAAAGTCCGCCACGCAGACCACCGCGCCCTTTTTGATGGATTCCATCACGAGCAGCTTGAGCAGGACGCTTTTTCCACTGCCGGTAGAGCCTCCGAGGAGAATGTGCGGTGTTGTTGCCAAGTTTACGGTCACAAGCCCAGCAAGGCCGCGTCCCAGCACCAGCACAAAATCCTCGCTATTCAGGTAACGGTTTGCCCATGGAAGCATAGCAGGCAGCGCACCGCTGGCAGGCACAACTCTCAGGCGCACGGTACGGTTATTTGTCCCCTGCTCAACAGATACAATGTTAATATCCAACGCACTTTCCAGTTTTTCACGGTAATCCTCAAATTGCGCGAGATATACGCCGTGATTGAGAAAAGTCAGCACCTCCACAGTTTCATCTTCCTTGTGTCGGTTGATAAGGACGGGATATTCTCCCGCTGCGTTTTTGAGCCCTATACGCTGAATGTCCCGTGTGATGGAGAGAAACCCACGCGGCAATCCCGCCGCAGCCGTTCCCAAAACCACCAGCATTACGCCGAAGATGGCAAATGCCATCCCGTACAAGCCACGCTCAAACGCGGCCAGTGCTCCATCGGGCACACTCAGTATCGTCATGAGGAACAGCAGCGCGAAAACGACCGCAACAACGATTGCCCGTGTCCGCGTCTGACGATCTGAGTAAATATTTTTCGCTCCTTTTTTCATAAAAAGCCACAGTATTGTAAGCTTGAAATCTGATGTCATCGAGTTCTCCTTATGTATTTGCATTTTGTAACTGTAACGAAGACGGGTGGGGTAATACTGCCCCACCCGTCTTGCTAATCAGTACAGGATTTGGGGTATTTATTCTGACAAGGGAGTCCGTTCCAATGCTTCGGTTTGCAACTCGCTGTAGCCCACATATTCTGTCATTGATTGTGTGTATCGGCGATAACTACCTCCGTCGCGGAAACAATATGTTACGTCCGTCAGGCGGCGGAAGAACTGCTCAATCGGGTCAGATTTGTGTAAACTCGGTGGAACCATTAACGCATATAGCGCTTCCGGTGAGAATATTGACGCAATATAGACCTCAGTCCATAGTGCGAATATATTGGCATACCGAGCATGAATTTGCGATTTGTACTTGTCCAAAATTGAAAGTAGCACTCCGTAGGGAATGTTTCCCTTGAACTCGTCCAAAAACAGAATGGGTTGCCCCCGATAAAGGTCAAATCCACCGTTTAGATAGTCGGTGACGTGGTAGATTTCATCCTCGCCGTACTTCTCACAGAGTTCCACATATTTGTAAGATTTTCCCGTACCGGAATCTCCTACTAAATAATGCGAATTGATTTCCCGCGCCACAGGTGTTTCGCGGCGCTTGCGATCCATGTACTCGGCTATTACCATACGTTCATACCGACGGAAACGGAATTCCTGTTGAAATATCTCCTCAGGCGTCAGACCGGCATCCAGCAAAGAAGCGATTTCGTCCAAGTCACTCCGCTTGCCCTGCGCCGCCTTGATCTCACCGTGGCGGACGACACAAATAACCTGCTCGCCCTTCTCGTCAAAAGGAGGCCGTTTCTCAATATAAGCCTCTGCCTGAGCCTTACTTCCCTTAGTAGCTTCAAAGTGCATCCCTGCGGCATAGCTTGATTTAACCGCAGAGAATCTCATGGCTTTAGTGTCTTCCAGCACCATGTGAATGTGCGGCAGGCCATCCGCGGAAACGCAGTAAGCCCATGCTCCTGTCCGATCTGCGCCACCTATCAGCCACTCATCGCGTAGGCGGTAACATACTTCCTCAGGCGTGCCCATGTATCCGTGTTCGGCAGGATTGTTCAGAACTGCAAACCACGATTTGGTGACAGTGTCTTTCACCGTTGTTTTCCTTTCCCGACGGGATAGCTATAGTCCATCCCTTGCCGTTTTTTCAAATTGTGCAAATTCCGGTCTTGACCGCCCCAAATAGGGGAGCCCACGGAGACTTTTTGTGAAGCCCCGCGGGCTCTGACGGGGGCGGTCACATCAGAACTTCGCGACACGTACGTTATCAGCAGTGACGGTGATGATCGGGCGCTTATCAATATAGTATAAGTGAACTTCCAGCCCCTCGAATTCGACGTGCGGCATCTTGTCGACCGTCGCATTATCGATGCGAGCGTCGCCGGGGACTGACACCCGCAGGGTCATATACTGCCGGTCTTGACAGAAAACCGTATAGTAGCATCCTTCCACTTTATCAGTCTTTTTACCACCTTCATACACATATTTGGGCGCGATATTTGTCAGAACGATGCGGCGACCAAGCGTGGCTTTAGCGTCAATTTTCAGATCTTTAAGTTTCATCATAGTCATATCCTCCATAGAGATATTTGGCGTTTTTGGAACTTTTCAACGGCCGTTGAGTGCAGCTTTCCTTGCTGCTGACATCAGCATATCACTTTTCTGCGGTTTTGTAAGGCACTTCTTTTTGCCGGTTTCTTTGTTTTGCTAAAGTGTCATACTAAAAAGAAAAGGGGGGCGAATCGTCAAGCGATTCGCCCCCGGTGGCTGCTCACGGGTTCGGATCGATCATATCCGCGAGTGTACCGTGGGAGATATCGAGCACCTTCGCCACCGCCTTCAGCGTTTTGGTGCTGAATCCGCGGTCAGTAACACAATGCTCGATATCACGGTAAGTGCGCAGGCAAACACCTGCGCGGTCAACAATGTCCTGCTGGGTCAGGCCCAGCTTCTTGCGGAGCCGCCACACGGGCGTGCGGGTCTTGGTTGCCTTGTCTTCCATGGGGTTTTCATATAACAAGGCCGACAAGGAGCGTGCTTGTAGCCGGGTTTATAGGTGCTCATATGCGCTCCCTTAAATTTTACTAAATTACTCCTTTAGGTACGCCCAAAAGCCCCAAAATCCACACTCCGCTTTGACCTGTGCGGCGGGAGAATCAGAGCGTAACTCTCCTTTCTTTTGCATAGGAAAAAGTACGGCCTTTACAGGCCGTACCCTACTATACATATTTGCTTGGGGAGGATTGAACGCACTTCCCCCTTAGTTCCTCCCCAAAACACTTCTTTGACGCATCCAGAGTGGGGGCATCGCTGCATATGCGATGGCACTTTCTGCGGATGACCCTCTTACCAATTCACGCGGAAACGTGACACGCAGCACACATACAGGTCAACTTGAAATGCACTACTTTGGTGATCGGCTGGATGAAACAGAAACATTGCATCGTAGCGTATACTTTGTGTGAGGTATGCCTCCTCGCGTACTACGCCACCTGCCGACAACAACTCGTTATTTTCCCTGTCTCCTGCCAGCTCATTCAATAGGGAAACGAAGTTGCATCAGATTTCGGAATTGTATAATGTCCTTAATATTGGCTCTACATAGGCCGCTAATCAATCCCTATAATTGTATTCTAACATATTTGCTCATCCTGTCAACCACTCCGCCACCGCAAATTTTTATCAGCATTAGCACAGCGTCCATAGCCCGTCAAGGCCGCAAAATTTTACGAAAGGCAAAATTTTGTGCGAGTGACCTCCGGTCAGCCTTGACGGTCTATGTCCGCTGTGCGTTTGGTGGCGAAAGCGAAGCGAGCGAGCCGCACGCTTCGCGACCTTACATGATAGGAGATGCGATACCATGAAAGAAACCACCAAAATGAGTCGGGCTGTCAGTCAGTTGGAGCACATCTATAATAACCTTAATGCGGACTTCTTTGCCGGAGAACTGCCCGTTCCGATTATTACCGTACAGAGCAAGCCGGGAACATACGGACACTGTACCACAGCAAAAGTCTGGCAGCGCAAGGACGGAGGCGCGTATGAACTGAACATTGCCGCCGAAGTTCTGAATTACCCAATCGAGGAAACTTTGGATACCATGTTGCATGAGATGGTACATCTCTATTGCCGTGAGAGCGGTATCAAAGAGGTTAGCCGGGGCGGGAAGTACCACAACGGAAAATTCAAAGCGGTCGCCGAAGCCCACGGTCTGACTTGTACCCCGTGTGGGCAATACGGCTGGAATACCACGCCGGGAGAAAATCTTGTTGAATATGCCCTTTCAAAAAACTGGAACGAAATCAAAATCGGACGCAGCAGCTTGCCGCCCATCATCCGCACGGGAGCTGCCGCAGGGACGACTCAGGCAGGAGCCAGTACCTTACCGGGCAGCAAACGCCCCAGCAGCACCCGCAAGCTGGTTTGCCCCCAATGCGGACAGTCTGTCCGCGCTACCAAAAAGGTCAATATCCTTTGCGGAGACTGCATGATGCAGATGGTGGAAACTGAATAAATTGAAAGTGCACATTCAAGGTAAAACTTGAGTGTGCACTTTCAATTATCAGTTATTTATAGTGAGGTTTGCTTGGCGAAAAGTATCTCTGAAATATTCTTTTCGCTACTTGCCCTGAAGTACAGGCATTAAGCGGATAACAGCTTATCTACCAAGCTCTCTAATTCCTCAATATAGGTAGCAACGCTCAGTTGTTGACAATTGCTGCTCCCGCGAAAGAAATCGTCCCACTTAAACAAAAACTCCTCAACTTCACGTGCATAGCCCCTCTTCCACAGCGGAGCAATCGCTATCAGTGCGGCATCAAATGGATCCGATTCATAATGGTCGGCATCAATATATCCTCCCATACCAGCTCGGTCACAGTCATGGACGTGTCTAACAATCATTTCTAATGTAATGGCATCTCCATGGGAAATTCTCATAGTCATTCTCCTTTTCAAATTTTAGTTATTACGCATAGTGGCATGGAAGGTACATTTCGGTTTAGCCTCCCCATATGATTGCGACCACACAGTAAAATATAACACAAAAAGTTGAGAACGACAACAATACTATTAGAGTTCATTCCCTATACGACCGCATGACTTGCAGAACGGCGGCCTTTTGTGTGTCGGTCAGCACCTTCCATTCCTTCAGCAGTTCCCGCACCTCCGGCGATACCTCCACCATTTCGTCTTGCGCGAAGAACTGCGCCACGGTGATACCGAACGCACCGCATAAAGCCTCCAACGTGGACACGCTGGGAAGCGTACCACGGCGAAAAATATTGGAAACCGTATTGGGCGACAACTTCGCCTCTTTTGCGATTCGATAGTCCGACCAGCCGCGCTCCTGTTGAAGCTGCCTTAATTTCTGCAAAACGTCCATACCGCACCTCACTTGTTGGATATATTATATCCTCAAGCATGGTGGCATAAAAATATCATAGTTGTGACTTGTATAGCGCATATAATGGTGATACACTAAGCACATCAATACAACAGCAAAAGGAGGAACTTCCATGAAAAGAATAGGTATGCTCTTGCTGACACTGGCGATGCTGTTTTCCCTCGCTGCCTGTGGGGTGAAATATACGCAGACCACCAACGCCGAGGAGAAACAGGGCACGGAACAGACTGCCTCAGGTACGGCAGCGAACGAAAGCCAACCCGCCGCTGATCTGCAAAAGCCAGAGGACAAAACGATTACGCCGGACGCTGCTGCAAACGGTGACAAGCAGGAAGAAACCAAGACCGATGATACCAAGAAGGACGAGCAGAACCCCGACACATCCGAAAAGGACGATGTAAAGCAGGATGAGCAAAAGCCCGCCACCCCCGCCAAGGACACCACGCCTGAGAGCAAAACCGAAACGCCCAGCTATGGCAATGGCAGTCTGACCACCAGCCAAGTCAAGGAAATGCAGCGGTGGTATGGTGTCAGCGCAGATGGTCAGTGGGGTGCAGGCTCTGCTAAGGCTGCCGGTGGGCGCACCGCCGATGAAGCATGGGCGTACTACCAGCAGAACAAGAAAGACACCACGCCGGAGGAGACAACAAAACCTGTGGACAAGCCCGACGACAGCTCCACAGGCGGCACGACTACGCCTCCCACGCAGACTACCGAACCAGCAAAACCCACCAAGGCCGATGTGGACTGTGATGAAGCTATGCGCGTAGGTAACGAGTATGCAGAAAGCCTCGGATTTGAAGTTTGGGATGGATGTTCTGGTTTCTTTCCTCCCACTTATTTTGAGGAAGACTATCCCTCTTCTCAGTGGACTCAGGAGCAGATGAATGCGGCTATGAAGGAAATGGTTGATTACGTAAAGGCGCGTTTTGAAAAAAACGGTCGTTGGATTCCCCATGTGGAAGGAAGAGACGGTGAGGCGACCGCCATCAACTGTGTTATTCGGTGGAATGCGGCTGGTGGTTATCACGAAATGTACGCCTACTATGCTGGTTAACGCAAAAAGGAAGCTCTCAGCTTTTGCTGAGGGCTTCCTGCTTTTTATATGTGTTACATGGCTCGTCCTTGGCACTCACCTTTTACTCACCCTTTTGCCGGGGAGATACATTGATTTACATGGACTTATGTGAGCCAAAAAGTTTTGAATTTCTCAAAATATGGAGATATATGGACATTTATAAAGATACTTGGCAGGTGGAAATGCCCACGATACCTAATTTCATAGTTTTCTCTATCTCCTTAAAATGTCTTGATTTTCAAGGGTCTCCGGAATCCGACGCGTTTGGTTTACGCCATTTTTACGCCATTTTCGCATGGACTTATATGCTAGGAAACCCTGCCTGATTCAAATTGCCGCACAGCCTGATCCAAGGATTCAGATGTGACATGGACGTATCTGTCCATCGTTGTTTTTATACTTGCGTGACCAAGCAGCTTTTGCAGCACCTTGGGCTGTACACCGCATTCAATCGCTCTTGTGGCGTAGGTATGGCGTAAAGCGTGCATACAGAATTTTTCAATTCCTGCTTCGTCGCATAGCTTGTAAAGGTGGGTATCATAGGAACTGTTTTTCGCCGGTTCCCCGGTACGCCAGTTGATAAAGACAAGATCACGCATGACCAGCCGGGAGATTGCCCCCGTTCGCCGGTCGATATATTCCAGTGTTTGCGAGAGCAGCGGAGATTCCTTTTGCCAAGGGCGCTTGTCCTTGATTTCTTTCAGAATTTCATAGGCCCGATCTGTCAGCGGGATGGTGCGATAGCTCTGCTGCGTTTTCGGAGGACCTGCACGCCAATACTGTTCACCGTGTCGAAACTCCAATGTTTTGTTGACCGTGAGCG
>OOIG01003060.1_pt1 | contig 10565 bp, 9 predicted proteins | sample 1692091 | NCBI WGS metagenome assembly OOIG01 (sample SAMN06348188, study PRJEB24527) | human gut metagenome | biome: human gut; feature: ankylosing spondylitis patient; material: feces | host: Homo sapiens | place: China | collected 2015-10
TATTCGGTTGACTGCGGATTGACCGCCGTGTTCCAGAAGAAGGTGGGATCGGAAATGTACGAGGGGCGCAGCGTATCGTTGGCCGGGCAGAGAAACAGTTTATTGGTCAACGACTTGTTGTGGCGTTTGAGCTGATGGACCCAGGTATTGGTGTCCGTTGGGCTGCATGCCGGAAGAAAATCCTGACTGTCAGCCACATACATGGCAACCTCCTGTCCGAGGGATTTGAGTCTGCTGGAACAGGAGACGCATTTCCCGCGTTCCCGCGCCCGATTCAATGCCGGGAGCAACAATGCGGCAAGGATGGCAATAATAGCTATTACAACCAGAAGTTCTATAAGAGTGAATAAATGGAATTCTGCGGCACTTCTCAGGCACGAGGCTGATTCCTGGCGTTCAGTGTGCGACGAGAATTGGTTCATAATAGGGGTCCTCCTGTTGTGTGTTATAAAATCGAGCCAAGTCGGCCACATTCAGAAATTGTGTGGAGAGGGTGCGACATTCAATCGGGCCGTCCGGGTTATTAATCATTTCGATCATCCGTTTCATACACTCGGAAATAGATTCCCTAAATGGATTGACGATGACTCCCCGAATGGCAGGATGAGAAATATAATCGGAGGGAAGAGTGTAACTGTAAACGCAGGATGGCAGCTTGATAATTTTCTGCTGTTCACAGAAATGCAGCATCTTTGCCACAATGGTACTCGAGTAGGAGAGAAAACAGTCAGCTCCGGAAGCAGATAACATTTCGCAAAGAGAGTTTGGCTTGTTTGCTATGGTGTCGGGAATATAAACAACCTCCAGATCATGTTTCCAGCATGTTTCTGTGATGCAACGGCACCAGTCGCCGTAATGAGAAACGATCGTTACGGCAAGTTTGCGTTTTCCTTCCCGGCTGAAAAGCTCGATCGCCTGCTCAAAGGAGGTTTGGCGTTCGAAATCGAAGTTGTTGTAGGCCGGATTGTTTCCTGACAGTTGCAGGATGGGAAATCCTTTCAGTCGTCTGGCGGTTTCCTCATCCGGGTTCAGATCCAGATTGTAGAGAACGCCGGCCGGCCGACTGTCCAGGAGACTGTTCAGGATCTTCTGCTCCTGCGCATAGTCGAAAAACGGAACCAGGGAGATCAGCAGTTGATATCCGTAACGGTATGCTTCCTGAAGCAGCATTTGCGTCCGGAAGCTGGAAAAGGTCCCGACGATGTTCCCGGTGGCATAACCGATGGTCATGGACTTTCCGCTGCGGAGACTGCGCGCCAGCGCCGACGGGCGGTAATTCAACTCCCGAATGGCCGCATCGATCCGCTGCCGCGTCTCCGCCGACATGCGCGACTTCGGATTGTTGTTCAAATACATCGACACCAGTGCCGGAGAAACATTGGCCCGATTGGCGATGTCTTTCAAAGTCGGTGGCATTTTATCCTCATTTTCTTATTCGCTGTATCGATTCAGCAATTATATTATACTGGAAAAAGTCAACGATGTCAAGAGCAGGAAGAAAAAAAAAGAAAAAAATATATACCACGCTCCGTGGAAACAATCCGCTTCCGCCTCCTCTTCCCTCCTCCCGGAAAATTCGGGAAAACTTCACCTCAAAACCACCGATCCGGTGGAAATTGTTCCTCGTGACATCTATGTTATACTGCTTCCGGATAACATGCCGGAAATAGTATAACAAAAGACATGAATCGAGGCTGATATGAGAAAGTTCATCTGGAATGACACCTGGTACCGGGGCGCGAACTTCACCCCCTCCACCGCCATCAACCAACTGGAGATGTGGCAGGCGGAAACGTTCGATCCGGAGACAATCCGGCGGGAGCTCGGCTACGCCGCCGGCATCGGCATGAACCTTATGCGGGTCTATCTGCACGACCTGCTCTGGGAACAGGATTCCGCCGGATTCCTGAAACGAATGGAAACCTACCTCGAAATCGCCGACAGCTGGAAGATCAAGACGATGTTCGTCTTCTTTGACGACTGCTGGAAATCCGACTTCCAGCTCGGCAAACAGCCCGAACCGGTTCCGGGAAGTCACAACTCCGGCTGGATCCAGTCCCCCGGCAACCGCGCGGCAGACGATCTCTCGCAGCGGCCGCGCCTGGAACGCTATGTCAAAGGCGTCCTCACCCATTTCGCCCACGATCCGCGGATCATCCTCTGGGACCTCTACAACGAACCGGGCAACGGGAGCGCCGGAGATCACATCACCGCTACCGGCATGCGCGAGATGGCCTCCATGCCGCTCCTCCGCGACGTCTTCCGCTGGGCCGCCGAAGTCAATCCGGATCAGCCGTTCACCGCCGCACCGTGGACCTTCGGCAAGTCGTTCGACGAAATGAACCGCTTCATGTTCGAAAACTCAGACGTCGTGACCTTCCACGCCTACAACCGGCCCGGAGAACTGTGTGAACGAATCAACTTCATCCGCCTCATCGCCAACGGTCGGCCGATGCTCTGCTCGGAATATATGGCGCGACACGCCGGAAGCACCTTCCGCGACTGCCTGCCCATCCTCCGCGAGAATCACGTCGGCGCAGTCAACTGGGGACTCGTCTCCGGTAAAACTCAGACTGTCCTCCCCTGGCAGGGGCTGATGGCCTCTGTGGATCTGAGCATTCCTTTCCACGATGTCTTCCACCCGGACGGCACTCTGCTCGTGCCGGAAGAAGCCGCGGTGTTCGAAGAGTTCATGCGCTGAAATCCGGCAGGAGCTTCTCATCATGGAATTCGCCAGAAAATTCTCCTTTCACCGTATCTTCACCTCGCATATGGTTCTCCAGCGGGAGCGGCCGATCCGGCTCTCCGGCAAGGCGGAGCCTGGCAGATTCGTAACACTTTCCTTCGCAGGCCGGGAACGTTGCGTCGCCGCCGAAGCCGATGGCGAATGGTTCGCCGAATTCCCGGCGATGCAGGCGGGCGGACCTTACTCTCTCACGTTGACTGGTGACCGCGGAGTGTCGCCGGTCACGCTGGACGATATCCTGATCGGCGAAGTATGGATGTGCACCGGCCAGTCCAACATGGAGATGCCGGTCTACTCGGAAAATCCCTTCTGGCGCACCCTCGATGCCGTTGAGGAGCTGAAAAAAGCAGACCATCCCCGAATCCGGCTCTACAACTCCATGCTGACCCGCCGCCTCGCTCCGGACGGTCCGCTGACGGAGGAAAACGGCAACGGCTGGCAGCTCTGCAACGCCGAAACCGTCGCCCTGTTTTCCGCATGCGGCTACTTTTTCGGACGCACCCTGGAAGAGGACCTCGACGTTCCCGTCGGCTTGATCGCCACCGCCTGGGGCGGCACCATCATCGAAGCGTGGATTTCACAGCGGAAGTTTCGTGAAAAATCCTGGCAGCCCTTCATCGAACAGACAAGGATCGAAGTGATGTGGAACAAGCTGCAGGAGACCGGAGAGTTCCGGCAGCTGTTCGACTGGCTCAAGAACTTCGACGCCCTCGGCAAAGCGGATCCAGCTCTCTTTCTGCCGGAAACGGACGATTCCAGCTGGCAGGAAAGTACAGCCCCCTGCCTGAGCCTGCCCGTCCCCGGTCGCTATATGATCCGGGCGACGTTCGACCTGCCGGAAACGTTTTCCGGCAAGGACCTCACGCTGAAGATCGGAGTTTTCAACGACACGGACCGCACCTTCTTCAACGGTGAATTCATCGGAGCAACCGGAATGGAACAGCCGGCTTACTGGAACATCTGCCGCCAATACCGTGTCCCGGCGCGGCTGCTCCGCGCCGGTCGGAACTGCGTCGGCATCGAAGTGGACAACCACTACAGCGTCGGTTCCGCCAATTTGAACTGCTGGCAGATCAGCGATGGCGAACAGACGCTGGAGTTTCAGCCGGCCTGCCGCTGGATCAACCTCTTCACGGTACCGGCAGGATTCCCACCCCGACCGAATGTGCCGACCATCGGCGCCGACCGTACGCCGACCGGGCCGAACTACTCCTCGACGTTGTTCAACGGAATGCTTTTCCCGTGGTTCCGCTACACGGTCCGCGGCACGATCTGGTACCAGGGATGCAGCAACAACGGCGAGTTCACCTACTATCCGCTTCACAAGATGTTGATCGACGATCTGCGGGAACATTGGAATGATCCTGACATGCCGTTTCTGCTGGTGCAGCTGGCGGCGTTCCACTCGCACAATCCGGATAACCGGCTGCCGGACGCCATGTTCGACGATCAGCGGTTCCCGGAATTTCCCCCCTACGGCATCACCCGCGAAATTCAGGCGGAACTGCCGCATGTCCGCAGAAATGTCGGCATGATCTCGGCATTCGACCGCGGCGACCACTCGGACATCCATCCCCGCGACAAGCAGACGGTGGGAATGCGGCTGGCGAAGAAGGCCGAACAGATGGTCTACGGCAGAGAGGTGATCGCCGATGGCCCGACCTTCGCGGGGATCCGCAAGGAAGGGTCCGCGTTCCGGATCCTCTTCCGGAACACCGGCTCCGGCTTGACCACCTCCGACGGGAAAGCGCCGACCGGCTTCGTGCTGGGAAGTCGCACCGGGGAACTCTATCCGGCGGATGCGGTCATCGACGGAGAAACTGTTCTTCTCCGCACGCCGCTGGTACCGGAACCGCAGCGCGTCCGGTACGCCTTCACCGGTTACTGCAGGGTGAATCTCTGCAACCGGGAGGGGTTCCCGGCGCTCCCGTTCCGTTCGGATAAACCGGACTACGAGGCGATGTTCCCCGACATCCCCTGACGGAGGAGTCCTCCCGGTTCTCCGCCGGGACCCGTGAAGCCTCACGGCTGTTCCGGCGGAGCTGACTGTTGAAACCGCTTCCGGCAGGCGGTGGGCGAGTCCTTCATCGAGCTGGCCCAGACCGAGGAGGGCCAGGAGATCTTCGGTGTATTTAGCCAGGTGGGCTACGACTGGGGCAGCGACTCCGACTATGACGGAGAGCGGGCGGCCCAGGCGCTTTTGAAATCTATGGAAGCGTGACCATCTTCAGGAGGGATTTCATGCTGCAGGCGATCCATATCCGCAAACAATTTCAGCGTTCCGGCGAGGTGCTGCGGGATGTCAGCTTCACCCTGGGCGACGGCGAGTTTCTCTCGGTCATCGGCCCGTCCGGCGCTGGGAAAACCACCCTGTTCCGCATCCTGAATGGAACGGAGCTGTGCAGCGGCGGTGAAGTCCTCTATAGCGGGACGCACTTTGAAGCCGCCCGAGGCCGGGAAAAGCGGGCGGTCCAGCAGGGGATCGGCACCATCTACCAGGATTTCTGCCTGGTGGAGAACCTGTCCGCCATCCAGAACGTGCTGAACGCCTGCCTGCCGGACATGTCCCTGGCCGCCTCCCTGCTGGGGGCGTTCGGACGGGAGCGGTCCGAACAGGCCGCCGCGATCCTGCGAGAGGTCGGGCTGGCGGACAAGCTGGAGGAGCCGGTGAAAAACCTCTCCGGCGGGCAGAAGCAGCGGGTGGCCATCGCCCGCGCCCTGATGCGGAACCCTTCCATCCTGCTGGCGGACGAGCCGGTGGCGTCCCTGGACCCCGTCACCGGGCGGCAAATCCTGTGCCTGCTCCGGGACATTCAGCGCCAACGCGGCGTCAGCATCCTGATGAACAGCCACAATCTGGACCTGTCCCTGGAGTTCTCCACCCATATCGTCGGCATGAACCGGGGACGCGTTGTCTTTGACGGCGCCCCCGGGGATGTGACGGAGGCCGTCCTGCGGGATATTTACGGCGAGGCGGCGGCCGTATGAAACAAAGACGTATCCGCTGCCTCGCTGCGGCCGCTTTTGTGCTGCTGTTCCTGGGAGCCGCCTGGTTCACCGGATGCGACCTGTCCCTGATGTGGAGCCGGCGCGACCACCTGACGGACATCGCCGCAAAGATGTTTCCGCCGGACTGGGGATTCCTCGGGAAGGTCCTGCCCCTGCTGTGGGCCACGATCCAGATGTCCATTACCGGGACGTTTCTGGGCGCGGTGCTGTCCATCCCGGCCGCCATGGCCTGCGCCGCCGCCCTGCCGGGACCCGGCCCGGTCAAGAAGGCGGTCCGCTTCTGCATCCAGGTGCTCCGCTCCTTCCCGGCCCTGATCCTGGCCCTGCTGGCCACGTTCTTTCTGGGCATCGGCTCTTTTGCCGGAACGGCCGCCATCACGGTCTACACCTTTGCCATCATGACCCGCCTGACCTATGAGGACATCGAGAGCGCGCCCCAGGGTCCCTATCTGGCCCTGCGGGCTATGGGCGCTGCCTCAGCCCAGGCGTTCTTCCGCTCCACCTTACCGGAGATCCTGCCGGCCTATCTCACCAACGCCCTCTATCTGCTGGAGGGCAATGTGCGGCACAGCGCCATCCTGGGCTATGTGGGCGCAGGCGGAATCGGCCTGCTGCTTAATGAAAAGGTCTCCTGGCGGGAGTACGACAAGGTGGGGACAATCCTGCTGCTCCTCTTCGCCGTGGTCTATCTCATGGAGCATCTCAGCACATGGCTCACCCGTCTGGTGCAGCAGGAGCGGACCCTGGGCCGGCAGGAGCGCCGGCTGCTGGCGGGCGCGGCGGCCGCGCTGGTGCTGTTCTGCACGGTCACGCTTCCGCTGCCCGACCTTTCCCGCACAAGCATGCAGATGGTGAAGACGCTCTTCACCGGCCTCCTGCACCCGAACTGGGAGCTGTTTTTCCGCCTGGACAGCAGCGGACTTGCCTATCTCCTGCTGGAGACCGTTGCCATCGCGCTGGTGGGGACCTGCGTCGGCGCCGTCTTTTCCGTTCCTCTGGCGTTTCTCGGCAGCAGCCGCTTTTTCCCGGCCCCCGCCGCCTGGCTGTTCCGGACACTGGTGACCGCCATCCGGTCCGTTCCCTTCCTGATCTATGGACTGATCTTCATCCGCGTCTGCGGCCCCGGCTCCTTTACCGGAGTGCTGACCCTGGCAGTGTGCAGCGTGGGACTTCTCTGCAAGCGCTTCACAGAGGCCATCGACACCTTGGATTTTCGGGCGTATCACGCTCTGGAGGCCATGGGGACGCCGAAGCTGTCCTGCGTCCGTCACGCGGCCCTGCCGCAGCTGGTGCCTCAGTTCTTCTCCGCCTGGCTCTATCGGTTTGACGTCAATATCCGCGAGGCCTCCGCCCTTGGCCTGGCCGGTGCGGGCGGAATCGGCGCGCCGCTGATCCTGGCCCTGAACCAATACGCCTGGCATGATGTCAGCACCCTGGCGCTGGGCATGATCGCCTTGTCCTGGCTGGTGGATCTGGTCTCCGCTTTCTGCCGCCGCAGGGACGCCTGAGGCCGATGCCCGCCAGCAGCCGGATCCGGTGCAGCCCCCCGTTCCGCCCCGGCGGGAAGGATTCCGGCGGAGCTGCTGCAAAGCAAGACACGGACAGTCTTTGGACTGTCCGTGCCTTGCGATTCCCCGGCCGGGGGCCGCTCAGAGTGCTTCGTATTCCGCGTCGCTCACCGGCTCGCACCACTCGTTGGAGCAGGCCTCACCGGGCATCTCGACGGCGATGTGGCTGAACCAGCTGTCCCGCTTGGCGCCGTGCCAGTGCTTGACCTCCGCCGGGATGACGATGACTCTGCCGGGCTCCAGGCTGACCGCCTCTTTGCCCTCCTCCTGGTACCAACCCTCGCCGGCGGTGCAGATCAGCAGCTGCCCGCCGCCCTCGGAGGCGTGGTGGATATGCCAGTTGTTCCGGCACCCGGGCTCGAAGGTGACGTTGGCCAGAAACAGCCCGTCCTCCGGGCGGGTCAGGGGATTGAGATAGGACCGGCCGGCAAAGTACCGGGCAAAAGCGTCGTTGGGCGCGCCCAGGCCAAACACGTTCTGTTCCTCAAATGCAGCCTTGTCCATGATCTTCATGCAACATACCTCCCAATGCTTTCTTATGAATGCGGGGCAGACCGCCGCCCCGGTGTGGATGTTCTGCCGCCAGCGTGTCTCCTGCCGCTCACGGGTGTGAATATCCGCCAGCGCGGCGGCCCGTATCTCCACCAGTAGCCGCAGCCGCATATAGCCCCCCGTCTCCTCTCCGGTGAAGCCGATGTCCCGAAGCGTCAGGATCAGGTTCAGCCGCTCCGGGTCGCGGCCTGCCCGACCTCAGGACCTCCATGGAGATCTGATCGCACTCGCTGGCCTCCTGGATCGTCATCGCCCGCACCTCAGGGCAGAAAGTGGAGACGTCCCCGCAGGGACGCCTCCATTCTAAATCTGGAACTTCGCCTTGTCCAATGCCTATACCGGATGGTCTGATATTCCGCCGACGTATTTCTCGGCAAATCGCAGCAGGGCAGCAGCGGTGGCAGAAAGGACCTCGGTCTTCTTCCAGGCCAGAACCGTGCCCGACTCCAGCGGCGGAGAGAGGGGCACGAACCGCAGCCCGTCATAGGCGCAATCCAGCCGGATCACCAGATAGATCCCCAGCCCCTCCCGGGCCAGCTGGGTCTGGTTGTAAGGCAGGTTGCCGCTGGCCGCCACCTGGATCCGGTCTGCGTAAGGGCCGAACCAGCGGATCATTTCCCGGCGCATCAGCTCCCGGGTGGTCAGGATCAGGGGGCTGTCCGCCAGGTCCCCGGGCGTCACCGCCTCCCGCCGGGCCAGGGGCGAATCCTCCGGCACCAGGACGCCCCAGGACTCCCGGACGGGCAGGCGGAGGATCTGGTACCGGCTGATGTCCACCGGCTCCAGCAGAAGTCCCATGTCCAGGAGTCCCTGCTCGATCCGCTCCTTGATCCCGTCGGAGTCTCCGCTGTAAATCTCATACTGGACCCGGGGATGCTGGCGGTGAAAGGCAGCCAGGAGCTTTGCCAGATACGTCATGCTCCGCAGGTCGCCGCTTCCGATGGAGATCCGGCCTGTGATCTCCTCCGCCGGTCGGAGCTCCCGGGCCGTCTTCTCCGCCAGCTCTACGATCTCCTGAGCCCGGCGGCGCAGCAGCATCCCGGCCTCCGTCAGAACGATGTGGTGCTGGCTGCGGCGGAACAGCTTGACTCCCAGCTCCTCCTCCAGCTGCATCAGCTGGCGGGACAGGGTGGGCTGCGTCAGATGGAGCAGCGCCGCCGCCCGGGTGATGTTCTCCTCCCGGGCCACAGTCAAAAAATACTTCAGCGTCCGAAATTCCACCGGGCCGCACCTCCTCTTCTCCCCTACCATATCACGGCCGCGGCGGGGCCGCAAGTGTGATATGTGTGAAATGTATGTCTCAGCATAGAAAACAGGTATTCGCTATTTCTCATTTCAGGCGGTATAATAGGGTCATGTGAGGCGCGGCGTCCGGACTCCGGCTGCCGCAGAGCTGCAACAGGAAAGGATGGTTTCGACCTATGGAATACCGTGTCAACCGCCGCACCGGGGACCGGATCAGCGTCCTGGGCGTGGGCACCAGCGGCCTCCCCGCCGCCGGGGCGAAAGAGGGTGCCGCCACGCTGGAGATGGCCCTGGAGCAGGGTATCAACTACTTCGACCTGGCCACTGCCGACTCCGCCTGCTTCCCCATCTTCGGCGCCGCCCTTGCGGGTGTGCGCAGGCAGGTGCTCTACCAGGTCCACTTCGGCGCCAATTACGCCGCCGGTAAACCTTACAGCTGGACCACGGATCTGGAGACCGTCAAGCGGTCGGTAGCGTGGCAGCTGGAGCAGCTGCGGACGGACTACATCGACTACGGCTTCATCCACTGTATGGACGAGTCCGGCGACTGGCGCCGGTATGTGGACAACGGCGTTCTTCAGTATCTGGAGGCGCTGAAAGCCCAGGGCGTCGTCCGCCACATCGGCCTCTCCACCCATACGCCGGCCCTGGCCCGGGAGGTGCTGGACACCGGCCTGGCGGACATGATGATGTTCAGCATCAACCCCAGCTACGACTATCAGCACGGCGAGTATGCCAACGGCAGCGCCACGGAGCGGATGGCCCTTTACCGCCGGTGCGAGGCGGAGGGCGTGGGCATCTCCGTGATGAAGGCCTTTGCCGGCGGACAGCTGCTGGATGCTCGTACCTCTCCCTTCGGTCAGGCCCTGACGGAATATCAATGCATCCAGTACGCCCTGGACAAGCCCGGCGTCCTGACGGTGCTGCCCGGTGTCCGAGACCGGGCGGATCTGGAACGGGTCCTGGGCTTTCTGCGGGCTGGGGAGGCGGAGCGGGACTACTCCGTCATCAGCTCCCTCACCCCCAGAGACGTGGAGGGCACCTGCGTCTACTGCAACCACTGCCAGCCTTGCCCCGCCGGCCTGGACGTAGGCCTCATCTACAAGTATTATGACTTGGCCCGTGCGGGGGATGCCTTGGCGGCAGAGCACTACCGGAACCTGTCTCTGGGTGCGGATGCCTGCATCAGCTGCGGCCACTGTGACCGCCGGTGCCCCTTCCATGTATCCCAGTCGGCGCGGATGCGGGAGATCGCATCCTACTTCCGGCAGGCGTGAGGGCCCTGGCCGTTCCTTGCACCTTTGCCGGCTACATCAATGAGCGGCTGACTGCTGACATCCCCACCGTCCTCCGCTCCGCCACCGCCCTGGTGCCCCTGAAGATGGAGACGCCCGGCCCCTTCACCGGCACCCGGGCGGATGTAGATGCCTATCTGAAGGAATTCT
>OOIG01003061.1_pt1 | contig 10564 bp, 8 predicted proteins | sample 1692091 | NCBI WGS metagenome assembly OOIG01 (sample SAMN06348188, study PRJEB24527) | human gut metagenome | biome: human gut; feature: ankylosing spondylitis patient; material: feces | host: Homo sapiens | place: China | collected 2015-10
AGCAAGCCATGCCGTTGTGGCTCACTTTCAGCCCGTAGTGTTCGGCGGCTTGCTTTACGCTGATTGCCGCCTTGATGCTTTCATAAATGTTCATCGCATTCCTCCATAAATTTTTCTCGACGATTTTGTTCGTCTGCTTGAATATACGGAGAAAATGTCTATAGACCGAAAAATCACGCACAAATGCAGGAAAACAAAAAAGCCGCCCTGCAATTTTGCAAAAATGCAAAACGCAGGACGGCGATTGTTCACAGTTATGATATTGATTTTATTCCACTTGTGGTATATAATATAAAGTAGTACAGGAATGGAGGGTAATACCGATGAAATATCTTTCTACCTTTGAGGTTGCAGAAAAATGGGGCATTTCCCACCGCCGTGTCGGTATCCTCTGCAATGAAAACCGCATCCCCGGCGCACAGAGGGCGGGTGGACGATGGATTATCCCCGAAAATGCAGAGAAGCCCGCCGATGCAAGAGTCAAGAGCGGAAAATATATCAAGTCAAAAACAAAAGATTGATGCCAATAGGAAAGGGGGCGCAGAGCATGGAGCGCAAATACTTATCCGGCAACATCAGAGAGCGTTTGCAGGATTTGATGAAAGAACGTAAGATCACGCAGAGTGAGCTTGCCGCAAAAATTGGAATGGATGTCAGCACACTCAGCAGATTTATCAGCAATGCAACAGGCAAACTCGGTGACGAGAATATCAAAAAGATCGCAAAGGAATTTGAGGTATCCACCGACTTCCTGCTCGGCGTTACCGATATTCCCGACCGCATGAATTACGATATAGCCGAACTCGGCTTGTCGGTACAGGCGGCAAAAAATCTCTACACAGGAAAGGTCAATGCTGAGGTTGTCAATCGCTTACTGGAAAACAAAAACTTCGCCGCAATGACCAATATGATCGCACATTATTTTGATGATACCCTTGCTGCCGGATATGCCGCACAGAATCAGATGTATGCCACATTGAGTGCGCTGTTGATGGGAGAAGCAAAGCAGCATCCCGAAGATAGAGAAGCCATTACAGAAGCCGCAAAGACTGTCAGCGTTTCAAGGATGCCGATGTATCAAGCTGATCTTACTGCTATTCAGAACACCTTTATGAATGTGTTGAAAGAAATCAAGAAGGAGATCGGCTCCAATGTCTCAGACGCACAAGCCATGAGCAAAGAAGCGGCACAGCATATGTACGCAGAGCTGACAAAGGGGCAGGATGTGACAAAGCCGAATATCACGCCCGAAATGGTTGCCGAAGCGATCACGGGCAGCGTCAGCGGCATGGAGGGTGTTGACCCCGAAGCATTAAAACAATTCAATCAGGCATTGATCGGACTGCTCACGGTCAAGCCAACAGAAGATGAACATGACGGCAGTTGATAACGAAAAACTGTGTGCGCTGGCGCAGAACGGGAACATGGATGCGCTGAACAGTCTTGTGGAAAACAATCTGCGTTTTATCAAAATGACGGCGCATGAAATATGGAGCGCACAGATAGAAGTCAATCGGGCACTCGGTGTTACCTTTGACGATCTTGTGCAGGAAGGCTGTCTGGGACTGATGGGATGCGTGGAGAAATTCAATCCCGATGGCGGCAACAAATTTCTGACTTACGCAGCTCCGGCAATTCGCAATTCCATGATCGACTACATCCGAAGTCAGAGTACATCCTTTGAAGCAAAGCACATGGGCGAGATCGTCAGTCTGGATGAGGTGACGAAATTTGAAAATCGGGATCGTCATGCCTTTGTCCCCGATTCCAATATGACCAATCCCGCACAGATTTATATTGCAAAGGAAACGCACGAAGAACTTCACGCCGCCCTTGATGCAATCAGCAATCGAGAGCGTGAATATCTGTTGTACCGTTTCGGATTTGAGGACAATATAGAGCATCCTTTGACGGAGACAGCGGAGCATTTCTTCCTGTCAGAGAGCAGAGCGAAATCCACGGAGAGGCTGGCGTTGGATAACGTATGGTTGGAACTGCCGTGGTGGTTTCACTAACGAGGGGAACAGACGCTGCGGCGGGTTTTATATACCTCTTGCGCCCCCGTTGTCACAGAAAATCTTTCCGCACAGCTTCAAGATTTCCTATGCCAACTACACACGAACAGGCGGATTTTGCTCATGCTAAATCCTTCGTTTTGTGTTCCTTTCAGCCCACAAAATCCGCCTGTTCTGCTTCCGCCGAAAAGTGTCTGTCTGGCGTGGGACAGCCCCTTTCCAGCGTCAGCGGTCGCCAAAGGTATAACACACTAGACTTTGCAAGCAAAATCGTGTGCCAATAGGGATGCTGCTCACCCCTATTGGAAACCCAGAGCCAAGGGATTTCACCCCTTTGGATACCCCCATCATTTTCTCACAAATGGTACCCACATTGAAAAAACTGCGTTTTACCATGTCGGACCTTTTCTCGAAAATGCCACAGCACACGACATTCATTTTTGCAGAGGCTTTGCAAAAATCTCAACCTGTGCCGTGGGGTGCCGAGCAAAAATTCCGTGTTTGCCAACACAGAAAATTTCCTCGTCACGCTGCTGCGGCAGAAAAACAATAGCGGACTTTTTGTTGATAGTACCTGGTCTGCTATCTCAAAAATATTTTTCAAAAAATTCCAATAAAAGTGTAGTGAACAGCGTATAACCCCGGTGTATTAGGGTGAAAGGCCTTGATACAAACGAAAGGAGTGTGATGATATGGATGATAGCAAAATCATAGAGCTTTACATGGAACGTTCCGAACAAGCCATATCTGAAACTTCCAAGAAATACGGAAGATACTGCCACTACATTGCCTACAGCATTCTGCATAACGATGAAGATTCGGAGGAATGTGTCAACGATACATATCTCCGAGCATGGAACTCCATTCCACCTAAACGCCCGAGCAAATTGCAGACGTTTCTTGGAAAAATCACTCGCAATTTATCTTTGAATAAATGGGAAAAGCTCTCTGCTGAAAAGCGTGGTGCGGGACAAACCTCACTAATTCTCGACGAACTATCAGAGTGCATCCCTGCTGAACAAGATGCAGTAAATACTGTTGAGAATATGGTCATCAGAGATGTACTCGACCGTTTCCTTGATGAACTCCCAGCAGAAACAAGAAAAATATTTGTTCGTCGTTATTTTTATATGAGTCCCGTAAAAGAAATTGCAGATGAATATGGCCTTTCTGAAAGCAAAGTGACAGTTACCCTTTTCCGTACAAGAGGTAAACTTAAATCTGTATTGGAGAAAGAAGGTATAACGTTATGAAAAACAAACGTCTTTTAGACATTTTTGGAGAAATTGATGATCGACACATTGCCGAAGCAGCTCCCGTTGCAAAGAAATCTCGAAATAAGCCAATTTGGTTTAGATGGGGTACAATCGCTGCCTGCATGGTCTTAGTCCTGTCCGTTTGCTTCGGTTCCTTTGCGGTTGTTGCTGAAGCAAAGGAATATAAAGCTGCTGTTCAATTCTTTAATGACTATGGTATGTCTACGGAAGGACTTACTCGTGGTGAGATTAAGGAAGTGTATCGTGATATTACAACGAAGTCGTTCACTTATTCTAAGACCGCCGAAGTGATTCGAAACAGTATTTCTTCCGATAATATCGGTGGTTACGAGATTGTTCAAAACAATCCAACACCAGAGGATATTGAAAATCTTTGGAATTATAAAAATTATACCGGTGGTTTTATTGGTGCCACACAAACAGGCGTACACTATAAATACCATTCGGAATACAAAGAAGATGAATCTCTTGGCTTAGAGGTGCACGATAAGAGCTATCTCGAGAAATACGATGGAGATAACTTGCTTTGGAGTGTTTCTATTTCCGATTTTTGGATTGAAGATTATAGCATCGTATCGGATGGTGTAATTGCCTACGGTAGAACCGACACTTGGTCCAGTACTCAAATTTCCCATGCATGGATGGCTAAAATCGACTTAGATGGTAATCTCGTTTGGAAACACATGCTCAATAACGGATTTGACGATGAATACATCGCTTCCGTTTTGGAAAATGCTGATGGCAGCTATGCCGTAATCAGCCGTGGTGATCTGAAATATTTCTGTCTTAGCCAGTATACGGTGGATGGAAAAGAAACCTACTTCCATAAAACCGAAGTAGGTAACTACGGGATTTGGAATGCAGCTCGGTTTGAAGATGGTTACATGGTTCAGCTCGGTAGCTATATGACGAATGAGCACGCAAAAATCGTTAAGGTTGACCGCGAAGGTAATATTACAGAGTCCTTCTCCTATGGCGATGAAGATTCTTACTATTACATTACCGATATGATTGAATATAACGGAAATATCTATTTGTCTGCGTACGCTGTTCCGAGCCTTGCTAATGAAGATCAGAGTGCAGGCGGTAGATATGAAATTGCCGGAGTATTGAATTATCTGTTTGATAATAACATCTGGGAAATTTCCAGTGATGAACTGACGCCTATGGTACGGGACAACTACACCGCAATGTTGTTGGTATGTGAGCCTAATGCAGGGAAACCCCAAGAATACTACTCTGTCAACGGGTCTCTTGGTGGAAAGCTTTCTGTGAGTGATACGGGAAATCTACTTTGGGATGTAGAAAGCATTACCTCCACATTCTTCTCTCCCGCAACAAGTTCCTTCACAATTGGCGGCACAAGCTATGTATTCAGATACACTTTTGATACTTCTGGAATGCTGATTAGCCAGGAGAAAACAGGTGAGGTTGTGAATTACAGAAGATAATACAGTTAAAATATGGCTGAAAACACAGCCCGTAGGATTTTGACGTCCTACGGGCTGTTTCCATGTCAGCTATCCAACGGCTTATACTGCGTGACCGCTTTCAGATACTTCTCCGGATCGCCGTTCAGTATCAGATCGGCGTACTCCAACGGCGCATTGTAGATCAGCCAGTCCAACTCTGACCGCTGATACATATTGTCGGCAACCTCGTTCTCCACGGCAATGGTGTCAATGGCAATCATACTGCCGTCGTTGAATTTCAGTTCCACACAAGCGGTATCCATGTTGAACTCACAAGAAATCAAATACGTCATATCCGCCCTCCTTAAATCATGCCGAAGTGCGTCAATGCCTCCTTGATTGCTTTTTCTTTATCTGGCGGGCATTGCGGCTGTTTAGCGTCCTCAGACTTCGGCTTATTGTAGTTCTCACGCTCAATGATACCGCACTTCTGTTTTACCTGTGCGATATACAAGCTGCTAACTTTCAAGCCGCTGTGCTCCAACACATAATCTTTGATTTCTTGGTAGGTGGCTTTCTTTTCCGCATCGGTCAAATCCAGCTCGTCCATATCCAAGTTAATCTCGATATGTTGCTTCGCATTAAGTTTGGACAATAAACATATAGTCTCCACGTTCGCCGTGCCCGGGAACATGTCCACCGCGGCGGCGCGGACGGCCTCGTAGCCCTCCTGTCCGAACAGCTTCACGTCCCGCGCCAGCGTGGCCGGGTCGCAGGAGACGTACACGATGCGCCGCGGCGCCATCTGCGCCGCCGCCCGCACCACCTCCGGGGCCAGCCCCTTCCGGGGCGGGTCGACGCAGATCACGTCGGGCCGCAGCCCTCTGGCAGCCAAGTCCGCCGCCACCGCCGACGCATCGCCGCAGAAAAATTCCACATTCTCCACGTTGTTGCGCTTTGCGTTGGCTTTTGCGTCCTCAATGGCCTCCGGCACGATCTCCGCGCCGATGACCCGTCCCGCGTGCCGCGCCATCACCTGCGTGATGGTGCCCGCGCCGCAGTACAGATCCAGCACCGTCTCCGTCCCCGTCAGCCCCGCGAACTCCACGGCTCTGGCGTACAGCCTCTCCGCCATCTCCCGGTTCACCTGATAGAACGACGGTACGCTGAGCCGGAACGTCAGGCCGCACAGGGTATCCGTCAGCACGTCCGCGCCCCACAGCGTCCTGTACTCCGTCCCCAGCACCGCGCCGGTTGGCTGGGTGTTCACCCCCAGCACCACGCCCACAGTCTCCGGCGCCGCCTGCCGCAGCAGGCGCACCAGCTCCTCCTCCCCGGGCAGCTTTTTCCCGTTCGCCACCACGCAGATGAGCGACTGCCCCGCGCCGTTGGTACGGATGTACAGGTGCCGTACCAGCCCCCGCCGGGTCTTCTCATCGTAGCAGCTGACGCCGCAGGACGCGATGTACGTCCGCAGCGCCTGTGCCGCTGCGTCGGCCTGGGGCTTCTGGATCAAGCACTGCGTCACCGGCACGACCTGATGGCTCCGGGCCTTGTAAAAGCCCACGCTGCCGTCCGCCGCCACCGGGTACTGGCTCTTGTTGCGGTAGTGCAGCGGCGCGCCGCCGTCGATGCCCTCCACCGTCACGGCGCTGCCGCCGATGCGGCGCAGGGCGTCCTGCACCCGCTGCCGCTTGGCCGCCAGCTCCTCGGTGCGATCCATGTGGCGGAAATCGCAGCCGCCGCACCGCCCGTAGTACGGGCAGTCCGGCTCCACCCTGTGGGGCGACGGCTCGTATACCCGCACCGCCTTGCCGAAGGCGGCGTTTTTCAGCACCTTCAGGATGAGGACGTCACAGTCCTCGCCCCGCAGCGCCCGGTGTACGAACACCGCCTGCCCGTCGATGCGGGCCACGCCCAGTCCCTCGGAGGTGTACCCCTCGATGCGGGCGCGATATACCCTGTTCTTCTCCGGCACGGCTCAGAACTCGAACTTGCTGATGACCTTGCTGATAGCCTCGGCAAAGGCGGCCAGCGTCTTGTTGTCCCGGCCCTTGCTGCGGCGGATAAGCCCGATGAGCATGTCGCCCAGCTGCACCAGCTTCTGGTACGCGCCGGTGGCCTTGGGCGCGCCCTCGTAGGCGCGGGTCTTGCGCTCCGGCAGATAGCCCACCGCCAGCTTCCTGTCGGCGATCAGGTCATATTCCTCGGTGTACTGGGGCGCGTGGGCCGCGAAGCCCATCCCCTTCACCGTCTCGGCGAACACCGGCGCTACCTCCCGGTCGCCGTGTACGATAAACACATGGGTGGTCTTTTCCGGGTCGAAGTGCTTCACCCAGTCCACCAGATGGTCGTGATCGGCGTGGGAGGAAAGCCCCTGGAAATTCACGATCTTGGCCCGCACGGCGATCTCCTCGCCGAACAGCTTCACACTGGGCGTACCGTCCAGCAGGTTCCGCCCCAGCGTGCCGGGGGACTGGAAGCCCACGAACACCACGGCGCTGTCGCCCCGCCACAGGTTGTACTTCAGGTGGTGGCGGATGCGGCCCGCGTCGCACATGCCGCTGGCGGAGATGATGACCTTGGGGGTCTTGTCGATATTCAGCAGCTTGGACTCGTCCACCGTTTCCGTCAGGTGCAGCCCCGGGAAGCTGAACATATGGGTGCCGTCCTGTACCAGCGCCAGCGCGTCCTCGTCCAGATAGCCCCGCAGGTCGCCGCAGAAGATGGTGGTGGCCTTCTTGGCCAGCGGACTGTCCACATACACCGGGAAATCCTTGACGGACGTGACAAGGCCCCTGTCCTTGATCTCCCGGATGAAGTACAGCAGCTCCTGCGTGCGGCCCACGGCAAAGGCGGGGATCACCACGTTGCCGCCCTTGGCCAGTGTTTCGTCGATGATCTGCGCCAGCTGGTCGGTGTAGCTCCACACCTCCGTGTGGTTGCGGTCGCCGTAGGTGGATTCCATCAGCACATAGTCAGCACTGTCGAAGAACTGGGGGTTGCGGATGATAGGCTGATCCACGTTGCCGATATCGCCGGAGAATATGACCGTCCGCGTCTCGCTGCCCTCGCGGCAGGTCAGCTTGATGCTGGCGGAGCCCAGCAGGTGGCCCGCGTCGATAAACTCCGCCGTCACATCGTCAGTGACCTGCACCTGCTGGCCGTACTCGCAGGTCTGGATATACTCCCGCACCTGCATGGCGTCGGCCACGGTGTAGATGGGCTGCACCTCCGGCCGGCCGGCTCGCTTGTTCTTGCGGTTCTGGTACTCCGCGTCCTGCTCCTGGATGTGGGCGGAGTCCTGCAGCATGATGTCCAGCAGCTCCGCTGTCAGCCGTGTGGTGATGATGCGGCCCTGAAATCCGTTTTTGATGAGCATGGGGATGCGTCCGGAGTGGTCGATGTGGGCATGTGTCACCAGCACCACGTCAATACTGCCCGGATGGAACGGCAGCGCCGCGTTGTCGATCTCATCCCGTCCCTGCTGCAGGCCGCAGTCCACCAGGATTTTCTTTCCGTTGACCTCCAGGCAATGGCAGCTGCCGGTAACACACTGGTCAGCGCCGTAAAAGCTCAGCTTCATGGCGGAAACTCCTTTTCAAAGTTAATATGCAAAGTTATATGGGAGAGTATACCACATTTTTCCGGTCTGTACAACCGCAAACCGCGCCCTTTGTCCACCGCATCGCGCAATTGTTCACAGAAATTCTTTTGCATTAGACAAAAGAGTGTGGTATACTCTATTAGTATTGCTATGTACAAAATCCTCAGAAGCAGAAAGGATACAGATATATGGGACTGTTTACCAAGGTTTTCGGCACATACAGCCAGCGGGAGCTGAAGAGCATCTACCCCATCGTGGACAAGATCACCGCCCTGGAGGACGAGTACAAGCAGCTGACCGACGCCGAGCTTCAGGCCAAGACCCCGGAGTTCAAGGAGCGTCTGGCCAACGGCGAGACGCTGGACGACATTCTGCCGGAGGCCTTTGCCGCCGTGCGGGAGGCCGCCGACCGCGTGCTGGGCATGCGCCCCTACCCCGTCCAGCTGGTGGGCGGCATCGTGCTGCATCAGGGCCGCATCGCCGAGATGAAGACCGGTGAAGGCAAGACGCTGGTGGCCACGCTGCCCGCCTACCTGAACGCGCTGACCGGCGAGGGCGTCCACATCGTCACCGTCAACGACTATCTGGCCAAGCGCGACTCCGAGTGGATGGGCAAGGTGCACCGCTTCATGGGCCTCACCGTGGGCCTCATCATCCACGACATGACCAAGGAGGAGCGGCAGAAGGCCTATCAGGCGGACATCACCTACGGCACCAACAACGAGATGGGCTTCGACTACCTTCGGGACAACATGGCCATCTACGCCAACGAGCAGGTGCAGCGGGGCCACGCCTTCGCCATCGTGGATGAGGTGGACTCCATCCTCATCGACGAGGCCCGCACCCCGCTGATCATCTCCGGTATGGGCGAAAAGTCCACCCAGATGTACGACATGGCCGAGATGTTCGCCGCTCGCCTGAAGAAGTATGTGGTGGCGGAGACGGATGACAAGGAGGAGGAGGACGTCAACATCGACGCGGACTATATCGTGGACGAGAAGGCCCGCACCTGCTCCCTGACGGCTCGGGGCATTAAAAAGGCGGAGGAGTTCTTCCATCTGGACAACCTCAGCGACCCGGAGAACAGCACCACCGCCCACCACATCAATCAGGCCATCAAGGCCCACGGCATCATGAAGCGCGACGTGGACTATGTGGTGAAGGACGGCGAAGTCGTCATCGTGGACGAGTTCACCGGCCGTCTGATGTTCGGCCGCCGGTACTCCGAGGGTCTGCATCAGGCCATTGAGGCCAAGGAGCATCTGTCCGTCCAGCGCGAGAGCAAGACGCTGGCCACCATCACGTTCCAGAACTACTTCCGCCTGTACCGCAAGCTGTCCGGTATGACCGGTACGGCGCTGACGGAGGAGGAGGAATTCGCCACCATCTACGCGCTGGATATCATCGAGATCCCCACCAACCGCCCCATCGCCCGTATCGACAACGAGGACAGCGTGTATAAGACCGAAAACGGCAAGTACCGCGCCGTGATCCAGCAGGTAAAGGCGTGCCACGCCAAGGGGCAGCCCGTGCTGGTGGGCACCGTGTCCATCGAGAAGAACGAGCTGCTGGGCAAGATGCTCACCCGCGAGGGCATCAAGCACAACCTGCTGAACGCCAAGAACCATGAGAAGGAAGCGGAGATCGTGGCGCAGGCCGGTCAGTTCGGCGCCGTGACCGTGGCCACCAACATGGCCGGCCGTGGTACGGATATCATGCTGGGCGGCAACGCCGAGTACATGGCCAAGAACGACCTGCGCAAGGCCGGACTCACCGACGAGCTCATCGCCGAGGCCACCGGCTACGCCGACACGGACAATGAGGAGATCCTCCATGCCCGCAAGCTGTTCGCCGAGAAGCTGGCCCAGCACAAGGCCGAGATCGCCGGCGAAGCCGAGCGGGTGCGCGCCGCCGGCGGTCTGTTCATCATCGGCACCGAGCGTCACGACTCCCGCCGTATCGACAACCAGCTCCGCGGCCGTGCCGGTCGTCAGGGCGACCCCGGCGAAACGCGGTTCTACATCTCGCTGGAGGATGACCTCATGCGTCTGTTTGGCGGCGACCGCGTCACCAACCTGATGGAGCGCATGAACATCGACGAGGACACCCCCATCGAAAACAAGATGCTGTCCCGCGCCATCGAGCAGGCGCAGACCACGGTGGAGAGCCGCAACTTCCAGGCGCGTAAATCCGTGCTGGAATACGACGACGTGATGAACAAGCAGCGCGAGATCATCTACGGCCAGCGCAAGC
>OOIG01003067.1_pt1 | contig 10547 bp, 9 predicted proteins | sample 1692091 | NCBI WGS metagenome assembly OOIG01 (sample SAMN06348188, study PRJEB24527) | human gut metagenome | biome: human gut; feature: ankylosing spondylitis patient; material: feces | host: Homo sapiens | place: China | collected 2015-10
CATTGCTTCCTCGCAATAGACAACACTTCCGCCCGGAGAAATAACCGCATTTTCTGCCTTTATATCACGATTTACCTGATTTTCGATTTTTAAAAACCCATCATCACCGACTTCTGCTATAATTTCACGCAGAAGCTTTCCTTCTTGTTCCTGAATCAGAAGATCTGAATCTATGAAACCTTTTCCAAGTCTTTTTGCTACTACAATACCAACTGTACTTTTTCCGACAGCCGGCATACCGATAAATATAAGATTACTTTTCATTTGTATCTGTTCCCTTCTTCTGAATCCGTTTCTTTTGTTGTAATCTGAATGATTATATCATAGATTTTCCTGGCAATGAACAATAACTGTAAATTTTTTGTTTCCTTTTTCTCTGTTCGCCCCTGCGTCGGTAGATTTCCTGATACAACAGGACTTCCGCCAGATTTCTTAACATCCGTTCTTCCCCGGCAAACATTTTCTCCTGTTTTTTTACATTTTCGCAAATTCTGTTGCACATGATGCGTAGCTGCAATTTATCCGGATAAACATCAAACATCACACTCCCCGTGTATTCCATCCTGTCACATTCCTCTTCGACATAAGGCAGTATTCTCTTTGGAAGATCCGGATATAGGCTTTTCATATACTCCAGGTCTGTCCTTTCCGCTTTCTCATCATATTCTGTCTGTATCGGATAGGCCATATAATAAGGCAATTTCTGGTACATGTTGCTCACTCCCACTGACAGTAACTATATAACTACTATATGATCTTCCTTACTCAACTGTTACTTTCACACAGATTCTTCATTTTACGATCAAAAAGAAAAAGAAGTCCTGACTTTTCCGCCGGACTTCCTTGCCTGTAATTTCATTATTCACTTTCTCTTAGGATTCTGAGAATCTCCAGTCTGGTCTCCCCAACGCCGATCACATCTTCTCTCTGAATCTCTGTCGGACGATCTACCAGAATTCCGTTCAGGTATGTTCCGTTCTTGGAACCATCATCCATCAGATACAAACAGTCACCTCTCTGTATGATCACACAATGCTGCTTGGATACTCTTCCATCCTCATGCAGTGGCAGATACTTCTCATAATTGTCATTCCGCTTTGCTCTTCCGATTCCTACTTCGTCATAGAATATGAAGCTATACTTCTGCCATGTATCCAGATCTTCCAGGATAATCTTCCACTGTCTTCTCTTTTTAGAAGAACGCTTCGCTGAATCCATAGAACCGTTCTGCCCTGAACTGCGTCTCTTCTTTCCCTGCGGCTGATCCTCTTCCTCTTCTGGATCATATCCCTGATCTGCCTTGTTACGCTTTCCCTTCCTGGACTGCTTTCTCCGCTCTGCGTCCTGTGCCTTATTCTTTTTTACACTTATAAATGTACTGCAAAGAAGTGCGATACTTCCTAAAATCAGCAGTACCATAATCGCCCAATACCACATATACATTATCACTCCTATCTGAATCTTAATCGTACTATATTTTTACGTTCTCGGCAAGCATAACATGTATCTTTTTGTCGAATTTTGTGATAAAATAAGTAGAAACCGAGAAAATAAGTGATTTTTAGAAGAGGTAATATCATGGAAAGAAATGAATTGTGCTGGTGCGGCAGCGGCAAAAAATATAAGAAATGCCATATGCCGATTGAAGAAAAGATAATGATGCATGCTGAACGTGGTGAGATTGTTCCGACACGTAAGATTTTAAAAACTCCATTCCAGATTGAAAAGATCAGAAAAAGTGCTGAGCTTAATACAGCGATCCTGGATGAAGTAGCAAGACAGATCCACATTGGAATGAGCACACAGGAGATCGATGACATCGTATATCGTTTCACAAAAGAACACGGTGGTATCCCGGCTCCGCTTAATTATCAGGGATTCCCAAAGAGCGTGTGTACTTCTATTAACAACGAGATCTGCCATGGTATCCCGGATGAGAATATCATTCTGGAAGAAGGCGATATTATCAATGTTGACGTATCCACTATTCTTGACGGATATTTTTCTGATGCATCCCGTATGTTCAAGATGGGAAAAGTATCTGAACGTGCAGAGCGCATCGTCCGCGTCACAGAAGAGTGTGTGAAGCTTGGACTTGAGGCTGCGAAGCCTTGGGGACATTTAGGTGATATCGCAGATGCGATCAATACACATGCCCGTGCAAATGGATACTCTGTCGTAGAAGATATCGGTGGACATGGAGTCGGACTGGAATTCCATGAGGATCCTTTTGTCAGCTATGTGACACCAAAGGGAAGTGAGATGCTTCTCGTTCCAGGTATGATGTTCACAATCGAACCTATGATCAACGAAGGTAGTCCTGACTTTTTCGTAGATGAGGACAATGACTGGACTGTTTATACAATGGATGATGGTCTTTCTGCTCAGATTGAGTATATGGTGCTTATCACTGAAAATGGTGCAGAAGTTCTTACAAAATAATAATAGTAACAACCAGGGGATGAACAGATGTTAAAACTGCTCATCCCCTGGTTTTATTATTCTCGTATAATACTCTTTCTTTATCTGCAAGATACCGTTTCATTTCTTACGGCATCAGTCTCAATGCTTCTGCCGGCTTTAATATGATTGCTGAATGAGATCCCATATTCAGGACAATCTCTCCATCTTGTACGATATACTCGTCATATTCTGTCGTATAACCGTTTTCATAAGAGTAGATCAGTCGTTTCATCCGTCCTTCCATCTCTACCCCCGCATACCATACCGGTACGGTCACTGTACGAAGTTCATCACTGTTATTCACAACAACGACAATCTGTTCATCCGCTTCAAATCTTCCATAGGCCAGCAGATTTTCATCCGAAGCCAATAGCTTGATAGAACCCTTTTTCAATGGCTTCTCTTCCTTGTGGATACGGATCACTTCTTTATGGAATGCCTGAAGTTCTTTGTCTTCGTTCCCCCATGGGAAAGTTCTCCGGTTATCCGGATCAGTGAATCCACAAAGTCCTGCCTCATCACCATAATAAATCGTCGGCGCACCGATCCAAGTCATCTGCATAATAACCGCTTCTCGTAAGATTGCCTTATTCACATCCTTTTCGGCTGCTTCTGTTCCAAGCTGTGCCACACGTCCTGCCTTGTGGTTCGTACGTGTCAGGAAACGAGAATGGTCATGGTTGGAAAGTTCATTCATTGCCACCTGAAGAGATGGTGTCAGCATACTTGCCATAAAATGACGCATCGCTCCGACAAAGTTATCAGCATTTCCACACAGATCCGGACGATATTCATCACTATGCTTCTCCATACCAGTCAAAAACCAGGTCAGTGGTTCCATAAATGCGTCATAATTCATAACGCTGTCCCACTCATCTCCCTGGAGCCAGTCCTGCGGATCTCCATAATGTTCTGCTAATATAATTGCATCCGGATTCGCATCCTTAACTTCCTTTCGGAATCGCTTCCAGAAGATATGGTTGTATTCATTACTGAATCCAAGGTCCGCCGCAACATCAAGACGCCATCCGTCTACGTTATACGGTGGTGATACCCATTTTCTTCCGATATCCATAATATACTGCTCAAGCTGTGGTGAATCCTCATAATCGAGCTTTGGCAGTGTATCATGTCCCCACCAGCCGTCATATGTTCCGTTATAAGGCCAGAGCTCATTTCTCGCATCATGGAACAGAAAAAAGCTGTTATATGGACTTTCTTTACTTACATATGCTCCCTTCGGATAGTCCGGCTGCGGCTCATAGATCCGTTCTCTGTCCATCCATTTGTTAAAAGAGCCACAATGATTAAATACACCATCCAGAATTACACGCATTCCACGCTTATGCATCTCTTCTACCAGTTTGATAAACATCTGATTACTTGCCTCAAGGTTACGGATATCTCCTGTGCGTTGCTGATACTTTGTCGCATGGATATTATCCTTTGCACCTACCGGAAGTACTTCTCCGTCATCCACAACAATCTTTCCATAATGCGGATCTATGTAATCATAATCCTGAATATCATACTTATGATTCGACGGAGAAACAAACAACGGATTGAAGTAAATAACTTCAACTCCAAGATCCTGCAGATAATCCAGCTTATCTAAAACACCCTGTAAATCTCCACCGTAAAAATTACGGATATCCATTGCTTCCGGTGCCTGATTCCAGTCCTTCACCTTGCGGCTCGGTGCCCCAATATAAATATATTCGTTATCCTCTACATCATTTGTCGGATCTCCATTATAAAAACGATCAACGAAGATCTGGTACATCACAGCACCTTTCGCCCACTCGGGTGTCTTAAATCCCGGCGAAATAATAAAATCGTAATAGTTTTCTTTTTTCCCTGTTATTCCATACCTACTATAAAAACAGATCTCTGCTCCCTGCTTGATTTCAAAACAGTATCTTAAAATATCCTCACCAAGCTGATACTCGATCTCGTAAAAGTCAAATTCACCATCCGTACGTGTCTTCCACATAGGATACTCCTGTTCTCCGATGTGAAGTTTCACTTCGTCAACATCATTGTGTGCCGTACGAAATCGCAACACTACCTTTTCATTTATCTCAGGCTCTGCCGGACAGACATAATCACCTGTACCGTCACAAAACAGTGCTTCTCTATTCACCTGTTTAGCCTCCTTTAACTCAATTCTTAAAACTATCTAAAATAAGAACACCCCCGGCCAACACGGGATTGCCCGCCGGCAGAGGGTATCTTATCCTAAATACATATAATGACTACTATACTTCAACCTCACTGTCTGCAAACAGTGCTTCGAATTCACTTCTTGTTATCTTTTCCTTTTCAAGAAGCAGTTGTGCACACTTCTCGAGTACCGGATGATACTCCTGAATCAGTGTACGCGCTTTCAAATAACACTCATCAATAATACGTTTCACTTCTTCATCAATCGTTCCGGCCACTTTTTCGCCATACCCTCTTGATGTATGACCGAAATCACGTCCAATGAATACTTCATCGCTGTCATTATCATAATTGATCAGTCCCAGTCTTTCAGACATACCGAACTTCGTGATCATTGATTTTGCAATTGCTGTTGCCTGCTTGATATCCTGGGAAGCTCCCGTTGTGATATCATCAAAAATCTCTTCTTCTGCAACACGTCCGCCAAGGGAAACTGTAATTTCCTGAAGCATATGTCCCTTTGTATTGAACATATCATCCTTCTCCGGAAGCGGCATCGTATATCCGCCGGCTCCACCTGTCGGAATGATAGATACGCTGTAAACCGGTCCCACATCCGGAAGCAGATGGAACAAGATCGCGTGTCCGGCTTCATGATAAGCCGTGATCCTGCGTTCCTTCTCAGAAACGATACGACTCTTCTTCTCCGGACCAATTCCGACCTTCACAAATGCATGACGGATATCAGACTGTTGAATGTACACCCGGTTCTCCTTCGCCGCCAGAATTGCAGCCTCATTGAGAAGATTCTCAAGATCTGCTCCTGAAAACCCTGCCGTTGTCTGGGCAATCTGCTTCAGATCCACATCATCTCCAAGCGGCTTATTTCTCGCATGAACTTTCAGGATCTCTTCTCTGCCACCTACGTCCGGACGTCCGACAATAACATCACGGTCAAATCTTCCCGGTCTTAAGATTGCAGGATCCAGAATATCCTTACGGTTTGTCGCTGCCATTACGATAATGCCTTCATTTACACCAAATCCATCCATCTCTACAAGGAGCTGGTTCAGGGTCTGCTCACGCTCATCATGACCACCGCCAAGACCGCTTCCACGGCGTCTTGCGACTGCGTCGATCTCATCAATAAATATGATACATGGTGCGTTCTTCTTCGCATCCTGGAACAGATCACGGACACGGGAAGCACCCACACCAACAAACATCTCAACGAAATCTGAACCCGAAATGCTAAAAAATGGTACTCCTGCCTCACCGGCTACAGCCTTTGCAAGAAGTGTCTTACCGGTTCCCGGAGGTCCTTCTAAAAGAACACCTTTTGGGATACGTGCTCCAACCTGGATGTATTTCTTCGGATCTTTCAGAAAATCTACGATTTCCTCCAGTTCTTCCTTCTCTTCTCTCAATCCTGCAACATCACGAAATGTAACCTTGATCTCATTCTTCGTACTCATCTTTGCGCGGCTCTTTCCAAAGTTCATTGCCTTTGAATTCCCCCCGCCATTCTGACGGCTCATCAGGAAAAAGATCAGAAATACTCCACCAAGTGTGATCAGCATCGGAACTACAACTGTTGTCAACATGGAATCCTTCGGTACATCCGAAAGCCTGTACTCCACCTGATTCTCTGTCAGAAGCTTCTCTACCTGCTCAACATCTGACACATTCACTTTCCTTGTATTACCATCATCTTTCAATGTAACAGAGACGGTTCCTGTTGGAACTGCACTGTTCTGATTGATGTAGACATCAGAAACATTTTTTTCCTGTACTGCAGAGACAAAGGAGGTATATGTCATCTCCTGCTGATGCATCTGAAGCTGGTTCGCCATCCACAGAACCACAACAAGGATCACAACAAAACTGATGATCGTTGCCCCACTCAGACCTCTGCTTTTTCTGTCATTATTCAATTTATTATTGCTTCCTTTCTATTCTGCGACTTCTACTACTCCGATGTATGGAAGATTTCTATACTTCTGTGCATAATCCAGTCCGTATCCAACTACGAACTCATCCGGAATCTCAAATCCTGTCCAGTCTACGTGCACATCTTTCACACGGCGGTCTGGTTTATCAAGCAATGTGCAAAGACGGAGACTTGCCGGCTTTCTCTGACGAAGTACGTCCATCAAATAATACAGTGTATTACCGGAATCAATGATATCCTCCACGATCAATACTTCCTTATTCTCAATAGACTCATCCAGATCTTTCGCAAGTCTTACAACACCACTGGATTTTGTTCCGTCTCCATAGCTTCCAACACACATAAAGTCCATAGATACCGGAACTGTGATTCTCTTTGCAAGTTCACACATAAAGAATACTCCACCTTTCAGAACACAGATCAGATGGATCTGCTTTCCTTCATACTCTTTACTGATCTTTTCTCCGAGTTCACGGATTCTTGCATCTACTTCTTCCTCTGAAATTAACACTTTAATCTTCTCAGCCATTGTTCTATTCCTCCATAATCTTTATCTTAAGAATCTTTTTCGTCTGGTCTCCCACCTGGTAGTACGAACTCATCCTTCTGCCCGGAATCCATACGATGTGGCTTTCCTCTGCGATCAGAAGCTGTCTGTCCCGTTCTTCTTGCGGAATCTTCTCATCAATAAAGTAACTCTTCAGCTTCTTTTTCTTTCCTTCCCCATCAATTGTAAAATAATCTCCGGGTCGTCTGTATCTCACACAGAGACTGCTTTTTATTATATCATAATCAAAGCATTTCGTGTAGCTTTTTTGTGGTATCTCTTTTGCTGAATTCTTCTCATTTTCACCGCTGATTGTACAGCAGATTTTCAAATTTGTTCCCGGGATCTGTGTTTCTCCCGGAATCTGAAGCTGTAGAACAAAATTACTCTCTTCTTTTCTTTTCTCTTTCTGATGTACAGATGTAACTTTTTTATCACCTTTTGTAAGCAGAACTCCCTCATACATTCTTTTGGCTGTAACACTATACGGAAGATCGATCTGCCGTCCTGTCTGCCGTTCAAACAGTTGCAGTACCGCCAGGATATGCCTGCTTTCAATATCTTTCTGTGCCCCTGCCACTTCACTTACTGATCTTTGGATCAGTAATTTCTTTATCACAGGATCAAGGTGTTTCATTTCCTCTGCCTTGAGAAATATTTCTTTCCTGCTTTGAAGTCCGTCTGTCTGTTTTGCACAGATATTCCATGCCTGATCTGTCTGTTTTTCCAGATATTCATAGATTTCTTCTGCCTGTTCACTGAGCTTCACAAAATGTTCTACCGTCCTTGTATTAACCTGTTCTTCTAATGTCGGAATTACATGATGACGAATCCGGTTCCTTGTGTATTCATCTTCCTGATTCGTTTCGTCAACACAATATCTGATATCACAATCTTTCAACCACTGTTCAATCTCTTCCCTGGACAAGTCCAGAAGTGGGCGGATCCATTTTCCATACACTGGTCTTATCCCACACAATCCACGAAGCCCGGTTCCTCTTGCCATATTAAGAAGCATTGTTTCTGCATTGTCATTACTATGATGCGCTGTTGCAATCTTTGTCCCGCCCTGTTCTCTACAGAGTTGTTCAAATGCCTGTCTTCGCACATATCTGCCTGCTTCCTCCAATGATTCTTTCCGCTTTTTTGCAATTAATTCCACATTTTCATGAAATGCAAAAAAAGGAACCTGCATTTTATGACAAAGCATTTCCACATATGCCTCATCCTGTGCAGCCTCCTCTCCGCGCAGTTCATGATTCACATGGCAGACAAGCACCTGGAATCCCAGCTTTTCCTGCAATGAACAAAGTGCCATCAGCAGACATACAGAGTCTGCGCCACCCGATACACCTATGACAATCCTGTCCCCTTTTTCTATCATATGATATTGTCTGATATAGTTTTCAATCTTTTCTAATCTTTTATCCATCATACCTCAACTATACGTTAACGGTTACTTCTATGTCAATGGCTACTTTCTGCATTTCCACAAAGCTGCAACCAAAACTGACATATCATCCTCCGGTTCTTTTCCTGTCCAGTTAAGTACCTGCTGTAAAATGTGTCTGGCCAGTTCCTTGGGGTTTCGTATTTCCGTTCCTTTTATGATTGTTTCAAGAAGGAAGTCCTGCTCTCCTACCGGAAGTGCATCCAGCACTCCGTCTGTCAGCATGATCACATACGTCCCATCCGTCAACTGCCGTTTCACTGAATCTATTTCAAGTGAATTCATCACTCCGATTGGCAGGCTTGTCGATGTCAGATGCTCAATCTGATCCTTTCTTCGGATAAAAGTTGAAGATGCGCCTGCCTTGATCAATTCGCATTCCCCTGTATACAGATCAAACACTGTAAGGTCGATCGTAGAGTAATGGATTTCTTCTCTTCCGCAGACCAGTGTTGTATTGATCATCTGGATCGCAGTCTTTTCCGGGAATCCTGCTTCCAGAAGTTCTTCGAGAAGTTCTATCACAAGTGTGCTTTCCCGACAGGCAGCCTGCCCACATCCCATCCCATCTGACAATGCAACTCCCCTTTTACCGCCCGGAAGGTCCATCATCGTGAAACTATCCCCTGAAATATTACTGCAGCCTTTTCCGATTCTTGCTATCCCGGACATTGTGTAATAGGATGGCCCTTCTCGGAAGACCACTGTTGTATAATCCGCTCCGATCAACTGCGCCCCTTCTTTTCCCGGAATCAATCTTCTTCCTGTCAGATTACTCAGAATCCCTGCCAGACTTTTTACCGGAATCTTTTCCGATTTCCAGGTGCGCATCGTCAGATGCAATTCATATTTTCCTTCTCCATTCACAAGAAAATGCATGGAAAGTACACGTATTCCTTTTCTCTTTAATTGAGATAAGATCCGTTTCCCCAACCTTTCATCTGTAAATATGCTGTCTTCCAGATTTTTCGCCACATTTTGCAGCATATCTGCAAATAGATCAAGCTGGGCTGCACATCCTTCCCGGCTTCTTGCGATACGATTGATCCAGATCATATTTTGTCTTGCTTCGTGAAAACTGTCAAGCATCCCCCGATAAAACCGCGGAGCCATAATGCAGCGCTGCATCAGTTTTCTTTTTGTCTCTGCATCCAGTTCATTTCCATACTGATCCACTGCTGCAAGAATCTCGTATCCCATCTGATACATCTGAATATAGTTTTCACCCCAGCACCAACTGTTTTTCTCACATTTTTCACACACTTCTTCTCTTACGCAGGCAAACATTTCATCAATCTCTTCTTCTGAGAATGTCTGCTTTTTTTCTTCTAACTTCAAAAATGTTTTCGCTAACTGTTTTAATGAAACTGCAAACTTATCAATCTGTTCCACATACGGACTACTATGTAATACCTGTCCATTTTCCATTTCCATCCCCCCTCGTTACTCAGAAAAGAAAAACTCCAGGAGAACTTTCTCTCCCGGAGTTATCTTTCGTAAAATTCTGTATCCGTCTTTCACTGACTTTGCAGATTCGGTTACTATTCACTTGATTGGTTTAAATACGATTTCATTCGGATCAACAAGATTCAGCTTATCTTCTGCGATCTCTTTCATGTAATCATCTGTCTGTACATACTGCTCGTATTCTTTGATCTCTTCTACTCTTGCCTGCTCACTTTTAATCCGTGTCTTCAGTTCTGCTTCCTGCTGTTTATACGCTGTATTCTTTGCATGAAGCTTTACTGCATTCACTCCCAGCACACCGGAAAGAAGACACAATACTGACAAAATCATAAGAACGCTTCTTTTGTACGGACTCGGACGTCTCTGCTTTGTATGGCTGTGCCGTCCAGTCACTCTTTTTTTCTTTGCCATCTAAAATTCACCCTAAAATAATACACTCTTAACGTTACCGGGAAATCAATCCTGCCTGCACTGACGGAGTCTTCCCTATAAACTTCCCAATTATC
>OOIG01003070.1_pt1 | contig 10537 bp, 6 predicted proteins | sample 1692091 | NCBI WGS metagenome assembly OOIG01 (sample SAMN06348188, study PRJEB24527) | human gut metagenome | biome: human gut; feature: ankylosing spondylitis patient; material: feces | host: Homo sapiens | place: China | collected 2015-10
TCAGTCCGGGCATCAGAAACAGCAGCTGGCGCGACAGCGACAGGAAGATCGCCTTGCCGGCCATGCCGATGCTCATAAAGAAGTTGGTGGCCACCATCTGGAAACCGATGATCGGGAAGCAGAAAAAGACGATGCGCATGCCTTCGACCGCCAGGCGGATCAGCTCCTCGTCGGAGGTGAACATTCCCACGGCCAGGCGCGGCATGAACTCGCCGAGGAGGAATCCCGCGGTGGTGACGCACGTCGCGCCGATCATCGTCAGCTTCAGCACGCGCATCACGCGGTCGTACTGCTTCGCGCCGAAGTTGTAACCCGCAATGGGCTGCATGCCCTGGTTGACGCCCAGCACGATCATCACGAAGAAGAACGCCAGGCGGTTGACGATGCCGTAGGCGCCGATCATCAGGTCGCCGCCGTACTCCTTCAGCCCCTTGTTGATGAGGATGACGATGAAGCACGCCGCGAGGTTCATCAGGAAGGGCGACATGCCGATGGCCAGCATGTCGCGCACGATCTTCTTCCGCAGGCGGTAGATGCCGCGGCGGAAGTGGAGAAGCTCCTGTTTGTTCGAAAGGATGCGCAGCTGCCACACGAGCGAGATGACCTGCGCCAGCACCGTGGCGATAGCCGCTCCGCGGATGCCCCAGCCGAAACCGAAAATGAACAGCGGGTCGAGGATCGTATTGATGACCACGGTGTTGATCGTGGCGTACATCGACTTGCGGGGATGCCCCGAGGCGCGCAGCACGGAGTTCAGACCCAGATACATGTGCGTGACCACGTTGCCCAGCAGAATGACGGTCATGTATTCGCGGGCATAGCCGATCGTGGCCTCGCTGGCCCCGAAGAAATAGAGGATCGGGTCGAGGAACAGAAGCGCCGCGAGGCCGAACGCTATGCCGATGATCATATTGAGCACCAGTACGTTGCCCAACACCCGCTGGGCCGTTTCGTAGTCGCGCTGGCCCAGGCGCATCGAAATCAGCGTCGCGGCGCCCACGCCCACCAGCGAACCGAACGCCGCGGCGAGGTTCATCAGCGGGAAGGTCAGCGCAAGGCCCGAGATGGCCAGCGGCCCGACCCCGTGGCCGATGAAGATGCTGTCGACCATGTTGTAGAGCGACGAGGCCGTCATGGCGATGATCGCCGGCACGGCATATTGCACGAGCAGCTTCCGGATTCGCTCGGTTCCGAGCTCCAAAGCCGCCGATTTTATCTCCGTCATAAGTTATATTCCCTTAAAAATTCCATTACCGGCCCGCACGTACGGCGCGCACGCCCGGGGCTGCCTCACAGCACGCTATGCGCCAGCAGTTCGCGGCTGAATCGCGCGGGGTAATAAATATCGCAAATGTAATGCTTGGGGCAAGTGAAGCTCCACCCTTCGGCGCTCCGGTATTCGTAGTCATTCCCCCGGCTGATCCGCTCGGCCGGGTAGCAGCGGCGCTCGATGAGCGGAATGTCGACCTGCGAGAAGAACCGCCGCATCGCCACGTCGATGTACAGCCCCGTTCCTTTCAGCGCGACGCCGAGCCGCAATTCGCTGCCCGCACGCGAAGTCTCCCGTACGACGCACCACTCCAAAGGCATCCGGGCGGGCAGGCCGAACTGCACCCTGAAAAACCGCAAGGTATTGTACCGGTATGTCTCCATGTCTCTGTCCTTATCAGATAAAACGTTACAAATTCCCCGAAAATTCCGTTTTCGCCGCGGCCGGGTACTCCGGCGTGGCGCCCGCGCACGAACAGACGAAAGCCGCGACCTTCGACGCGAACGCCTGGGCCGGCCAGATGTCGTACCCGGCGGCCAGCATCGCGCAAAACGCCGCCGTGAACGAATCGCCCGCACCGACCGTGTCGACAGGGCGGACACGTTCCCCGCGGGGAATCACATAGGCCGAAATCCGGTTCCGGGTGAACACGCGGCTGCCCTCGGCGCCCTCGGTGAGGATGACCATTTCGAGATTCTCCCGGCGGTCGAGCAACTCCCGGCACAGCCCGCCCGGATCGGCGGCGGGACATCCGGTCAGGCATCCGGCCACGCGCGGAGCCTCCTCGTCGCTGATCTTCAAAATATTGCAGCGAGCCATCGACTCCTCCAGCACCTCCCGCGAGAAGAAATCCTGCCGCAGGTTGACGTCGAACACGCGCAGCGTCGGCCGCTCCCGGCGAATCACCCCGTCGAGAAACCGGACGACGGTAGCGTGCGACGCCGCGCTGCGCTGCGCCAGCGAACCGAAGCAGACCACATCGGTCCGGGCGGCCAGCCGGGCCAGCGCATCCGACCACGTCATTGCATCCCATGCGCCGGGCAGAATCTCGTAGGCGTTGACCCCGGCGGCATCCCGGCGTTTGTCGACGACGCCGGTAGGCAGCTCCCCGACGCGGCAAAGCCCGTCGCAAAGCCCGCGGGCCTCCAGTTCGGCCGACACCGCGCGGCCGCGCTCATCGTCCCCGACCGCGCTGACCACATGCACCTCCGCCGCATCCGGGCCGGAAATCAGCCGGGAGCACTTGAGGAAATGATCGGCGAAATTGGCCGGCGCGCCGCCGAAGGTATATTCGTCCGTCACGACATCGTGGTCGTAAAGCACCTCGCCCAGTCCGACAGCTACGATCTTGTCCGGATTCCCCATACCAGCAGGCGTTTTATTCCAGTTCCCAGTCCGTGCCGTCCTTGCGGTCCTTGACGCGGATGCCGGCGGCCGTGAGTCCGTCGCGGATGCGGTCCGAGGCGGCCCAGTCCTTCGCCGCACGGGCTTTCAGGCGTTCGTCCAAAAGCATCTCGACCAGCGGCGTCACGTAGTCGCGCCCCGAAGCCGTCCCGGCGGCCTTCTCGTCGCGCAGGCCCAGGATGTCGAAAGCGTAGCGGCGCACGGTGGCCGTCAGCGCCGCGAGGTCGGCGGCCGTGATCGTCTGCGAGCCGTCGGCCAGCTGGTTGATCGTGCGCACCCAGTCGAACAGCGCCGAAATGACCATCGGCGAGTTCAGGTCGTCGTCCATCGCCTCGGCGCAGCGCGTCTCCAGCTCGGCGGGATCGACCGTCGAGACCTCCGCGGGTTTGATCTTCCCGAGCGTCTCGATGCCCTTCATCAGGCGGTCCAGCCCCTTCTCGGCGGCTTGCAGGGCCTCGTTCGAGAAATCGAGCGTCGAGCGGTAGTGGGCCTGGAGCACGAAGAAACGGATCGTCATAGGCGAATAGGCCTGCGAAAGCTTCGGGTGCGACCCGGTGAAGAACTCCTCCAGCGTGATGAAGTTGCCCAGCGACTTGCCCATCTTCTGCCCGTTGACCGTCATCATGTTGTTGTGCAGCCAGTAGCGGGCCGAATCGTGGCCCAGCGCGGCGGTCGACTGCGCGATCTCGCACTCGTGGTGCGGGAACATCAGGTCCATGCCGCCGCCGTGGATGTCGAAACGCTCCCCGAGGTAGCGCGTGGACATCGCCGAGCACTCCATGTGCCAGCCCGGGAAACCCTCGCCCCAGGGCGACGGCCACCGCATGATATGCTCGGGCGACGCCTTCTTCCACAGCGCGAAGTCGTAGGAGTGGCGTTTGTCCGACTGCCCGTCCAGCTCGCGCGTGTTGGCGACGATGTCGTCGAGGTTGCGCCCCGACAGCCTGCCGTAGTTGTATTTAGCGTTGTACTTCTCCACATCGAAGTAGACCGAGCCGTTCGCCTCGTAGGCATAGCCGTCGGCCAGAATCCTCTTCACGAACTCGATCTGCTCGATGATGTGTCCCGAGGCATAGGGTTCGATCGAGGGGGTCTCGACGTTGAGCGCGTCCATCGCCCGGTGGTAACGCTCCGTGTAGTAGTGCGCCACCTCCATCGGCTCCAGCTGTTCGAGCCGGGCCTTCTTGGCGATCTTGTCCTCGCCCTCGTCGGCGTCGTGCTCCAGATGGCCCACGTCGGTGATGTTGCGCACGTAGCGCACCTTGTAGCCCGAAGCCTTGAGGTAACGGAACAGCAGGTCGAACGTCACGGCGGGCCGGGCGTGGCCCAGATGCGGATCGCCGTAGACCGTGGGACCGCAGACATACATGCCCACGCGGCCCGGAACGAGCGGCTCGAAGACCTCCTTGCGGCGGGTGAGCGTATTGTAAAGTACGAGTTTGGAATCCATAATCGCAAATTAACGTTTTGAACGGGTAAAGGTACGAATTTTTACACGGAAACCGAAAAATAAATCGTACCTTTACGCCGATTATTATGAAATTTCAAGACTTACGACTCTCCGAGCCGCTGTTGCGCGCCATCGGAGAAAAGGGGTACACAGATCCCACCCCCATTCAGCAACAAGCCATTCCTCCCGTACTCGAAGGCCGCGACCTCCAGGGCTGCGCCCAGACCGGAACGGGCAAAACCGCAGCTTTCACGCTGCCGATGCTCCAACTTTTAGCCGCCGAACCGGCCCCCAAGGGACGCCGCCCGATCCGCGCCCTGGTGCTCACCCCGACGCGCGAACTGGCCATCCAGATCGACGAGTGCTGCCGCGACTACGCCCGCTACACCCCCATCCGCCACTGCGTGATCTTCGGCGGCGTCAACCAGCGTCCGCAGGTCGACGCGCTCCAGAAGGGCGTGGACCTGCTGGTGGCCACCCCGGGCCGCCTGCTCGACCTGATCGGGCAGGGTTACGTGACGCTCGACACGATCCGTTTCTTCGTGCTCGACGAGGCCGACCGCATGTTGGACATGGGCTTCATCCACGACATCCGCCGCATCCTGCCGCTGCTCCCCAAACGGCGTCAGACGCTCTTCTTCTCGGCCACGATGCCCGAGTCGATCGCCGCGCTGGCCGCGAAAATCCTCCGCAACCCGGTGCTGGTCACCGTCACGCCCCCGGCGTCGGTGGTCGAGACCATCGCGCAGACGGTCCATTTCGCCGAAAAAGCCGAAAAAAGCCAGCTGCTGATCGACCTGCTCTCGGCATCCGACGCCCAACAGGTGCTCGTATTCTCACGCACGAAGCACGGCGCCGACAAGCTGGCCAAAATCCTGAACCGGGCCGGCATCCGGTCGTGCGCCATCCACGGCAACAAGTCGCAGAACGCCCGCGTGAAGGCCATGAACGATTTCAAGTCGGGCGAGTGCCGGGTGATGATCGCCACCGACATCGCCGCCCGCGGCATCGACATCGACCAGCTGCCGCTGGTGATCAACTACGAACTGCCGGAGGTGGCCGAAACCTACGTCCACCGCATCGGCCGCACGGGCCGCGCGGGACACGAGGGCGCGGCGTGGTCGTTCTGCTCGGAGGACGAGTTCGAGTATCTCTGCGACATCCAGAAACTCACCGGACTTACGATCCCCACCGAGGGACCGGTTCCGGAATATGCCCTGCGCAAGGCCGCCCCGGCACGGAAACCCGCGCAGAAGGCCGCACAGCGTCCCGCCCGCACCCAGGAGCCGAAACCGGCCCGGAACGCCGGAGCCAAATCCGCACAGCGTCCCGCCCGGGATGCGGACGCCGGACAGCAGCCCGCGCAGCGGCCGGCCCGCAACACGGAGCAGAAGGCCGCCCGCAATGCCGCGAAGACGCCGCAGTCTGCGCAAAATCCGGCGCAGCCCGAGGCCGGGGCGACTTCCCGCCCGTCGCGCCCGCGTCGCAGACGGGGCACGCGTCCCGCACCGGGAACGCCCATCGAGCCGGCCGGAAAAACCGCCTCCCGCCCCGCCGACGCGACGCGCGGGCAAGCCCCGAAGCAAAGCTCCGGCAACGCCGCGAAAGCCGCCGGGAACAAATCCGCCGCCACCGCAGCGCCGAAAAACGCCCCCAACCCGGCTCCGGCCCCTTCGGCAAAGCCGTCCCGCCGCCGCAAACGCGGAGGGTCGGGGAACGCCGCCGGGTCCGCAGCGGCTGCCGCCGCCATCGCCGCGCCGGCGGCAACGGCCGAGGCCCCGCAGAAAAAATGGTGGAAAAGGTGGCTGTAAACGCATTTCGCGTAATAAGGTTGGAAAAAACGCGTTAAATCATTACTTTTGCACGATAAGTAGTTACGAAAAAAGTTTTCTCGGATATGCACTTTTACAAACGCTGGAACAACATCACGGGCTGGGCCGTATTCGCCGTCGCGGCGATGGTCTATCTGATGACGATGGAACCCGTCTCAAGCCTCTGGGACTGCTCGGAGTTCATCGCGACGTCCTACAAACTCGAAGTGGGACACCCGCCCGGAGCCCCGCTGTTCATGATGCTGGCGCGCCTGGCCACGCTCTTCGCCTTCGGAAACCCCGACTACGTGGGCATCGCCGTCAACGCCATGAACTCGCTGGCCAGCGCCTTCTGCATCCTGTTCCTGTTCTGGACCATCACCCACCTGGCACGGCGTCTGGTGACGCGCGACGGCGCGCAGCTCACCGCCGCCAACACATGGGCCGTCCTGGGCGCCGGAGCCGTCGGGGCCCTGGCCTACACCTTCACCGACACGTTCTGGTTCTCGGCCGTCGAGGGCGAGGTCTACGCGCTCTCGTCGATGTTCACGGCGCTGGTCGTGTGGCTGATGCTCAAATGGGAGGAGCAGGCCGACGAACCCCACTCCTCGCGCTGGATCGTGTTGATCGCCTACCTGATGGGCCTCTCGATCGGCGTGCACATCCTCAACCTGCTCTGCATCCCCGCGCTGGTCTTCATCTACTACTTCCGCAAGACCGCCACGGTGACCTGGCGAGGCATCGCCCTCTCGACGCTCGTGTCCGGGGCGATGATCGTCTTCGTCAACAACATCATCATCCCCTACACCGTCTGGATCGGGGCGCAGATCGACACGCTGTTCGTCAACACGTTCGGCCTGCCGGTCAACTCGGGCATCACGCTCTTCGCGCTGGCGCTGATCATCGGCCTGGGATGGGCCGCATGGGCCGCCCACAGACGGGGCCGCGTGCTGCTCAACATCATCCTGCTCTCGACGACGATGATTCTCGTCGGCTATTCGTCCTACGCCTCGGTGACCATCCGCGCCGCGGCGAACCCGCCGATGAACTCCAACAACCCCAACAACCCCCACGCCCTGCTGTCGCTCCTGAACCGCGACCAGTACGGCGACCGCCCGCTGCTGTACGGCGCGCAGTATTCGGCTCCCCCCGAGGGCGTGAAGGAGAAGAAGGTGTGGTATCTGGACGAGGACGGCAAGTACAAGACCGCCACGGTGCTCACGGGCTACACCCACGCTCCGGAGTTCATGCAGCTCTTCCCCCGCATGTGGAACTACTCGAAGGGTGAAAAGGCCTACAAGGAGTGGGCCGCCTACCGCACCAAGACCGAGACGCTGCGCGACGACAAGGGCGAGGTCCTGCGCGACGCACAGGGGCGTCCCATGCGCGGCGAGACGCTCGACTTCGGACGCAAACGGGCCTACACCGACTCCTACGGCGAAACCCGCACGGTCACCGAACCGACGTTCTGGGAAAACGTCCATTTCTTCTTCAACTACCAGCTTTCGTACATGTACTGGCGCTATTTCATGTGGAACTTCGTGGGACGCCAGAGCGACATACAGCCTTCGCGCACGACGATCACCGACGGCAACTGGCTCTCGGGCATCCGCTGGATCGACGAGAAATACGTCGGCCCGCAGGACAACCTGCCGCGCGAAATCGCCGAAAACAAGGGCCGGAACACCTATTATTTCCTCCCCTTCCTGCTGGGACTCATCGGACTCGTCTACCAGTTGAACCGCGACCAGCGCAACTTCTCGATCGTGCTGTGGCTGTTCGTGATGATGGGCATCGCGCTGGTCTTCTACTTCAACACCTCGCCCGGCGAGCCGCGCGAACGCGACTACGTCTATGCGGGATCGTTCTACGCATTCTCGATCTGGATCGGATTCGGCGTGCTGGCCCTGCGCGACCTGATCGCCCGGCTCTCGAAGCGCGACAACGTGGCGACGGCAGCCGCGGCAACGGTCGTCGCAATGAGCGTCCCGGCCATCCTCGCGGCCCAGAACTGGGACGACCACGACCGTTCGCACCGCACGATGGCGCGCGACATCGGCTGGAACTACCTCCAGTCGATGCTCCCCAACTCGATCATCCTCAACTACGGCGACAACGACACCTTCCCGCTGTGGAACAATCAGGAGGTCTACGGCGTGCGCCCCGACGTGCGGATTATGAACACCTCCTACCTCGGCGGCGAGTGGTACATCGACGAGATGAAGACCAAGGCCAACGACGCTCCCGGCGTCCCCTTCTCGCTGCCCAAGCACAAGTACACCTTCAACAACGACATGATCTACGTCACCAACAGCATCGACCGCCCGGTGGAGATCAAGGAGGTGATCGACTTCGTGCGCAGCGACGACCCCCGCAGCAAGGTCAAACTCGCCGACGGCACGCTGGCCGACTACATCCCCGCCAAGCGCATCGCCCTGCCGGTGAACAAGGAGAACGCCCTGGCGTCGGGCATCGTGGCCGAAAAGGACCGCGACAAGATGGTCGACACGGTGTTCATCAACATCAAGAAGAATTCGCTGGACAAGAACCAGCTGATGATCCTCGACATGCTGGCCAACTTCGACTGGAAACGCCCGATCTACATGACGCAGGTCTACATTCTCCAGGACTTCGGGCTGATGGACTACCTCCAGTTCGACGGCTACGCCTACCGCCTGGTGCCGATCCTCACCCCGACGCAGAGCCCCTACGAGATCGGACGCATCGACGCCGACTACGCCGCGCCGCTGCTGCGCGACACGTTCCGCTACGGCAACCTCGAAGACCCGCGGGTCTACGCCGACTACTTCATCCAGTACAACCTTTCGGCCTCGCACGCCCGCGACGCCTTCGCCCGCGTGGCCAAGGAGCTGCTGCGGCAGAACCGCGTCGCAGAGGCCGTCGAGCTGCTCGACCTGGGGCTGGAGCGGATGCCAACCTCGCAGGTGCGCTTCACCGACACCAACACCTACCCCTTCCTGGAGGCCTATTACGCCGCTTCGGCCATGGGCGACAAGGAAGCCGCCGCGAAGGGCGACGCCCTCTTGAGGGAGTATGCCCAGACGCTGATCGAATACATCGAGCACTACCTCCGTTTCGAAGGGGCGCAGGGCGACATGGTCTCGGGCCTTATCGACGAGAAGCTCGACCAGCTGGGCGACATCTACTACCTGGCCAGCTACGCCGACCGCAAGGAGGTGGTGGCCGAACTGAACGACTACTACCGTTCGCTGGGGGTCTCCGAGGAGAACCTGATCGACGTGGGCGACAAACGCCAGCAGCCCGACTCGGCGCTGCTTCCCGCCGCGAAATAACCGGAACCGGAAATGAAATAACGCACGTAACGCTTTTGTTACGTGCGTTATTTTTATGCGGCCGCCCACCCGGAACGGATTTCGGGCAGGCCAAAATCCGGTTCCGCGGTTAAAACCGACATTTTTTGAGCCTGAACACTCCCAATTGCCCTCACCTTTCACTATATTTGCAAAATAAACCGTTTTTCACGAATCCAAACCCTGAACTTATGCCGCTTTTCATTCCGGAAGACTATACGGCCAAGCTCGCTCCCGAAACGATGGAGCAGGCCATCACCTATCTCAAGGAGATTTTTCCCGACATGCTGGCCCGCCGCCTGCGCCTACGCCGCGTCACAGCGCCGTTGTTCGTCCTTTCGGGCACGGGCATCAACGACGACCTGAACGGCGTGGAGCGCGCCGTGTCGTTCCCGATCCGCGATCTGGGCGACCGCCGGGCCGAGGTGGTGCACTCGCTGGCCAAATGGAAACGCATGAAACTGGGGACCTACAAGATCGCCCCGGGATACGGGCTGTACACCGACATGAACGCCATCCGCGCCGACGAGGAGCTGGACAACATCCACTCGCTCTACGTCGACCAGTGGGACTGGGAACGCACGATGCGCCCCGAAGAGCGCAACCTGAACTTCCTGAAAGCGACCGTCGAAACGATCTACGAGGCGATGAAAGCCGTCGAGGAGGAGGTTTACGAACTCTATCCGCACATCACGCCCATACTGCCCGAGCGAATCACGTTCCTGCAGGCCGAGGAGCTGTTGCAGGAGTTCCCCGCGCTGACGCCCAAGGAGCGCGAGCAGGCGGCGGCCCGCAAATACGGCGCGCTGTTCCTCATCGGCATCGGCGGCGAACTTTCCGACGGGCAGCGGCACGACGGACGCGCCCCGGACTACGACGACTGGAGCACCCCGACCGAAGGCGGTTACAAAGGGCTCAACGGCGACATCATCGTGTGGAACCCGGTGCTGGAGAGCGCCTTCGAACTTTCGAGCATGGGCATCCGCGTCGACGCCGAGGCCCTCGAACGCCAGCTTGCGATCTGCGGATGTCCCGAGCGGCGCGAAATGGAGTTCCACCGCCTGCTGCTCGAAGGACGGCTGCCGCTCTCGATCGGCGGCGGCATCGGCCAGTCGCGCCTCTGCATGTTCTACCTGCGCTGCGCCCATATCGGCGAAGTCCAGGTCAGCATCTGGCCCGAGCGGATGATCGCCGAGTGCGCCGCCCACGGCATCCACCTCAAGTGAGGCGGCCCCTCGAAAGCGCCCCGGCCCCTCGCCGAAAGCCGCCC
>OOIG01003072.1_pt1 | contig 10537 bp, 7 predicted proteins | sample 1692091 | NCBI WGS metagenome assembly OOIG01 (sample SAMN06348188, study PRJEB24527) | human gut metagenome | biome: human gut; feature: ankylosing spondylitis patient; material: feces | host: Homo sapiens | place: China | collected 2015-10
ACCTTTTTTTAAAAAAGAAAATAACCCATGGGTGGGGATGGGTTCCTGCCCTAGGCTTATTATAAAAAGAAAAATAAAAATAGATGTGCTATTAAAGGAGGTCTATAATGAGTGAATTCAAATTAACTACAGTGGAAGAGTTTGAAGAGGCTACTGCCAGACTTTTGGAGACAGGTGCAAAGGTTGGAGCTGACGCATGGCAGTTCCGTGTAAAAAACCAGACTCCACACTGTAAGTTCGGTGAGCAGGGTATCTGCTGTCGAATCTGTGCTATGGGACCATGCCGTATCACACCTAAGGCTCCGAGAGGAATCTGCGGATGTGATGCTCATGGTATCGTAGGAAGAAACTTCCTGAAATTTACAGCAGGCGGTGCAGCTACTCACTCTGATCACGGTCGTGAAATCTGCCACACATTATATTGTGCAAAAGACGGTGGAAACTATCAGGTAAAAGATCCTGAGAAACTGATCCGTATCGCAAAAGAGTGGGGCGTAGAGACAGAAGGAAAAGATATCTATGATCTGGCTCATGAGATGGCTGAGATCGGTCTTATGGAATATGGTAAACCGTTCGGATATCAGAGATTCCTTGACAGAATGCCTGCAGGACAGAAAGAAAAACTGATCGAGAACGAAATCGCACCACGTGCTATCGACCGTGAGGTTGCAACTTCTATGCATATGGCCCATATGGGATGTTCTTCTCTTCCGGAAGCACTTGTAAAACAGTCTCTTCGCTGCGGTATGGCTGATGGATGGGGCGGTTCCATGATGGGAACAGAGTTCTCTGACGTACTGTTCGGAACTCCGAAGCCGATCGAAACAGAAGCAAACCTTGGTGTTATGGTAGAAGAAAACGTAAACATCGTTGTTCATGGACATGACCCGAGTCTTTCTGAGATGATCTGTGAGTATGCAGACAGCAAAGAAATGATCGATTATGCAAAATCTGTAGGAGCAAAAGGAATCACCGTTTCCGGTGTGTGCTGTACTTCTAACGAGGTAGCTATGCGTCGTGGTGTTCCGATGGCTGGTAACTTCCTGCAGCAGGAGAACGTAGTGCTGACAGGTGCCTGCGAGGCGATCGTAGTTGATGTTCAGTGTATCTTCCCTGCATTAGGACCTCTGAGCAAATGTTTCCATACTAAATTTGTTACAACTTCTCCGATCGCTCAGATGCCGGATTCTGAATTTATCAGATTCAACGCTGAAACAGCAGGAGAAAATGCAAAAGCAATCGTTAAGATGGCTATCGATAACTTCAAGAACAGAAAACCTGAGCTTGTACATATCCCGCAGCTGAAACAGAAAGCTACTGTTGGTTACTCAGTAGAAGCGATCGTTAAAGTTCTTGATGGTGTTACAAACTCTCAGGTTGACGTAACAGGAACAACCAAACCATTACTTGAGTGCATCACTTCCGGTGTTATCCGTGGTGCTGTTGCTATGGTTGGATGTAACAATCCTAAGATCCGTCCTGACTATGCACATATCGAACTGATGAAGAAGTGTATCGCAAATGATATCATTATCATCGCTTCCGGATGTTCCGCACAGGCAGCTGCTAAAGCTGGTCTGATGGACAAATCCGCAAGAGATCTCTGCGGTGCAGGTCTGAAACGTGTCTGTGAGCTGGCTGATATCCCACCAGTACTTCATATGGGATCCTGCGTAGATATCTCCCGTATGATGATCCTGGCTGCTGAACTTGCAAAAGATTCAGGACTTCAGATCAATCAGCTTCCTGTAGTTGGATGTGCTCCTGAGTGGATGTCTGAAAAAGCTGTATCCATCGGTAACTACGTAGTTGGTACTGGTATTGATACATTCCTTGGCGTTGATCCATATGTTTCCGGTTCTTCAGAAATGTGCGAACTTCTTACAGAGGGAACAAGAAAATGGACAGGTGCTGCTTACACAGTAGAGACAGACATCGAGAAATTAGTTGATCTTATGATCGAGAGAATTGAAGAGAAGAGAACAGCATTAGGAATCTGATCTGCTGTGATCTGAAAACGAAATAAAAGGTGGATGACGTAAAATGAAAATAGCAGTTACAGGAAAAGGCGGCGTAGGCAAAACCACTTTTGCAGCAACGCTGGCCAGGTTGTATGCAGCAGAGGGCAGACCGGTACTTGCAGCAGATGTGGATCCGGATGCGAATCTTGGTCTTGCATTAGGCTTTGATGAAGAAACACTGGATTCTATTGTACCAATTTCCAAAATGCGTAAGCTTGTGGAAGAACGTACAGGTGCGACTGCGGGAAATCAGTTCTATAAACTGAACCCAAAGGTAGACGATATTCCGGATACTTATGGAAAAACCTGTAATGGCGTAAAGCTGCTTGTCCTTGGAACTGTGGAAACAGGTGGAGGCGGATGCGTCTGTCCTGAACATGTGATGCTTAAAAGAGTGATCAATAACCTTGTGATCCACAGAGGTGATGTGGTGATCATGGATAATTCTTGATATGGAAGCCGGCCTGGAACATCTGGGCCGGGGCACCACGGAGAGCATGGATGAATTTATTGTAGTGATCGAACCAGGGGCAAGAAGTGTACAGACATATAAGAATGTTAAACGTCTTGCAAAGGATCTGGGAGTTTCTCAGGTTAAGGTCGTGGCCAATAAGGTAAGAAATCCGGAAGATGAGGAATTTATACGGAATAAGATCCCGGCAGAAGATCTGCTTGGAATGATCCACTACAATACAGAAGTTATAGATGCTGATCGTCAGGGAAAATCTCCCTACGATTTCAGTGAAACTGTAACAGCTGAAATCAGAAAAATCAAAGACAAAATTGATCAGAATTCAATTCTGTAAAAATAGGAGGTATTACAGTGACTTTATTTGATAGAGTATTCGGCGGAAACGATGCTGTATATGGTTTAACAGAGGGTGCTATTGACGGCGCGATCGCTCAGTATGGCGAAGACAAAGCTGTCAGCTTCCCGAATACCGCTTACAGCCTTCCTTGCTACTATGCTGTAACAGGAACAAAAGTTACAACATTAAAAGAATTAAAAGAAGCTCTTGGCGTTGTAAAAACACTTATGACAAGAGAGAAAAGACTGAACGATGCATTCATGTCCGGTGTTGCTACAGCACTCTGCGCAGAGTTCATCGAGGTTCTGAAATATATCGACGGAGCAACTCCTTACGAAGAGCCATGCTATGGACATCTTGGTGATGCTGTTATCCGTGAGCTCGGTGTACCGCTTGTAACAGGCGATATCCCAGGCGTTGCTGTTATCCTTGGTGCTGCTCCTACTACAGAAGAGGGTGTTGCTCTTGTAAAAAGCTATCAGGCACAGGGTATCCTGGTAACACTTGTTGGCGGAATCATTGATCAGGTTGCAGAAGCCGGAATGAAGACAGGTGCCAACGTTCGTGTTATTCCTCTTGGAAAAGATGTTACATCTGTTGTTCATGTAGTTTCCGTTGCGATCCGTGCAGCGCTGATCTTCGGTAATGTAACACCTGGAGATGCAGGAACACTTATGAAATACACAATGGATCGTGTACCGGCATTCGTTAACGCATTCAAACCTCTGGATGACGTGATCGTAGCTTGTGGTGCAGGTGCTATCGCACTTGGATTCCCGGTAGTTACAAACGAGACAGAGAATATCTTCCGCGTACCGAAGAGCCTTATCGTTCAGGAAGATGTAAGCAAATTCAATGCTACATCCCTGGAAGCACGTGACATCAAGATCAAGATCACAAACATCGATATCCCGGTTGCTTTCGCATCCGCATTCGAAGGTGAGATCATCCGTCGTAAAGACATGCAGGTTGAATTCGATGGTTCCCGTGTAGACTGTGCAGAGCTTGTACATACCTGCGATGCTTCTGAGATCGAGGATCACAAGATCACAGTAATCGGACCTGAAGTAGATGAGATGGAATTCGGCAGCAAGAACAGCATTGCATATGTTGTTAAAGTTGCAGGTAAGAATATGCAGCCTGACTTTGAGCCGGTTATCGAGCGTAAATTCCACAACTACATCAACTGTATCGAGGGTGTATACCATACAGGACAGCGTGATATGCAGCGTATCCGTATCAGCATCGAAGCATTCAACGCAGGCTTCAAGATCAAACATATCGGTGAAGTTCTTTACGCTTCTGTCAAGAACGAATTCGACGCAGTTGTTGACAAATGTGAAGTTGTTATCTATACAGATCCGGCAGAATGTACAAGAGTACGTCATGAAGTTGCAATCCCGATCTTTGACAAACGTGATGAGCGTCTTGATACTCTGACAGATGAGTCTGTTGACGTATATTACAGCTGTATCCTTTGCCAGGCATTCGCACCAAGCCACGTATGTGTAGTAACACCTGAGAGACTTGGTCTTTGCGGTGCGGTTTCATGGCTGGATGCAAAAGCTACACATCAGCTTGATCCTAACGGACCTTGCCAGATCATCACCAAAGAGCGTCCGATCGATGAGAACCTTGGTTCTTACGAAGACGTTGATGAAGCAGTTCAGAAATTCTCACAGGGTGCTCTGGAGCACGTTACACTGTACTCCATCATGCAGGATCCGATGACTTCCTGCGGATGCTTCGAGTGTATCTGTGGTATCGAGCCATTCTCCAACGGTGTTGTTATTGCTAACCGTGAGTATGCAGGCATGACACCACTTGGAATGACATTCCCTGAAATGGCATCCATGACAGGCGGCGGTGTTCAGACACCTGGATTCATGGGACATGGAAAACACTTTATCTCTTCCAAGAAGTTCATGAAGGCTGAGGGCGGTATCGAGCGTATCGTATGGATGCCGAAAGAACTGAAAGAATTCGTAGCTGACAGACTTAATAAGACTGCAAAAGAGCTTTACGGAATCGATAACTTTACAGACATGATCGGTGATGAGACGATCGCAGAAGATCCGGAGACACTGGTTGCATTCCTTACAGAAAAAGGACATCCGGCTCTCGGACTTGATCCGATGATGTAATTTATCCGGGAGAAAGGATGTGCGGACATCCTTTCTCTTGTAAACTGTTAAAAAGTTTGTTGATTTTTTAACAGAAATATAGTGCTGCATCTTGCCAATAACTGGTGCTATGTAGTATAATATAAGAAGCTCTGTAGTTTTTAATTATTATTTTTAAGGAGGCTAACGAAAAATGCCGTTTAATCAGAAACCACAAAAGTTCAATGCAAAGATTAATGCTGTCACAATCGGAAGCGGAGATAAGACTGTGACAATTGGTGGGGATTGTACATTCCCATTTTATTCCTTTGACGCAGAGTCAGAGAACTGCCCGAAGATCGGTGTAGAGATCTCTGATATGGGTCTTGAGGGCGTATCTGAAGGTATCAAAGCTTACTATGAAGGCGCTACTACAATGGCTGACATTGCTAAGAAAGCTGCAGCTATGGAGGGTGCTGACTTTGTTGCACTTATTCTTGAGGGCGGCGACCCGAACGGTGTTAACAAATCTATCGATGAGCTGATCGCAGTTGTTAAAGAAGTTGCAGATGCAGTTGACTGTCCACTGGTTGTAGAGGGCTGCAAGAATGTTGAGAAGGATGCAGAGCTCCTTCCGAAGGTTGCAGAGGCTCTTCAGGGCAGAAATGCACTGATCCTTTCCGAGAAAGAGGAGAACTACAAAGCAATCGGTGCAGCAGCAGGTCTTGCTTACAATCAGATCGTAGGCGCTGAGTCTGCCGTTGATATCAACCTTGCTAAACAGCTTAACGTTGTTACTACACAGCTTGGTGTAGATGCTAAGAAGATCGTTATGAATATCGGTAGTGCAGCAGTTGGTTATGGATATGAGTACGTAGTATCTACTATGGACCGTATCAAAGGTGCCGCTTTAGGCCAGAATGATAACATGCTGCAGATGCCTATTATTACACCTGTATCCGCTGAGACATGGAATGTTAAAGAGGCAATGGCTTCTGAAGCAGACATGCCGGCATGGGGACCACAGGACGAGCGTGGAATCGACATGGAAGTTGAGACAGCAGCAGCTGATCTTGCAGCTGGTTCTGATGCAGTTATCTTAAGACATCCGGAATCTGTTAAGACAATTTCCAAGCTGATCAAAGCACTTGCGTAATAAATAGGAGGATAAAGAGCTATGGCACTGAATGGTATTCAGATCTTTAAATTAACACCAAAGAAAAACTGTAAGGAATGTGGATGCCCTACATGTATGGCTTTCTCTATGAAAGTTGCACAGGGCGCTATGAAAATTGAGCAGTGTCCTCATATGTCCGAGGATGCATTAGCATCTCTTTCTGAGGCAACTGCACCGCCAATGAAAACTATCAAGATCGGAACAGGCGATGGAGAGTTTACACTTGGTGGAGAGACTGTTCTTTTCAGACATGAGAAGACATTTGTAAGCAAAACAAGATATGCCGTATCACTTTGCACATGCATGAGTGATGAAGAAGTAGAAGCAAAACTTGCAGAGATCCCACACGTTGACTATGATCGTATCGGTGAGAGAATGCATGTAGAGCTTGTGTATGTAAACTGCGATGAGAATGCAGATGCTGCAAAATTTACAGCACTTGTAGAGAAGGCTAAAGGTCTTGGAAGAACACTGATCCTTGGCTGTACAGATCCTGAGATCGCAAAAGCTGCCCTTGAAGTATGTAAGGACAGCAAACCGGTTCTTAACGGAGCAAACGCTTCCAACTACGAGGCAATGAGCAAGGTTGCTACAGATGCAGGCGTAGTTCTCGGTGTATCCGGTAAGGACATTAATGAGTTATATGATACTACAGCAGCTATTGAGAAACTTGGCAACAAGAATCTTGTACTTGATACAACAGGAGCTGACATCAAAGAGACCTTTGCAAATACTGTACAGGTTCGTCGTGCAGCTCTTAAGAATCAGGACAGAACATTTGGTTATCCTTCTATCGTTAACCTTGTTAAACTTGCGAAGGGTGACAAACATTTACAGGCAGCACTTGCTTCCATGTTTACTATGAAATATGGTTCTATCATCGTTATGGAGCAGATGACATATGCAGAGGCACTTCCGCTGTTCGGTCTTCGTCAGAACGTATTTACAGACCCGCAGAAGCCAATGAAGGTAGAACCGGGCATTTATCCTCTGAACGGAGCAGACGAGAATTCTCTCGTTGTAACAACAGTAGACTTTGCTCTTACATATTTCGTAGTATCTGGCGAGCTGGAGCGTTCCGGTGTTCCGCTTAACCTGGTGATCAATGATGCAGGCGGACTTTCCGTACTGACATCCTGGGCAGCAGGTAAATTCTCCGGAAACAGCATCTCCGAGTACATCAAAGAGAATGTTGAGCCGAAGGTTAAATGCAGAAGACTGGTTATTCCTGGTAAAGTAGCAGTTCTTAAGGGCGATCTTGAGGCTAAGCTTCCTGGATGGGAGATCATCGTAGGACCTAGAGAAGCAGTACAGCTTGTGAAATTCTTAAAAGACCTTGATGCATAAACTTAAGGTTTAAGAAATCAGCTGTCCGGCAATATCGCCGGCAGTTATAAACGGCTGTGCAGGTTTGCTGCACAGCCATATCCTACTAATATGTAAAGGAGAACACGAGTATGGCAAAATTTGTAACAATTGGGGAGAGACTTTCAACAACAGCACCGGCAGTAAATAAAGCATTTACTGAGAGAGATCCTGAGCCGATCATCAAAAGAGCAAAACAGCAGCTTGATGCTGGTGCTGTATATCTTGATGTAAACATCGGACCAGCTGAGAACGATGGACCGGAACTGATGAAATGGGCTGTAGAACTTCTGCAGGGCAACTTCGACAATGTTCCGCTGGCACTGGATACTTCCAACGTTGCAGCTATCGAAGCTGGTATCTCCGTATACAACCGTTCCAAAGGAAAACCGATCGTAAACTCCGCTGATGCAGCTGGAAGAATCGGATATGTTGATGTTGCAGCAGCAAACGATGCAATCGTTATCGCTCTTTGCAACGGCGAAGGAATCGCAAAAGACAATGACGAACGTATGATGTACATGCAGACTCTGATGGAGAGAGGTATGGAGCATGGTATGGACGTTGCTGAGGATATGTGGTTTGACCCGTTATTCCTGGTTATCAAGGGAATGCAGGACAAACAGATGGAAGTTCTTGAATTCATCAAAATGATCTCTGATATGGGAATGAAGAGCACCGGTGGTCTTTCCAATAACTCCAACGGTATGCCGAAACATATCCGTCCGATCATGGACTCTGCTCTTGTAGCTATGGCTATGATGAATGGTCTTACATCTGCAATCGTTAACCCTAACGACCTTCGTCTTATGGAGACAATCAAATCCTGTGACGTATTCAAGGGTAACACACTTTACGCAGATTCTTACCTTGAGATCTAATTTGGCGTGTGAACAAAACAGGAGCGCTGTTTCAGAGGCTGGGGGCTTCGGCCTTCAGCCTCTTTTTTACTAATATAGTTTAGTCTAACTCCCAACGCCACAGGTGGAAGACGAATAACTTTTACGAGGCGAGAAAGGTGGTTGCCGAATGTTTAAGGTGACTTTTGCTTTTGAAAATGGCAGTACGGTAGAAGCATTTGCCAATGCGGGGGATAATTTACTCGAGGTTGCACGTGGAGCCAATGTGGCGATCGATGCACCATGTTCCGGAAACGGAGCCTGCGGAAAATGCCGTGTCCAGTTAAAAAGCGGAGAACTGGAGAGCAAAAAGACATTACACATTTCTGATGAGGAATATCAGGAAGGATGGCGTCTGGCCTGTATGAGCAAGATCAGTGCAGATGTGGAGGTTCTTGTTCCGGATATTGCATCCGCATATAAGAGCCGAATGAAAGTGGCTGATTTGAGCTCAAAAGAAGAAATCGCTATTTTTGAAAATGCCAAGCATGAAGTTGAGATGGCTGGCATAGAACTTACAAACAGTCTTGATGTTGTGGAACTTCAGATGGATATTCCATCACTGGATGATACCATGCCGGATAATGAAAGACTGACCCGTGCACTTCAGAAGTTTATGAACCTGAAGCGTGTCAGAATTCCGTATGCGGTGCTTAAGAAGCTTCCAGATGTACTTCGTGAGAGTAAATTTTCTGTGAAGTGCGTGGTTCGTACAGCACCAAATGACATGTATGTTTATGATATTTTTGACAGTAAGAAAGATGTTGTGATCGGTGGTCTTGCCGTAGATATCGGTACCACAACAGTTTCAGCAGTTCTGATCAATATGGAAACAGGAGAGATCCTGGCCAAGAGTTCTTCCGGAAACGGACAGATCCGTTTTGGTGCGGATGTTATCAACCGTATCATCGAATCTCAGAAACCTGGCGGAAAAAAGAAACTTCAGGACGCGGTGATCAAAGAGACCATTAACCCGATGATCCATGAGATGTGCAGAAGCATTCATTTTCCGGAAAGCCAGATTTATCGTATGTGTGTGGCATCCAATACAACAATGAATCATCTGTTTGCAGGGATTAATGCGGATCCCCTTCGTATGGAACCGTATATTCCTACATTTTTCAAAACAAATTCTCTGTTTGCATCGGATGTGGGAATTGAGATCAATCCGGATGCACACATTATCATGGCTCCGAATATCGGAAGCTATGTAGGCGGAGATATCACTGCTGGTACACTGGTAAGTATGATCTGGAACAGACCGGAATTTTCTCTGTTTATCGACCTTGGTACCAACGGAGAGCTTGTATTTGGTAACTCAGACTTTATGATGAGCTGTGCATGTTCCGCTGGTCCTGCCTTTGAGGGTGGAGACATCAGTTGCGGTATGCGTGCTACAGACGGTGCCATTGAGGCATGTACCATTGATAAAGAGACCATGGAGCCGACGTATAAGGTTGTAGGAAATCCTGGAACCAAACCGGTAGGACTTTGTGGTTCCGGTATCATTGATGTGATCAGTGAACTCTTTATGACAGGAATCATCAATCCGAAGGGCAAATTTGTCCGCGAAGGCAAGAGGATCCGTCATGACCATTATGGAATGGGAAGCTATGTGATCGCGTTTGAGGAAGAAGCTGGTTCTTCCAAGGATGTAGAGATCACAGAAGTCGACATTGACAACTTTATCCGTGCGAAGGGAGCAATCTTCTCAGCGATCAGAACGATGCTTTCTTCTCTGGATTTCGATGTGTCAATGATCGATGATGTTTATGTTGCAGGCGGTATCGGAAGTGGTATCAATATGCAGAATGCAGTCAATATCGGAATGTTCCCGGATGTTCCGCTGGAGAAATTCCACTACATCGGAAACTCTTCCCTGACTGGTGCATACCTGATGCTTTATTCCACAGAAGCCGAAAAGAAAACATATGATCTTGCAGCCAATATGACTTATATGGAACTTTCAACAGTTCCGACTTACATGGATGAATTTGTGGGAGCTTGCTTTATCCCGCATACCGATGCATCCATGTTCCCTAACGTAAAACAGAGATAAGAGGTGTGTTATGAGTTCTGACGCAAAAACAACATTTGATCCGACAGAAAATGAATCTGTAGGACATAAACTCGGATATGAAAAAGACAGCAAAGAACGTCTCCC
>OOIG01003081.1_pt1 | contig 10525 bp, 4 predicted proteins | sample 1692091 | NCBI WGS metagenome assembly OOIG01 (sample SAMN06348188, study PRJEB24527) | human gut metagenome | biome: human gut; feature: ankylosing spondylitis patient; material: feces | host: Homo sapiens | place: China | collected 2015-10
CAAACCTGTAACCGGCTGATCCGTAGTCAGCTACTCTATTCAGTTGAGCTACGCGACCATTGTTTCGTTTTAACGGGTGCAAAGATACGTACTTTTCCCGAATTAGCAAGCATTTCAACGACTTTTTTGTAGAAAATTTATTCAATGAATCGGTAATTGAATAGTTGCCAACCAATACTCAGTCCGACATTCCACTCTCTTTTCGGTGAGCTATAATGATTTACATATGCCGAGATGTCTCCGAATGGTAATTGACACACAACAGATATTTCTCCTAAATATTCGAATTTAGAGAAGGCTTTTCCATAATATGCCTTATTCAATGAATTTCTTTCAATCGGATAAATGGGCATAAAACCATAAAATTCTCCTCGAAGATGAAACATCTGGTTTAAACGATAGATAGGCCGGATACCGGCACCAACAAACTGGTTGGCACGAAATGCTTCATTATAAGTGAGCTTACTATGCTGTGTGGGAGAAAATTCACCAGCCTGCATCATTGTTGCAGTATAGTTCTCTGAAAAATTCTTAGAGGCATATAATGCTTTCAAATACCACCCTAACACCCAATGTTCACTCATATTGTGGTATTTCTCTTTCATATAGGATAATTGCAACCAGGAGTGGTGCTCCTTATTATTATTTCCAGTAGCACCTTCTCCCGGATAGAATCGCTCTCTTCCAATGAAAATTTGGGCAATGAGGGCTTCTCTATAACCACGTGTCGGGTATTGTCGTGAGTTTAATGTGCTTCCGTTAAAACTGATAGAACCACCAAACAAATCGTAGCGACTTTTATCAAACTTATCGTTTCCAAAGTCTATTACACTTTTCTGAAAATATTTATCTTCTATCCTTGCAATCCCTATTCCAAACTCTGCCCGTTTGCTTGAAAGAAATGGCAGGCCTACTTGTAGCTTTAGGAATCGTTCATCCTTTTGGTTAAATGCCGGTTTGTCATTTCTGGAGAAAAGTTTATCCTTCTTGAAATAGTCGAAAGTACTGATAGATGCGATGAAGCGATATGAAGTAGGTATAGCAGTAGAAAAGTCTATTTTAGCCATAAACTGGGCATTATTGTATACCTTTCCAAGTTGGCCGTCAAAAACAAATTCCTTGGCATAGTAATTTAAATCCTGATAACTGAGCCCCAGATAAATCTGATTGGAATTAGATGTGGATATATTACCTCCTAATCTTACGGCAAAATTATTTTCCAATTTGACTTTCAGATGCAAATCGTAAGTATCATCTTCCGGATTATAGATAGCGTGTGGAATAATTTCGGAAATCATATTATCCGAAAGTAGACGGAAATACCCTTGTTTCAAGTCTTCGTAGCTGAATTCTTTGTTATCTGATTTATGAAATTCTTTTTTTATGTATGCTTGCTGTTGTGTGTTGGCACCGTCAATAATGATATTCTTGAATCGTAATTCAGGATAATTACTTCGGTAGACCATTCTTCTTAGACGTATATTATCAAGATTTACGCGTCGATGTATGCGGCTTTTTATCGAATCCATCATACTGAGAGTCCGATTATAACCTATATCATGTAATTCGTCAACACGTTGAAAATCCATAAGACCAACATTATCATACTTAAATGTCATCAAAATCCCCATTGAATCCGGAATAGAGTAGTCAGTTTTCTGCATTACCATATTTTCAATCTGGCTCATGAGATCATTTTCTTTAGGTTTAGTGGGATTAGCCGAAACGACACTTCCGATAATAATATCCGGATGAAAATCGTTCTTCATGACATCTGTCGGAAAATTATTATAAATTCCCCCATCATAGGCTAATACGTTATCAATCTCGATGGGCTTGAACATGAACGGAAAACTCATTGATGCTCTGACAGCATCTCCTAAATCGCCTTCTTTCATGATTAATTGTTTCTTATTGTATACGTCGGAGGCAATACAGCGAAAAGGAACAAAGAGTTTGTCGAAATCACCTTTACATGCTGCAGTGGCACGTGCGTACAGATCAACGAAAACCAGATTCATTTGAATTGGATTTACGACGCTAGTGGGCAGGAATTGAGGTTTCAAACTTTTTAGAGAATCTCTAAAGGAGAAACGAATATTGAAGAACTCAGGAGTAGGAAGATTCTTTTTAAAGTGATATACATATTTCTCTTCTACTTCTCCGGAATACCATCTTTTAAAGTCTTCTGACTTTAAAAGTTCTACCATGTCATCAGGAGAATATCCCATAGCATACAGAGAACCGATTATGGCCCCCATGGAGGTACCTGCAATATAATCGATAGGGATATTATTTTCTTCCAGAGCACGAATAATACCAATGTGTGTCAATCCTTTAGCACCGCCTCCACTTAATACAAGACCTACTTTTTGGGCATAGATAGCTGGTACGATTAGCCATAAAGTAATAAACACAAGAAGAATTTTTCTCATAACCCAAATCAAACAGTTGAACTTTTGTCTTTTTAAACGTTCAAATATATACAATACTTTTCAATTAATCGATATTTTATCAACCGTTTTAAATCGAAAAAGAGCATTACGACGTGTTTTAACGTCGAATGCTCTTTCCTGAAGTTATATAATGGATAAAGGGGCGATATTAAATCAGCTCGATACTACGCTTTACGAAGTTATTCAAAGCTTCACCTTTCAACATATTGTTTTGCAACAAAGCCAAATCAATAAGTTGACGAATCACTTTATTATTGCTGGCATAACCAACAAAAATAGCTTCTTTTTTACTTTTCAGATCATCCCATTTCTTATCCAAATCATTCAATTCGTCTTTTTCAGAGGTTGGGATATCTTCGTCCTTTTTGCCTTTTTGTTTATCTTTCAACTCATTACGTTGTTTATTGACAGCATCCATTTCCGACTGTATTGGGGCAACTTCTGCCTGGCAAGCACTTTCTTCTTCATTAAGCACTTCTTTTATTAACTTATGATCTGAATTCAATATTAAGTTGAACATATCAGGCATTTCTCCATAAAAACTCATTCCAGCCTGAATATTTGCCATTTCTTTCATACGGCGCATATATTCACTTTGGGTAATCATTACTGGAGCTGTGTTTTCTCCTAACGCTTGTGTCATAACGTTAAATTCAACCTTATCCATTTTAGGTAATTGACTCTTAAAGGCGATTGTAATAGCATCTTGTTTGCCTGCTTCCAATACTTCGCTTTTTCTATCTTCTTTTACAATAAGATTGTCAACAACATCACTATCCACACGGGTAAAACGAGATTTCTCGAATTTTTGTTCCAACATGCTTACCATAGCTACATCTAATTGACCATCCATCAACAAAACATCATAGCCTTTATTGGTAGCTGCCTCTATATAACTATATTGTTCATCCTTATTATTAGCATACAAATAGATCAGATTTCCATCTTTGTCTGTCTGATTATCTTTAATCAAAGTTTGGTATTCTTCAAATGTGTAATGTTTACTATCCGTATCGGTGAAAAGGGCGAATTTTTGCGCTTTATCATAGAAATCCTCTTGTGTGAGCATTCCATAATTGATAAATATTTTCAAATCATTCCACTTGTCTTCAAACTGTTTGCGGTCATTCTTAAAGATAGATTGCAAACGGTCGGAAACTTTCTTCGTGATATATGTTGATATCTTCTTCACATTCGAATCGCTTTGCAAATATGAACGGGAAACATTCAATGGTATATCCGGAGAATCTATGACCCCATGCAATAAAGTTAAAAAGTCCGGTACAATGCCTTCAACTGAATCTGTCACATACACCTGGTTACAATATAATTGAATTTTATTCTTGTTCAGTTCAATATTACTTTTTACTTTAGGGAAATAGAGGATACCCGTTAAATGGAATGGATAATCCACATTCAGATGAATCCAGAAAAGTGGTTCATCAGACATCGGATACAACTTACTATAAAACGATTTGTAGTCCTCATCCGAAAGTTCACTTGGTTTGCGTGTCCACAAAGGAGTAGTATCATTAATGATATTATCTTCGGCTGTTTCTACTTGTTTGCCATCTTTCCATTCTTTTTTCTTTCCAAAGGCAATAGGAACAGGAAGGAAACTGCAATATTTTTTCAAAAGCTCAGATATACGGGATTCTTCAAGAAACTCTTTGCAGTCATCATCAATGTATAAGATGATATCTGAACCACGACCTGCTTTATCTACTTCTTCAATAGTAAATTCTGGGCTACCATCACAAGTCCATTTTACAGCTTGTGCACCATCTCTATACGATTTGGTGATGATTTCAACTTTCTTGGCGACCATAAATGCTGAATAGAACCCAAGTCCGAAATGACCGATAATAGCATTTGCATCATTCTTGTATTTTTCCAGGAAGTCATTAGCTCCTGAGAATGCGATTTGATTGATGTATTTTTCGATTTCTTCTGCAGTCAGACCAATACCGTGATCGGAGATAGTAATGGTGTCTTTACCTAATTCAACATGAATAGTCAAATCGCCTAGTTCACCTTTAAATTCACCAATAGAAGCGAGTGTATTTAGCTTCTGAGTGGCATCTACTGCATTGGATACTAATTCACGAAGAAAAATTTCATGGTCACTGTACAAAAACTTTTTGATGATAGGGAAAATGTTTTCTGTTGTAACCCCAATATTACCTTTTTGCATAATACGTATATTTTTTTAGTTTATCTATTGATTAATTTTAGTTGATATATTTGTTCAGATAAACACAAAAAAAATGCCAGACCCTAAGGTCTGACATTATGGCATATCTTATGTGCCCTTATTGAAAATAAATCCTTTATTGAGGAGTAACGACTTTCATCTCCAAACCTCCTTTTTCTTCATTAAGAGAGACTTGAATTATATCTTTTTCTTTTAAAGAAGAAGATATGATAAGTTCAGATAATCCATCTTCCAAATATGTCTGAATTGCTCGCTTTAAAGGACGGGCACCATATTGTACGTCATACCCTTTTCCAGCAATAAATTCTTTCGCCTTATCTTCAACAACAAGTTTATAACCAATAGCTTCGATTCTATCATACAATCCTTTCAGCTCAATATCAATAATCTTCGTAATAGCTTCCAAGGAAAGTTGGTCAAATGTTATGATTTCATCTACACGGTTGATAAATTCGGGCGCGAATGATTTATTCAAAGCTTTCTGTATGACACTTCGCGAAAATTCTTTGTCATCCAGACGGCTTTGTGTTGCAAATCCGACCCCGCGACCAAAATCTTTCAACTGACGAGTTCCAATATTGGAAGTCATGATAATAACCGTATTTTTAAAATCTACCATTCTGCCATAACTGTCAGTTAGGCGACCTTCATCCATTACTTGAAGAAGGAGATTAAACACATCGGGATGTGCTTTCTCTATTTCATCAAGCAGGACGATAGAATATGGTTTACGACGCACTTTTTCTGTTAATTGTCCGCCTTCTTCATATCCTACATATCCCGGAGGTGCTCCAACCAGACGTGATACGGTAAACTTCTCCATATACTCACTCATATCTATACGAATCAACGCATCAGAAGAACCAAACATATATTTAGCTAATTCTTTGGCCAAATGAGTCTTACCAACTCCTGTCGGGCCTAAGAACATAAACGTACCAATCGGCTTGTTCGGATCTTTAAGCCCCACACGACTTCGGAGAATTGCTTTTACCAACTTTTCGATAGCGGTATCTTGTGCTATAACCTTAGACTGCAAGTCTTCTTTCATACCAGCAAGTTTGATTCCTTCTGCCTGCGCCATACGCTGCACAGGAATGCCTGACATCATTGATATAACATTGGCTATTTCTTCTGCATCGACAGTTTGCCTATTTTCTTTCAAGTTGGCTTCCCATTCTTTTTTCATCTCATCCAGTTGGGAGGAGAGCTCTTTTTCTTTATCGCGGAAACTGGCGGCGAGTTCGAAATTCTGTGATTTTACAGCTTCATTTTTCTTGCTCTTGGCTTCTTCTATTAACTTCTCTTGTTCTTCTATTTCTTTTGGAACATTGATATTCGTAAGATGTACACGTGAGCCTGCTTCGTCCAAAGCATCAATAGCCTTGTCGGGGAAATTACGGTCTGTAATGTAACGATCTGTCAACTTGACACAAGCTTCTAATGCCTCGTCTGTGTAGTACACATTGTGATGATCCTCGTACTTGTCTTTAATATTGCGTAATATTTGAAGAGTTTCTCCAGCAGTGGTAGGCTCTACCATTACTTTTTGAAAACGACGTTCCAAAGCACCATCCTTCTCAATATTTTTACGATATTCATCAAGGGTTGTAGCACCAATGCACTGTATTTCTCCTCTTGCCAATGCTGGTTTTAGCATATTCGCCGCATCCATAGAGCCTGCGGCAGAACCTGCACCTACAATGGTATGAATCTCATCAATGAATAAAATCACATTAGGGTTTCTCTGTAATTCATTGAGAATAGAACGAATACGTTCTTCAAACTGTCCGCGGTATTTGGTCCCCGCGACGACAGCAGTCATATCAAGAGCTACCACCCGTTTATCAAAGAGAATCCGTGAAACTTTCTTCTGAATGATTCTTAGAGCAAGACCTTCAACAATAGCTGATTTACCTACGCCGGGTTCTCCGATCAGAATTGGATTATTCTTTTTACGACGGCTTAAAATCTGCGCCAGGCGTTCTATTTCTCTTTCTCTGCCAACAACAGGATCCAACCGGCCTTCTTCTGCCGCTTTTGTCATATCAGTGCCGAAATTATCCAATACCGGCGTATCATTAGACGGCTTTTTTGAAGCGGTTTGCGCTTGTTGCTGATGTTCTTCGGCATTACCTCTGCCACCGGAGCGTGATGAAGACATTTCTTCTTCGTCATCATCGTCTTCAGTAAAACCCATACCGGAATTAATATCCGGTTGCAATGTAGCTTGTTCCAATACTTTCACGTAATTTACATTATTTGATTCAAGTACGGAAGCTGCCATATTGTTTTTCTCTCTTAAGATTGCCAACAAAACATGTTCTGTGTCAGCGATGTTACTTTTCATTCCACGTGCTTCTAATATACACATTTTTAATATTTTCGCCGCATCATTAGACAACGGCACCTCTGTATCGGGCAATAGCATATCATCAGCTTCTGCCTTCAACTGAGCTTCAATCTGCTGCTTTATCGCAGCTAAATTGGTGTTGAGTTTAGACAATATCTCGATAGCTTTTCCTTCACCGTCGCGGAGCATTCCCAGAAGCAGGTGTTCAGGGCCTATATACCTACTTCTCAATCGATTAGCTTCTTCTTTACTATAGACGATAATGTCGGAAACTCTTTGTGAGAATTGATTATTCATACTTCTTCCTTTTCTTCTAAGGGTTATTTACTGGCAAATATACGCATTAAATCAGGTTTGTATTGCAATATTTGCTTTATTTCTTATATCTACAAATGGCGTGCCATAAAAACAGTGTATTTGTATTATATATAAGGTATAACAAATATCAGACTATTTATTACTGTTATTAGCCTTGTTTTATTTCTAACATTTATTGTTTTTCTCATTTTGTTTTCGTATTTTAAAGTTTAGCTAAAGATCCTACAAGGAAAGCTTTAGGATGTCTATGAGAAGAATAAAACTTTCTTCCTAAAAACTTTCGTATATCGGGGAAAAGTAGTACTTTAGCGTGGTTTTTCACAAACCGTAGAATGTATAATTAATAATCATTTTAAATGCTTGAACAAGACAGAATTATAAAGATTAACATCGAGGAGGAAATGAAGTCATCGTACATTGACTACTCCATGTCGGTCATTGTTTCACGTGCCCTTCCGGATGTTAGAGATGGATTTAAGCCCGTTCACCGTAGAATTCTATACGGAATGATGGAACTGGGTAATACTTCAGATAAACCTTATAAAAAATCAGCCAGAATCGTGGGTGAGGTACTGGGTAAGTATCACCCTCATGGAGATTCTTCTGTTTATTTTGCAATGGTGCGTATGGCTCAGGAATGGGCAATGCGTTATCCCTTGGTAGATGGACAAGGTAACTTTGGTTCTGTGGATGGTGATAGCCCTGCTGCTATGCGTTATACAGAAGCACGTCTTAATAAGTTGGGTGAAGCAATGATGGATGACCTGTACAAGGAAACCGTTGATTTTGAGCCTAACTTTGATAATACGTTGGTAGAACCCAAAGTAATGCCGACGCGTATCCCAAATCTTCTTGTGAATGGAGCATCTGGTATTGCAGTAGGAATGGCTACTAATATGCCCCCGCACAACCTTGTGGAAGTAATTGAGGCATGTGACGCATATATCGATAATCCGGAGATTACTGTAGAAGAGTTGATGAACTTTGTTAAAGCGCCGGATTTCCCTACAGGTGGGTATATATATGGTGTAAGTGGGGTACGTGAAGCATATCTGACAGGTCGTGGACGTGTGATCATGCGTGCTAAAGCTGAAATTGAAACAGGACAGACACATGACAAAATCGTAATCACTGAGATTCCTTATAATGTAAACAAGGCAGAATTGATTAAGTATATAGCTGATCTTGTTAATGATAAAAGAATAGAAGGAATTTCGAATGCCAACGATGAGTCTGACCGTGAAGGTATGCGTATTGTTATCGATGTGAAACGTGATGCAAATGCTAGCGTAGTGCTGAATAAGCTCTATAAAATGACTGCTTTACAGACATCTTTTGGTGTAAACAATGTTGCATTGGTTCATGGGCGTCCTAAAACATTAAATTTAAGAGACCTAATTAAATATTTCATAGAGCATCGTCATGAGGTTGTTATTCGTCGTACTGAATTCGATCTTCGCAAGGCGAGAGAACGTGCACATATTCTTGAAGGCTTAATTATTGCTTCTGATAATATTGATGAAGTAATCCGTATTATTCGTGCTGCTAAAACTCCTAATGATGCCATTGCTGGCTTAATAGAACGATTCAACCTGACAGAAATTCAGTCCCGTGCAATTGTAGAAATGCGTTTGCGTCAGTTGACAGGTCTTATGCAAGATCAACTTCATGCAGAGTACGAAGAAATAATGAAGCAAATCGCTTATTTGGAAAGTATTTTGGCTGATGATGAAGTATGCCGCAAGGTAATGAAAGATGAATTGTTAGAGGTTAAAGCCAAGTATGGTGATGAACGTCGTTCTGAGATAGTTTATTCTTCAGAAGAATTTAACCCGGAAGACTTCTATGCTGATGATCAGATGATTATTACAATTTCTCATATGGGTTATATCAAACGTACCCCATTAACCGAATTCCGTGCACAAAATCGTGGTGGAGTAGGTTCGAAAGGTACGGAAACCCGTGATGAAGACTTTGTAGAGCATATTTATCCTGCTACCATGCATAACACTATGATGTTCTTTACACAAAAAGGTAAGTGCTACTGGCTGAAAGTATACGAGATACCTGAAGGTACAAAGAATTCCAAAGGACGCGCTATTCAGAATTTGCTGAATATTGATTCCGATGACGTGGTTACAGCATATCTACGTGTGAAAAACCTTAATGATACCGAGTTCATTAACAGCCATTATGTGCTGTTCTGTACAAAGAATGGCGTCATTAAGAAAACATTGCTCGAACAATATTCCCGTCCTCGCCAAAATGGTGTCAATGCCATTACAATTCGCGAAGATGACCGCGTAATTGAAGTGCGCATGACTAACGGTGACAACGAGATTATCATTGCCAATCGCAACGGACGTGCCATCCGTTTCCACGAAAGTGCCGTACGCGTAATGGGACGTACAGCTACCGGTGTACGCGGCATGACGCTTGATGAAGACGGACAAGACGAAGTTGTCGGAATGATTTGTATCAAAGACCCTGAAACTGAGACAATCATGGTTGTGTCAGAACAAGGATATGGTAAGCGTTCCGATATTGAGGATTATCGTAAGACGAACCGTGGCGGTAAAGGTGTAAAAACTATGAATATCACCGATAAAACCGGTAAACTGGTAACAATCAAGTCTGTAACAGATGAGAATGATTTAATGATTATAAATAAATCAGGTATCACCATCCGTCTGAAAGTAGCAGATGTTCGTATAATGGGACGTGCTACGCAGGGAGTACGACTGATTAATCTTGAAAAACGTAATGATGAAATTGGCTCCGTATGTAAAGTTACCTCGGAAACCGAAGAGGATATCATTGCAGAAGAGGATAGCGATGCATCAGAAAAAACTCAGAACGATATAGTAAACAATGAAAATGAAGAATAGACACAATATTAATTTAAAATTTTCTACAATCATGAAAAGAGTATTATTTTCAATGGTTTTACTACTTGCGGCAGGCTTTACCTTCGCTCAGGAAAAGAGCGTGAAAGAGGCAAAAAGCATCGCTAACGACGTAAAACCGGATTTTGCACAAGCAGAGAAGCTCATCAATGAAGCTCTGAACAATGCTGAAACCAAAGACAACGCCGAAACATGGGATGTAGCCGGCTTTATTCAAAAGAGAATCAATGAAAAGGAAATGGAGAATGCTTATTTAAGAAAGCCTTATGATACTCTT
>OOIG01003082.1_pt1 | contig 10523 bp, 8 predicted proteins | sample 1692091 | NCBI WGS metagenome assembly OOIG01 (sample SAMN06348188, study PRJEB24527) | human gut metagenome | biome: human gut; feature: ankylosing spondylitis patient; material: feces | host: Homo sapiens | place: China | collected 2015-10
CGATGCCCGGGTATCGGTCAGCGGCACACCTTCCCCGACATTGTTGGGATCGTCGTCCAGGAATACCAGCATCTCCCCGTCGTCGCTCAGGATGGGGGCGGCGCTGGGGTAGGCGTTTTCAAGGACGGTGTCCGGGCCGCTGTCCCCGCCACTGAAGAGGGCAAACCGGCTCATAAAGCCGCTGCCCGGGTTCCACACTCGGTCATACCGCTGGAGGTAGTCCCGGCTCTCCATGGTGACCACCGTGGGCGAGGCGTAGAGGGTCTGACCGCTGCGGCTATCGTAGTACAGAGCGTTGGCGTAGGACTGCCCCACGATGGAGCTGTCCACCGCCGAGATGCCCTGTCCCACCTTTGCCCAGTCGTCTTCGATACTGGTCCATTTCTTTTCTTCCGAGAAATACCAGGTTTCATCTACCAGGGGGATGGAAACCAAGGCTTTCCGGTAGGAGAAGAACAGGAGTGCCGCATAGAATTCGATGCCGGTCTGGCCGCTCAGCTCCAGCTTCTGGGCATTCTGGTTACCGTAAATGGTCATGTCGCCCTGTTCGTTGAACCAGCGGGCGGTCATTTTGAAATCCACGTTGCCGAAAAGGCCGATCTTCAGGGCGATGATGGAGTAATCGAAACCGAAGCCGCCAAAGGCCCGCAGATAGGCTGCGATCCGCAGCTCCGTCAGGTAGTAGTTCAGGTCGTTGAGGCGGTCTACACCTACATTCATTTCCACAGCAGCGGCAGCACCGGCAGTAAACTCGGCAGTCACCGGGATATAACCCACAAAGGAATTGTGGCGCCAGGTGTACTCCGCACCAAAGCCGGCCCGGAGGCCGCCGTTGAGCACATGGATATGCCACTGCCCGTCTTCGTAGTAGATCTCCGACTCGACAAAGCCGCCAAACTCCTTATAGGTAGCTGGGCTATGCTTTTTGCCGCCCTTGGACACCATACCGGCGGCTGCCTTCAGCTCCTCCCAGGTCTTCGCCCTGGCATTGCTGCTGGCAACATTTTTCAGGAGGCTCAGATACTGCGTCTCAAACCCTTCCCGCAGGACCACCGGGTTGGCTACATCGCCGAAGCTGACAGAGAAAAGGCCCCGGAATACCGTAGGATCCTTGGTGGCAAACAGATTAAGTTTCAGGAAGCTGCCAATGCTGAGATTGGTCCCAGCCACAAGGGTAAGTCCAACACTAAGCAGTTCATCACCTACGGCGCCCGCGATTTCTCCCACAGAAGGAGTAACGTTCACAAGCTGATCTGACAGGTCCGTCAGGAGATGCCACATGGCCTCCCGCGCCTTGGGATCCTCATCCGGAGACTTCGCCTTCAGCATATTGGCCACGCGGAAGCTCTGGGGCATGGTGACAAGAAGTGTCTCCGCGCTGTCATAGAGCTTGAGGTCCAGGGTCCGGGTGGACAGATCCGGAATCCAGCCTTCCATGGTCCCTTTGTCCAGCACCAGCGTCAGCCGGGTAAAGCGCATGTCGGTGAACTCATAGGAGAGATCCGTCTGCGTCTGGCCGGGGGCCTTCGTGCCCTTGCTGTCGTAGAAGGCCGCCGTCTTCCCGCTGTTTTCGCCCCACCAGGCCACGTCAGTGATCAGGGTGACCTTGGGATACAGGGAACTGGGGCCCACCTTGCCGGTAAAGCCAATGAGATCCGCCCGGTAATCGTCGGTCAGCACCGCCTCCTGCTGGAACACAAAGGGGGCCGCTTTTGCATTGCCGCTGCTGTCTTTACTGGTGTTTTCCCGCAGAGACACCACATTCTCACCGAAACGGACGGTCTCCGTCCAGCTCATGGTGCCGTCCCGCTGGATCAGCTCCGGCAGATACGCCTTGTCCTGCGTCTGCACGATCAGGCGGAAGGTCAGCTTGTCGCTGGCCTCAAGGAGCTCTCCCGTGGTCTCGTCCTCGGTGTAGAACTGGCTGACGTCCATGTAGATGGTGAGCTTGCCGTTGCTGTCCGTTATCGCCGCAAAACCGTCTCCATCGCCCGGCAGATTGGCGGGATCCTTGGGATTTGTGCTGAAGCGGGCGTTAGGGCAGTAGCCATCGTTTTTATAGACGCCGCCGTTGATGGTGAGTTCAGTGTTTGTAAGGGGCGCGCCGTCCTTGCCCTTCAGATACAGATCCAAAGTGGCGGCCTCCCGCAGCTTCACGGTGTTGAGGGGATAGAGGGCCAGCTTGGTGGCGTCCCCCTCCCCCGACACTAGGCCGCTCTGGTACAGGGTACCAAGGTAGGTCTTGCCCTCCACGGTGGAGCGGATGCGCACGTCGCTACTGATGCCGGTGGGGTCGTAGATGACCGCCGCGCCGGTCTCGTCGGCGTAGACCTGCTTCACCTGGCCCGCTCCGTTGGTGTACTCCAGGACGGTGACGCCGTCCTGGTTGGCGGCGGGTGCCACCTGGAACAGATACAGCTTGTCCCGCAGGGTCTCCACTTCCACCTGCAGCCGGTCACTGAGGACCTTCTCCGCCAGCTTGTGGGCGGCGGACAGGGTGACTTGGCCCTCGCTCAATCCGGAGAGCAGGAAGGTGGCGTTGGGGTCAAAGCTCTCGTAACCAAAGAGGCGGAAGTCCTCGTACAGGGTACCCCGCCGGTAGTTGAAGGAGGCGGCGCTGCCCTCGATATCCCACACCACCTGGTCGGACACGCTGCCCCAGGCCACGTTGGGATTGAGCTGCACGGAGCTGAGGAGGGGAATATCCCGCTTCATGTCGACGATAGCATCCCGCAGGGTCTGGTTGTCCGCGTACCCATCCAGTCCCAGCCGCTGGACATTGTCCATGGTGAGGCTGTTCACGGGCTTGCCGTCCACATAGATCTGGAAGGCGTCGTTGTCAAAGCAGTGGAGCACGGCGGAATCGTAGCTCCAGGTGCTGTCCGGGGCGTTCCGGGCCCGCAGCTCCACGGTGTAGGTGTCCCGGAAGTCCGTGGGGTCGGTGAAGTGAAGGTCATAGCTGCCGGTGTAGGTGCCGCTGCCGACTTTTTCCATCATCGTATCATTACCTACGCCCACAACTTCTCCGTCGTTGTTGCGGGTGATAACCAGGGAGAACGCCGCGTTGTTGATGGTGTCAAAGTTCTCCACCGTCCACGAGAGACGGGCGGTGCCGCCTTCGGTGTAGTAGAGCTGGGGTTTGTCCAGGGTCACCACGGCAGGCTTGGAGGTGACGGACACCAGGGCAAACTCGTCGAAGGCATGTTCCTTCCCCTGGGCATCGTTGAAGGAGGCCGTCACCCGGATGCCGTAGCTGTAGCAGCCCGCCACAGAGGGCTCGGTGAGGCCCTTCACCGGGAATTGGGACACGGTGCTGGCCTGGGTACTCTCCACCGTGTATGTATTCCGAAGCTCCCAGTTAGAATCTGTATCAAAATCCGGCTCGCTGCCTGGGCTGAAGTCGTAACTCAGATCCTTATGCCGGTAGACCTGGACGGTGAACGGGAAGGTGGTATTTGCCGCATCCGCTTCGCTCATTCCCTGCTCTATCAGCACCTCGTATTGCTTCTGGGTCAGGTTGGAAGTCCAGCGCACCACCGCATCGTCGCCGCTGCGGATGGGGATCCGCTGGAGGGAGGGGGCGATCATCAAAATGGGGTTGGAGCCGATGCCCACGGTAACCTCACTGCTGTAGACCGTCACGTCCGCGCCGCCCACAACAGTGACCGTGCCTTCCTCCGCCGCCGTGTCCTTACCGCCGTTGAAGGCGGTGAGGGCCACCCGGAAAATGCCGGAGGTACCGCCCAGATTGATGGTGCCATTCTCGGTAACAGACGCCACGGAGCCATCATCCGGTACCCAGACGGCGGTCTCTCCGGTGGTCTCGTCGGTAACCGTCTTTTGGACCTCCACCGTCCAAGCAAAGTCCTTTGCCGGGTCCATAAAGGTGAAATCACTGCCCTGGAGATCCATTTCCACCTTAAGGTCGTTCTCCACACTGTCGGGGTAAATGGTCACGCCCTCGTCAGGGAAGTTCAGTGCCTGGATGGAGAGATCATCTGCGGTTATGTACTTGGCGGCATCCTGGGGCAGGCGGAGCCAGTGTCCGAAGTACAGAGTATGGCCGCCCCCCTCTGACTCCGGAAGCCCCAGGTACAGCTCCACATAGTGGGCAGTCTGGGTTTCCTCCGTGTTGGCTGGGAAGGTGATGGTGGTGGCATAGAGGTTCGGATTTTTGTCGGTTGTCTCCATTAGATGGATGGTATTTCCGCCGTCAGTGGAGAGATACAGGCTGTATCCCTGGGAGAGGAAAACATCCTGATAGCCCTCCCGCAGCTGGGCGGTGAAGGTCACCTCGCCGCCGGTGGCGGGGATGGCCGTATTCTCCGCCAGACTGGAGGTCAGGGATTCCACCGACTGCCCCGGCTCCATGGAGACAATGGTAACGTCCGTTATTACTTCCGCCGTCCATTCCTGGCATTGGTTCCCTACGTGGTCCTGGGCATCAACGGAACTGACAGTGACCTCCACACTGTCAACATCCTTGACCACATAGGTGAACACCACGATATCGCCGGCTTCGCCGTTATCAATCAAGGCGTCTACAACTTTTCCATTGATGACTGCCGAGGCATTTGTCACCGGCTCGGAGAAGCACACCGTCACCGGCACGATCTGGCCGGAGTAATACTTCCCCGTCGGGGCGATGACATCCTCGACCTCCGGCTTTATGGTATCCCGAAAAACGACGGTGGTATCAATGGGGTCTGGAGAATAGTTACTGCCACCATAAGACACCAGTTCATAGCCACCTTGGCCATCGGATTCCAGATCAGGAGAGCCCTTATCGTCCTCGGTAGCATAAAAGGAGATGGAGTTTCCTAGCGGCCCCAGGATCGTCCCGGAGGAGTCACCGATGGAAGAATATTTAAAATGTTCCTCAATGGATACGTTTGTTGCAATTGCCGGCTCTCCGTATCTCAGCCATTCCCAACCATACGTGCTCTTCCATGTAGAGTCCCCAAATTCTAAATGGGTTTCCACTTCTGTGGTAGAAAAATACACGGACTTTCCACTATCCACAGCAGCAATAGAATCAGCAAAAGTACCCTGCAGAGGATAGTGTGTTCCGGCAATTGAATATCGTCCAAGGCCTGTGGATGCTTTGCCTTCACGGAGTGCTTCATCTGTAGGCATGATTTCCAGTCGGTCCACATACCCATCCTCAATGGCTTTTTTCTCCTCAGGAGAAAATGTGTGAGTGAATGGAATAATGTCTTCCCACTGCCCCGGCTTTTCTCCCATACCAGTAATTTTAAATTCCCCCGGGATTTCGGTCATGGTGGGGTCTTCTCTCATCTCCATACTCATGGCGCTGCGGCCGTTGGTGAACAGGGCATTCTGCAACCCATCCAGCTTGAGATACCACACCAGGTCGGCAGTGGAGCGCACATCGCCTTCCGTCATCTGATCTACAGTGACGGAAATATTCGCTGTGGGATTATCTGGCGTCAGCGTCACCGTTCCGCTAGTTATTCCGCTCACCGTCTGGCTGCCGGACAGGGCCTCCCAGTGGAAGATCACCGGGCGGTCCGCCGTCCCGCTGGAGAGGGTGGAGGTAAAGGTCCCGTTCCCGTCTGACGTCACCTCGACCCGGGCGCTGTGATCCACGCCGGAGGGCAGCAGAGCGCTCTCCCCGCCCGGGGCGGCGCCGTTCCCCTCGCTGGACACGGTGAAATCGCCGCTGTTCAGGGCGTTTTCCAGGTCCGCCAGCATAGCCAGTTGCTCATCGGTCCAGCCCTCGTTGTAGAAGTAGCGTTCCCGGATCCGGGAGATCTCCTGCTCGATGGCCAGCATGGTCTTGAGGGCACCCGCCGTGATGGAAGTGTCCCCCACGGTGACCAGGGTGGCATCGTCCAGGGTGTTAACGAAAGTTACGGCCTCAGCCAGGGTATAGCTCTCCCCATTGATGACCAGTTTCTCCGTCACCCAGCCGTCCTCACCCAGGATCCCCAGGGCGTTCAGCCGGGCATACAGAGCTTGGGCATCCGCCTGGCTGCCGGTGATGGCCGCCAGCTGGTCCAGGATCGCTTGGTTTTCCGCCTGGGAGTTATTCCAGGTGGCGCTGATACTGGCAAAAGCCTGGGTAGGCAGCACGGTGAGCAGCATCACCGCTGTCAGCAGCGCCGACAAAAGTCGTTTCCATTTTTTCTTCATACGCATTCCTCACTCAAAATTCACACAGTTTCACAAATAGACACATACAGAAATCTGGCTAGAGTCAACTACTGTGTCTTTCCATATAATTTACCATAGGGCACATAAAATCTGCAACACTCTCTTACTTCAGTGGGAGCCAAATCAATAGGCCCTTACAGGAACTGATTTTGCAAACAGTGCTCAGGTCTTCTTCCCAGTGTAAAAAGCTCCGGTATTGCAGGTAGTACCGGACCCATTTTCCATTTACGCGCCGCTTACTGGAGCCAAAGCCAAGCTCCACCCCATCCACCATAGAATAGGCGTGGGCGTCAGTGTCTTCCATAATATCGTAGTAATCCCAGTAGAATCGGCTTACATCAGCAAATCGCTTCAGATAGAACGTGTTGCTGTCCAAATATGCCTGATCCACTACACGGCACAGCATCCGGTTTACAATGGCAGTCACTTCGGCACGGGTGATATAGGCGTTCGGGCATGAACATGCCGGTGTCGTAGCCTTTGAGGTAGCGCACATGCTCCGTGGTGTTCAGCCAGTTGGCCACGCCGGTATCATTCGGATCGGCCACACCGCTGCTGCCGGAATCCTCATCATCGGTGTCATCGGTGCTGTCATCCGGCTCCGGCTTGGGGTCAGGTTTTTCGTCGGGCTCGTCGCTGTCACCCACCCATTCAAAGGTGGCCCGAATGGTGTGGTCATCATCAATATCCGTAAAAATATAGCGGCTTCTGGCTCCGATACTTTCACCGTCCATCCGCACATCAGCGATCTCATAGCCGTCGTCAGCCTAGATCACGAATCGCTGGCTGTCGCCTTCCGCCACAGAAATCCTGCCGCTGGGGCTGATGGAACCGCCGGTGACGGTGCTGGCCCAGATAATATGTTCCTCGCCTTCGCCGGGATCTCCGCCGGTGGGCCGGGTGACGACAGCGGCGCTGTCGCGGGCAGCCTCATAGCGGTTACCGTCTCTGCCTGGGCATTGATGACCAGCGTACCGGGGGGCTGATACCCCCACTTCATCAGCCTCGGGGCCAGCTCCCCGCCCTCGGACAGGATAACAGGAGACACATTGGCTGGCCGGACATCGCCCGGAGTCCAGGCCCCCTTCCCATACTTTTTCTGGATGGCCTGAGAAATCCACCGAATCTCCTCACACTGCTCCACTGTAAGATGTCTGACCACATCCCCAATATCAAGTCCGTGGGCAACAGCGCCACCACACCCCGGGATCTGGTCAGCGAGGAGGACGTCCTCCTGATGCTTTACCTGCTGGCGGAGAGTGTCTGTGCCCGTATGCGGGAGCTGGCCTCCCGCTGTACGGTGGTGGAGATCTATGTCTGTGACACGGACCTGAACGCTTTTACCCGGCAGCGAAAGCTCCCGGCCAGATGGCAGCAGCTGGGCTGCTGGGGAGAGGATCCGGGCGCTCTTGTCATCTCCGGGCACAGAGGAAGAGGAATCGGAGACAACCTGCTTCGCAGCACATCGGGTCCTTTTCTCTTCCCTTTCTGCCCGCGCAGCCGCTCCACCTCCCGGATGATCTGGTTTTTGATAGTGCGGAATCTCTTCTGATGGGATAGCGGAGCTTGCTGCCGCGGCGTGGTCTTGTAGTAACCCTCCAGTTGATCCCGCTGGTCATTCCATACCGCATAGCACCGCGCCACCTCCGGTACTTTTTTCAGCTCCGCCACGATCTCATCCACCAGAGCCTTCAGCGGCTTTCGCAGATAGCCGTACTGCTTTTTCCCGCTGACGCTCTCCAGCCCTCGAGCCAGTTCCCACAGCTTTTCTTCTATGGCCAGATATGGAGATGCTGACGACTCCATGGCGCGGATCAATCCCGCCATCTCCGTTCTGGCTGTCTCCGTTACTACGCGGTAGGAAAGATCCTTTTGCACATACAGCCCGTGGAGCTCCTCACTGAAGATGTCGTTGGTCAACACCGATCGCATCTTGGCAATACCGATACGGGTCAGGTATCCCTGTTTGGGATCTTTTGACCAGAGTACCATGTGGACATGAGGGTGAGCGCCCTCGTCGTGGTAGGCGGCGCATCAGCGCAGCTGGCGGGCAGGTACCTTCATGGCCTCCGTTAGTCCCGCTTGATTCGCCATGAGGAGCCACCGCCAGCTGGCGGCGCGGTCATAGCCCAGACGGACCGCGTCCCCCCGGCGCAATGAGCAGATGACGGTCCACACGGTACCGGGGTGGTCGGATAGTTCCTCCATGGCGGCCTTCAGGTCTACCTGATCCGCTGCAGAGAAGAGCCCGTGATTTCCCTGCTTCTCCACCCGGGGCCGTTGAGCGATGTACGCAAGATAGCCACTCTCCGGCACCAGCTTCTCCACACCCTCCCGGGTAGCGATATACGCAAGGTAGCGGTTGCCGCCGGAGCGGAGGATCCCGCTTTTCTGTATCAGCCGCGCCATCCGTTGTATCTTGGGCTGCCGTGGCATTGCTCTACGATGTATCCCGGCAAAATTCACTTCCCCTTTGTGATCAAATATGGTACACTTGGTGTGACAGGAGGTGGTTCCATGGCCCCCTATACATTGGATGAACTGAAACTGCTGATCTCCCCCATTGCAAAACAATACGGTGTGCAGAGCGTCTCCCTCTTCGGCTCCTACTCTAAAGGAACCGCAGACGCCGACAGCGATGTGGACCTGAAGATCGAGAAGGGAGAGCTTCGCTCCCTGTTTCAGCTCTGCGGGTTCCGTTTGGCAGTGGAGGACGCGCTGAAGCTGCCTGTGGATCTGGTGACCAGCGATGCTTCCGACCGCAGCTTTCTGGATATGATCGCGAGAGATGAGGTGATCCTGTATCGAAAAGCGTGATAAGATCCTCCTGCAGAAAATTATTGACTACTGCCAGAGGATATCGGACAACCTGTCCCGCTATGACCACGATTTCTCCGCCTTTACCACAGACCACCTGTTTCAGGATGCCTGCTGCATGTGCGTGGTACAGATTGGAGAGTTGGTATCCCATCTCTCTCCGGAGATGTGCGCTCAAAACCCTGCAATCCCTTGGCGAATCATCAAGGACACCAGGAACTTCTACGTACACGCCTACGGTTCCATTGACGTACCATCCGTATGGGCAACATTGAATGAGGACATTCCCGCTCTGCAGACCGCCTGCGAGGAGATCCTGGAACGGAACTGACCCAAGCGTTTGCTAACAGCGGCAGGAACACACAGCGCCAGTGGTGCTGTGTGTTCCTGCTGTTGCTTTATGTCGCACTAGTAGTCACAGTCCCTTCTGAAATCGGAGGATGTCCTGGAAAGATATCTCTCCGTTGGTACGGCGGGCATCCTGGACGCAGCGTCCCCGGAGCTTCTCCAGTGTGTCCAGATCGATGTCTGTGTCCGCCGCGATGATGTGGGTTAGGATGGACTGCTCCACGATCTGCTTGAACAGTAGACGGCCCACGCGGCTGCCGAAGGTGCTGAGGATCCCCTCCAGGATCTCAGAAAGCACCTTGGGCAGGTAGGCCCCGTCCTTCTCCGCCTCCAGGTAGCCGCAGTAGAACCGGACTGCTTTCTCAATGAACTCGCTCTGACTGGCGCAGTTGTCTCCCCGATAGGCCCCACGAACCATCTCCCGGGCCTCCGGCGTCAGCCACAGAGCGAATTTCTCCTTTCCCGATACCATATCTCACTTCCTTCCATTTTGGAGCTGGAACCCCGCTGAAACGTCCCAAACAGGGGGCTTCGGTCCTTTCACGACCCCTTTGGCCCTTTTGGAGTGGCTTCCGGAACCCCCTCCCCCGGAGGGGGAAACTGTCCGCACTGCGGGCAGATGTGGCCGCGCTGGAGGGGCCGCGACCCCGGCGCTTTCTCCTGCTATACTCCTCGTTGGGCCATTCCGGCCTCTGAACCCCTCGAAATAGGGCTGTCACACCGGTTTTGGCGGGCCGCCTCCCGTGGGAGTCCTCCCGGTCAGTCCGGTTCCTTCGCGGGGCACACAGCCTCTTACGGAGGGCGGCTCGTCCGCTGGCTTCACTACAGACTATACGCACTCTCACAGCAGGCCGCAGTCTCTCCACTGCGTGTTGGATAACACCTCCGCCGTCACATGGCAGGCACGTCGGACTGGCCCGGAGGCCATGCTTCCGGACTCTCGTCCAGCTTTGTATCCGGCGTCAGCTCTCTGCCGTCCAGCCGGTCCAGTAGCCGCTTCCACCGCTGCTCCTTGGTAAGATCTCTCTTGCGGAACGCACGGCAGGCCGCGGCGCACACATCGCGGACACGGTAGGACTTCCAGCCGCTGAAGATCTGGACGGCGGAAAATATGCCGCGGTCCAGATCGATCTCAAAGACGCCGGACACCGTCCCGGTGTTCTCCAGCCGCTGCTCGATCA
>OOIG01003085.1_pt1 | contig 10520 bp, 8 predicted proteins | sample 1692091 | NCBI WGS metagenome assembly OOIG01 (sample SAMN06348188, study PRJEB24527) | human gut metagenome | biome: human gut; feature: ankylosing spondylitis patient; material: feces | host: Homo sapiens | place: China | collected 2015-10
GCACCCGCGGGCGCGGGATGGCCGTTTGTCCGGTCAAATCATGTTTTCGCTTTCGCGCTTGACCTTTTTCTTGGGCTGGGGCTTGAGCTCGCGCTTTTCAGCCTCGCTCGCCTTGGCCGCCTGCGTGGCGGCGTGCTTTTCCTTGCGCTGCTGGCTCTTTTCAGCAAAGCTCTTCTTTTCGGCCTTTGGCGCAAGGATCATGATCATGTGGCGTCCCTCAACAAGATGCTTACGTTCCACAACAGCCACGTCCTTCACCCGCGTGACGAAATCCTGCATAACCGCCAGACCGATCTCCTGATGGGTGATCTGCCTGCCGCGGAAGCGAATCGAAACCTTGACCTTGTCTCCACCCTGAAGGAACTTGACGGCCGCTTTCGCCTTGGTCTGGATATCGTTTTCCTCGATCGTGGCGGAGAGCTGCACTTCCTTGATGGAGACGACCTTTTGATTGCGGCGGATCTCGCGCTCCTTGCCGTCGGGCAGCACCCCCGCAATAACCTCATCCACGCCTGCCAATCTGCCCACGGCCTGCGCAGTGCGCTCATTGTCCCCGGTGATCATCACTACGCGCATGCCCAATTCACGCAGCTGTCTCACCGCCTCGTGGCTGTCCGGCTTCACCGTGTCCGCCACTGCAACCGCCCCCGCGAGGGCATCGCCCTCCATAAACAGCAGCGGTGTTTTCCCCTGCTGCGACAGCTCCAGCATGCGCTGCTCAAATTCCGGCGCTATATCGGTCTTTTGCGATATAAAGGCAAGGCTGCCGCCGGTAAGCGTTTTTTCCGCCTCTGCGCACACCCCGTTGCCCGGCAGTGCACTGAAGCTTTTTGCCTCTCCCGGCTCCATTCCCTCCTGCTGCGCTTTTTCCATAATTGCACGCGCAAGCGGGTGCTCGCTCCTGCTCTCCAGCGTGCAGGCCAGCTGCAGCAGCTCCTCCTCGGTTTTTCCCTCCGCAGGCACTATATCCGTAACCTTCGGCTGCCCCGCCGTTATTGTGCCCGTTTTGTCCAAGGCCACTATCTTCACCTTGCCCGTTTCCTCAAGGGAGGCCGCGGTCTTAAAAAGTATGCCGTTGCGCGCTCCTACTCCGCTGCCCACCATTATCGCTACCGGCGTAGCCAGTCCCAGTGCGCACGGACAGCTTATAACCAGCACCGAAATGCTTCTTGCAAGGGCATAGCCGAAATCCCTTCCGAGCAGCAGCCACACTATCAGCGTCACCAACGCTATTGCCATAACCACCGGCACAAACACGCCGGATACCCTGTCTGCTACCTTTGCAATGGGGGCCTTTGTTGCCGCCGCATCCGAAACCATTTTGATTATCTGAGAAAGCGTCGTATCCTGCCCCACCCGTGTGGCGCGGCATCTTATATACCCCGACTGGTTTATGGTCGCCGCCGAAACGCGGTCCCCTTCCGCCTTGTCAACCGGGATGCTCTCTCCCGTAAGGGCCGATTCATTTACTGCGCTGCTGCCCTCCAGCACTACTCCGTCAACGGGAATGCTTTCTCCCGGCCGCACGGCAAACTCCTCGCCCTGAAGAATCTCCTGCGCCGGCACCGTTATTTCTTTGCCGTCCCTTATGACAGTTGCCGTCTTCGGAGCAAGCTTCATAAGGCTTTTTAGCGCATCGGTGGTCTTGCCCTTGGAGCGCGCCTCCAGCAGCTTGCCCACCGTTATTAGGGTCAGTATCATAGCCGCGGATTCAAAATAAAACTCGTCCATGTACCTCATCACGGCCTCTGTATCACCGTGAAGCTGAGCATCCGTCATCAAAAACAGCACTACCGTGCTCCATACAAACGAAGCCCCGGAGCCCATGGCCACCAGCGTGTCCATATTCGGCGAAAGATGAAGCAGCCCCTTGAACCCGCTTATAAAGAAATCCCGGTTTATAACCATAACTGTTCCCGCAAGCAGCAGCTGCATAAGCCCCATCGCCACATGGTTTCCGTCAAACCAGGACGGCAGCGGCCATGACCACATCATGTGTCCCATGGATATATACATAAGCACCGCAAGAAAGCCTACCGAAGCGATAAGCCGCCGCTTCAGCACCGGCGTCTGCGTATCCGCAAGCGGATCGGCAGACGGCTTTTCCGACTGGCCGTTTTCCTCTGCCGGGGATGCGCCGTAGCCCGCAGCCTTTACCGCCGCGATCACATCCTCCTGCCTTGCCTGCCCCTCCACTGACATGGAATTGGTAAGCAGGCTTACCGAGCATCCTGTAACCCCTTTAACCCTGCGCACCGCTTTTTCCACTCTGGCGCTGCACGCCGCACAGCTCATGCCGGTAACAATGTACCGTGTCATTTTCGCTCTCCCTCCCGTCATTTATGCGACTTACTGATATTCTTGTTTACTATCCCTTGTTCGTATCTTCGGCCTGCCGCGTTCCCGCCGCCGATATTATCTTTTCTTGTTTCTTTTGGGATTATACCACCTGCCAAGCACTTAAGTCAATTAAAACATACTAAAATAATAGGGTATAATTCCGGTTTCATTGCCGCAGCCCCACACAGCCCCAAGCACATATAAATAAACACATATAATAATATAAAAAGACCGGACGCATATGCCCGGTCTTCCGTTTGTTTTTCCGTATTCTGTTTTTACTGCATTATAAAAATTACTTTTGATTCAGATATTCGTCAATTGCCGCAGCGGCAGCCTTTCCCGCTCCCATTGCAAGAATAACGGTGGCAGCCCCCGTCACCGCATCTCCTCCGGCATAAACCCCTTCCTTTGTGGTTTTGCCGCCGTCATCCACGGTAACGATGCAGCCCCGCCTGTCGCAATCCAGCCCCTTGGTGGTGGTGCGGATAAGCGGATTGGGGCTTGTGCCTATCGCCATTATCACGCAGTCCAAATCAATATCGTATTCGCTGCCCGGTATCTCAACCGGCGCGCGCCGCCCGCTTGCATCCGGCTCCCCAAGCTCCATCTTCACACATCTCAGCCCGCGCACGGTGTGGTTCTCCCCCTCCAGTATCTCCACCGGGTTTGTGAGCATGCTGAATATTATGCCCTCCTCACGGGCATGTTCAATCTCCTCGCGCCTTGCGGGCATTTCCTCGCTTGAACGGCGGTAAATTATGTATACCTCCTCCGCTCCCAGCCTCTTTGCACAGCGGGCGGCATCCATTGCAACATTGCCGCCCCCCACCACTGCCGCGCGCCGCGGCCGCATAACGGGAGTATCGGAATCCGGCTTGTACGCCTTCATCAGGTTTATTCTTGTAAGGAATTCATTTGCGCTGAATACACCGCACAGCCCTTCGCCGGGAATTCCCATAAAGCGCGGAAGCCCCGCGCCCGTGCCTATAAATACCGCATCGTGATTTTCCAGCAGCTCATCCACGGAATTTACCTTGCCCACCACCATGTTGGTCTTTATCTCCACCCCCAACTCCTTAAGGGTGTCGATTTCCCTCTTCACAATGGCTTTGGGCAGACGGAATTCCGGAATGCCGTAAACCAGCACTCCGCCCGCCGTGTGCAGCGCTTCGTAAACCGTAACGGCATATCCCTTTCTTGCAAGGTCGCCCGCCGCAGTCAGGCCCGCAGGTCCCGCTCCCACTACCGCCACCGAGCGTCCGTTGGCCTCAGGCTTTGCAGCCTTCCCCTTTGCATGCTTGTTGTGATAGTCGGCCACAAACCGCTCCAGCCTTCCTATGGCCACAGGCTCCCCCTTTATTCCCCGCACGCATTTGCTTTCGCACTGCGTCTCCTGAGGACACACTCTTCCGCACACCGCCGGAAGGGAGGACGACCGCGATATGATCCCGTACGCCGCCTCAAAATTTCTGCTTTTTACCTCTCTTATAAAGGCAGGAATATCTATGCTCACCGGGCACTTGCCTACACAGGGCTTGTTCTTGCAGTCAAGGCATCTTCCCGCCTCCGCAACTGCTTCCTCCTCGGTATAGCCCAGCGCCACCTCGTCAAAATTTCTGTTTCTTATTTCAGGCGCCTGAAGCGCCATTTCATGCTTTTTCAAAGACATATCCGCCATGGTTCAACCCTCCGTGTTTTCCGTAATACCGTGCTTTCATTTTTGTCCCGCTTTAAGCAGATTGCACTGTTTTTCCCTTGCTTCCTGTTCAAACGGTCTGTACATCGCTCCGCGCTTTATCGCTTCGTCAAAATCCACCTGATGTCCGTCAAAATCCGGCCCGTCCACACAGGCAAACTTCATCTTTCCGCCCACCGTAAGGCGGCAGCCGCCGCACATGCCGGTGCCGTCCACCATGATGGGGTTCATGCTCACCACCGTCTTTACTCCGAATTCCTTTGTAAGCATGCACACAAACTTCATCATTATAAGCGGCCCTATAACTATAACCTCGTCAAAGTGCTCGCCCGCCTCCAGCAGTCCGCGCAGCGCATCCGTCACCAGCCCCTTCCGGCCGGCCGTTCCGTCATCGCTCATAAGAATATAATCGTCGCACACGCCTTCAAACTCGTCCTGCAGTATCACAAGCTCCTTGTTTCTGAAGCCTACAATGCCCGTAACGGACGCTCCCTGCTCATGCAGCGCCTTGGCCACCGGATATGCAATGGCACAGCCCACGCCGCCGCCTATTACCGCAGCCTTCTTTATGCCCTCGATTTCCGTTGCCTTGCCCAGCGGGCCGACAAAATCGGATATGCAGTCGCCCTTATTAAGCGCGGCCAGCTTCATCGTGGTGCCGCCCACTATCTGAAATATAATGGTAACCGTTCCCGCCTTTGCGTCATAATCCGCAATGGTAAGCGGTATACGCTCCCCTTCGTCGTCCACTCTTAAAATAATGAACTGTCCCGCTCTTGCTTTGGCAGCCACCTCTGGCGCCTGTATATCCATAAGCATAACAGTGGGATTAAGCTCCTTTTTCCGTTTTATAAGATACATCTTTCCGGCTCCTTCCATACTCCCGTTCTTCCCAAGCGGCACATCCGCACCGCCTGTCTTGCGCGCTTTCGCTTCTGTATGCGCTTTTCTGTTTATCATACACCAAAAGCCGCTTTTGCACAACAGCTTTTGCACGCGGCGAAAAACTTTAACCTTTTTTGTCCGCATTTACTGCCTTCTTGTCTTTTCAAAGCGTAAAAAGCACTCCGTCAGATAATCGTAGAATTCATGCACGGCTTTATTCTCGGATTTATTATTATATAACGACACGATTATATCCCTGCTGCACTCCGGCTCCGCCAGCTCCACCAGCGCAACCGCCGGATTGTTCAGCTCTCCCCACGAATACTCCGGCCAGAAGCCCACCCCCACGCCGGCAGCTATCAGGTTTTTTACCGCCGTTGGGTTATCGCTCTGAAACACCACATTGGGCTCGAATCCCGCCTGAGAACAAAAGCCGTCGCACAGCATACGGAACTGCCTTGATCCCGCCAATGCAATAAATTCCTCGTTTTTCAGCGCCCCCAGCGACACCTTCTCCATTCTCCCGTAAGCCCCATCCGCCGGTACTGCGGCAAATATGCGCTCGGAAAACACATATTGCCGGTCCCCCGCCGCTCTTTTGTGAAACAGCCGTGTGGATACGCTTATATCGCAGGTATTCTCCTCGCTTTGTCCCATCTGAAAGTTTATATGCTTTTTTTCCTGCTTGAAGCCTATTACCGCCTCCGTCACAATATACGATGCCGCCAGCACATTCATATGCACCGTGCTGCTTTGAGTCTTGGCCATTTGCTGCATCTCCCCTTTAAGCGCATCCGCCGCCCTTAATATCTCCTGCGCTCTCTCCTTAAGCAGCTCCCCGTAAGGGGTAAGCACCACGCCCCGCCCGCGCTGCACAAACAGCGGCACCTCCAGCTCCGCCTCCAGCCTGTGCAGCGCCTGTGTAAGCGCCGGCTGCGCTATGTGCAGCTGCTCCGCCGCCCTTGTTATGTGCTGCAGCCTTGCCGCCTCCGCAAAATATCTCAGCTGTGTCAGTTCCATGCTCTGTTCCTCCGCTTTATTACCCCATGCCGAAATCATAACTGTATCTTATTGAATTTATCAATATTGTATATTTGCCATTATCAATTGTCAAGTGTATTATATCAGCGAAAAAACAAGAAAAACCGCGCACAAAGCGCAATGCCGTATACCGTGCGGCCGACGAAAGGGTATTTGAAATGTCTGAAATGCTTGAAACCGTAATGCTTATATGCTTTGGCCTCTCCTGGCCGATATCCGTATGTAAAAACATCAGGGCCCGCAGTACAAAGGGCATGAGCTTAGGCTTTATACTGCTCATTATATTAGGCTATGCCGCGGGCATCAGCGCAAAAATAGTCATCGGGCACATCAATTATGTGCTTATTGTATACATTCTCAACCTGGCCGTGGTGCTTGTAAACCTTGCGGTGTATTTCCGCAACCGGGCGCTTGACAAAGCCGCCGCTTCCCACCCCGCGGTCAAAACCTGTAATCCGAAAGGAGCGTTTTCCCATGAGTAATACCGAATTTACCGAACTCAGTGCATATTCCGAGCTTAACCGCCGCGCGGTAAAGGGCGGCGCCGTGCTTTTCGGCTCCTCCTTTGCCTCCAGGATTCCCTTCAGCGAGCTTGCCGAGGATTTCGCCAAAGGCACTCCCGGCTATAACCGTTCCGTTGCCGGCTTGTCCTTAGCAAATGCCGAGAGCTGTCTTGAAGAATGCGTCTACGCTCTTGAGCCCTCAAAGCTCTTCCTCTGCTTCGGCGATAACGAATCGGCTTCGGCAGATGAGTATATCCTCTGCTACGAAAAGCTGCTCTACCGCCTGCGTATGCGCCTGCCCCAGTGCGATATATATGTTGTATCCGCCGTGCCCGAGGCGCACGGATACGACAGCCAGCTTGCCTCCGTTGCCGCCGATGCCGGCTGCCGCTTTATCAACACGGACGATGCCGCGCAGCATGAGAGCCTGCTTGACAGGCTGCGCTGCCTTATGCGCACCCGTCCCATGAGCTTCTTTGATGCAATAAACGCCTGAACCCGTATAAAAAACGGTTCACATATCATACCTCAGCCGCAGCCGATACGCTGCGGTTTTTTATATGTGCGCATTTAACACAAATTTCTTAAATTATATCGGCATTTATGCTATAATATCAGTTAAAGTTTTCCCCTTTTCGATTTAATATACCCTTATTTTTATTCTGTACTGCACGGAGGAACACAATATGAACAATGAGAAAAGCAACGCCGTAAATACGCAGAACGACATTCTGTATATCGGTGTAAACGATCACCTTACCGATCTTTTCGAGGGGCAGTATTCCGTCCCCAACGGCATGAGCTACAACTCCTATCTAATACTTGATGAAAAAACAGCCGTCACCGACACGGTTGATGCCCGCTTCGGCGGGCAGTGGCTGGACAATCTGGAAACGGCGCTTGCGGGGCGCCTTCCCGACTACCTTATAGTTCATCACATGGAGCCTGACCACTCCGCCTCAATAGCGAATTTCTGCAAAAAATATCCAAACGCCGTAATTGCCGCCACTGCCAAGGCCTTCACCATGATGGACGCCTTCTTTGGCCCCCTTCCCAACCCCCGTCTTACCGTAAAGGACGGCTCCGTTCTCCCGCTCGGGCGGCATGAGCTCAGCTTTATTACCGCCCCCATGGTGCACTGGCCCGAGGTGGCCGTCTCCTATGACCGTACCGACGGCATACTCTTTTCTGCCGATGCCTTCGGAAAATTCGGCGCTCTGGATGTCGATGAGCCGTGGGACGATGAAGCAAGGCGGTACTATATCGGCATAGTGGGCAAATACGGCGCTCCCGCCGCCGCTCTTTTGAAAAAGGCGGCCGCTCTTGATATCCGCACCATATGTCCCCTGCACGGGCCCGTGCTTAAGGAGAATCTCGCGCACTATATAAACCTCTATGCGACATGGTCCTCCTATACACCGGAGGAAAGCGGCGTTGCCGTATGCGTGGCCTCCGTATACGGTCATACCGCCCGTGCCGCCGAGGCTCTTGCGGATGCCCTGCGCAAAAACGGCACAAAGGTCACCGTCTATGACCTGGCGCGGTGCGATATGTCCGCCGCCGTAGCCGACGCCTTCCGTTTTGACCGTTTGGTTCTGGCTTCTCCCACCTATAACGGCGATGTGTTCCCCTGCATGCATGCATTTCTGCACGCCCTTGTTTCGCGCGGCTTCCGCAATCGCCGCGTAGGGCTTATAGAAAACGGCTCATGGGCTCCCATGGCGGCAAAGGTCATGCAGCAAACTCTCTCCGCCTGCGATAGCATTGAGTTTCTGCCCGCCGTCACCGTGCGCAGCGCCCTGAACGACCAAAGCGCCAAAGCCGTAAACGAGCTTGCTCAAGAGCTGCTCAAATAAACGGACAGCCGTTATATGCAAATAACGGAGCCTTTCGGCCCCGTTATTATTATATTTTCGCTTCATCCCCTGTACAGTCTACCGTTTATTTATATACGGCCTGCTGAGTCCGTAACGGCATACTCCGCGCTCATTCCCCAAGCAGCACTCTGCGGGCATTGTTTGAAAAAATATCCCGCAGAATATTTTCGCCGGCGCCCGCAGCAAGCAGTGCCTGCGCAAGGCGCGGAAAGCCCTCAGGCCCCTCCAGTCCCGCAGGCAATGCGGAGCAGCCGTCAAAATCGCTGCCCAGCGCAAGACATTTTCCTCCGCCCATATCCAAAATATGCAGCGCGTGCTTCACAAGGCTCTCCATTGTGCCGCCGCAGAATTCGCTGTAAAAATTCAGGCCTATAACAGATCCGCGCCTTATAAGCGCCCTTATCTGCTCATCAGTCAGGTTTCGCCTGTGCGGCGTAACGGCGTCGGCACAGGAATGTGTCACTATCGGCAGCGGCGTATTGTCCAGCACCGACCAAAACGCTTCCCGCCCCGCATGAGAAAGATCCGCCCGTATACCGTTTTCCTCAAGAAAACGCAGCACTCTCTTTCCGAAGGGGGTCAGCCTGTAATCAACGGCACAGCTGCCGCATATCGGGCCTGCATGGTTCCATGTAAGCGTAGCGTATACCGGCTTCACTCTTTTAATAAGCTCCGTGGGTATTTCCGGGTAAAAATAGTCAAGCCCCTCAAATGCGCCGTAAACCCTGCACTCTCCCATATGTCCCTGCAGCTGCTCCAGCACGGCCGCCTGTTTTTCCACCGCCGCAAGCTGCGCCTCGGTGCGCGTATCCCTGCCGCAATAACAGGCAACGCACGCCCGCGTTACCCCGCCCCTTGAAAGCGATTCAGCATTTACGCTCGGGGTTCCCGGCTGCACCGAAGTTCCCGCCAGCTTATTAAGCACATCCGTGTGCAGATCAAAAACCTCAAACCGTTGTGTCATATTTCTTCTCCGTCCTTAAGTTTTTACACGCCGCAAATATGCATACGCAGCGCTCCGCCCCCGTTATGCACCGATGTCCGTCATTGTACCTATAAATATCGGCACGGAGTTTTCAATATCCACCAACATATAAACGAACGGTCTGTCCAGATGCACCTTCTTCTCCGGCTTGGGCTCTGCGGGCGATGCGCTTCCGTATGTCATTCCCACAAGCGATGACGCTGCCGCTTGCGTGCCCTTATCTCCCACGGATATGCGGGTTTTGTGAAGAATTTGATTTATGCAGATATTTTCTCCCGCCGTACCTATTCCGGCAAATTCCGCCTGCTCGGGAGAAACCGCTCTTTTCATTCCCATTTTCTCAAGTATTCCGCACAGCTCCGCCGAATACTCCGCTTCAAACTTCGGAATAGCCGTGTCAACATAGGCGTGCTGCCGATTTTCAATTAACGCCCGCAGCGTTTTTCCGTCAAGCGAAGCGATGTATTCCTCAAGGCTTATTCCCTCCGCGGGAACCATCGCCGCAAAAGCATATTTTCCGCCGTAATACTCCTTCATAAACCCTTCGGCATTTTCCCCCTCAAGATAGCACCGCTCCAGGCTGTACATATATTCGGCTTTGCGCGTTTCTCCGTTTTCCTTTGTAAACAGCCCCTCTTTTATATCGTTCTCTGCATAAATACTTGCCCATTCCGCCTTAAAGGCAAGCGCGTTCACAATATACATTATTGCCTTTTGTGGAATTTCGTCAAGAATTTTGGGTATCATCCCTTCCGTTTTATTATTTACCCATTTGTTTATATCCTTTAGAGTCTGCCCGTCAAAGGTGGTTTTGTAAATGTCCGCGCCGTAATAATCCGCATTCTTCTGCAAAAAATCCCTGTTTACCGTAAAGCTCTCATCCTGCGTAAACCATACGGAATCGGCAATGCTCAGTCTGCATTTTTCCGTCTGCGAAAGCATCAGCATAAAGCTGCCTACATAGGCATTCAGCTCCTCCGCCGGCATCCCCAGCACCGCTTCCATCTCTTTTAATGTCTCCCCCTGCGCGCCGTTTGCCGTCATTGCCAGCGCCACAAAAACAGACACCGGAGATATCAGCGTGTTTTCCCCCTTTTTATTGCATTCTTTCATCAGGCGCATTGCAAAATCCGCCGCACACTCATTGGCCTGCGTCATATTGCCCATGGCATCCACCTCGTTTGCGGTAA
>OOIG01003090.1_pt1 | contig 10508 bp, 10 predicted proteins | sample 1692091 | NCBI WGS metagenome assembly OOIG01 (sample SAMN06348188, study PRJEB24527) | human gut metagenome | biome: human gut; feature: ankylosing spondylitis patient; material: feces | host: Homo sapiens | place: China | collected 2015-10
GATGCTGCCAAACAGCTCTTACACTGCGATAGTAGTATCGCTCTGACAAAGAGCCTGCTTATCGCTGTGCAGCGGCTCTTTCGTGCCGGGCTTGCCCTCTCCGTCATCGCAAGCGATGACACCTCTCCCAAAGGGAGAGGCTTTGGCATTCCGCAGCGCTTCGCTTGCGTCTTGCTGGCGGCGGTCGTCGCCGTTGCTCCCAAGGGGAGAGACTTTTCATAAAACCGAAAACATCTGCAACACTTCTTCGATTCCTGAAGACCGTATTGCAGATGTTTTTTATTTAATCCGTATCGTATTCAATGCCGCCCTGCACGGCGTCGCCGCCGACGGCGGGGCCTTCGGTGTCAGGCGGCGTTTCCATACTGCCGGGGGCGCTGGCGGCATCGCCTGCGATATAGAGCACCACTGTAGTGCCCACCTCCACCATCGTCCCGGCGTCCTCACTGGCCGAGACGACACAGCCTGCGGCCTCCGAGCCGTCGTTGACCACCGTGAAGCAGGTGGCGTTCAGCCCCTTGGCGGCAAGCTCCTGCACGGCGCTGTCCTGCGTCTGGCCGATGATGTCGGGCATCTCCATCATCTGGGGGCCTCGGCTGACCACGAGGCTGATGGTGTCCCCCTTCTGGATGACCTCGCCCGCCTCCGGCGTCTGCCGGATGATGCGGCCCTTCTCCACCGTGTTGCTGTATTCCAGCGTGACGTAGAAGAGGTAGTCGTTGATATAGCTGCGGTTGTTCCGCACCTCCGCGTCATAGTCGCGGCCCACGAGATCTGGCGTCAGGGCGACGGTTTCGTTCACCGGCTCGCTGGCGGCCTCGCTGACGGAGTCCGGCTCCGAGACCGCCGGCGCGGGGCGGGCATCGTTCTGGCGGCTCAGAAGCCCCCAGAGGATCAGCACGATGAGGACGCTCAGCAGGATGAGGATGCCGGCCAGCAGGTTGCGGACGCTGAGCAGCTCGGCCTTTGCGGGCGCTCTCGTCTCCTGCGGGGCGGGAGACGTCCGGGGGGCCAGACTCCGGGCCAGCTCCTCGGCATACTCCCGCTCCGAGAGGGCGCGGAAGAGCTGCTGGACGGTCTGGATGCGCTCCACCGGCTTGAGGCGGAGGCCCAGATACAGCGTCTCCGAGACGTAGGGCGGCACAGCCGAGGAGACGGTGCGGGCCTTGGGGTTGGAGTCGGAGACGAGGCGCTGGGCCGCCGGGACGGGGCTTACCCCGCAGACCATCCGGTAGAACACCGCCGCAAGGCTGTATTCGTCGGTGTAGCGGCCCTCGAACTCCGCCGTGGAATACTGCTCCGGGGCCGAGTAGCCCTCGTACAGCTGCTCGTGGAGGCCGCTGCCCGCCGTCCGCAGGCCCACCGTCGCATAGCCCGTCAGCCGGGCGCGGCCATTGTCCAGAATGCGGATGTTGGCCGGGCAGATGCCCCGGTGCACAAGCCCCACCTGATGCATGGCCTCCACTCCCCGGAACACCGGCTCGAGCATCGCGCAGGCCTGCTGCGGCGTCACAGTGCCGTGCTCTTCGAGCCACTTCTGGAGCGGACAGCCGCCGGGGTTCTCCATGACGGCGTAGACCGTGTTGTTCTCTTCAAAGACGTCAAGCACCGCCTCGAGGCCGTTGGCCGGGGTGATGCGCTGGATGAAGCGGTAGAGGTCGGCAAAGTCCATCCGGGTGGTCTTGAACAGCACCTCGCTGCCGGGCTTCGGGCGGAGGATGCAGTCCTTCCCCCGCTCTGCGGCCAGCGTCAGGGGCATATACTCCTTGATGGTCACGCGGAACGGCCCGGTGTTCTCGACGCCCCGGTAGAGGATGCCCTCGCCGTCCACGCTCTTGATGTCCCCCACCGTATACCGGCCCGCCAGCACCGTGCCCGCGGGGAGACTGCCCGCCGGGTTGCGCCCTGCAAGCTCCCGGCCGCAGTGGGGGCACTGTGCCCTCCCCTCTTCCAGCTCCTGCATACAGTATGGACAAATGCGCTTTCGCTCCATGTCGGCCCCTCCCCATCCTCTTGTTTCCTTTTTATTATAGCATAGCCTGCGCAAAAATGGTATCGCCCTTTCTTAACCGCCCAAAAAAGCCCCCTCTTCTTCCCGCAGACGCAAAAAAGCCCCCGGCCCGTGCAGAGAGCACGAAGCCGTGGGCCTTTTCATTCGGTTGGGTCTTTCCCATCCCTCAGCGCCGTTTCGGGCCGGAGATAAACGCCCCCTCCTGCCCGGAATGCTGCTCAGGAGTCCGTTTTAGACAGACAGGATGACGACGGTGGTGGGGTAAGGCACGCTGAAGATGACGCGGCCATTCACAACGCGAGCGGTAGTGACCACCCAGCTGCCGTTGCTGTCCAGATACATGACGACTGCAACATTGCCGATTCCATTGACGCTGACCGAGACTTCGCCTTCCACCTTGACATCACCGATGGCACGGACGGACAGGTCATTTGCAGACTTGACGCCTGCTGCTGCTGCTGCGTCAGTCGTAGCCTTGCTGCCTGCAAGAGCAGTCAGCTTATCGGCAACGCTGCCCTCGGTAGAAGCGAGGGTATTATAAGCAGCATTGGCCGTTGCGCTGGCCTCAGCGTTAGACTGAGGAACAAAAATTTCGCTGGCAGGGCCGGTGGCGTCGCCGGTGATGCTGGGCACCTTCACGTCGTCGGCTGCGAAAGCAGAAACGCTCATGACAGCTGCCATCACCACAGCGGCGACTGCTACTACGAATTTCTTTTTCATAACGATTACCTCCATATTTATTTCTGGACAGGCTGCGATTTCTCGCTTCCATATCCCTTATAATAGTAGCCGGACTTGTAGTAGCGTTTATAATACAGGCTCGACTTACTATTCATTTCTGCACGGTCCAGCACGACACCCAGAAGCGGCACTCCGGTGCGCTTGAGCTGCTGGACCGAATCGCCCACGACCTTGCGGGGCGTCTCACCGCCGCGCACCACCAGAACGGTGCCGTCGCAGTGGGTGGCGATGTTCATGGCGTCGGCCACGCTGCCGAGGGGCGGCGTGTCGATGAGCACGACACCGAAACGCTGGCGGCAATGCTCGATCATCTGCGTAAAGCGCTCGCTTTCCAGCAGGATGGTGGGGTTGGTCACGGTCTTTGCCACCGGGATGATATACCCGTTGGGGACGTTGGTCTCATAGATGACGTCATCCAGCTCGGCCTTGCCCGCCAGATAATGGACGCCGCCGATGAGCTGGCCGGAGGTGGACATCCCGTACTTGCTGCGCATCTCCGACTTGCGGAAATCGCAGTCGATGAGGACAGCGGACGTGCCCAGCTCGGCGATCATCCGCCACAGCTGCATGGTCACGAAGCTCTTGCCCTCGTTGGGCGTGCTGCTGGTGATCATGATGGTCTTGACATCGCTGCCGCAGAAGCTCAGATTGATGCGCAGCTGGTTGATGGCCTCGCTCACCTCGAAGGGGAGCTGCGGCATCTTGCCGATTTGAAGCTTATTCATGGTCGTTCTCCCCCTCTTATCTGCTCATCACGTCGTTCCAGCGGAAGGCGCTCTTCTTCTTGGTGTCATTGTGGTTGAAGCTGCCCAGATCGACCTCCGGGATGGTAGCCAGCGGCTGGACGCCCAGATACTTGGCCACATCGTCCGGCGTATCGAAGCTGTCCTTCATCAGGTACTGCACCAGCAGCACGCCGCAGCAGAGCACAGCGCCCAGCAGTGCGCCCAGCACCGTGTTCTTGGCGTAGCTGGGGCTGGACTTCTGGGTGGGCACCACAGCGTCCTCCACCACGTTGGGCGTCTCCGTCTCCATGATCTCGGGCAGGTAGATGCGGGCCTGCTTGATCAGCTCGTTGGCGATGTCTGCCGCCCGCTCGGGGTCGCTGTCGGTGACGGTCACTTTGAGGATGCGGGTGTCATTGGTGTTGGTGATGCTGACCTGCCCTGCAAGGCTGCGGTAGCTGGTGTCGAGGTCCAGATTTTTGATGACATCCTGCAGCAGCGGACGGCTGAGCATCAGCTCCTGATAGTCCGCCGTCAGCTGAGATCCGATCTGCAGGTCGGTCAGGTTGACGATGGAGTTGTTGGAGGCAGACACGATGTAGATGCTGGCCGAGGCCTGATACATCGGCGTCACGAAGAAATACGTAAAGCCGAACGCCAGCAGTGCGCCCGCCAGAAAGCAGGCGATGATCTGCAGGATGTGCCCCCACAGCAGGTAGAATACCTCTACGAGATCGATCTCTTCTTCTGTCTCTGCGCCGTTGATGGCCGCCGGATTGAGTGCCTGTTGTTCCTTGCCCACTGATTGATCCTACCTTTCCAGTTTCCTATTCCCTTATCGTACTTTTTCATAAAACAGCTGTAAGACGGTCGCCTCCCGGCTGGACTCGTCCAGATGGTAGGCCCAGTAGCCGTTCTCGATGACGTTCTCGCCGTCGATGGTCAGGGTGTCGAGCTGTTTGTACTGCTTGAGCTTTTCGCCGATCTTTGCGGCCGTACCGCTGGCGATGTCCGTCACCATGTAGTCCTCCAGCGCCGTATAGGCTTCGGCTGCGAACTGGCTGTCCTGCTGCCGGAGCTTTTCTTCCAGCGCGGCGAGGAACTGCCGCTGACGGGCCATGCGGGCGATGTTGGTCTGGTCGTCGATGTGGTGGCGGCTGCGCACATAGGTCAGCGCCTTCTCGCCGTCCAGCGTCACCTCTTCGCCCTGCACCAGCGTGGGGTCGATCTCGGAGAAATCCGAGGTGACGGTCAGGGTCACGCCCCCCACAAGGTCGGTGACGATGCCCACGGCGTCCATGTTCAATGCAAAATATCCGTCGATGGGCTGGTCGTCCAGCAGCATCGAGACGGCAAGCGTGGTGTTCTCGCAGCTGTTCTCCCGGCCATTGCCGTAATAATGGGCCAGCGCGATCTGCTCGTCGGCATACGCCGCCACCCCGCCCAGAACATCCAGCACCGGCACCTTCGTGATGGTGTCGCGGTTGATCTGCAGCACCTGCCACGTCTTGTTGGCGTCGTCCACCACCAGCACCATCTGGACGTCGGCCTGTCCGCCGCCCTCGTAGCTGTCCACGGCCACGGCCTTGCCCTTGACGTCGATGCCCATGATCAGGTACGTCTCAAGGCCGGAGCGCTGACGATAGGTGCTGCCGTCGTAGGTGATCTCCTTCTGCTCCTCCGGGGCCGCGATGACGGCGCTGCCCACCTCGTCGGAGCCGGTCGCATAGCGGTCGTTCTCCCAGAAATGGAGGGCCGCTGCGCCGCCGGCCAGCAGTGCCAGCGCCACTGCCGCCGCCACGCCCGCCTTGAGGGCGTCCTTCCGGCGGAGTCGTTTTTCCTCTCGGAACCTCACACTTGCGCGAGAGTCGGTGTCGTCAGCCGACGGGCGTTCTCATCCATCTGTGCAAGGAACGCTTCGCCCAGCTTGCGCCGCACCATCTCTCTTCCCCCTTTCAGATTTGGCGGTCTTTTGGTCATGTCGTGGCAGTCGCTGCCCAGCAGCGGCGTTGCCGTCAATTCCAGAAGCTCAAGCCCCTGCCGACGGGTCCCCCAGCGGAGCAGGGTATCCGCGTTCACCTGAAGGGCCAGCGGCAGCTTGGCCAGCTCTTCCAGCCGACGGCGGTTGCTCGAGCTGAAGCAGAACCGCTCGGGATGGACGAGCACGACATTGAAATGTAGATCCAGCGACAGCACCGCCACCGTCTCCACCTGCTGGTCGGTCCACTCCGAAAAGGGCATCTCCAGCATCAGGGTGCGGGTGTTCTCGATGCAGAGCCGCTCCGGGTGGTGTTCTTCCATCCCCCGGAAATAGGCTGCTTCCGCCGCCGGAAGGATGCGGGGCAGGCTGCTTCCCGCTGGGATAGCGCCGTGCAGCGCGTTCAGGGCCGCCGCCCGCCGCGCCAGATACATGGTGATGCTGTTCTCCCGGGCGTAGTAGTGGGAGGTCGCACAGACCGTCCCGACCCCCATCCCGGCCAGCGCCTGAAGCATCGCCAGCGACATCTCCACGCTCTCGCTCCCGTCATCCATCTGCGGAAGGATATGGGCGTGCAGTTCGATCAGTGCTCCCGACTCCATACCGCATCACCGCCTTTCCGCATTTTTATGGATTTCTCTTCCTCACTTTCTCACATTCTAGCATAGAAGAATCTAGGATGCAACAGGCAATTCCACGGAAATGCTTCTCTACGGCATTTTTTAATTTGGATGCACCCGGTTTTTTTTGCCTTCGTAGGCCAAAAAAGCCGCTCTCTGTGCTTCGCAGTACAAAAAGCGGCTTTGAACCGGCATTCTTCCGGCCTGCGGAAGTTTATTCCGGCAGATCCTCTTCGTTCTCGAGGCTGTGCCAGACGTTCTGGACGTCGTCGTTGTCCTCGAGGGCATCCAGCAGCTTGCCCATCAGCTTGAGCTGGTCGGGGTCGGTCAGGCGGGTGGTGGTCATGGGGACCATGGCCAGATCGTCGGAGAGGATCTCGTAGCCCTTCTCCTCCAGAGCCTTGACGACAGCGGAGTAGTTCTCGGGGTCGGTGGTGATCTCCGCAGCCTCTTCACCTGCGTCGAAGTCCTCTGCACCGGCATCCAGAGCGTCCATCATGGCCTCGTCGGCGTCCTTGTCCTCCAGAGAGATGTCAATGACGCCCTTCTGGCTGAACAGGAAGCCCACGCAGCCCATGGCGCCCAGATTGCCGCCATTCTTGTCGAAGTAGTGGCGCAGGTCGGCAGCGGTACGGTTGCGGTTGTCGGTCAGGGTCTCCACCATGACAGCGACGCCGCCGGGGCCGTAGCCCTCGTAGGTGATTGCCTCGTACTCGGTCTTATCGCCGCCCTCGGCCTTCTTGATGATGCGCTGGATGTTATCGTTCGGCACGCTCATACGCTTTGCCTTGGCGATCAGGTCTGCCAGCTTGCTGTTGGAAGCGGGGTTGGGGCCGCCGGTGCGGACGGCGACGCTGATCTCGCGGCCGATCTTGGTAAAGACCTTTGCCTTTGCGCCGTCGGTCTTTTCCTTCTTGCGCTTGATGTTGTTCCATTTGCTATGTCCAGACATGGGAAAGAGCCTCCTGTATTTTATCAGTGATCTCCGCCTGCGGGCAGACGGGCTGTGGTCGCCCGCATTGTGGCAGCACACAAAATCTAACTTTAATATTTTAACACAATCGCTTTGCGCGTTCAAGCCTTATCCGGCCTGTTTTCCCGCCGAATGCGCAAAAAAGCGCTTTCTGCCGCCGCTTACAGCAGCCGCAGGGCCTTGGGGTAGTGGTTTTTCACCCGCCCGCCGGACACCTTGCCGCCGCCCAGCGGCCAGCCGTCCACGGTCACGCAGCACCAGCCGTCCGCTGCCGTGCGGGCTTCCACCTCGCGGCCGGAGAGGTACTCGGTGCAGCGGCAGTCGGCAAAGGTCAGCTGCTCGCAGTTCGTGCACAGGTTGCCAAAGGCCGTGAACAGGTGGTGCTCCGGCACAAAGCGGCCTTTCTGCACACTGCCCACAAACACCCCCGCCCGCAGCACATGGAGTCCCGTCTGCGGAAAGGCCACCGGCAGCAGCACACCGCCGCCGTGCACCACAGCCGGGCGCTGCGCCAGCGCAGGGAAATACTGCCGGGCAAACTCCTGCCATGCGGCAAGGCTCTGCGCCGGGGTGGCCTCCCCTGCCCCGGTATCCCGGGTGCGGCGGCTCGTGCCCTGCACGGCGTCCCGGCAGGCGCGGCTGTCTGCGCGGCGGGTGCTGCGGGCATCTGCGGCCTTGGCAGGCTTCGCCTTGCCCTTGCCCTTTTTGCCCGCCTCAGCAGCAGCGGCAAGCCAGAGCTGCTCCTCCGGGGTGTATTCCCCCTCCGGCGGCAGGGTGCGGGGCGTACCGGCCTTGACCAGCCGGGCCATAAAGTGCCCCTCGCCGCCCTGACAGGGCCAGATGCGGCGCACCTTGCTCACATCCAGCGGCAGACCGCCGGTGCGGTTCTCTTCGCCTGCGCTGCCAAAGGTGTAGTCCACATTGCCCAACACATCAGCCAGTGCAAACTCCGGGTGGCGCTGCAAAAAGGCCGCCACCTGTCCTTCGTCCTCCTCCGGCGCAAAGGTGCAGGTGGAGTACACCAGCTGCCCGCCGGGAGCCAGTGCCGCCGCCGCGCAGTCCAGTATCTGCGCGCCCAGCTCTGCGCACTGCTTTACCAGTGCCTCGCAGTGCTGCTGCAGCGCTACCGGCTCCTTGCGGAACATTCCCTCACCGGAGCAGGGCGCGTCCACCAGCACCCGGTCGAAAAACTCCGGCAGCGCCTCGGCAATGCGGGCGGGGGTCTCGTTGAGCACTACGGCGTTGGAAACGCCCATGCGCTCAAGGTTGCTTTTTAAAATTTCGGCACGCGCGGCCACATACTCGTTGCTCACCAGCACACCGCGCCCCTGTAATGCCGCCGCCAGCTGGCTGCTTTTGCCGCCGGGCGCGGCGCACAGGTCCAGCACCCGCATCCCCGGCTGTACCCCCAGCAGCGGCGCTGCCGAAGAAGCCGAGGGCTCCTGCGAATAGAACACACCCGCATGGTGATACGGATGCCGTCCGGGCTTAAAGTCCGGCTGATGCACCACAAAAGCCGCCTTGCAGAAGGGCGAGGGCTCCAGCGGGAAATCTGCCCTCTGCGCAAACTGCTCCGGCGTGGTGCGCAGCGCCGATACGGTAACGCCGCGCTCTGCCGTCTGCTGCAGGGCGGCATACAGCTGCTCGTACCGCTGGCCCAGCAGGGCACGTTCCCGCTGCTCAAAATATTCCGTAGGCATATTCTTTTCCTCCCATGGGATGTATAAAGCCGCCGGCTGCGGCCACACTATGGACTGTGAGGGCGGTCCCGCCCCCACAGCAACGACCGAAAGGAGCATTCACACCATGGAAAACCGCAGTGAGAACCGCAGTACCAATTGCAAGAACCAGACCTCTAACCGTACCAGCAGCAAGACCACCAACAGCGCAACCAACGAGCACAAGCACCCCAACCAGTACACCAAGGGTGCCGATGACGAGAGCGCCAAGAACTCCACCAACAGCCGTTCCACCAACGCAAAAAACAGCCGCTGATGGCGTAAGCAGCATCTGACGGACCGCAGATGCCAACAAGCAAAGCCCGCTGCCCTCCACCACTGGTTTCCAGTGTGGAAAGCAGCGGGCTTTCGCATTCTTATTTCTGGTCAGGGTCAAACTGCTGCCACAGCACCTCAAACAGCTGGTGCACACGCTCCAGTTGTCCGTTCAGGTACAGCCAGCCCAACAGGCACTCGAAGCCGGTGGAGGCACGGTATTCCTCCGGGGAGGCGTGCTTGGCGACGCTGGCCTTGCTGGCGTTGCGGCCCCGCTTGAAGACGACAAGCTCGTCCTCTGTGAAGAGCGGCTCCAACAGCTGCTCCTCCCGGAACTGCGCCCGGGCCGAGACGTACTTGACCTTTTCGGCGTTGAGCTTTCCCGCCGACAGCCGGTGGTGCTCCACCAGCCGCTGCCGCACCAGAAGCTCCAGCACACTGTCGCCCACAAAGGCCAGCGCCAGCGGACTCAGCTCCCGGGGGTCGATCTTTTCGGGTTCGTTCATAGGATACCTCTTAGAAGATATAATCGAACTGATACTCGCCGATGAGGATGGTGTCGTTCTCCTGCACGCCCTTCTGGACCAGAGCGTCCAGAATGCCGCTCTCGCCCAGCTGACGCTGGAAATACTGCAGGCTCTCGTAGTCGTCCACATTGCTGCCGGCAAGGATATACTCCAGCCACGGCGCATCCACGCTCCAGACATGAGCCTCCATCCGCTTGATGGTAAACTCGCGGCTGCCAGCCTTCGCCTCCGGCTTCTTGTACTCGGGGGTGAACACAGGGATGGCAGGGATGTCCTTCAGGCGGTTGTAGACCAGACCCGGAAGCTCCCTCACGCCCTGCATGGTGGCGGCGGAGATGGGCACGAAGGTCAGGCCCTTGCCCTCCACATAGGTGCGGAACGCTTCGATCTGCTCCTCGGTGGCCAGATCGCACTTGTTGCCCACCACGATCTGGGGGCGCTTTGCCAGCTCGGGGCTGAACTTGGCCAGCTCTTCGTTGATCTTTTCAAAGTCATCCACCGGCTCACGACACTCGCTGCCGGAAACGTCCACCACATGCAGCAGCAGGCGGCAGCGCTCCACATGGCGCAGGAAGTCGTGGCCCAGGCCGATGCCCTCACTGGCACCCTCGATCAAGCCGGGGATGTCGGCGCAGACAAAGCTGGCACCCTCGCCCACCGACACGACGCCCAGAGTGGGCACCAGGGTGGTGAAGTGGTAGTTTGCGATCTTGGGCTTGGCGGCGCTGATGGTGGAGATGAGGGTGGACTTGCCCACATTGGGGAAGCCGATCAGGCCCACATCCGCGATCAGTTTCAGCTCCAGCGTCACCTGGATGTCCTCACCGGGCATGCCGGGCTTGGCAAACTTGGGGATCTGGCGGGTGGGGGTGGCAAAATGTGCATTGCCGTAGCCGCCGCGGCCGCCCTTTGCAATGGTGACGGGGGTGTGGTCGGACA
>OOIG01003096.1_pt1 | contig 10496 bp, 10 predicted proteins | sample 1692091 | NCBI WGS metagenome assembly OOIG01 (sample SAMN06348188, study PRJEB24527) | human gut metagenome | biome: human gut; feature: ankylosing spondylitis patient; material: feces | host: Homo sapiens | place: China | collected 2015-10
GAAATACTATAAACGTAAGAAATTAAATTGAAATTTAAATAACTGATTATTTGAAATAACAATTATTTGAAATAACAATTAATTTTCTATATTGACAAAACAAAATATAAGTTGTATAATCAAAACAAAAGAAAACGAAAGGAAAATCGAAATGGAATTTAAAGTCTTTCAAAAGGAAATTGAACTGCAATCAAGAGGTTGGATACCTACATTTCACGATATTTCAAAGGAAGTAAAGGAAATCGTTGAAGCATCAGGCATTAAAAACGGAACGGTTAGCGTTGTTTCTCATCATACAACCTGCTCTGTAATGGTTCAGGAATGCTCACATGATATTGACTCGTTTGATTTAGAATTTTTACAGCACGATTTGTTGGATATTATGCGTAAGATGATACCTGACTTCGCAGAGGAGCATCAGTATCGCCATCCCGGTCCTATCCATGCTCAGTACGGCAGATGGGTGAATGAGCCCGGCGACTATTCAAGTATGAACACAGACGGACATTTACGTTCCTGCTTCTTCGGCAGAAGTGAAGCCTTAACTATTAAAGACGGTGTTGTAGACGGCGGTCAGTTTGCCCACATCTATTTTATTGACTGGGACCACGTAATTGCACGTCGCCGTCAGGTTAACGTTACTGTAATGGGCACTACTGAGGATGTAGGCGACAGAAAGTGGAACAACGGCGAGGTTATTGATACCCGTCATAAGTTCTTAGAAGAAGAAAAAGCTTACGATCCGCACTATGATTTACAGCAAAAAAGATAATAGGTAATATTAACTATGAGATACCGTTTTATCCGTTTCCCGGAAGGCAAATTCAAGGCATTAACACTAAGCTATGATGATGGTTGTTTATATGACACTAAGCTTGTTGAAATCGCAAATAAGTACGGCTTAAAGGTGACGCTGAATATTAACAGTAATATGATAGCTGAAAACGAAAATGAATGGCATTTGACAGCTAAAAAGATAAAGGAAATTACCGAATCTGGCGGACACGAAATTGCAGTACACGGTGCAAACCATATAGCGCTTGCTAAAGCCACATTGGTTGACGGAATAAACGATGTGCTTGAATGCAGAAAGTCATTGGAAAGAACCTTTGGCGGTATTATTCGAGGTATGGCTTATGCTGATAGCGGTATTAGGGTATCTACAAGCGGTGTTAGCAAGGACGAAATAAAGAATTATTTAAAATCTTTAGGTATTGCTTATGCACGTACACTCGGCGGAGATAACGATTCGTTTCAGTTGCTGACAGATTTTTATGAATGGATGCCTACTGCACATCACGAAAATCCTAATTTAATAAATTATTTAGATAAATTTTTAAATTCCGAAATGCCTGAATATATCGCATCAAGAACACCGTTGCTTTTTTATCTTTGGGGACACAGTTTTGAATTTAACGCAAACAATAATTGGGATTTGTTAGAGGATTTCTGTCAAAAGGCAGGAGCTCACGATGATATTTGGTATGCTACTAATATTGAAATTTTTGACTACATAAACGCTTACCGTAAATTGCAGTTTAATGTAGATAATACTGTAGTTTACAATCCTACCACTACGGATATATGGTTTGAGATTGACGGAAAAACCGTATGTGTTAAATCAAATCAAATGAAAAGCTTGTGAGGAATAAAATATGTTATCACTTCAGGAAAGACATCAAAAAATACTTGATATGCTTAATAATCAAGGCGAAGTTCGTGTAAATGAATTAAGCCGGATTTTTGAGGTTTCAGAGGTGTGTATCAGGAATGATTTGTCCGAACTTGAAGGTAAAGGTATGCTCTCCCGTGTTCACGGGGGAGCTATCAGTACATATGAGCCTTATTATAATATGAGTTTGGGACAGCGCTCAAACACCAATAAGGAGGAAAAGGACAAAATTGCCGCAAAAATCGCCGATATGATTCAAGATAATCAGGCGGTTATGATGAACGCCGGAACAACACCGCTTGCGGTAATGCGCAAACTGACAAATAAAAATAATATCACCATTATAACGAATTCGATTGTTTTGGCTCTTGAAGGTGCAAAATATAAGAATTTCAGAATTGTTCTGCTTGGTGGAGAGGTCGACTTTGAATATCAGTTTGTTTACGGAGCCTCGACGCTTAAACAGCTTGATGAATATTATGCAGATAAATTTATTATGTCGGCAGACGGCATAGATGTTAACGGCGGCATATCAACCTATTACGACCAAGAGGCGGAAATCAGCCGAAAAATGATAGATCATTCGAAGTCTACAATAGCGGCGCTTGATTATACAAAAATCGGCAGAGTGGCGCTTAAAAAATTTGGCGATGTAAAGGATATCGGCTGTCTTGTAACAAATGCTTCGGCATCAGAAATTATTTTAGAAGAGCTCAAAGACTGCGGAGTTAAAACGGTATTGGCGTAACAGCCTGTAAAGTATAGGTTTTGAGCAGACGATAAAATTATCAAAATTAAGAGGAAAAAAGAATGAGAAAATCAATTGAAATGGCAAGACAGTCCCTCGAAATAGAAGCAAACGCTGTTAAAGATGTTTTAGATAAAATGGATTGGGTAGCCTTTGGAAAGGCAACCGAAGCTTTATCAAAATGCGACAAAATAGTAACCTGCGCAAGCGGTTCCTCGGGAATAGCCGCAAAGAAATTTGCTCATACACTTTGCTGTATTGAGCGTCCCGCCCAATTTTTACCGCCCTGCGAAGCAATGCACGGGGGTCTTGGTGCCGTGCAGAAAGGGAATGTTGTTGTTTTGGTTTCAAGAGGAGGAAAAACTGCAGAATTATTGCCTGTTTTAGATGTATCAATCAAAAAAGGCGCTACTGTAATCGGCGTTACCGAAAATATGGATTCACCTATAGCAAAACAGTCAGATATAGTTCTTCCTATGCACATTGAAAAGGAAAGTGATAAATATAATGTGCAGGCCACCTCAAGCTATATCGCAACTATCGCTTTGTTTGACGCACTTATCTGTGCTGTTATGGAGGAAACCGATTACAAAAAAGAGCAGTTTGCTTTAATCCATCCCGGCGGTGCAGTCGGAGAAAGGTTGAATAAATAATGGTTAAGAGCTATGAAATTTCCACACCCTTTTTCGAGTTCGGACCGAAAGCCTATCTTTACGGCGAAGAACTTTTGGAGTTGATGAAAAAAATCGATACATATGCAGCGAAGTATGATATGGATGTTATTGCCGATGTGCAGACAACCGATTTAAGGCTTATTGCAGAAAATACATCTGACAGAATTCACGTATATTCTCAGCACATGGATTCAATCCCTGTCGGCAGAGGAATGGGAACAATTTTACCCGAGGCAGTTAAGGCTACAGGTGCAGTTGGTGTAATGCTTAACCATGCCGAATGTAAGTTAACTCTTGATGAAATTAAAAAAGCCATTGAGAGAGCAGACGAAGTGGGTCTTGCAACAATAGTTTGTGCCGATACGGAAGAAGAAATCAAGGCAGTTGCAGAAATGAGTCCCAATATAGTAGTGGCAGAGCCTTCGGAGCTTATCGGCACGGGCATTTCGGTTGGCAGAGAGTACGTTGATGCATGTATTGAGCTTGTAAAAAGCGTTAACCCTGAAATTATGGTGCTGCCGAGTGCAGGTATCAGCTGCGGACAGGACTGCTATAACATTATTATGGCGGGAGCTGACGGTTCGGGCTCAAGCAGCGGTATTTGCAAAGCCGAAGACCCCGCCGCTATGGCAGAGGAAATGATGGCGGCTGTCCGTAAGGCTTATGATGAACGGTGATAAGAAATGAAATATTTATTGGGTGCCGACATAGGCACAACCTCCCTTAAAGCGGCTGTATTTGATGAAACAGGGAAAATGATAAAATCCGCAACAAAGGATTATACCCTTATAGTTTCGGGTGATACAGTGGAATTTCCTGCTGAGGATTATTTTGAACTGTTTTTAAGCGCATATAACGAAATAACCGAGGGAATAAAAATCAGTTCTTTATCGGTTGATACTCAGTGCGAAACCATGATTTTAGCCGATGAAAACGGAAAGCCGCTAAGAAATGCTATCGTCTGGCTTGATAACAGAGCCGCCGCCGAAGCAGAGGAAATTAAGGCTTTTTTTGGCAATAAAAAGGTTTATGAGGTCACAGGTCAGCCTGAGATCACAGCCACTTGGCCTGCCGCAAAATTGCTTTGGGTTAAAAAGAACGAGCCTGAAATTTTCGCTAAAACCAAAAAGGTGTTTTTACTTGAAGATTACATACTTTACAGACTTACGGGCAATTTTGTAACCGAGGAAACGCTTCAGTCCTCAACAATTTATTTTGATATTCATAATAAATGCTGGTGGGATGAAATGCTTGATTTTATAGGTATTTCAAGAACCTGCTTCCCTGAAGTCAAAAAATCAGCAACCGTAGTAGGTGAGTATAAAGGTGCTAAGGCAGTAACCGGTGCTATTGACCAGATTGCAGGTGCAATAGGTGCGGGAGTTATCGGCAGTAATATTATTAGCGAAATGACAGGTACTACAATGGTGGTTTTCTCTCCTTGTGAAAATGTACCCGAATATAATCCAAACAGTATCGTGCCTTGCCATATTAATTTTGACGGTAAGTATTGTCTGCTTTCTTGGACACCTACGGCAGGAATAGCCCTTAAATGGTTTAAAAATAATCTATGTGAAAACTTTTCGTTTAGAGAATTAGACGAAATTGCAGAAAAGGTGAGCCCGGGCAGTGACGGACTTACATTCTTACCGTTCTTATGCGGCTCAACAATGCCTAAGTACAACCCGGATGCAAGAGGTGCTTTCTTAGGTCTTACTATGGAGCATACGAGGGCGCATTTTGTAAGAAGTGTTTTAGAATCTGTGGCTTGTCTTTTAAAAGAAAGCTTAGATTATTTAGGTGTAGAATGTGACGAAATTCGTTCTATGGGCGGCGGAGCAACAAGCCCTCTTTGGTGTCAGATGAAGGCGGATATGACGGGAAAACGTATTGTGACGCTTGAAAACAATGAAACCGCCTGTCTCGGTTCTGCATTTTTAGCGGGATTGGGAGCAGGAATATACAGTGATATATCAGAATGTGCAAAAATGGTGGCAACCAAAAAAACATATATCCCAAGCGATAACGATTATTCGGGTTGTTTTAATAATTTTATAAAAGCGGAGGAGAAAATATTATGAGTAAAACAGTATTTATAGGCTTCGGCGAGGTCAACACCCCCGAAGAGGTGATTGTTAAAAAATGTGCGGACGCAGAGAAGAGCCTTCTTGATAAAGGTCTTGATTTAATATCTGTTTACCCCGTAACCGACGATTATGAGGAAAAGGATATTACTAAGGCACTTGATGCTTTGAAGGGTCAGGATTTTGATGCAATGATTATTTGTATAGCCGGTTGGATTCCAACCCATGCAGTAGTTAAAATCACAGAGCAGTACAAGCACTTACCAATGGTATTATGGGGACTTTGCGGTTGGCGTGAGGACGACAGAATCGTTACTACCGCCGATCAGGCGGGAACAACCGCTTTAAGAAAGACTTTTGCAGATTTAGGTTACAAATTCAAGTATGTTTATGATATTATCGGCTTACCCTCGCGTGTAGACAAGGTAATAAGCTTTGTTACCGCTGCCGCAGCAGCTAAGAAGCTGCGCAGTGCAAAGGTCGGTATGGCGGGTTACCGCGATATGAACCTTTACGGTACTCTTTATGAGGGTGGCTCTTTAAAGAGAGTGGTAGGTACTGAAATAGAAACCTTCGAAATGCTTGAATTAAAGCAGAGATTTGATAAAATCACAGATGAAGAAAAAAAGTCTGTTATAGACAGTGAAATGTCAAAATGGAACTTCTTAAAGCCGGCCAAAGAGGAAAGCAAAATGCTCGCCGCCGGCTATTACCTCGCAGTAAAACAGCTCATAGACGAGCGCGGCTACGGCGCAATATCCTTAAAGGATGTTGACGGTATGAAGAAGCTGTTAGGCTTCCCGCCGGCGCCTGTGTTTATGCTCCTTTCTGATATAGAAAAGGTTTCAACCATTCCGGAAAACGATTGTCTTGGCAATGTTACACAGCTTATGATTAAGTATTTAACAGGTCAGTGCGGTGTATATTTAGAATTTTATGAGTTCTTCGAGAATAGCGTATTAGCAGGAGTTCCTGACTATATCCCTGCTGAAGTTACTGAAGGTCAAACCACGGTTATGCCTGCCGCATTCGGTGAGCTTTCTGAGGGTATTCTTAATGTTTCAAAGGTCAAAACAGGTGATCTTACCATGAGCCGCTTAACATATATTGACGGTAAATATTATATGCACCTTATTAAAGGCGAAGGTAAGCGTGCTCCCAAGTGGGAAGAATGCGGCTGGACTCAGCCGGCACCCCAATTGCCCGGTCTTGAAATATTTATGGACGATGTTGAGAGGTTTGCTGATAATGTTATGTGTCAGCACTATATCATTTCCTACGGTGACAACACCGAAAAAATCAAAGACCTGTGCAAAATATTGGGTATTGAAATTATTGAGTAGACTGTGAAAGTGTGGTAATTTAATATGTTATATATTCTTGATACAGCTGATTTAGAGGCAATAAAGCATTATAATGAGTTTTATCCGTTGGACGGAGTTACAACTAATCCGTCGATTATAGCAAAGGAAAAAACCGAGTTTTTAAGCCACGTTAAAAAGATAAGAGATATTATCGGGCCTGATAAGATGCTCTGCGTTCAGACACTTGAAAAAAATGCTGAGGGTATAGTTGAGGATGCTGTAGCACTTAAGGAAGCTATTGGTGGCAATTTCTATATCAAAGTACCGATTGGTGAGGCAGGTCTTAAAGCTACACCTATTATTAAATCAAAGGGAATAGGCGTGCTTATGACGGCTATTTTCACTCCGGCCCAAGCGCTGATCTCTGCAAAAGCCGGTGCTGATTTTGTAGCTCCGTATGTTAACCGCCTTGATAACATCTGCGGTGACGGATGCAATGTGGTAGCCGAAATTGTTAATCAATTTGATATTTTCGGTTTTGACTGTAAGGTTTTAGCTGCAAGCTTTAAAAACGTTGAGCAGGTAAATAAGTGTGCGTCGGTAGGCTGTCACAGTGTAACAGTAGCCCCCGAAATCATGCACGGACTTATTTCGCATCCCATGACAGACGCAGGTATTGCCGGTTTTGAAAAGGATTGGCAAGGTGTTTACGGTGATAAGGGAATCAGAGATTTGATTTGAAATAATTATAAAAATGGAACGACTTTCAAATATAAAGGTCAGCAGAATGCTTTTGATTGCGTGTTTTGCGGCATATGCTGTGACAACATTCGTTAAAATGTGTGTTCCTACCGTAATTTCTGCTATGGTAAGTGAAAGCTTTTTAACCAAAAGTCAATCGGGTTTGCTATCGGGGATCTTTTACTTAACCTACGGGGTAGGGCAGTTGATATTCGGTGAATTTTTTAATAATCATAAACCCTTTGTCGGAATAAAGCTTGCATTATTAGGATCGGCTTTTTGCTGTTTGCTGATGTCATTAACCGATAATTTTTATTTATTGCTCTTGATCTGGTCATTTTGTGCCTTTTTTAACGCTTGCTTCTTTCCTGCGTTAATGAAAATAGTATCCTTTATTCTTTGCGGTAAACACTCGATTTGGGCTAACAGATACTTAATGATTGCTTATCAGGCGGGAACTGTTTTGTGTTTGCTTTCAGGCAGCATTATAATTAAATATATCGGTTGGGTTAAGCTATATTTTTTTGCGGCATTAGTATGTATAATATCTTTTATTTATTGGTATTTTGCAGAATATAATACCCGCAAATGCTTTAGTCAGAATGCTCGCAAGGTCAATAAGGATAAAATTGATAAAAATGAAAATCCAGTCTTAAAAAAACCGATAACGGATTATATAGGTACAGGAATTTTCTGTATATTTGCGGTTTCGTTTTTCAATGCACTTCTTAACGGAGTTAAAAGTTGGGCTCCTACAATTATTATGGAAACATATGATACATCGCCCAGCTTTTCGGTGCTTTTGAATGCTGTAATAATAGTATCAAATATTTTATTTTTAATGCTGATAGGTAAGTTTGCGCCACACAATAAGATTAAAAGTCTTGCAATATTCTTTGGTATAACATTACCTATGATAATTTTAATGAATTTTACAAGTCTTTATAATGAATACGTCTACGTATTATTGTTGGGAATGTTCACCTCTGTAACTACCTATGCTACAAATGTCACTGCAATACAGGTGCCGTTTTATTTTGATAAATTCAATGATGTTTCCCGAATATCGGGTATAGCTAATATGTGTGCTTCCTTTGGATTGCTTGCGGGAAATTATGCTTACGGAGCCTTAGCCGACATGTTCGGGTGGCAGATAATAATGATACTCTGTGCAGTTTTCGTTGCGGTAAATATTATTCTTTTGGCAGTTTCAATGCCAAGATTCAAAAGCTTTTCCAATACTTGAATTCAAAAATGTTTTTATTAAGGAGTTAATATTATGGAAACAAAAATTAGAATCGGCTGGGCCGAAGAAAGCTTAACACCTGATAAAAGAATTTCTCTTTACGGTCAATTTTATGAAAGAGTTTCAGAGGGTGTGGAATCACCCATAACCGTTACGGCATTTGCTCTTGAATGTAATAACGAACAGATGGTTATTTGCTCATGCGACCTTACACAGATTAATCCGGGCCTGCAAACAAGAGTAAGAGAAAAATTAGAGGGCAAGGTGGACTTGCCTCTCGAAAAAATTATGCTGCACTCAACCCATACCCACGCTTCCCATACATACAGTGTATATAAGGCTCCCGAGCGTTTAACCTCGCTTGATACTTTAAATAAGTGGGTTACGGACGGTATGCTTTATAAGCCTCTTGTAACCGCCGACGACAGTATTATGACTCCGGACGAAGCCCTTGAATTTATTTCAGGTAAAATAGCTCTTGCGGTTAAGAGTGCTTGGGAGCAGAGAAAGCCCGCTGTTTATTCCTGCGGATTCGGACGAGCAGCTGTGGGAATGAGCAGAAGAGCTTGCTATGATGACGGCTCGGCTCAGATGTGGGGTGATACCAACACACCGAACTTTACACATTTAGAGGGCGGCTCAGATAACGGCATTGAAATGATTTTTACATTTGACAGTGAAAAGAATCCAACAGGTGTAATATTAAATATTGCATGTCCGTCCCAGGTTATGGAACACAGAAATCTTATTTCTTCCGATTATTGGGGTAAAGTAAAGCAGAATTTACGCGAAAAATTCGGCGAAGATTTTTATGTTTGCGGTCTTTGCTCACCGGCAGGTGACCAGTGCCCCCGCGACCTAATAAGGTGGCAGAACGGTGAAACACCGATTAATGACCCCAATATTTCACGTCCCAATTATATTGAACGCAGAAGCGACGGTTCAATGTTCGATGTAAACGGTATTAAACGAATAGGCAAGCGCATTGCAAACGAGGTATTTGACGCGTTTGAAGAAATCAGCGAGTACCGTAACGATGCTGAATTTATTCATATCACCGAAACGGTTTCTATGCCGCTGCGCCGTGTTTCATTATCGGAAGCAAAAAAGGCTAAGGAAGAACTGAATAAGTTCATTGAAAAGAACAAGGGCAGACCGTTTGATTATAATGATACTGCTGCAATGCACGTTTTTGCCGGAACATTGGCACGCTTTGAGGTTCAGCAGAATATGGATATGTTTGATTTTGAAGCACATTTCATTCGCTTGGGCGACATCGCCTTTGCTACAAATCCGTTTGAGCTGTTCCTTGATTACGCAAACAGAATAAGAGCAAGAAGTCTTGCAAAACAGACCTTCTTAATACAGCTTTGCTGTGATTCCTGCGGCTATTTGCCGACCGAAATCGCCGAAAAGGGCAGCCATTATTCCGCTTATGTTTCAAGCGGTCAGGCAGATCATATAGGCGGCGATTTGCTTGTCAGAAAAACTCTTACAACCATAAATTCGTTCTTTAAGAACCGATGATTTAAAGTGAGGACAGAACGTATGAAAATAATTGTAGATTTTAAACAAAGGTTGGGAAAATCAAACCTTTTAACGCTATAAATAATGCACCGATAATGGGAACCTCAAATGAACTTTTTCATTATCTGAAAGAGGCTAATATACCCTATTCAAGACTTCACGATACCGCAGGCAGATATGGCGGCTTTGTATTTGTTGATATTGCAAATATTTTTAGAGATATGTCCGCAGACCCTTTTAACCCTGATTCATATGATTTTGCTTTTACCGATTGGCTAATCGGCGAGCTTCATGAGGTTGGTGCAGAGCCTTTTTACAGGTTGGGTGCCACAATAGAAAATTCACATCGCATTAAGGCTTATAATATTTATCCTCCAAAGGATAATTTAAAGTGGGCGCAAATATGCGAAGGCATAATCAAGCATTACAACTACGGTTGGGCAAACGTTGGAAGGAAAAATATTTGGCACAAGGCGTCGAGATATCATATTGCCGTTTTG
>OOIG01003098.1_pt1 | contig 10493 bp, 9 predicted proteins | sample 1692091 | NCBI WGS metagenome assembly OOIG01 (sample SAMN06348188, study PRJEB24527) | human gut metagenome | biome: human gut; feature: ankylosing spondylitis patient; material: feces | host: Homo sapiens | place: China | collected 2015-10
CGGAGCTGTCGATCGGTGAGACCAAGGCGGCGCTGGAGCTGGCCTCGCGGCAGGTGAAGCCGGAAGCGCGGGTGATTGTGGGCGCGGCGACGGCGGAGGAGTACCGGGGGATGCTCCAGCTTTGCGCGGTGACGGTGCGGCTCGATGCGGAGAGCGAGGTTGCCGAGGTGATGCACAAGAGTGTGGAGCGGACGCCGAAGCGGAGCCGGGCCGGAGCGGTTGCGGCGGAGGACGCCTCGCAGCTGACGCTGCCGTTCCTGGAGACGGTTTCGAAGGGGATCATGGAGAACACCACGCCGGTGATCTGGAACGGGGAGGATCTGGACATCCCGACATTCAAGCGGCGGAATACGGTGCTTGACAACGGGAAAACCCTTTCCTGAGGGGTTTTTTTACGCGGAGAAAGAGGTGCCGGAACGGTTTTTTGCAAAAAAATCTGTTTTTTTGTCTCTGTTCTCGCGAATTGGCGTGGTTCCAATGGCGGAATGCGCTCGGGTGGCGGAATTGGCAGACGCGTATGGTTGAGGTCCATATGGAGTAATCCTTGGGGGTTCAAGTCCCCCCCCGAGTACCATCGATAATTACGTTTTGCGGGGGATGCCGCGAAACGAGGGAAGACGACGGGTGAGGAATCCGTCGCCTTTGATTGTCGGGTAAGGTGTTTGTGTGAATGCCTACATAGCTCAGTCGGTAGAGCACATCCTTGGTAAGGATGAGGTCTCCGGTTCAAGTCCGGATGTAGGCTCCATAATATTTTGCCGAATGCGAAGTTGAAGTTGGAACTCTAAAAACCTTTCAGGAGGGAAAAATGGCTAAGGAAAAATTCGAAAGAACCAAGCCGCACGTCAATGTCGGTACGATCGGTCACGTCGACCACGGCAAGACCACTCTGACCGCCGCCATCACCATGGTGCTGAACAAGAAGTTCGGCGGCGAAGTCCGGAAATACGATGAGATCGACAATGCTCCGGAAGAGAAGGAGCGCGGCATCACCATCAACACCGCGCACGTGGAATATCAGACTGAGAAGCGTCACTACGCTCACGTCGACTGCCCCGGACACGCCGACTATGTGAAGAACATGATCACCGGCGCCGCGCAGATGGACGGTGCGATTCTGGTGATCGCCGCGACCGACGGCCCGATGGCGCAGACCCGCGAGCACGTGCTTCTGGCCCGCCAGGTGGGTGTGCCGGCGATTGTCGTGTTCATGAACAAGGTTGACCAGCTGGACGATCCCGAGCTGCTCGAGCTCGTCGAGATGGAGATCCGCGAGCTGCTCAACAGCTATGACTATCCCGGCGACGACACTCCGATCATCAAGGGTTCGGCGCTGAAGGCGGTCGAGGCCGAAGGCGATCTGGACAATCCGGCTTCGAAGTGCATTCTCGAGCTCATGGATGCGGTCGACAGCTTCATCCCCGAGCCGAAGCGCGATGTGGATCAGCCCTTCCTGATGCCGATCGAAGACGTGTTCTCGATTGAAGGCCGCGGCACCGTGGTGACCGGCCGTGTCGAGCGCGGCGTGATCAAGCTCAACGAGGAAGTTGAAATTGTCGGTATCAAGCCGACGGTGAAGACCACCGTGACCGGCATTGAAATGTTCCGTAAGCTGCTGGATCAGGGCCAGGCCGGCGACAACATCGGCTGCCTGCTCCGCGGCACGAAGAAGGAAGATGTCGAGCGCGGCCAGGTGCTGGCGAAGCCGGGCAGCGTGACTCCGCACACCAAGTTCCAGGGCGAGATCTATGTTCTCTCCAAGGACGAGGGTGGCCGTCACACTCCGTTCTTCAACAACTATCGTCCGCAGTTCTACTTCCGCACGACTGACGTGACCGGAACGATCACCCTGAAGGAGGGTGTCGAAATGGTGATGCCCGGCGACAACACCACGATCACCGTGGAACTGATCGCCCCGATCGCCATGGAGAAGGGTCTGCGGTTCGCGATCCGTGAAGGCGGCCGCACGGTTGCTTCCGGCCGAGTCTCCGACATCATCGAGTAATAGTCGGATTCGGCAAACGTCCCGGACCGCCGATTGTGGCGGTTCGGGATAATCATGTAAACTCAGGTAAGATTATGGCGCGTGAATTGGTTATTCTGGAGTGCACCGAGTGCAAACGCCGCAACTACACGACGATGAAGGAGAAGCGGAACACGCCGGAGCGCCTGGAAAAGAAGAAATATTGCAAATTCGAACGCAAGCACACGATTCACAAAGAGACGCGGTAAGAGCGGCTCGTGGGGATCTTGATTGACAGGAGAGTAGCTCAGTTGGCTAGAGCGGCGGTCTCCAAAACCGCAGGTCGTGAGTTCGAGCCTCACCTCTCCTGCCATTTTTCAATTTTACAGAGACAGGCAGGTAACGGAGAAAATGCAGGAAAGTAAGAAGCGCAGCGGGAGTGCCGGGGAGATTGCCGGCGGCGTGTCCTTTATGGGAAAAATAAGGCGCTTTATCTCCGAGACGATGGCCGAGCTTGGGCGGTGCACGTGGCCGAACCGGCAGCAGCTTTTCGAATCGACGGTGCTGGTGGTGGTTGCGATTGTGATCCTGGCTCTGTTTGTGGCCGGTGTTGATGAGGTGGCCAGGATAGTGATCCGTCTGGTCACGGTGGGCAGACTTTTTTAGGATTGGGGACGAGTTATGAGCGAAGCTGTGGAAAATGGCAACGAGAACCGCGGTCAGTGGTTTGTCGTCCATACTCTTTCCGGGCACGAGAACAAGGTGCGCGACACGCTGTTGCGGCAGATGCAGAGCGGCGACCAGGTGCCGGTCTACGATGCGTTCATCCCCACTGAGAAGGTGGTAGAGGTTCGCCAGGGGCGCAAGACGATCCGGGCGCGTCATCTTTTTCCCGGTTACATCTGGGTCCGGATGGATCTGTACGATGATCTCGGGATGATCAACGAAAAAGCGTGGTATTTTGTGCGCAACGTCCAGGGGGTGCTGGGTTTCCTCGGCGGAACCAACAAACCGACGCCGCTTTCGCAGAGCGAAGTGGATGAGATTATGCGTCCGGCGCAGGTCGGGGAGACTGATGTCAAGCCGAAGATTGCGTTTGAGCTGGGCGAAGTGGTTCGGATCAAGGACGGAGCGTTTGAGAATTTCGAGGGTGCGATTCAGGAGATCGACAACGAGCGCGGGAAGCTGAAGCTGATGGTGTCGATTTTCGGTCGTTCCACCCCTGTGGAATTGGAGTTCTGGCAGGTCGAGCGGACCGTTTGACGGATTCGCGCGATACTTTTGTAGAATGGAGTAAGATTCTCTGGTGGCGGGGCACCTGCCAGTCCGGACCCCCTCGGAATCGAAAAAGGAATTGTAATCATGGCAAAGAAGGTTACAGGCTTGATCCGGTTGCAGATTCCGGCAGGCGCAGCCAATCCGGCACCGCCGATCGGTCCGGCACTTGGTTCGGCCGGTTGCAACATCATGGAGTTCTGTAAGCAGTTCAATGCCGCCACTCAGTCACAGAGCGGAATGATCATTCCTGTCGTGATCACGGTCTATCAGGACCGGTCGTTCACGTTCATCTGCAAGTCGCCCCCGGCAGCGGTTCTGGTGAAGAAGGCTGCGGGAGTGGCATCCGGGGCGAAGAAGCCCGGCACGGAAAAGGCCGGCAAGATCACCCGGGCGCAGATCCGTGAAATCGTGCAGATCAAGAAGGAAGACATCAACGCCCGTGACGAAGAGGCGGCCATGCGCATCATCGAAGGCACCGCGCGCAGCATGGGAATCGAGGTGGTCGATGCGTAGAAGCAAGCTTTACAGGAAACAGGTGGAAGTTGCCGGTTTCGATGCTCAGAAGCGTTATTCCGTTGCGGAAGCGATCGCTCTGCTCAAGGGGATGCCCGGGGTGAAGTTCGATCAGACGGCGGAAGTGGCGTTCAAGCTGGGTGTTGATCCGCGCAAATCCGACCAGACGGTTCGCGGAGCGGTTGCGCTTCCCCGCGGCACCGGCAAGACGGTCCGCGTGGCGGTAGTTGCCGATGGTGCGCTCGCGCAGGATGCGCGGGATGCCGGAGCGGACTTCGTCGGTTACGAGGATATTGTCGAAAAGATCAAGGGCGGCTGGCAGGATTTCGACATGCTGATTGCGACGCCGGATGCGATGCGTCTGGTTCGTCCCCTCGGCCGCCAGCTTGGTCCCCGCGGCCTGATGCCGAATCCGAAGACCGGCACGGTGACCGACCAGGTCGGCACGGCGGTGCGTGAGGCGAAGGCGGGTCGTGCGGAGTTCCGTGCGGACCGTGGGGCCTGCGTGCATGTTCCGTTTGGAAAGATGTCCTTTGAGGCGGATGCGCTCAAGGAGAACTTCGATGTGATCGTCGAGGCGCTGAACAAGGCGAAGCCGACGACGGCGAAGGGTGCCTACATCCTTTCCTGCACGATTTCGGCGACGATGACTCCCGGAGTCAAGATCAATGTCAAGGAACTGGTGAGGTCCAAAGAATGAGAAACGAAAAGCTTTTTCTGGTCAAGCAGATCAGCGAGATGATCGGCGGCGCCGATTATGTGTATTTCGTCTCTTTTTCGGGGCTCACCGTGAAGGAGCTTTCCGACCTTCGCAATCAGCTTGCGGCGCAGAATGCGACCTGCCATGTGTTGAAAAACACGCTGATCAAGAAGGCGGGTGAGCTGCTCAAGATCGACGGTCTGGATCAGATCGACCTCACGCTTGGAACGGCGATGATTTCCGGCAAAGGCGATTGCAGTGCGGTTGCCAAGGTGCTGGTCGAATACGGCAAAAAGAATGACAAGCTCGGCGCCAAGGGCGGCTACATGGATGGGGCGATCCTCTCCAAGGCCGAAATCGGCAGCCTGGCAGAACTGCCGTCGAAGCCTGTGCTTCAGGCGATGCTGCTCGGAGTGCTGCAGGCTCCGTCCCGGAACCTGGTCAGCGTTCTCAACGCCAAGGCTGCGAGCATCCTGAATGTGCTCAATGCGTATAAAGACAAAGTTGAAAAACAGTAAGTGAACTAAAGTTACGAATGGAGGCATTTAAGATGTCGGAAGAAAACAAAATGGAAGAGTTCGTCTCCTATGTCGAGAACCTGACCGTCCTGGAGCTTTCCAAGCTGGTCAAGACTCTGGAAGAGCGTCTTGGCGTGAGCGCCGCTGCTCCGGCTGAGGAGAAGACCGAGTTCGATGTCATCCTGGCCGGTTTCGATGCCGCCAAGAAGGTTGCCATCATCAAGGAAGTCCGCGCGATCACCGGTCTCGGCCTGAAGGAAGCGAAGGACCTCGTCGAAGCGGCTCCGAAGGCGGTCAAGGAGGCTGCTCCGAAGGAAGAAGCCGAGAAGATCAAGGCCCAGCTCGAAGCTGCCGGCGCCAAGGTCGAAGTCAAGTAAGACGGCTTTGTTGCGACAACGGTGGAGACGTGTGGATGAACCGTCTCCTCCGTTGTCTGTTATCCCATTCCGCGCATGGAGAGTGCGCATTTCCGGCCCGATTCGTTCCGATGTGGTATTTTGTCTGAAGGGAGCGCGGCCGCCCCGGGGAGCGGTGTGGTGTTTTGCCGAATCCCGGTTTCCTGAAAAAATTTGCGAATTTGATTCGAATTTCCGAACTGTCGATGTGGTGTTTTATCGACAGGTCGGTTCTTTTGTCTTTTGACCATCGAGTTTTCCGCAGAAAGCGGCGGGATGTGCTGTGACCGCCGGAATTTTTTTGCAAAAATTTTTACATAGTTCAACATACAACCAGAAACGAGCAGAGTATGACGAAACGAATTAATTTTGGGAAGCTCCGGGACGTTCTCGAAGTTCCGGATCTGATCGGCCTCCAGGTTGACTCTTACCGCGATTTCCTCCAGCGCGACGTGCCGCCGGCGGAGCGGAAGAATCAGGGGCTCCAGGAGGTGTTCAACGAGATTTTCCCGATCGAGAGCTTCGACAAGCAGATGTCGCTCGAATTTGTCTCCTACGAGATCGGCGCGGCCAGCGAGCAGAAGGGCGACGTGGTCGACTGCATCAAGGACGGCAAAATTTACGATGCGCCGCTGTACGTTGATTTTCTGCTCAAGGTCAACGGTGCCGAAGTGCCGGAGCGGGTCTACATGGGCGACATTCCGATCATGACCGAACAGGGCACCTTCGTCATCAACGGGGCTGAGCGGGTGATTATCAGTCAGCTGCACCGTTCGCCCGGTATCTGCTTTGAGAAGACCCGTCACACTTCCGGGCGGACGCTTTACTCCTACCGGATCATTCCCGACCGCGGTTCGTGGATGGATGTTCAGTTCGACATCAACGACTACATCTACATTTACCTGGACCGCCGCCGCCGCCGCCGGAAGTTCTACATCACGACCTTCCTCCGGGCGATCGGCTACCCGACCAACCGGGACATCCTTTCTGAATGCTACGAGGTGAAGAAGCATTCGGTCTCTTCGCTGCTCAAGCAGAAGGACCTCTCCGGCTTCTACACCGTGGACGACATCACCACCGAAGACGACGTGCTGGTGATCGATGAGCTGGTCCAGCTGACCGAAAACCATCTCAAGCAGCTGGTCGACGCCGGCATCCGCGAGGTGGAGCTCGCCTATGTTGCCGAAGGGGACAATTATCTCATCGGCTGCCTGCGCAAGGATCCCGCCCGCAACGAGGAGGATGCCCTCAAGGAGATCTACCGGCGGATGCGTCCCGGCGACCCGCCGAACATCAACAACGCCAAGCTGCTGATCAAGCGGCTCTTCTTCGACAACCGCCGGTACGATCTCGGCGCGGTCGGTCGTTACAAGCTCAATGAGCGGCTCAAGCAGGATGTTCCGCTGACTCAGCGCACGCTTGATCCGAAGGACCTGATGGCGGCGACCAAGCTGCTGATCAAGCTTCGCCACGTCGGCGGGCAGGTCGATGATATCGACCACCTCGGCGCGCGGCGCGTCCGCACTGTCGGTGAGCTGCTTCAGAATCAGTGCAGGGCGGGTCTCCTGCGCACCGAGCGGCTGATCCGCGAGCGCATGACCTTCGACGAGCAGAACGTCACGCCGTCGAAACTGATCAATCCGAAGGCGTTCGCCGGGGTGATCCGCGACTTCTTCGCGCGCAGCCAGCTGTCGCAGTTCATGGATCAGACCAATCCGCTGAGCGAACTGACCAACAAGCGCCGTCTCTCCGCGCTGGGTCCCGGCGGACTTTCGCGTGACCGCGCCGGATTCGAAGTGCGCGACGTGCACTCCAGCCATTATGGCCGGATCTGCCCGATCGAGACGCCGGAAGGTCCGAACATCGGTCTGATCAGTTCGATGTCGCTCTACGCGATCATCGACGAGTACGGATTCCTCGAAACCCCCTACCGCAAGGTGGTTGACGGCCAGGTGACCGACCAGATCGACTATCTGACCGCGGACAAGGAGGAGCAGTTCGTGATTGCGCAGGCCAACGCGTTGCTCGACGAGAACAACCGCTTCGTGCGTCCGATGATCATGAGCCGCTTCCACGGGGAGTCCGGCGAGCACCCGCGTGAGGAGGTGCAGTACATGGACGTTTCGCCGAAGCAGCTGGTCAGTGCGGCCGCCGGCATCATCCCGTTCCTGGAGCATGACGACGCGAACCGCGCGCTGATGGGATCGAACATGCAGCGTCAGGCGGTTCCGTTGCTGATGCCCGAGTCCCCGTATGTCGGAACCGGTCTGGAAGCCCGCATCGCCCGCGACTCCCGCGCGGTGGTGGTGGCGAAGGAGGACGGCATCGTCGCGGAGGTCTCCTCCAGTCATGTGCTCGTCACGCCGGACGGCAAGCTGCCCGCGGCGGATGCCGACAAGAGTTCCTATCAGAACTACCGGCTTTACAAATATCTGCGCAGCAATGCCGGCACCTGCGTCAACCAGCGTCCGGTGGTGGCGCACGGCGATGTGGTCCACAAGGGGGACGTGCTTGCCGACGGCGCGGCGACCCAGGGCGGCGAGCTCGCTCTCGGGCGCAACGTGCTGGTGGCGTTCATGCCGTGGTGCGGATACAACTTTGAAGACGCGATCATCGTCAGCGAGCGGCTGGTGAAGGAGGATGTCTACACCAGCATTCACGTTGATGAGTTTGAAATCACCAGCCGCGAAACCAAGCTCGGGCCGGAGGAGATCACCCGCGACATTCCGAATGTGAGCGAGGATGCACTGCGCAACCTCGACAGCCGCGGCGTCGTCTACGAAGGTGCCGAAGTCAAGCCGGGCGACATTCTGGTCGGCAAGATCACGCCGAAGAGCGAGACGGAACTTGCTCCGGAAGAGCGTCTGCTGCGCGCCATCTTCGGTGAGAAGGCGGCAGATGTGAAGGATTCGAGCCTGATGGTTTCCAGCGGCAAGGGCGGCATCGTCATGGACATCCGCATCGAGTACGCCAAGGATGCCGCCCGGGCGAACATGACCAAGACCGAGGTCCGCCGCCAGGAAAAGATGATGCGGAACGACTACCGCGACGTCTACAACGGCCTGATCGAAGACCTCACCGCGCGGCTGTCGGATGTGATGCTCGGCGTCAAACTGCCGTATCCGATCTTCGACATGTCGCCGTCGCGTGAGAACGCGGTGCTGATCAGCTCCAACCGCAAGGTGACCAAGAGTTCGATTCAGAAGCTGGCGACCCACTACGACTGCTGGAGCATGGAGGACTGTGAACTCAAGAAGACGCTGACCGAGATCATCGACGGCTTCATTCCGCAGTTCCAGGAGAACGAGGAGCGTCACCGCCGGATGGTGGACAATCTCGATGCCGCCGAGAGCGGGGAGAACGGCGTGATCAAGCGGGTCAAGGTCTACGTCGGGTGCAAGCGCAAGCTGCAGGTCGGCGACAAGATGGCCGGCCGTCACGGAAACAAGGGTATCGTTTCGCGGATTGTTCCGGTGGAGGACATGCCGTTCCTCGAAGACGGGACTCCGGTTGACATCGTGCTCAACCCGCTCGGCGTGCCGAGCCGCATGAACATCGGGCAGGTGCTGGAAACCCATCTCGGCTGGGCGGCGAAGATGCTCGGCATCAAGGCGGCGACCCCGGTCTTCGACGGCATCAGCGAGAAGGAGATCATCGAGCTGATGAAGCAGGGCAACGAGGCCTTCACCAAGAAAGAGGGACACGATTACCACTGGGGCTTCAAGCAGACCGAATCCGGCGAGTGGGTCTACGACGGCAAGGCGGATGTGTACGACGGGCGCACCGGCGACAAGTTCGATCAGCGCGTCATGGTCGGCCAGATCTACATGCTGAAGCTGGACCACCTGGTTGCGAACAAGATTCACGCCCGCGCGGTCGGTCCCTATTCGCTGGTGACTCAGCAGCCGCTGGGCGGCAAGGCGCAGCACGGCGGTCAGCGGTTCGGAGAAATGGAAGTGTGGGCGCTCGAAGCGTACGGCGCCGCCTACAACCTTCAGGAGATGCTGACCGTGAAGTCGGACGATGTGACCGGGCGCGCCCGGATCTACGAATCCATCGTCAAGGGGCAGAATGTGCTGGAGGCCGGGCGGCCGGAATCCTTCAACGTGCTGTTGAAGGAGATGCAGAGCCTCGGACTTGACATCCGCACCGTCAAGAAGACGTCCGAAAACTAATTCGAGGAGGAAGATACCTTGATTGACAATACTTATGCCTACCGGGAGCTGCTGGGCAAGAGCTCGGCGACTTCGTTCAGCGCGGTTTCGATCAACGTCGCGTCGCCGGAAGTGATCCGTTCGTGGTCGTTCGGCGAGGTGAAGACCCCGGAAACCATCAACTACCGGAGTTTCAAGCCGGAGAAGGGGGGACTCTTCTGCGAGCGCATCTTCGGACCCACCCGCGACTGGGAGTGCTACTGCGGCAAGTACAAGCGGGTCAAGCACAAGGGGATCGTCTGCGACCGCTGCGGCGTCGAGGTGACCCAGGCCAAAGTGCGCCGCGAGCGCATGGGGCACATCGAGCTGGCGGTGCCGGTTTCGCACATCTGGTTTTTCAAGTGCATGCCCAGCCGTATCGGCCTGGTGCTCGACATGACCGCGAAGTCGCTGGAGCATGTCATCTATTACGAGGAATATGTGGTGACCGATCCGGGCGACACGCCGCTGCAGGTCGGCATGACCATGACCGAAATTGAGTATCGTCAGGCGGTGGACGATTACGGCGACGCCTTCGTCGCCGAGATGGGCGCACCGGCGATCAAGACGCTGCTCGAGCGGGTCGATCTGCCGGCGCTCAAGGCGGAGCTGGAGGTCAGCCTCGAAGGGACCCGGAACAAGGCGATCCGCAAGAAGCTGGCCAAGCGGCTGCGGCTGGTCGAAGGGTTCATGGCGAGCAATTCGCGTCCGGAGTGGATGATTCTGACGGTGCTGCCGGTGATTCCGCCGGATCTGCGTCCGCTGGTTCCGCTCGAGGGCGGCCGCTTTGCGACCAGCGACCTCAACGATCTCTACCGGCGGGTCATCAACCGCAACAACCGGCTCAAGACGCTGCTTTCGATCCGCACGCCGGAGGTAATCATCCGCAACGAGAAGCGGATGCTGCAGGAGGCGGTGGACTCGCTGCTGGAC
>OOIG01003100.1_pt1 | contig 10492 bp, 8 predicted proteins | sample 1692091 | NCBI WGS metagenome assembly OOIG01 (sample SAMN06348188, study PRJEB24527) | human gut metagenome | biome: human gut; feature: ankylosing spondylitis patient; material: feces | host: Homo sapiens | place: China | collected 2015-10
TGCTGGCGAAGTTCCTCCGGCTGGATATCCGGACCTTTTCTTTTGAGACGCCGGAACAGATCGAGGATACGGTTAAACAGTGTGCCCGGGCCGGATACGATCTAATCGTGGGCGGCGCGGCGACCAGGGACTACGCCGTGGCAGAGGGGGTGCAGTTCCTGCTGATTACCTCCAGCCGCGAAAGTGTAGAGGCCAGTATCCAGCAGGCCATTGAACAGCACCATCTCATCAACGATGTACTGGACAAGAACCGGCTGTTCCAAAGCGTCATTGACAAGAGCGGCTCCGCCGTATTCATCTTCGGGGAACAGCGGGAGCTCCAGTATACGAATGTGGCGGCGCGAAAGATGCTGAACGACGTGGAGCGGATGGAGCAGTTCCTCTCCCGGGGGATCTCCACGCTGCAGGATACAGGGACACTGCACCTAATCAAAAAGCTGAACAATGATTTTTATGAGATCACGGGCGGTATTCTTCAGGTCCGCCAGGAGATCCGCTATCTCTTTGAGGTACACTTCCGCGCCGCTGGCTATCGGGTATCCTCCTTCGCCAAGCTGGAGGACCCGGAGGACATCCGCCAGGCGCAGAGCCTGCCGGCTTCCAGCGAGCTGTATCTGCGCCCAATGGACAAGCTCATCCAGACTGCCGGCAGTTCCGCGCTGCCCGTTCTGATCCAGGGGGCGGTGGGGACCCACAAGGGCGTGGTGGCCCGTCGCATTCACACCAAAAGCGCCACGGAGGGGACCACGCTGATGCGCCTGCAGTGCAGGGACCTGACGGAGAAAAACTGGGACATGCTGTTGAATAATGCCGCGTCTCCCATTCACGCCACGGGATACACGGTATATCTGGAAAACGTGGATACGCTGCCGAAGGATCTGCAGCAGCAGGTGGGGACCTATATTGAGGATACCAAGATGACCCACCGCCATCGGGTAATCAGCTCCAGCTGCTGCGACCTGTCTGCCGAGGTGGCCCGGGGACAGTTCTCCAGCCGGCTCTATCTGCAGCTCAGCGGATTCACCATCAATGTGCCGTCTCTGGCCCAGCGGAAGGAGGATATTCCCGCCTTTGTCAATATGATGATTCCCCAGTACAATACCGCGCTGGCCAAATCCACCGTGGGCATGGAGCCGGATGCCATGGAGCTGATGGTGGAATTTGAGTGGCCGCTGAATCTGGTGCAGCTGGAAAAGGTGCTGCGCCAGATGATCGCGGCGTCCTCGGGATTTTATATCACTGCCGCTGAGGTGGCCGCGGTCCTGCAGAACGAGATGCGGAAAGTGAGTGCCCTTCCGCCGGCGGTGGATCTCTCCGGGACCTTGGAGGACATCGAGCGGAGAGTGATCGAACAGGTGCTGCGGGAGGAGAACATGAATCAGTCCGCTGCGGCCAAGCGGCTTGGAATCGGCCGAAGCACCTTGTGGAGAAAGATCGCCGGCAGCGGCGGAAAATAAACAAAAAGGTCCGGGGGCACAGGGAATATCCCTGTGCCCCCGGACCAAATTTCCGGCAGCGCGGAAGCTTCACTTGCCTTGGATTCCCAGCGCGCGGCAGACGCTGCGGCGGGTGATGCGGTATACCCCATAGAGCACCGCCGAAAGCACGGCGATCACCGCAGCACAGACGGCCATGCCGGCCATCTCGCCGGGGGTGAAGCGGTTATCATTGAAGTACATAATCATGAGGTAGAAGGCGGAGATGACTGCCGTGCCCACGATGACGGGCACAAGAAACACCTTGGACACCTGCCCCTTTACGGACCGGAACAGATAGCGGTTCGGCGCCCCCAGGTGCCGCAGGTCGTCGTACACCCGTGCGTTGGTGAGGGCGATGGTCATGCACCGGGTAAAGGCAATGACGATGACCGCCGCGAAGCAGATCAGGGCGATAAAGATGAACAGCACCAAAAACACCGCCATGGTGGTGACGAAGTCGTTCTGATCCAGCACCCGGAACTGGGGCATGTAGAGCCAGTAGTTGCGGAACTCCGAGGTGTCCCGGTCCTCCCGCTCTATCACCGGGAAGCCATGGGCGGCGATATGTGCCCGGTCGTAGTCATAGACCTCGCCGGCCTCCTCCGCCAGCGCCGCACTTACCAGGTCGTAGGCGTCCATCTGCAGCACATCGTCGCCGGAGCGGTCCACGATCTCGTTGAACAGGGCGTCGGCAAAGGGATAGCTGGCCTCCGCGTCCACCACATTGAAGAATACCCAGGTCTCCCGCCAGAGGTCGGTGAGTCCGGCGGTGAGGATCTCGTAGTCGGCGTCATCCAGCACGTAGCAGCCCAGCAGCATGGTGAAACACAGAGGCTCCGCCGGGGTAACGGACAGACTGGCCCCGGTGACCATATTGGTGACCAGCGTCACGTCGCCGCCGGAGAGGTAGTCGCTGCCGCCTTCATCATCCAGCACATTGGCACAGGTGCCGGGGGCCAGGTCCACAGCTTGGCCGGTGAGGGCGTTCCAGGCGCTCTCGGAAAAATAGGTGGCCCCGCCTTGGATCTCCCGGTATTCCTTGGTGTAGGTGGTGCCCAGAGCTCCGGCGCTCTGCTCGATGGAGACGGTGCCGTCACAGCCCAGGGTGGCGGCGTCCACCTGGGTCCAGGAGGTGATGTCAACACCATGCTTCGACGCCAGAGATTCCACCTCGCCCCGCTCCGGCCAGTTCTGATCATTCCGCCAGTGGTACTCGAAGTCCACCGGCCGGGTGGAGAAGCTGTAGGTGGAGCTGGTATTCAGCATGGGGGCGTAAAAGGAGGCGAAATAGGCACCGGCGATCAGCAGCGTCATCACCAGCATGTTCCGCACCGTCTGGCGGCCTTGGAACTTCATCATGGACGTGGCGATGATGTCCCGGTACTTATGGCGCTTCCGCCAGCCGTTCACCACCGTGTGGAGCAGGATCATGTACATGCCGACCAGCGCCGGCAGGTAAAAGACGGCGTCCACCCCAGAGGGGGAATACCAATGGAGAACCGTGATAAAGAACGACGGCATCAGAAACCCTGCCAGGGCGCCGATTACCACCAGGACGATGCCCACGCTTCCGTACCACCGCTTTACCTCGCGGATAGGCTCGGACTTGTGGGACTCCTGGACGATGTCGATGATGTTGGTGCGGCGGATGGACCGGCCGCCCAGGAAGAACAGCATCCCCACCACGTAGGCGGCAAAGACCATGGACAGCAGATAGGACCGGGGATCGAAGGACAGGGCCATCTCCTGGGAGTCCACCAGGAACAGGCGGAACAGCTGCCACACGCCCCAAGCCAGAGGGCCGCCTAAGGCCGCCCCGGCGGCGCAGGAGCCCAGGGAGATCACCGCCAGCTCCTTGCCCATCTCCCGCTGCAGCTGGCGGCGGGTGGCCCCCAGAGCCAGGAACACGCCGGTCTCCCGGGACTTCTGCCGGAAGAACAGCCCGGCGGCATAGGCGGTGAACACGGCGCAGCCGATGACCGCCAGAACGAACACCATCATCACCTGCTTGCGGCTGTCGCCGCCCTCCGGCAAGACGGAGAGGATGGTGGGGGAGCGCATCATGCAGACATAGGCAGTGATCAGCAGCACGGAGAAGAAGCTGCACCCTGCCAGCAAGGCATACTGGCCCCTGTTTTTGCGGCGCAGGGCCGCGTAGGCGTCGGAAAAGTGCCGCATGGTCTCACTCCTTCCCCATGTCCCGGATGGCGTCCAGCAGCTGGTCCTGGAAGGCGGAGCGGTCGGTGCCGCCCTTTTCCAGGGTCCGCCACACCACCCCGTCCCGGAGGATCACCACCCGGTCGCAGAAGGAGGCGGCAAAGGAGTCGTGGGTTACCATGAAGATGGTGGCCTCCAGGGATTCCTTGGCCTGTTCAAAGGAGCGAATCACCGCCCGGCTGGACTTGCTGTCCAGGTTGCCGGTGGGTTCGTCCGCCAGGATCAGCAGGGGATGGTTGATGAGCGCCCGGGCCACGGCGGTACGCTGCTTCTCACCGCCGGAGATCTCCGCCGGGTATTTGTCCCGGATGGCGGAGATACCGAATACATCGCACAGCTGGTCCGCCCGGGCCTCCGTCTGGCCGGTGACGGCGCCGCCGATGATGGCGGGCAGGAGAATGTTCTCCCGGACCGTCAGACCGTCCAGCAGCAGGAAGTCCTGGAACACAAAGCCCAGCTGCCGGTTGCGGACCTTTGCCAAAGCGTCCTCGCTGAGATTTGCCAGCTGCCGATCCCCCAGCATGATCTCCCCACTGTCGATGGGGATGTAGCAGGAGATGCAGTTTAAGAGCGTGGTCTTGCCAGAGCCGGAGGGGCCCATGACAGCCACGAACTCCCCCTTCTCCACCGTGAGGGACACGCCCTTGAGGACTTCATAGGTGGTCTTGCCCACTTGGTAGGATTTGTGCAGATCTTTGACTGTTAACATAAAACTCTTCCTTTCTGTCTCACAGGATATTCCCCGCCAGGGCGATGGCCGCCAGATGGGCGGGATAGAAGGCGTAGAAGAACCAGCGGTTGATCTTGATGCGGGAGTGCGTGGCGCAGAAGATCAGGGGCGCGGCGAACACGGCGAAAATGGACCAGTCGATGCAGAGGCCGCCCACCGTCAGGCACAGGGGATCCTCCGGCCAGCCGTTCATCAGGGCCGGAAGATAACTGAGGAGGTAGAGGGCCGCGCCCAGGCGGGGCCGGTTCCGGCAGAGGTAGAAGATCAGCATCAGCTGGATGCCGGTGCCGGAGTAATCGAAGTTCCACCAGCTGACGGTGAAGAGCGCCAGGGCGAACAGCCACCATTTCCGTTCCTTCAGGCCGTACATGCCCAGCAGGCTCAGGAACAGGGTGAAGAAGATGTTCCAGTTGGTGAGGTTGGCCCAGAATTCGCCGACCGGGTGGAAGGCCAGGATGTAAAAGGGCTGGCTGACGAGGGCGAAGATGCCCAGCCGGGTCAGGTACTTCCGCACGTCGTGGGTGTACAGCAGGCCCACCGTCAGGCAGTAGCAGAAGATGGGGAAGGCCAGTCGGCCGATCCAGCGGAACACGCCCACCTCCGGGAAAAAGGCGCCGCCGATGTGGTCGATCAGCATGGCGGCGATGGCGATGAGCTTCAGCAGATCCGTGTCCAGATTGGTTTTCAGCCGTGGCCCCGTCTGGGGGATGGCGGCGGGAGTGGTGAGCACGCTCCACACACGGGAGCGGGAGATGGCAGTGGCGTTTGTCATGGTGTTTCCCTCCTTGTTGACACCAGCGTACCGCGAAAAAAGAGCCGCCGCAAACGGGGGTGTCATCTGCGGCGGCCTGGATGTCAAGTTTTGCGTTGGGACGGGAGGGGATGTCAAGTTTGGCGGATTTGCCGTCAAGTTTGGTTTGGCAGACGGCGGTTCCTGTGGTAGAATGGGCAGGTAGTTTAAGGCGAAAAGCGCCCCCTGCCGGACCCCGGCGGGCAGTTTTCGGTTTGAGGTGATGGGGATGCTGCGGATCGGCATCTGTGACGATATCTACGACGCCAGGCTGGTGCTTCGGGCCGCTCTGGAGCGGGCTCTGGAAAAGCGGCGCGTTCAAGGGCAGTTCCGGGAGTTCTCCTCTGGCGAGGGACTGCTCCGCTGGCTGGAGAGCCACGCCGGGGAGCTGGACCTGGTGTTTCTGGACATGGAGATGGGGGAGCTGGACGGCATGGAGACCGCCCGGCGGCTCCGGGCGGCGGACGCCGGACTGCAGCTGGTGTTCGTCACCGGGTATGCAGAGCACGTCTTTGACGGGTACTCCGTGGGGGCCCTGGGGTATCTCTTAAAGCCCCCGAAGGCGGAACAGCTGGAGGAGGTGCTGGACCGGGCACAGGCGGCGCTGGTCCGGGATTTGGACCGGGCCTACATCTGCCGCAGCGGGGACACCCACTACCGGATCCCCATTGCCAACATTCTGTATTTTGTCTCGGACCGGCGGCAGGTGGCCTGTGTCACCGCCGGACGGGAGTACACGTTTTACGGCAAGCTGGACACGGTGGCGGCGGAGGTGGGGGCGGACTTTGTCCGCATCCACCAGCGGTATCTGGTTCGGACAGGAGCTGTGGACCGGATGGAGGGCGGCGAGGTGGTGCTGCGGGACGGCCGGCGGCTGCCGGTCAGCCGGTCCTGCCAGCCCTCGGCCCTGCTGGCCTTTACCCGGGCGGAGCTGGAGGGATGAGGATGCGGGATGTTCTCTGGCAGATCTGGCTCAACTGCGGCTATTTTCTGACCGTGGCGGCCAGCGGCTTTTTCCTCTACAAGCTCTGTGCCCCCTTTGTCCGCCCCCGGAATGGGCGCTTCTGGAGGGTGCTGCTCTTTCTGACCCTGGCTGGGTCCACCGGCATGGTGATTTGGATCGGTGACCCCAACCTGCTCTATACGCTGCCGGTATACTTTGCCCTGTTTCTTCTTGCCACGCGGGGCGACTGGGTGGGACGGCTGGCGGTGTGCATCATCTTCTTCTGCCTGGAGATGTCCGTGTGTGCCCTGCTGGACACCTATGTGGAGCGGATCAACAGGAATGCGCTCTATGACGTGCTGGTGCGCCTGGCCCGCCCGCTGGTGTTCGGCCCGCTGTGGCTGTTGCTGCGCCGCCGCCTGCCCCGGGAGCCGGTGGTGCTCTCCCGGCGGCTGTGGAAGCTGGTGCTGGGTCTAGCGGCCATGCCCCTGTGCGCCCTGATCGCCGTGGTGCTGCTGACCTTCCGGCGGTATGACTCTATCGAGGTCAATACCGTGGCGATGTACCAGGGCATGGTGGTGCTGCCCTTTGTATTTCTGACCTCTCTGGTCCTGTTGTTCGCCATTTTGATTCTGGCGGATCACGAGCGGCTGGAGCAGGCAAATCGCCTGGCAGGTCTGCGGGAGGTCTACTATCAGGGCCTCCGGCAGCAGGAGACCCAGGTGCGCCGTCTCCGCCACGATCTGCGGAATCACCTGACGGCGGTCCGGGGTTTTCTGGAGCAGGGAGATGAACAGGGGGCCATCGGCTATCTGGACCAGATAGCCGGTTCCCCGGCCCTGCGGGGAACCAGACGGCTCTGTGAAAACGAGGCGGCCAATGCCGTCCTCACCGCCAAGGCGGAGGCCATGGAGCGGGAGGGAGTCGCCGCAGACTTCGCCGTCTTCCTGCCCCGGGACCTGCCTGTGGCGGATATGGATCTGTGCGCCCTGCTGGGCAACGCTCTGGACAACGCCATCGAGGGCAGCCGGGGTGCCGGGGAACGGCGAATCACCATCCGCTGCAAGGCGGACAAGGGACTCTTCATGCTGCGGGTGGAGAACACCCTGGGCGGCGCGGTGCAGCCGGATCTTGCAACTACCAAGACGGACAAGGCCGCCCACGGCTTCGGCATCCCCGGGATGCGGGAAATCGCGGAGCGCTATGGCGGCACCCTGGACGCCGGGGTCCGGGACAACGGGTTCGAGCTGGTGGTGTGCCTGCCCCTGGCAGGGCAGGCCGAAACACTGTAAATCCCCATGCGCTGACGGCCGCCGCAGACACAGGAGAGAGCTCGATTTTCCATATCTGCGGTGTATTTGCACAGAAAAACAGGGAGGCCGTCCAATGGACGGTCTCCCTGTTCCGCAGCCAAAGCGGACTCAAAGCATCTTCAAAAGTTCGATCTGTTCCCCGGAGGGGCCAGTGAAGAACCAGTTCTCCAACCCGCCGAAGGTGTTGGGCATCACGCACTTCTCTGCGGTCTGGAAGGTGTCCACGCCGGCGGCGCGGAGATCCGCGGCGGCTTGGTCCACATCGTCCACATAGACGGCGAAATGAGGGATGCAGCCCGCACCCTCCGGCACAGGGGCGGCGATCAACTCCACCAGGAAGCCGCCGAACTCCACAAGGGCCAGCTCCCGCTGCTGTTCCGGCGAGCAGGCGGGGGCCCGGAGATGCAGGCTGCCGCCGATCTTCTCGTAAAAGGCGATGCTGGCATCCATATCCGCCGTATACACGGCAATGTGGCCGAGACCTTGATAGTGCTGTTTCATACAATCAGTCCTCCAGTATGTGAAAAATGAAAATATGGCATCAGGAGGCGGCAGTCCGGCCGCCGGGGATCAGGGCGCCCACTGCGCCGCAGACAGCGGCGGGCAACACCCAGCCGAAATCCAGAGACGCCAGGGGCAGCAGGTCCAGAAAGGCCAGCTCCACGCCGGTGTAGGTGCGGACTACCTCCAGCAGGCTCACTGCCAGGGCGCCCAGGGCCGCCAGGCGGAACACCCAGTCCCGGCGGATGCGGCTGCCGAACAGGGCCAGCACGATCAGCACCAGCGTGGGGGGATAGACCACGCTGAGGATGGGGGAGGCGATGGCGATGATCTCATTGAGACCAAAGTTGGATACCACGGCACTGAACACGCAGATGACGCACACCAGCGTGCGGTAGGAAACGCGGCCCCCCGAGAGGCCGGAGAAGTAATCGGCGCATGCACTGACCAGCCCCACAGCGGTGGTGACGCAGGCCAGAGCCACCACCACGGCAAAGAGGATGATGCCCGCCTGCCCCAACAGGTTCCGGACAATGGACACCACCAGGAACGTGCGGTCCACGGTGATGTCGAAGAAGCGGGCGGTGGTGGCGCCCAGATAAGTCAGCCCCAGATAGACCGCCAGCAGGCCGATGCCTGCCACCAGACTGGCGCCGGACACCACCCGGAGCTGGGCGCCGGGAGTCGTGTGTCCCTTCTCCCGGGCGCTCTTCAGAATGATATAGCCGAACACGATGGCCGCCAGCACGTCCATGGTCTGATAGCCGGCTTCCACGCCGGTGGCGGCCACATTCTCCACCAGCGGCTGCTCACCCACCGGCCCGATGGGATTCACCACACCCACCACGATCAGGATCAACAGGCCAATCAGCAGAGCGGGGGTCAGGATCTTTCCCACGATGTCCACCACCGCTGTTTCCCGCACGCACAGCAGCAGGATCAGCAGAAAGAAGAGGATGGAGAAGAGCGCCGGACTGAAGCCGGACACCAGCGGGGCCAGAGAGGTTTCGTAGGTGGTGGCGGCGGTCCGGGGGATAGCCAGCATGGGGCCGATGCACAGCACAATGGCGCACATGAGCGCTGTGGAGGGAATCCTGCCGATGCGGGCGGTGATCCCGTCGGGACTTCCCTGCCGGAGAATGGCAAACATAGCCAGCAGGGCCAGTCCGATGTCGGCCATAAAGTAACTGAAAAAGCCGGCCAGCCACTCCGGACCCGATTCCAGTCCCAGATAAGGGGGGAAGATGACATTACCTGCGCCGAAAAACATGGAGAACAGGGCGAAACCGATGACCAAGCTGTCCTGAAGGTGTTTCTTCATAGGAGACCTCCTCTTGCCTTGCAGGTGGACGGATGTCCGCTGAATAAGGGCAAAGCGGCCGCGCGGACGACGCGCGGCCTGTGTATTTATTTGATGTTTATGCTTGAAACAATTATATTTGAATTTCCGAAAAAAGTCAATGTTATACACACCGAGGCGGTCATGGGCGGAGCAGCGGAGAAAAATCGCCGGAGCGGGAACTTTTTTCCGTAGAGCCCGTCTAACCTCTCAGACCGCGGCGGAGCGCCGTGAAATCCCGTGAGAGGTTAGGAGAAAAACATGAAAAAGAGAGGACTTGCAGGATTGCTGGCTCTGGCGCTGATACTGGCGCTGGCTGCCTGTGGAGGAACGGAGGCGCAGGAGGACGCCGCCCAGGACCAGAAGATGGAGGAAGCTGCGCCGCCCCAGGAGGAAGAGACTTCGGAAACCGATGGGGAGGACGGCGTCCCTGTGACCATAGAGGGCCCTGAGACGGCGGATGATTCCCAGCAGCTCCAGGAGGACGAGCCGGATCTGGGCTCCCGCCCCGCGGACCCGGCGAAGGAGCCGGAGACGGGGAGCCGTCCGGCAGACCCGGCGGAGAAGCCGGTATACCAGCCGGTGGAGGACACAAAGCCCCAGCAGCCGGACAAGGAGCCGGAGACGCCGGCCCAGCCCGCCCCTGCCCCTCCAGCGGAGTCTGCTTCCGGCGTGGATCTAGCGGATTTCTGCGCTTCCGTGACCGGGGACCAGGAGACGTGGCCCGCCCTGATGGCCGTGGAGGGTGAGACGCTGGATACGTTCTATGCGGGACTCTCCGCCATCGCCACCCAGCAGTGTCTGGTGCAGATGGCCATGATCTCCGCCTCCGGTGACGAGATTGCCCTGGTAGAGGTGGAGAACAGCGGCGATGTCCAGGCGGTGAAGGACATCTTCCAGGCCCGAATCGACTATCAGGTGGGGGACGGCACAAGCCCCGGCGGTGCCTGGTACCCCGCGCCCACGGAGATGTGGCGGAACGAGTCCCGGATTGTCTCCAATGGCAACTTTGTGATGCTGGTGGCGCACACCGGCGCGGACGCGGTGGTGGAGCAGTTCAACGCCCTGTTCGCCTGAGTGGGGTCCCGCAATGCGGAAAACGAAGCAGGACTTTTTAAGTCCTGCTTCGTTTCGTTCCGATCAGATTTTGATGAGCTCGTATGCCCGGGTGCCGATGCCGA
>OOIG01003101.1_pt1 | contig 10490 bp, 7 predicted proteins | sample 1692091 | NCBI WGS metagenome assembly OOIG01 (sample SAMN06348188, study PRJEB24527) | human gut metagenome | biome: human gut; feature: ankylosing spondylitis patient; material: feces | host: Homo sapiens | place: China | collected 2015-10
ATGAACATTTTTCCGGCATATCTGCTCGGAATTGTTGCCCAAATTGTAAATATTGCCGGCATTATTGTTTCTGTTTGCATCGGCAGAGGGATAACAACGGTTCTGCTTTCAATCTTGCAGATTCTCTTCAACAGCTATATAGTTGCATTTGTTGTCGGACTTATTGCAACAATCGACATGTGGAAGATTATTCCGGCTAAAACTGCTAAGAAAATACTTTACACATTTACATTTCCGATTTACATGATGACGTATCTGCCCATTTCCGTTGCTGCGATATTCAGCAAGGCAAGCTGGGTTCCGACGGTTCATGAATGCACGCGCAGCCTTGATGATCTGCGCGGCAAGTCTGAGAAGTCGGAAACGGAAACTCTCGAAAAGCGTGACCGTACGCACACGCTGAAAAAAGCGGTAAACGGCAATGAGACCGAAATTGAAGATTGAGCCAATGCACCGGTGAATCAGTTTGCTTAATGCAAGCTGATTTTCTGCGGTGATTGCCGCTGCTCGGAGAGGTAAACGGCGCATGAAAGTGAGCTTTAGTCAAAACATGAAGTTTGTATGCAGTTTGCGGGCACCGCTCTTTTGAGTGGTGCTTTTTCGTTTGTTTACGGGAATAATGCCGTGAGTTTTAATGAGAACAGCCGTTACAGAGAGAACGATAACCGGATTCAATAACGATTCGGTGTCAATAAGGATTTTTGAAATCATATAAACAGGCACCGCAGTCCGAACCGGGCTGCGGTGCCTGACTTTAAGTTTTGTCGTGCTGCACAGGCGCTTGCTTATGCATCATGACTGTTTAGCTTTTTCAGCCGTTCATTGCCATGCGCATGATAGCAAGAGCGTCGGATGCGGTAACGGTGCCGTCGCCGTCGAGGTCAGCATGTGCGAGCTGGCTTGCGGTGAGAGTGATGGTACCCATTGCGCCGCGCATTGCGAGCAGTGCGTCGGAAACGGATACGATGCCGTCGCCGTCAACGTCGCCGTCTGCCATGCCTGCATCGCCGGAGAATGCAACATTGTCGATCTTAACGCAGTCCTCGCCCCTATTGACGCTGCTGTCCTTGCTGTAGGACCATTCAAAGGTGTATGCGCCGTCGGCAGCTGCGGTGTAGGTGTAGGTTGCCCATGCACTGTTGGTGTTGCCGGAAAGCTTCTGAACTTCGGTGCCGTTTGCTTTGAAGCGGTACCAGTCAAAGTTGTTTTCACTGCTGTAGAAATAGTCGAAGGTGAGGGTGTCGCCCGCGGACATCTGAACAGTGGTGGTGAGGGTTGCGGTGGAGTTGCCGACACCTGCATTGGTGGACTTTGCAAGGTAACGGTCGCCCTCGGTGATTGCTTCGAAACCATGGGGATCGCCGGTACCGAACTGGAGAGAACCGCCTTCAACATTCAGTGCATCCATGAGAGTGGTGTCAACATTGACAGTAACGGGGCAGGTTGCGGTGCCGAATACGGAACCGTTAACCATAACGGTGCAGGTGATGGTTGCAGTGCCTGCGCCGACGCCGTTCACGGTCGCCCTGCGCTTGTTGCCGCTGACGGTTGCAACGGATTCGTCGGAGCTGGTCCAAACGAGTTCGTAGTTGTTGGCATTGTCGGGAACGCGGTTGAAGGTGAGGCTGCCGCTTCTGCCGACATACATTTCAAGAGAAGTTTCTGCAAGACTGAAGCCGGTGATTTCAACGGGTTCAGCATTGCCGAAGAGAGTCCATTCGCAGTAAACGGTCTGTTCACTGTCGGGATTTGCGGGGTAGGGGTCAACGGGGCTTACGATGATGGGGTAAGCATCGCCTCTGGGATCGGGTACGCCGTATTCATCCTTCATGGTCTGGAATGCATCCGCAATGGTTGCGCCTTCCATAAGGGAGCCGGTGAAGGAGGGGAGGTACATGGTGAGGTCGGCAATAAAGGTAACGCTCTGAGAATAACCGTAAACTGCGCCGCAGCCTGCTTCAACGAGTGCGTTAGCCATGACGCCGTGACCGCTGAGCTTCATGCCTTCGCAGATGCCGAGCCATACGAACGGGTTGCTGATATGCGCACCGTTGAGATGATGCTGAATGTAGCGGCCGTCGATCCATGCTGCGCCGCCGGAGCTGACTGCCCAACCGTTGCTGTAGTCTTCCTGAGTGATGCCTTCGTTGGTGGTGAGGCAGATATAGGTGGAAGAACCGCTTGCGGCGCCGTGGCTGTCAACAAAAACGGAGCCGTAATCGGGGAATGCTTCAACGATTGCGGGGCCGGTTGCGGCGTGACCCTGGATGAGTTCCCAATCGCCGCCGGTTGCATCCGCAATGGGCTGAGTTGCGTTCTTGTAGGAATCGTCAAAGTTGGAGTCATAGCCGTAGTACGGTCCGAGAAGCAGAACGTTGGGGGACTCGGCGTCCTTCATTGCTGCATTGCTGCCGCTGCCCTTGATGGTGAAAATACCGTCGTTTGCGGGTTCGGTAACTTTGCCGAGTTCGTTGCGGAGCCTGTAATTGTATGCGCAATACATGCCGTCAACGGTGAAGTAGAAGCCGTCCTTCGTGAAGTCGGAGAAGCTGTCCTTATCAACGGTGTTGAGGTTCAGTGCAGCGGTGTAAACTGCATTGATGACCTCGGTGCGGCTCATGCCCTGAGCAAGAGCGTCTGCTTCGGCTGCATCGAGTGCCGCCCAAGCGTTGTCGAGTTTGCGCATTGCTGCTGCTTCGTTAACGAGACCGTCAACATTCTCTGCAAGAGAAGCAACGGGAATCATTGCGAAAGCCATGATGAGCGCAAGCGCAAGTGCCAGAAATTTGCGGGTTTTCATTTCTTTTCCTCCTAAAAAACTGTGCGCGGGACAACCGAACAAGCCGGTTGTCTCAGCAGGGTTTATTATATCATCTTCGGTTGAAATGTCAATATTTGAAATGTCAATATAATGAGACGGAAAGATGAAAGAATACGCCCGGACGGAAAAGCCGAAGGGAAACCGGGCTTAACATTATAGCGCACAGGAGAAAATCAGTATAGAAACAAAATAAAATACGTCCGCCGGAAAATGCTGCCCGGCAGACGTATAACAAATGCAGCCGCGTTGCGCCGCATCATTTTAAATTCAATTCATTCATTGCTGTGTTGACTGTTACAGTCCCATTGCACGCCTTGCAATAAGAATTGCATCGGGAAGGCCGATGACGCCGTCGCCGTTCATGTCAGCGGCATCAAGGGATGCGCCTTCAAGAGTAAGCACTTCGATTGCATGACGCATTACCTGCAATGCGTCCGCAATGGTAACGCTGCCGTCAAGGTTGACGTCACCCATTGCGGGAAGAATGTTGAACGGACAGTTGGTAAGCACTGTCGGAACTTCGTAATCACGGCCGTTGGCGTGATGGAAGATCTCTGCGGAGCGAATGCCGGCATGATTTACGGCAGGCAGCGAACCGTGCCAGGTTTCGGGCATGTCTGCGCTGACGGTAAGAAGATTTCCGGTCATTTCAACGCCCGCTTCACATTCGAAGGATATGTAATAACCCTGAATCAAGGCGAAACGGTCAACATAAATAATATCGGCTTCAATTTCGTAATGTCCGCCGGCGGCTTCGATCCGCTCAAGAATATCACCGGGGATAACGGTGTGCTCGAGTTCCTCCATAACAGCGGGGGTGGTGACGGCGATCGTGCCGCTGTGAACTACCTGCGTGCCGCCGCATGCAACGGGTGCGCAGTCGAAAGAAACTTCAATGCGTTCACCGATGCGGACATCATTGGCTGTTGCCGTGATGCCGATAAGACTCAGCTGAGGTTCTTCGGGTTCGCCCGTTCCGGAGAAGGCAACGTTGTCGATTTTGACGCAGTCGCTGCCGCCGTCGGTCAGTTCGTCCTTAACGTAGCTCCATTCAAAGTGATACAGCCCCGCTTCGGGTGCGGTGAAGGTATAGCTGCTGAAGCCGGTCATATTCGTGTCGGCATATTTCTGGTATTCAACGTCGTTAACTTTGAAGTAATAGTAGTCGTAATCGGTTTCGCTGCTGTAGAAATAGTCAAACGAAAGCGTGTCGCCTTCCGCCATGCGGACGGTTGTGAGCAGCACGGCGGTGGTGTTGCCCATGCCGGCGTTGTTGGTCTTTGCAATCAGTCGGTCTCCCTCGGCAACGGGAACGAAGCTGTATTCCGCGCTCGTGCCGAATTCAAGGCTGCCGCCTTCAACGTTGACGGCTTCGGCAAGGGTTTCATCGGGAGTTACGGAAACGGAAACCGTTTCGGTTCCGATAATGCTGCCGTTCACGCTGACGGAGCAGGTGATTTCGGTTTCGCCGCGGCCCATACCGGTGATGACGGCTCTGCATCTGCTGCCTGCATAAGGTTCAACGATCGCAACGGACTCGTCCGCACTCGTCCATGTTGTGATATAGTTATTTGCATTTTCGGGAACAAGGGACATATTGACGTTCACGGTTTGCGCCATCTTAATATCCGCGCTTGTGATATCAAGGCTGAATCCGGTAAGATCAACAAGGGGGAAGCTGCCCCAGAGCTTCCATGTGCTGTTGACGGTCTGCGCACTGTCGGGATTTGCGGGGAAAGCGTCAACATCACTCATAACAATAGGGTATGCATTGCCGTAAGGGTCGCATATGCCGTGTTCTTCAACCATTTGAGCAAAGGCTTCCGCAACGGTGGCGGGGTTTTCAAAATCCTTCATAAGGTTCCAGAAAGTCTCTTCGTATACATAATCGCCTGCGAAAGTGACGCTCTGAGAATAGCCGTAAACAACACCTGCACCCGCGCGAAGCAGTGCTGCACCGGTGGTGCCTTGGCCGCTGCGCTTCATACCTTCGCAAATTGCCATCCAAACGAGACAGTTTGAAAGGGGTGCAGGGGTATGGTGTTCAATATAACGGCCGTCGATATATGCGGCGCTGCCGGCATAAACCGCCCAACCGTTGTTGTAATCTTCCTGAGTGATGCCGGAACTTGTTGTCAGGCAGAGATAGGATGACGTGCCGTCCTGGGTGCCGTGACTGTCAAAAAATACAACGCCTTTATTCGGGAAATTTTCTGCGATTGCGGGACCGGTCGCTGCCGTGCTCTGGATAAGCAGGTAGTCGCCGCCGGTTGCGTCCGCGACGGACTGCGCTTCACGCTTGTACTGATCGGTGAAGCTGCTGTCGTGACCGTAGTAAGGTGCAATCAGAAATACGTCGGCGGATTCGGCATCTTTGAGGTTTTCGGTTTTTCCGCTGCCCTTTGAAAGAACAACGCCTTCCTTAACGGGTGCGCAGTCGGTGTTGAGTTCGTTGCGGAGCCTGTAGTTGTATGCACAATACATGCCGTCAACGGTGAAGTAGAAGCCGTCCTTCGTGAAGTCGGAGAAGCTGTCCTTATCAACGGTGTTGAGGTTCAGTGCAGCGGTGTAAACTGCATTGATGACCTCGGTGCGGCTCATGCCCTGAGCAAGAGCGTCTGCTTCGGCTGCATCGAGTGCCGCCCAAGCGTTGTCGAGTTTGCGCATTGCTGCTGCTTCGCCTGCAATGCCTTCGATGCTTTCCGCAAAAGCGGCAGCGGGAAGAACTGCAAACGCCATGATGAGCGCGAGCAGAACAGCCGTCAGTTTACGAGTTTTCATGTGTTCCTCCTGAGTTTTGCTTTGCGGCGGAAAACAATGAATGCCAATTCTCTGCCGCATATTGTATTTTAGCATCTGCCCGCAGAATGTCAAGAAAAAATATCGCTCCTGACTAAGTTGATATTTACGTTTAAAAGCTGTTTCAAATTTAAAACCCGTTTTGAATGAATATACCGATTTCGGCTCTTTTCACATCCGCGTTTCTGTGGTATAATAAATTGATTTGGAGCAGGTATTGCTCCGCATTTCGGAGGTACAAAAGTGGCACGAAGCATGACAGGGTTCGGTCATGCGGTCGTTTCAAAAGACGGCCGCGAATTGTCGATTGAACTGAAATCGGTCAATCATCGCTTTTTGGATCTTGCGCTCAGAATGCCGCGCTCGCTTGCCTTCCTTGAGGACACGGCGCGGAACACGCTCGGCACGATGCTTGCGCGCGGCCATGTTGACATTTTTGCCAATTACCGCAACACGCGGAACGATTCAAAAAAAGTTGAAATAAACATGCCGATGCTCTCGGCATATATGACCGCCGCCCGGCAGGCGGCGGAGGAACTCGGCATTGAAAACGATCTGACACTGTCGCGTGCGCTGAGGCTTACGGATATCGTTTCCGTGACAGAGGCCGACGACGACAGGTCCGCGCTTGCGGAACTGATGAAAGATGCCTTGACCCGCGCCGCAAACGAGCTTATCGCAATGCGTATGCGTGAGGGTGAAAGGCTTTCATCCGACATGAAAACACGACTCGGCGTGATTGCGGATATTCGCGAAAAAATCTCGGAGCGCGCCCCGCTTGTCGTTGAAGAACAGCGAAAAAAGCTTAACGAACGCATTGAAAGCCTGCTCTCCGAAACGGAAATCGACAGGGCGCGCCTTGCAACGGAAATTGCATTATTCGCGGATAAAGTCAGCATCGATGAGGAGCTTGTCCGTCTTTCGAGCCATATTGCCGCGGCAGGCGAACTGCTTGAAAACAGTGGTTCTGTCGGCAGAAAACTGGATTTCATCGTTCAGGAGATGAATCGCGAGTTCAACACCATCGGTTCAAAAGCGAACGATAAAACAATTGCGTCTCTTGTTATCGACGGCAAAGCCGAGCTTGAGAAGATGCGCGAACAGGTGCAGAACTTTGAATAAACCTAAAACCGAGTTTCGGCATTCGTTCCGCAATTCGGCAGCAGTGCTGTGTGCGGTTTGCACAAGGGCATCAAAAGAAATAAAGAGGGTACAAACACTATGATGAAAAAACGCGGCATGCTGATCGTCATTTCCGGCCCTTCCGGCGTCGGCAAAGGCACTGTTGCAAACAGATTGCTTGAAAAACACGACAACATCTGCTTCTCCGTTTCCGCAACGACCCGCGCAATGCGTGAGGGTGAGGCGGAAGGCGTGAATTATTTTTATAAAACAACCGAGGAATTCGATACAATGATAGAACAGGGAGAATTCCTTGAATACATGCGTGTGTTCGGCAAGAATTACTACGGCACGCCGAAAAGCTACGTTGAATCAAAGCGCAGCGAAGGCATAAGCGTTTTGCTTGATATCGATGTCAAAGGTGCAATGCACGTTAAAAACAATTGCCCCGACGCAATAACGATTTTCATTGCACCCCCTTCACTGGCGGAGCTGCACAGGCGGCTTGTGGGCAGAGGGACGGAGACTCCCGAAGCGGTTGCCCGAAGGTTCGAAGAGGCAAGAACGGAACTTGAATACATTCCGAAATACGACTATGTTGTTGTGAACGATGAAATTGAGTCGGCCGTTCAAAATATCGAATGCATACTCAATGCCGTCGGATGCACTCCCGAATATAACCGCGAGCTTTTGCCCGCGCTGCTCGGCGAAACTTTCTCCGAGTGACGAACGGTGCTGCGGAGGGCGGGCCGCATGATAATCGTATAATAGTTTTAAATTGAGCGTTAAATTTATTGAATACTTACTGTTGGAGGTAACATAATGAGTCACCAAATGAACCATCCGCCGGTTGTTGAACTGGAAAACATCGCGGGCTGTCGCTATATGCTTGTAACAGCCGTTGCAAAGCGCGCAAGGCAGCTGCTTGTTTCAAAGGAAGAATCATCCGACAAAAAGCCTGTTGCAAAGGCTGTTGACGAACTGTACAACGGCGAGCTCTGCGTCAGGTATCCTGCCGAATACTATCAGACTTCCGAAAAATAATCCGTAACTGCGGAACATTCAAATCAAGCTTTATATGTTATGCGCCGAGAGGCGGGGGTGAACAGCATGTTTGCAAGGGTAATAGTTGATATTTCAAATGCCAATGTAAACAGGCTGTTTACTTATGCCGTTCCGGAAGAAATCAGTCTGTGCGAAGGGCAGCGCGTTATCGTTCCGTTCGGGCGGGGGAACCGACCGATTGAGGGCTTTGTGCTTGAACTTGTCGATGAACCGGGAACGGAGCGTGAGCTTAAATCCATCGTGCGAACGATTGAGCCGTACTCGGCACTGCTGCCCGATCAGCTCAAGCTTGCGGATTGGATGTGCAAAGCGTACCATTGCACAACCGCCGATGCACTTCGGGTCATGATTCCCGCCGCGCTGCGCGGTTCAAAAGTTAAAGAAAAAAAAGTGCGCACTCTGCACATTGCGGACAATCTTGATATTGAAGCAGTGCGTGCTTCAATGCTGAAAAAAGACGGAACGCCGCGCGCGCCGAAGCAGTTTGAAGTTTTTTCTCTGCTTTTATCGGGCAGAGCGGAGCTTTCCGCAAGCGATATAAATGCGTTCGTGCCCGGTGCGGGCGCAGCTGTTGCCGCACTTGTTAAAAAGGGCATTCTTGTTGAACAAGGGCGCGAAACCTATCGAAATCCTTTTGCAAACAGAGATATTCAGTTAACGGAGCCGCTGCCGCTTCTTCCGGCGCAGCAAAACGCACTTGAAAAAATCAAATCCGCCGATGCCGGAAGCTGTCTGCTTCTTCACGGTGTCACGGGGAGCGGAAAGACCGAAGTTTATATGCAGGCAATTGCGAACGTGCTTGAAAACGGCGGCGGCGCAATTGTTCTTGTCCCGGAAATATCACTGACACCGCAGACAACGGACAGATTCAGGAGCAGATTCGGAAACAATGTTGCCGTTCTGCACAGCCATTTGAGCGACGGTGAACGCTTTGATGAATGGCGGCGGATACGCTTCGGCAAAGCAAGAGTCGTTGTCGGCGCAAGGTCAGCGGTGTTTGCGCCGGTGGAAAATCTGCGTATTATCATAATCGATGAAGAACATGAGCCGAGCTATTACTCCGAAATTACTCCAAAGTATTCCGCTGCCGAGGTTGCGCTGCGTCGGGTTAAACTCCGCGGTGCAAAACTTGTCCTCGGCAGTGCGACTCCGTCGCTCACAACATATTATCGTGCAAAGCGGGGCAGGTACATACTGCTTGAGATGCCGAACAGAATAAACGGTGTGCCGATGCCGAAAGTTGATGTTGTTGACATGCGCGAGGAGTTTTTGAGCGGTAACAACAGCATTTTTTCAAGCTTGATGATAAAACGGCTGAAAGAATGCCTTGAGAAGCACGAACAGGCGATTCTGTTTCTCAACAGGCGCGGGTATTCATCCCATGCCGAATGCCGCGCGTGCGGATTTGTGTTCACCTGCCCGAACTGCGACGTTGCATTGACCTATCACAGGTTTGATGAGTCACTCCGCTGCCACTATTGCGGGGCGAATTATAAAATGCCGAAAACCTGTCCGTCCTGCGGCAGGGAGTACATCAAATACACGGGAATCGGAACTCAGCAGGTTGAGGAACAGCTGAAACTTGTGTTTCCGAATGTGCGCTGTTTGAGAATGGATATGGACACAACAAGCGGCAAAACCGCACATCGGGATATACTTGATGCATTCACGCGGCGCGAGGCTGATGTGCTTATAGGCACGCAAATGGTGGCAAAGGGGCTTGATATTCCGAATGTGACGCTTGTCGGCGTCGTGTTTGCTGATTCAACACTTTTCCATTCGGATTTCCGCAGCAGCGAACGTACGTTTCAGCTTTTGACCCAGGTCGCGGGTCGTGCCGGCCGTGCCGATAAAGAAGGACGCGTCGTGATTCAGACCAATGCGCCGGGACACCGCGCAATACGGCTCTGCACGAAGCATGATTATAAAACATTCTATAATCTCGAAATCGGAGACCGACTGCGGACGCTGTTCCCTCCGTTTGCGGTATTTGTGCGGGCGCAATTCGCCTGTGCCGATGAAAACGCGGCTGCGGATGCGGCGGAAAGGTTTGCAAACGGCGTGACAAAAACCATTTTAACTGCATTAAAACCCGCAAACGCGGAAAATGAGCTTGTTTTCGCACTCGCGGGTGCCGCGCCGATTCGCCGCAGGGAGGGGCTGTTCCGCTATGCGGTTATAATTAAGCTGGTTCGCACCGCAAATACGGCCGCAGCAATCAATGCAATATATGCCTTCAGCGACGGCTGTGCGGATGAATGCTATCGCGGCATTGAAGTCAACCCGCAGGATATGCTTTGACAGACTGATTAACGCGCAGCGGAAAGAGATACGAACTATGAACGGATTGAATGCATTAAACATGCGGCAGGAGCCGAAGCGCGGCGCAAAACTTGCCGAAAAACTTAAATGTGAAAAGAGCAGCATACACTATCTCAGCATTTTGAGCGGAAATACGCGGGGACTTGTTTGGACGGATGATCCGACGGCACCGCGGCTTGCGGTCGTATACAGTTATCTTTTGGGCGGATTCCAGATAATGGGAACTCCGCTGCAAACGGCGGAGGAATATGCCGCTTTCCGTCTGTTTTTTGAGAACAAAGTATTTCCGTTGGCAAAAGATGAATTCGAACTGAGTGAATTTGCATATTCCGCCGACACGGAAGAGCTTTCGGATATGATG
>OOIG01003105.1_pt1 | contig 10480 bp, 8 predicted proteins | sample 1692091 | NCBI WGS metagenome assembly OOIG01 (sample SAMN06348188, study PRJEB24527) | human gut metagenome | biome: human gut; feature: ankylosing spondylitis patient; material: feces | host: Homo sapiens | place: China | collected 2015-10
CCCCAGTCTCCACAAGGACCGTTTTTATACACGAAGCGTGAGACTGCAAATGCCACGTTCTAACTTGAAGGTCCTAGGAAAACCCGTAACACGAATGTGATAATAGCAGCTCACGCCATAGCGTGAGAGCCACTATGCCATCTCTTGTGTTACGACTCGCGAATTTCCTAGGTTCTCAAGTTACAAGATAAGCATAACGCTTCTTTTTTTCTAACATGTCTTGGAGAAAGTCTTCCCTCTCCGTCTACAAAAATAGTAAAAATTTTATCAACTCCGTTGTTTTTACTACAAATCTTCTATCGCAGCTTCTCTAATTATCGCACTGTTTATTTTATCTTGATATTTCAATACGACAAACCCCTGCCTCCATTCTTCATAATCTATACTAAGTGTAATATCTCCCTCGGCAATCGAAAAATTGGTCTTATACATACATTCACCCATATGAACGGCACGCATACGATCTTCATCTGTTCTAATATAGGAATTTTGAAATCGTTCAACACACGATGAAAAGTTTCCATATTTTTCCATAAGCATACTTTTCAAGTTTTTATAATTGTCAAACAATTCCTCCCATCGTTCCTGTTTGGGAAACTCGACAATAATGCGAGATACCAAATCGCTATTATCAAGTGTTTCCACATAAACCGTACACTGTTTAATTCCTGCAAAGTCACTCACCAGCCGTTCCTTTGAATCATACGACGAACGATGTTCAAACCCTTTACGCTCCATTCGAGAAATAAATTCTTTCAATGTCCCGTCTATGGGTACACCTTTAAATTTCAAGTGAACAGACTTTTTCATCTCCAAGTCATCTTGTACATCTTCTACCGCTTCCGATTGATCTTTTTTTCCAGAACATTCCTCTATATAATACAATCCCACTAAAAGTAAAGTGACAATTCCTAAAACTTGAAAAAACTTTTTCATATACTCGTCATTAAAATCAATATTCTATTCACAAAAAAACGGTCATTTCTTGTTCACCAAAGATTTACGTTCTTCTCATTTTTTATCCAAACACAATAATAGTAAATATTTTTTAAATACCTATATTTTAAATTCAAATTTCTACTCACATACCGACTTTCTTATATACCGCCGTATGTTCAAAGATGTTATTCTTATATTTTTATTCGCATATTCCGACGATTTTGAGTAATTTCGCAACGATTTATCCATCTGTGTAAAAATATTGTTATAAAACTATGTTTGAAAACCTTAGTGAAAGACTCGAACGGTCTTTTAAAATACTGAAAGGTGAAGGTAAAATCACCGAAATCAACGTCGCCGAAACACTGAAAGACGTGCGACGCGCACTGCTCGATGCCGATGTCAACTACAAAGTAGCCAAACAATTTACCGACACGGTAAAAACCAAAGCATTGGGGCAAGACGTACTCACCGCCGTGAAGCCGGGACAATTGATGGTGAAGATCGTACACGACGAACTGGCGACCTTGATGGGTGGAGAAACCGCCGAAGTAAACCTGTCGCAAAATCCGTCGATTATCCTCATGTCGGGATTGCAGGGTTCGGGTAAAACCACGTTCTCCGGTAAGTTAGCAAAAATGTTAAAATCGAAAAAAGGGAAACGCCCCTTGCTGGTCGCTTGCGACGTATATCGCCCTGCCGCTATCGAGCAATTAAAGGTCTTAGGTGAACAAATCGATGTACCGGTTTATACCGAGGAAGACAGCAAAGACCCTGTGAGCATTTCCGCCAATGCCGTAAAATATGCCAAAGAAAATCATTTCGATTTGGTTATCGTCGACACGGCAGGACGTTTGGCTATCGACGAGCAAATGATGAACGAAATCGAGGCTATCAAGAAAAAAATCAACCCGACCGAGACCTTGTTCGTCGTTGACTCCATGACCGGACAAGACGCGGTCAACACAGCCAAAGAATTTAACGATCGTCTCGATTTCGACGGAGTAGTTCTCACCAAATTGGACGGCGACACCCGTGGCGGTGCGGCACTCTCTATCCGCACCGTAGTCGACAAGCCCATCAAATTTGTAGGAACCGGCGAAAAACTCGAAGCCATAGATTACTTCCACCCGGCTCGTATGGCCGACCGTATCTTGGGTATGGGCGATATCGTCTCTTTGGTAGAACGAGCCCAAGAACAATACGACGAGGAAGAAGCCAAACGATTACAAAAGAAAATTGCCAAAAACCAATTCGACTTTAACGACTTCCTCAGCCAGATACACCAAATCAAAAAAATGGGTAATCTCAAAGATTTGGCTTCTATGATTCCCGGTGTGGGAAAAGCGATCAAGGACATGGACATCGATGACAATGCTTTCAAAAGTATCGAAGCGATTATTTACTCGATGACCCCCAAAGAACGCAGCAACCCCGAACTGCTCAACGGTAGCCGCCGACAACGTATCGCCGCAGGTAGCGGAACTTCGATACAAGAGGTGAACCGACTTATCAAGCAGTTCGACCAAACCCGCAAAATGATGCGAATGGTTACCCAAAACAAAGGAGCCATGATGAAAGGATTCAAAAGAAGATAATTTTAATCACTCAACATGAAACTACCGGATACACTCCCGATTCTAATCGATTGCCGATAGGCAAAAAAGGGAGTGTGTCCGGTAGTTTTTTTACAAAACCTCAATATTATGCAACTAATCGATGGAAAAGCGGTGGCCGACCGTATAAAACAAGAAATCGCCCAAGAGGTAGAATATATTTGCAGTGCCGGAGGCAAACGGCCTCATTTAGCAGCTGTTCTGGTGGGACACGACGGTGGGAGTGAAACATACGTGGCGCACAAAGTAAAAGCCTGCGAACAATGCGGGTTCAAATCGACTCTCGTTCGCTATGAAAGCGATGTTACCGAAGAAGAGCTCTTGAACAAAGTAAACGAACTGAACAACGACCCCGATATCGACGGATTTATCGTCCAACTACCCTTGCCCAAACACATCTCGGAACAAAAGGTGATCGAAGCTATCGACTACCGGAAAGATGTCGACGGATTTCACCCGGTCAATGTAGGGCGCATGTCCATCGGGTTGCCCTGTTTCGTATCGGCTACACCCGCCGGAATCATGGAGTTGCTTGCCCGCTACGAAATAGAGACCAAAGGAAAACATTGTGTGGTACTGGGACGAAGCAACATTGTTGGCAAACCGGTAGCTACACTCATGATGCAAAAGGCTTATCCGGGCAATGCCACGGTAACCGTATGTCATAGTGCAACCCCCAACATCAAAGAGATATGCCGTACGGCCGACATTATTATCGCCGCACTCGGTTCTCCCGAATTCGTCACTGCCGATATGGTAAAAGAGGGTGTCGTAATCATTGATGTGGGTACGACCCGAGTTCCCGATGCTACAAAAAAATCGGGATTCAAGCTCACCGGAGACGTAAAATTCGACGAAGTAGCTCCCAAGTGCTCTTTTATCACCCCCGTTCCCGGCGGAGTAGGCCCTATGACTATCGTGTCGCTCATGCGTAACACCCTGTTGGCTGGGAAAAAAGCAATCTATCCCTAAACTCGTATGATAGGGCTCATATCCTTTTTAGCACCGCTCATTTTAGGACAAGCTCCGGCAGTACCCGCTACCGAGGTTTCTCTTCTTTTCGCTGGCGATGCTATGCAACATAAAGCCCAAATACAATCTGCAAAACAAGGCGAGGCATACGATTATTCACCTTGTTTTGCAGACATTACTCACGAAATAGCTGCGGCGGATTATGCAGTCGTCAATTTAGAATCGCCCATCGGCGGACAACCTTACACCGGTTATCCCTGTTTTTCTGCGCCGGACGAATTTCCAATCGCATTACAAAACGCAGGATTCGACCTTTTCCTTACCGCCAACAATCACTGTCTCGACCGTTATACCCGAGGGGCTATACGCACATTGCATATACTCGACTCTATCGGAGCAGACCATATAGGGACCTACGATTCAAAAGACTCATTCGAAAGATTCTATCCGTTCATAACCTCTATAAAAGGAATACGAATCGCCTTTCTGAATTACACGTACGGAACGAATGGATTTACGCCACACTCTCCATTAATTGTCAATTACATAGACGAAGAAAAAATAAAAAAAGACATTTTTCGTGCTAAAACGTTGAGTGCCGACCTTATCGTTGCCTGCCTACATTGGGGCGATGAATACCAACTGTTGCCGAACAAACGACAAGAAGATTTGGCAGACTTTTTGGCGAAAGAAGGAGTACAACTGATTATAGGAGCCCACCCACACGTGATACAACCTATGGAATTACGATACGACGAACAAGGGAACCCTTGTGCCCTCATCGTCTATTCACTGGGGAATTTCATCTCCAATATGAAAACCCGCGATACGGTAGGCGGAGCAATGGTAAAGGTTGTTATCCGACGGGATATCACGGGAAAAATACTGTTACAATCGGCACAACACACACTCGTTTATACCCGACGACCAACTATACAAAAAGAAAACTTCCGGGTAGTACCTGCGATACAAGAATTGAAAGAGCATCCCCATCGGCCTCATCTGAAAGGATTCGTGGAAAAAGCCCATGAGATATTTTCAAAATACAACAAAGGAGTGACGGAGTACCACATAGAGCCCGTGAACCCAACCTTCAAATAAATAAGAACGTGAAATTTACATCAGACCTATTTTAATTTCAGGTTCTTTATATATCCATTTACATAATTTCCTATAACCTCATGGCGAGTATCGTAAATATACCCGTTTGCATAGTATCCGATGATATTCTTTTCCAAATCGAGGACATGCCCATTCGAATAGTACCCGACAACTACATTATTCTTATCCATGATATAGCCATTGCGATAAGTCTGCAAATGAACAGCTGCACAGGAATATAAAACACCAATAACAGCTAGTAACATAAAAGGCTTCAATATTCTCATAACTTTATAGATATAAATCTGTATAGATACCATTCGACAGCCGATTGAAGATCACGCATAAACAAACATCGAGTAGTCTTTCACGAAACAGAATTCTCGTTGATATATGCGATAATCTCGTCCTTATCATCTGGGGAGAACCACTTCATATCGAGATCTTTTTTATACCATGTGACTTGTTTCTTGGAATAGACCCGGGTATTTCTCTTGATTTTCTCGACAGCCTCTTCTAAGGTCATCTTCCCATCGAAATAAGCGAACAACTCTTTATAGCCCACTGTATTTAAAGAATTAAGATGACGATAAGGATATACCCTTCGAGCTTCATCGACCAAGCCATCGGCAATCATCTGCTCCACTCTCTGACTTATCCGCTCGAATAGCTCTTCCCGTGGACGAATCAATCCTATTTTTATAATTCGGAAAGGGCGGGATTTCACCCGACGAGTACGCAGATCACTGTATCGGCCACCGGTCTGTCGGCAAATCTCTATCGCATGAATCACCCGCTTGTGATTATTCAAATCAACCTCTGCATAATATACTGGATCGAGCACTTTAAGCTCTTCGCAAAGGGCGGCTAAACCCACTTTCTCGTAATGCGCCGCAACTTCACGACGTATCTTGTCGGTAATGGTAGGTATCTCGTCGATACCTTTACAAACCGCATCGATATACAACATAGAGCCTCCTGTCAATAGGACATAGTCATTTGCCTTGAAAAGTTTATCGAGCAGCTTCAAGACGTCTTCTTCATAACACGAAGCACTATAATAGTCAGACAACGCCAACTGCCCTACGAAATAATGTTCGACCCTCGACAGTTGCTCGATTGTAGGAGCCGCCGTTCCAATAGGTATATCGCCATAGAACTGCCGACTATCGGCCGACACAATAGGACAAGCATACCGCTCTGCCAATTGAAGGCTAAGCTCGGTCTTTCCCACCCCGGTAGGCCCTGTAAGAACAATGAGTGTGCCTGACATGAACTTTTCGCTATGAAATAAAAGGAACAGATATGAAAAATAATTTCCATATCTGTCCAAACCCGACAAAGATTATTATTTCTCGACTACCATTCTGGCAATTTGCACAATCACCTCGGTAGCTTTTTCCATAGACTGTATGGGCACGAATTCATAACGCCCGTGGAAGTTCAACCCACCGGCGAAAATATTGGGACAAGGCAATCCTTTGAACGACAATTGCGCTCCATCGGTTCCGCCACGTACAGGCTTCACCATCGGCACAACATCTACGGTCCTCATAGCCTCGGATACCAAATCGACGATATGCATCACAGGTTCGACCTTCTCACGCATATTATAGTATTGGTCGTTTATTTCGATACTGGCACAACCCGGAAACTCGTTATTTATTTTACGAGTTAAATGTTCGAGTTCCTTCTTACGGCGTTCGAAACGATCTCGATCATGGTCACGAATAATATAAGTCAATACCGTCTTCTCCACACTGCCCTCGAACGAAATCAAATGATAAAAACCTTCATAACCTTCGGTATGTTCGGGAGTTTCCCAACGCGGCAACATAATAGCATATTGATTGGCTATGCGAATCGAATTTATCATTTTATGTTTGGCATATCCCGGGTGAACGTTACGGCCTTTGAAAGTCACTCGAGCCACAGCCGCATTAAAGTTTTCATACTCCAATTCGCCTATTTCACCACCATCCATCGTATAGGCCCAATCTGCTCCAAAGGCTTTAACATCAAACTTGTGCGCTCCTTTGCCTATCTCCTCGTCAGGATTGAATGCAATGCGTATCTTGCCATGTTTAATCTCCGGGTGTTTCAAAAGATACTCCATCGCTGTCACAATTTCGGCAATACCTGCTTTATCGTCTGCCCCCAACAAAGTCTTCCCATTCGTAACAATAAGGTCTTGACCTATATAATGATGTAGTTCGGGAAACTCCGAAGGTTTCAATACGATATCTTCCTCTGCACACAATACAATATCCTTACCATCGTAATTTTTAACAATCCGCGGACTCACATGCCGTCCCGACATATCGGGACTAGTATCCAAATGGGCTATAAATCCTACCACCGGGACATCTTTATCGATATTTGAAGGCAATGAGGCCATAAGATACCCGTTATCATCGAGCGTCACCTCGGTAAGGCCTATACGCTCCAACTCCTCGGCTAGTTTTTGGGCAAACAGCATCTGTCCCGGTGTACTGGGAGTCAAGTTTGTAAGCTCGTCCGACTGAGTATCGAAGCTCACATAATGAAGGAAACGATCTACTAAATTCATCGTATATATTTTTATTGGTTTTTCTTGATCTAAACCTAAGTCGATGGATTATCCAACCGACGAACAAAGGTAAAAAAATTTTTTCTTACATTTGCACGACCACATTCAAAAGTGGAGGATATGGCTAAAAAGAGAAAAAAGAAAAAATCGAACAGTAAAAAAATAAATAATTGGGGGGCTTTATTTCTGCTGTTACTCGTTACATACAGTATATGGTGGCTAATAAAACAAGCTCAACAACCCCAAAATCCTCAACAATTGTTTACAAACTCTCTTTGTCATGTAAAAGATGCTGAAATGGCCCATACTCCCGAAGGTACACCGGAACAAATATTATACCGTACGGGCTACACGGTCTCGTATAACTCCCATTGGAAACAACCCAATTGGGTAAGTTACGAATTACTACGAGACGAACTGCAAGGTAGTGCTACACGCAACAACCGATTTACCCCCGACTACGATGTAGTGGGCACAATGATAGACACCCGTGATTACACGCATATCGGATACGACCGAGGACATATGGCTCCGGCTGCCGATATGAAATGGAACGAAACAGCAATGGAAGAATCATTCCTGCTCTCAAATATCTGTCCGCAAATTCCCGAATTAAACCGAGGCCGCTGGAAAGAACTGGAAGAACAAATACGTGAATGGGTACAACGAGACAGTGCACTACTCATTACTTGCGGACCCATCGTTTCTACTCCGAGAAAGACAATCGGACGACACGAGATAGTCGTCCCTGCCCGCTTTTTCAAAGTAGTCGCTGTTCCGTATACCGGCACGCCCAGAGGAATCGCATTTATATTCGACAATGAAGCGGAACAACCGTCTCTAAAAGAGTTGGCAATCACCATCGACAGTGTGGAACGAGTGACCGGAATAGATTTTTTCCACAACTTACCCGACAGTATTGAACATAAAATAGAAAGCGACCTATCCCTTGAAATATGGAACTTAAACTAAACAAGCCAATACCCGAAGATACGATTTGCGCCATCTCTACCGCTCCCGGTATGGGAGGTATTGCCGTAATTCGCATAAGCGGAACAAACGCTATCATTATAACCGATCGTATATTTCACACCGCAAACAAGAAAAAACTATCCGAAGCAAAGCCCAATACAGCACACTACGGAACAATCGCCGATGAGAACGAAACTCCCATTGACGATGTAGTCGTTACGCTTTTCATCGCCCCCCATTCATTTACAGGAGAAGATACAGTCGAGATATCCTGCCACGGGTCGATTTACATTCAACAACAAATCATCAGCCTTCTATTGCGAGCAGGCTGCCGCCTGGCCCAACCGGGAGAATTTACCCGTAGGGCTTTTACCAATGGGAAACTTGACCTCTCACAAGCCGAAGCCGTGGCCGACCTTATCGCTTCCACCTCGGCGGCCTCGCATCGTTTAGCTATGCAACAAATGCGTGGAGGATTCAGCCGAGAACTTATCCAACTACGGGAAAAACTACTCACATTCGCCTCGCTCGTTGAACTCGAACTTGATTTCAGCGAAGAAGAAGTAGAATTTGCCGATCGGGAGAAACTAACCGACCTCGCCAGTGAAATAGAACGAGTCATTAAGCGCCTTTCCGATTCGTTCACACTCGGCAATGCCATCAAAAACGGTGTACCTACTGCCATTATAGGAGAAACCAACGCCGGGAAATCGACACTGCTCAACCGCCTTGTCAAAGAAGATAAAGCCATCGTCTCGGACATACACGGTACAACCCGCGATGTCATCGAAGATACCGTCGTATTACAAGGAATTACTTTCCGCTTTATCGACACTGCCGGTATACGGGAAACGCACGATGCCATCGAGAATATGGGGATCGAACGCACCTTCCAAAAACTAGATCAAGCCCACATCGTCATCTGGCTTATTGATGCCACTGGATCGACACAAGACATTGAAAAAATCGCTGGAAGAGTCCTCCCCCACTGCACAGATAAACGCCTCATCGTTGCCTTTAACAAAATAGATAAGATCGGATCCGCAACCCAACAACAGCTCACAGACCTATACAAACGCCTCACTCGTGAAAAGCCCAACACTTCGTTCATCTTTCTTTCAGCTTCACATGTCCAAAATATCGACGTACTCGAAAAACAGCTTACAGATACCATACAGTCAACACAAACTGGCGAAAATGACATTATCGTCACCAACGCACGTCATTACGAAGCCCTGCTAAATGCCCACGACGCAATCCTACGTACCCTCAACGGTCTACAATCCGGCCTCTCCGGAGACTTCCTCGCCCAAGACATTAGAGAATGCATGCACTACCTCGGAGAAATCACCGGTCAAATCTCTACTGACGAAATACTTGGGACCATATTTTCCAAGTTTTGCATCGGTAAGTAAATATCTGATTATCAAATAGTTAAATTGATTATAATCGATTAATATGGCGCTCTTTACGGGCGCCTTTTTTGTTGCTCAAGTATCGTTGATAATCGTTGCTAAGCCTTTTTACGCCATTTTTTGTACCTCCTGTGTACCTCACCACGAAAATCCGAGGATTATCGTTGGCAAGGTCGTGGAGAAAGTTGAATATGGTGGAATATAGTTTAAGATGGTGGAATAAAACTGGAGAAATCAAGGAGAAATAAACCTTAAAAATTCAAGTAAAATGGCAAAGAGCAACATTAGAATTAAAAAGATTTGTGAGTGGTGTGGCCAAGAATTCGTAGCACAAAAAGTAACTACGAAATACTGCTCACACAGATGCGCGAATTTGGCTTATAAACAGGCCATACGAGCAAAACGGATTCAGCAGGAAGAGCAAAGGATTCAAATCGTTAAGAGTAAAAAGCCTTTGATAGATATTAAAGACAAGGAATATTTGTCGATCGCTCAGGCTGCTAATTTGTTAGGGCTTTCACTGCAAGCTGTTTATAAAATGATTTATACTGAACATCTTGCTGCTTATAAGTTGAGCAGTAGGCTTTCATTTGTTCGGCAGAGCGATATAGAAGAGATGCTTAAAAGAAACCCCTACAAGAAACGACAACCTAAAGACACTCTTCCTATCACAGACTTCTATACTACCAATGAGATTAAAGAGAAATTCGGTGTCAAAGATTCCTGGATATTTCATATAGCTAAAGAGCATAATATACCCCGGACATTTAACCGTGGGAAAACCTATTGGAGCAAAAAGCATATTGATGACTACTTTGCAAAGAAAGCTCCCGATCCTGAAATCAAGGAATGGTACAGCACGCAAGACATGCAGGAGAAGTTCGGTATGACACTGA
>OOIG01003110.1_pt1 | contig 10474 bp, 8 predicted proteins | sample 1692091 | NCBI WGS metagenome assembly OOIG01 (sample SAMN06348188, study PRJEB24527) | human gut metagenome | biome: human gut; feature: ankylosing spondylitis patient; material: feces | host: Homo sapiens | place: China | collected 2015-10
TTGTCCACATGCCTTCTTGTAACTATAAAAGCTGAAGTTTCCAAACACGCTCTTAGGAAATGTCGGAAAACCACTTCTTCATGCGCGCCAGCAGGCCTTCGAAAACGCCGCTGTCGCTGTGCGTGGGAGTAAACTTTTTCTGGCCGGAAACTTCCTTTTCCGCACCGTAACGCAGCAGACCCACAGCCGTGGAGAACTTGGGGCTGTTCACCACGTCCTTGAGGCCGCCCACATTGCGGGGGTAGCCGATACGCGTGGGCAGGTTGAAGATCTGCGTGCCCAGCTCCTGACAGCCCTCGATAAGGGCCGTGCCGCCGGTCAGCACCACACCTGCGCCCAGGAAGTTCTTGTAACCGGAGTTTTCCAGCGTCCGGTTCACCAGACACAGGATCTCTTCCATGCGCGGCTCGCAGATCTCCGCCAGGATCTGGCGGGAGATGCGGCTGGGATCACGGCCGCCCACGGTGGGGACTTCGATGAATTCGTCATGCCGCACCATGTCGGTCAGGGCGCAGCCATACTTGAGTTTGATACGCTCGGCCGCCGCAATGGGGGTGCGCAGGCCAAAGGCGATATCGTTGGTCAGGTTCTGGCCGCCCAGCGCCAGCACATGGGTGTGCTTGATGGAATCGTTGGCGAAAATGGCGATGTCCGTGGTGCCGCCGCCGATGTCCACCAGCGCGACGCCCAGCTCGCGCTCTTCTTCCGTCAGCACGGCTTTGGCCGATGCCAGGGATTCCAGCGCGATGTCCGAGACTTCCAGTTCGCTGCGGTGGCAGGAGCGCACGATGTTCTGGGCCGAGGTCACGGCCCCGGTCACGATGTGCACCTTGACCTCCAGACGCACGCCCGCCATGCCCAGCGGATCGGCGATGCCGCGCTGGTTGTCCACGATATATTCCTGCGGCAGGATGTGGATGACTTCACGGTCCGCGGGGATGGCCACGGCACGGGCCGCATCGAGCGCGCGTTCCACATCGCGCTGGCCCACTTCGCCGCCCTTGACGGCGATGACGCCATGGCTGTTGATCCCGGCGATATGCCCGCCGGCGATCCCCACATAGACCGAATTGATCTCACAGCCGGCCATGAGCTCGGCGTCCTCGATGGCGCCCCGGATGGACTGCACGGTCTGCTCAATATTCACCACCACGCCCTTGCGCATGCCGTGAGAGGGACGGGTGCCGATCCCAACGACATCCACCAGGCCGTTTTCCGCCATTTCCCCTACGACCGCACACACTTTGGTAGTGCCGATATCCAGGCCTACAATGAGATCCGCCATAGTTACTCCTCACCAAACATCATCCGCGCATGGGCTGACTGAGCGTCACCCAGACACTGCCGTTGACCGAACGCACCTCACGCACGTTCTTCAGCTCGTGCCTGCGTGCCAGATCCCCCAGCGTCAGGCCGATCCGGGCAAGATTCCCGGCCCAGTCATCCGTTGCGATGGAAAGCCGCATCTCGCGGTCTTCCAGATATATCTCGATACCCCGTGCGGGGCTCACCGTGATCGACGCAATGGCCCCCGCCTCCACCGGCAGGCTGCCCGCATGCAGATCCTTCATGAATCGCGGCAGGTAGGCCACGTCATCCTCGGCCCCCGCTTCCACGGACAGGGTCGGCAGCGAGAGGAAGTTGCGGCTCTCCACAGGCGCGATGGCCTCGCCGGATTCATTGGCGTAATACAGCACCCCGTCCTTGTGGACCCAGAAGGTGGGCATACGCTCCTTGATCTTGATGACGAAGCGGTCCGGCAACAGACGTTTGACCGAGACCTCTTCCACCCAGGGCGTGGCACGCAGCTTGCGCTCCACTTCCGCGATGCTGACCGCCAGGGAGTTCTCCCCTTCCTTCAGGCCGCCATACTGCAGGACCATCTCCCGCGACAATCTGACATTCCCGGCCACGTCGATATGCCGCGTGGCGAAGAAGTCACTGGTCGTGGCCTTGCCGTACAGCCAGATGGACCCGGCACACAGGCCCGTCACAGCCGCTACCAGCCCTGCCAGCAGGAACAGGACGCAAAAAAAACGCTGCACACGCCCGCCCTGCAGCTTGCTCCAAAGGGAGAACTGACGTTTTTCCCTCGCCGGCTTGGCCCGGTTGCGGGTATTGGGGCGGGAAGCGGTGCTGCGACTGGGAGCAGGTGTCGAACTACCGCTGTAGGAGCGCGTATTGCGCCGGTTTTTTTTCAGCGAAAAGGTCACGGCACGATCCTGACTTCCGTTTCCAGCGTGATGCCGAACTGCTCCAGCACTCCCTGCCGCGCACTTTCTATAAGTTCGAACGCGGCACTCGCGCTGCCATTCCCTTCATTTATCAAAAAATTGGCATGCATGGTCGAAAAAGCCATCCCGCCAAGCCGCCTGCCGCGAAAGCCGGCCCTATCCAGAAGGATGCCGGCTGGTTTGTCCGGGGCCGGATTTTTGAATACGCAGCCCGCACTCCACGCTGTCACAGGTTGTTTAGACTTTTTCTCGCAAATATTGCGATGCATGAGTTTAGAAATGCCATCCCTGTCAGTCTTGGTCAAGTCAAATGTGGCTTCGAGCACAAGAAAACCGTTTTTTTTGCCGTCCACCAGCAGGGTTCTGTAACCATACTGCAGTTCCGCTGCCGGGAAGACCCGCGGGCGACCATCGACAACGGCCTTGATTTCCAAGAGATTCCTGCAGGTCTCGCAACCGTAGGAGCCTGCGTTCATGGCCACGGCCCCCCCGACGCTCCCGGGGATGCCGACAAGGCCCTCAAGACCGCCTAAACCCCGCCGGGCACAGAAACCAAGCAGGCGCGGCAGGGGCACGCCCGCCCCTACCCGCACATGGGCCCGCGCTTCAGATTCCCAGACGATCTCGGGGCCTTCCTTGATTGCAGAACGAAGCAGTACGACTGGTAATTCACCATCGCGGGCAAGCAGATTCGTGCCCGCGCCAATGATGAACGGGCTCCCGCCCAGCTGCTGCAAACGTTCTGCCAGCAGCGGATAATCCCCGGCACGCTCAAGCACCAGTTCCGCGATGGCCCGGCCCCCGAGATGCAGTGATGTCCGCTCTGCCAGCGAAGGAGACAGGATCTCACGCATCCTTGCCGCCCTCCAGCCAGGCGGGCCCCACACGGGTGATGGTGCCGGCCCCCAGGGTCAGCAGCACGTCACCGGGCTGCAGGATATCGTCCAGGCCCTTGACCATGGCGTCGATGGTCTGGAAATAGGTGACCGGGGTCTCGGAGACCTGGCGCATGCCCTGGGCCAGGCTCTCGCCGGAAACACCGGGGATGGGCTTTTCGGAAGCGGCGTAGATCTCGGTCAGCACCAGCTGGTCCACCACGTCGAAGACCTTGCAGAACTCGCCGAAATGGGCCTGGGTACGGCTGAAGCGGTGCGGCTGGAAGGCCACCACCAGACGGCGGTCAGGGAAGACCTGGCGGGCCGTGGCCAGTGTGGCCGCGATCTCGGCCGGATGATGGCCGTAGTCGTCGATGACGGTCACCCCATTGCGTTCGCCCTTGAATTCAAAGCGGCGCCCCACGCCCCGGAAGGTGGCCAGACCTTCCACGCAGCGCTCGAAGGGGATGTCGGCAGCCGTGGCGGCGCCGATGGCGGCCAGGGCATTGAGGATATTGTGGCGGCCGGGATGGGGCAGGCTCACTTCGCCCAGCTTCTGGTCATCGCGCCAGACCTCGAAACGGCTGGTCATGCCCGATTCCAGCAACACGGCGCGCAGCTGGTTGTCGGCGGCGAAGCCGTAGGTCAGCACCGGGCGCTTGACGCGCGGCAGCAGGGCCCGCACGCCGGGATCATCGCCGCAGACCACGTTGAGGCCGTAGAACGGAACCTTGTTCATGAACTGGACAAAGGCGTCGTCGATGGCCTGCCGGGTCCCGTAGTGGTCCAGATGGTCTTCGTCCACGTTGGTGACCACGTTGATGATGGGGAACAGACAGAGGAAGGAGCCGTCGGATTCGTCGGCTTCGGCGATCAGATACTCGCCCTGCCCCAGCCGGGCATTGGTGCCGTAGACATTGAGGCGCCCCCCGATGATGACCGTGGGGTCCAGACCGGCCGTATCGAAGATGGAGGCCGTCAGGGACGTGGTGGTGGTCTTGCCGTGGGTACCGGCAATGGCCACGCCCTGGCGCAGGCGCATCAGTTCGGCCAGCATCTCGGCACGGGGGATGATGGCGATGTTGCGGCGGCGCGCTTCCACCACTTCGGGGTTGTCCTCGGCAATGGCCGTGGACTTGACCAGCACCTGCACGTTGCCCACGTTCTCGGCCGCATGGCCCACGGCGATGCGGGCCCCAAGACTGCGCAGATGTTTGACCACGGCCGAATCGCTCATGTCCGAGCCCGAGATGTCATAGCCCAGGTTGAGCAGGACTTCCGCGATGCCGCTCATGCCGGCGCCGCCGATGCCCACCATGTGAATCTGCCGAATCTTGCTGTCCATATGTCTCTCTCTATCCGGAAGAAGATGTTATCGTGAACTTACCGTGCGCACACGGTCTCCAGTTCCGCGGCCACCAGCTCCGCCGCGCGGACGCGGGCACAGCCGGAAGCCGCAGCGGCCATGGTGCGCAGCCTGCCGGTATCCTGCAGCAGGTCCGTGACCTGCGCCATGAGGCCGTCGCTCTCCATGCGGGCCTCGGGCAGCATCAGGGCCGCGCCTTCGGCCACCAGGGCCTGGGCGTTGCGCGTCTGATGGTCATGCACCGCATAGGGGAACGGCACCAGCACCGAGGGCAGGCCCGCGGCGCAAAGCTCGGCCACGGTGGTGGCCCCGGCGCGGCAAAGCACCAGATCCGCCCAGGCATAGGCCGAAGCCATGTCGTCGATGAAGGCACTCACACAGGCCGGGTCATAGCCCGCCGCCGCATAGGCCTCGCGGGTCACGGCCTCGTCACGCACGCCGGTCTGGTGGCGCACTTCGATGCCCGCGGCCCGCAGGGCGTCGAGATGACGGCACACATGCACGTTCAGGGCATGGGCCCCCAGGGACCCCCCCATGACCAGCAGGCGCTTGCCGGAAAAATCATGCTGCCGTCCGGCCAGCGCCACCACGGCGGCGCGCACGGGGTTGCCCGTCAGTACCGTCCGGGAGGCGTCGAAGCCCTCGGTCCCCGGCAGGGACAGGCAGATGCGCCGGGCAAGGCGCCCCAGGATGCGGTTGCTCATGCCGGCGATGGCGTTCTGCTCATGCAGCACCGTGGGCACACCGGCCAGACGGGCCGCCAGCATGGGCGCGAAGGCGGCATAACCGCCAAAACCGGCCACCACCTGGGGCCGAAAGCGCCGGATGATGCCCCGGGCCCGGCAGACGGCACAGGCCATGCGCCCCGCAGCGGCAAAGGCCCGCAGGCCACGCCCCAAAAAGCCGCGCACCGGCAGGCCGATGAAGTCGATGCCCGCCGCCCGGGCCAGACGCTGTTCCGGGCCGTATTGCGAGCCCACGAACAGCAGTTCCACACCGGGATGGCGCTGACGCAGGGCTTCCGCCACGGCCAGCGCCGGGAAGATGTGCCCGCCAGTACCGCCGGTGGTTAAGAGGACTCTTTCCATATGCTCCCCTCCTTGCCCGTGGCCGTGCGAGAAAAATTCATGAGCAGGCCCACGCAGAGCATGGTGGCCATAAGATTACTGCCGCCGTAGCTCATCAGGGGCATGGGCACGCCCTTGGGCGGCGCCACCCCCATGACCACGGCCAGATTCATGACGGCACCCATGGCCAGAATGACCGTCAGGCCAAAGGCCGTCAGCCGGTCGCGCAGTTCGGTCTGGCGCATGATGATGCGGTAACAGCGCCAGAACAGCAGGCCGAACAGCAGCATGACCACGGTGATGCCCACAAAGCCCAGCTCCTCGGCCAGAACGGCCATGATGAAGTCGTTGTGGGCTTCGGGCAGATAGAACATCTTCTGTCGGCTGGCGCCCACGCCCACGCCGAAAAAGCCGCCCGAGCCGATGGCCAGCAGGGACTGCACCAGGTGATAGCCCGTGTCGGTGGGATCGGCGAACGGATCCAGAAAGGCCAGCAGGCGGCGCAGGCGGTAAGGCTCGAGGATGGCCAGGGCCATGGCGCCGGCGCAGGCCAGGATCATGGCGAAGAACAGATAGATGAAACGCGTGCCCCCGGCCAGACACATGAAGAACAAGATGCTGGCCACCACCACGGCGCTGCCGAAGTCGGGCTGCAACAGCAGCAGGCCGCAGAACAGCCCCGTCACGGCAAAGGGCGGGATGACGCCCCGGCTGAAGGTCTTGACCAGCGCCTGCTTGGAACTCATGAAATAGGCCAGGTACAGGGCCAGGGAGATCTTGACGAACTCCATGGGCTGCAGGCTCACGGGCCCCAGAGGGATCCAGCGCTTGGCGCCGTTGATGGACGGCGTCAGGGGCGACAGGGTCAGCAGGAGCAGGAACAGGGAGAGGAAGATGGCCGGATACTGCAATTTGTAGAGCCAGCTGCGGGGCATGAGGGCCGCGCCCCAGAGCACGAGGCCCCCGCCGCAGGCAAAGATCAGCTGGCGCTTGAAAAAGTAGTATTTGTCACCGTTGACCTGCTCGGCCACGATGCCGCTGGCCGACAGCACCATGATGAGGCCGATGGCCAGGATGATGAGCATCAGGGTGAACAGCCACCAGTCGAAGCCCTCAAAACTCACCTTGCCCAGAGCGCGCGAGATGCCTCCGCCCTGGGGAGCGGCTTCTTCCTTTTTCTTTTCCTTCCTGCTCAGGAACATGTTCTTCATGCCAGGCTTCCCACGATGCGCTTGAAGTCGTTGCCGCGTTCCACATAATTGTGGTACTGGTCAAAACTGGAAGTTGCCGGAGCCAGCAGGACCACATCGCCCTCCTCCACTTTGTCCTGCAGGGCCAGGACAGCGTCTTCCATGCGCTCGTGCCAGCACAGGGGCACCACGCCCTGCCAGGCAGCCTCGAAGATCTCGCGGCTGGCCCCGTACAGGTTCACGCTCTTGGCCTTGCGGCGCAGCAGATCCTTCATGCCGTCCAGATCCCCGCCCTTGAACTTGCCGCCGCACAGCAGGTGCACGGGATGGTCCATGGCTTCCAGCGCCACTTCCAGAGCGGCCACCGTGGTGCATTTGGAGTCGTTCACATAAAGCACGCCGTGCACGCGGGCCACGGATTCCAGCCGGTTGGGCAGGGGCTTGAAGGCAGCCACCGCGCGGGCGGCATTCTCCAGCGTCACGCCGAAGGGACGGCAGGCCTGCCAGGCGGCTTCGGCATTGAACTGGTTGTGCTGCCCGAACAGGGGGCAGTCCGGGAAGCGGCCTTCGGGCCGGATCCACACCTTGCGGGCCCTGAGGCCGAAGCGGGCGGCGGGCTCTTCCAGCCCGGGCCCCAAAACCGCCAGGTCCTCTTCCGTCTGGCAGCGGAACAGACGGAACTTGGCCTCGATGTATTCTTCCATGTCCTTGTGGTAATCCAGATGGTTGGGCGAGATGTTCAACACCACGGCCACACGGGGATGGAAGGTGGAACAGCACTGAAGCTGGAAGCTCGAGGTCTCCAGCACCAGCACGTCGGCCTTTTCGCCGGAAAGCAGATATTCCGACAGGGGCGTGCCGATATTGCCGCCCAGAAAAACACGCAGGCCCTGCTCCCGCAGCATGGCCGCCGCCAGACTAACCGTGGTGGTCTTGCCGCTGGTGCCGGTCACCGCCAACACGGGCTCGCCGTCAAGGGCGCGCCAGGCCAGCTCCATCTCGGCCAGGATCTCGGTACCTTCCGCATCGGCATGGGGGCCCATCATCTCGCGTAGGCGTACCACGGGCAGGCCGGGGCTGGGCACCACCAGTTTCGCACCGGCAAAGAGATCCGGTCCCTGTTCCCCCAGCACCAGTTCGATGCCTTCCGCGCGCAGGGCCGCGGCCTGAGCTTCGTCCAGCGCCTGGGGGTTGCTCTCCAGCAGGCGCACCCGGGCGCCCTGCCGCAACAGAAGACGGGCCGCTGCCTTGCCGGAACGCCCGGCGCCCACCACTACAGCCAGTTCACCGGCCTTGATGCACCGGCCACGATCTTCATTCTGAGCCATGTCACATTCCTCGCGGATAAGAGATTGCCGCGCACTGCACCGGCAGGCACGGCGGACAGGATAAAAAACGGCGAGCGGGCCCCGGCCGCCGTACAGCCGGAGCCCTCGCCATCAGCGCAGTTTCAGTACCGACAGGGCCACCAGCCCCAGCAGTGCGGACGTGATCCAGAACCGGATGATGATCTTCGATTCCGGGATGCCCTTCAGTTCAAAGTGATGATGCAGGGGCGCCATGCGGAACAGGCGTTTGCCGCCTGTCCAGCGGAAGTAGCTCACCTGCATGATGACCGACAGGGTCTCGGCCACGAACAGACCGCCCACCACGGCCAGGATGAGTTCCTGCTTGCAGAGCAGGGCCAGATAGCCGAGCACGCCGCCCAGGGCCAGCGAGCCCACGTCACCCATGAAGACCTGGGCCGGATAGGCGTTGAACCACAAAAAGCCCACACATGCGCCCGCCATGGTGGCGGCGAACACGGCCATAGGAAGCATATTCTCGCGATACGCGATAGCGGCCATGACGATCATTACAACCATGACCGTTCCGGCGGCCAAACCATCGAGGCCATCGGTCAAATTCACCGCATTGGACATGCCGATGATGAGCAAATAGCAGAACACGAGGTACAACCAGGGGATATCAAGCGAGCCATCGGGGCAGATGGGGCACGGAATAGACGTGGTGAGCACGCCGAAATTCCACGGCTGCAAAAACGGGATTTGCACAGTCGGGGCAATGCCGAGCCAATTGACGACATAAAGCGTGAACAGCGTGGCGATGGCGAACTGGCCGATGAGCTTGCCTTTAGGCGTCAAGCCCAAGGAGCGCTCATGGATAACCTTTTCGGCATCGTCAAACAGACCCAAAGCCGCGGTGCACAGCGTCGCAAGAAGCGCCGCGACGAAGCCCCACGAAGGAGGCACCACCAAAAGCACGGTAATCACGATGGCGATGAGCATAATGACGCCGCCCATGGTAGGCGTGCCTTGCTTCACCAAATGGCTTTGCGGGCCGTCGGCGCGCACCTGCTGACCAATATGCGTGCGGGTGAGAAGGCGAATCCAGGCCGGCATGAGCGCCATGGTCAAAGCCGTGGCGACGATGAAGCCCAGAAACACCAGAAACGACGGGTATGCGGAAAACAGCGAGCTCAGCATTATTCGATGATCCCTTCAACGACTCGATCAAGGCCCATATAGTGCGAGGCTTTCACCAATACGGCGTCGCCTTCGGAAATGGTTTTCGAAACGTAGGCGAGCGCCTCGTCGGCGTCGTTCACGCACACGATATGCTCACGCGGCATGCCAGCCTCTTCGGCGGCGCGGGCCATGCCCCGCGACAGGTCGCCCGTGCACACGAGAACATCGATGCCCGCCTCGGCCGCGACGCGACCGGCCTTCGCATGGCCCTCGACGCTCGATACGCCGAGTTCGCCCATATCGCCAAGCACAGCAATGCGACGGCCCGCGGTCTCATACGACGCAAGCGTGGCAAGAGCGGCGCACATCGATTCGGGAGCGGCATTGTAAGCGTCGTTGAATACCACGGCTCCGCACTTCGCGCGCACGAGTTCAGCGCGGCCCGATTCGGGCTGAGCCTGGGCAAGGGCTGTTGCGACCTCGGAAAACTCCATGCCCGCCGCTATGCATACCGCCGCGGCGCCACATGCGTTCGAAACGTTTTGCGCGCCGCGCAAAGAAAGCGCCACCTGCTCGCGGCAACGATCGCCGCCCACAAGCGCGCCACGCGCGCACAATTCGAATCGCGGACGGCCTTCGGGGTCAATCGTGACATTTTCGGCCCACACGGCGCTGTCGGCAGCCCATGCGCCCAAAGAGGCATCGGGCTCGCCGAGCGCGGAAAACGCACATACATTCACGCCGCGCTCGACAAGGCGCGCATGTTCGGCCATAAACGCCGATTTATCGCAGCCGGCATTCAAAAACGCCCAGCCGCCCTCAGGCAGCGCATCGAGCAGCTCCGCTTTCGCGAGCGCGATGTTGTCACGCGTTTTCAGATATTCCAAATGGGATGTGCCCACGATGGACACGACACCCAAGTTCGGCTTCGCCATGGCGGCGAGGTGCGCGATTTGGCCCGGGCGATCCATGCCCATCTCAACGACGAGCATCTGGGTCGACGCGGGCGCCGTGAGCACCGTATAGGGGGCACCGAGCTCGTTGTTGAAGTTGCCCTTCGTCGCCCAGGTTTCATATTTCGTAGAAAGGATGTCGCGCACGAGGCCTTTGGTGGTGGTCTTCCCCACCGAGCCGGTGACGCCAATCACCGTGGCGCAAAGCGTTGCACGCCATGCGGTGGCGATTTCGGCAATCGCTTCCGCCGTATCGGCAACCTTGAGCACGCAAGCGCCGGCGGCATGGGCCACCTCAAGCACCGCATCGTCAAGCTCACG
>OOIG01003111.1_pt1 | contig 10474 bp, 7 predicted proteins | sample 1692091 | NCBI WGS metagenome assembly OOIG01 (sample SAMN06348188, study PRJEB24527) | human gut metagenome | biome: human gut; feature: ankylosing spondylitis patient; material: feces | host: Homo sapiens | place: China | collected 2015-10
GAATGCCTGGTGATGAATGTGCCATATTTATGCCATATTCCATGGAAAATGATATTGGACAGGCTAAGATTCTCTATAAGAGAATAAGAAATCGTATTGACAGAGCAATTGAAATAAGAAAGTATGATATATTTTTTACAATATCAGCAGGGGTTGCTGAATTTGATACAGAGAAAGACAGTTTTAATGAGTTGTTAAAAAATGCCAAATTTGCTCTTCATGCTGCCAAACTCAATGGTAAGAACCGATGTGAAATATTTGTTGAAACTGAGTATACAGAGTATATAGAAAAACTTAGTGTTCAGGATGAATTACGCAGATGTATAAGTGAAGGTTTTGAAGGATTTGAGTTATATTTTCAGCCAATATATAATACCGACGATGACAGTTTGTCAGGAGCAGAGGCTCTTATAAGATGGAATAGCAGAAAATATGGATTTATAGGTCCTAACACATTCATACCGCTTCTAGAGGACAGTGCACTTATTATTCCACTTGGAAGATGGATAATTAATACTGCTGCTAAGGCATGCAACAGATGGATTACCAGTATTCCGGATTTTGTTATGCATATTAATCTGTCTTTTGTACAGATTGTCAAAAGTAATATAGTTAAAGATGTATTAGAGAATATCGAAAGATACAGTGCAGCTAATAATCATTATGTATTTGAAATAACAGAAACTATAGAGATGGACCAGATACCAGCTGTTCAGAACGTATTTAAAGAATTTGTAAAGAATGAATTCAGATTCGCAATTGATGATTTTGGAACAGGATATTCAAATTATGGATATATGCGTGACAGAACATTTGATATAGTTAAAGTTGACAGGTCTTTTGTAACTGATATAGATAAACTTAAAGATAATTATCTTATGGTAAGTTTTATAATTAAGATGGCACATGAGATGGGATTGCATGTGTGTATTGAGGGTGTTGAAACAAAGGAAGAACTTTCATGTGTTAAGAAACTTGGTGCAGATTATATTCAGGGATACTATTATGGTAAACCGGTATGCTTACAAGATTTTGAAGAACAGCACTTGAAAAGATTTGTATTAGGATAAGTATAGAATGGAGAATTGTAGATAATGCAGGAAGTTAATAACACCAGTGCACTTGAAGAACAGCTTTATTATATTGGAGAATGTAAGAAGTTACTGGAAAAGAAAACAAAAGAAATAGGCAGACCGTTATATGCGTGTGTACACACATTTGGCTGCCAGATGAATGCCAGAGATTCTGAGAAGCTTCTCGGGGTACTTAAAGAGATTGGATATCTTGAGACAGAGGATGAGGATAAGTCAGATTTTGTTATATATAATACATGTACTGTAAGAGAGAATGCTAATCTTAAGGTTTATGGACGTCTTGGACATCTTAAGAATGTCAAAAGAAAGAATCCGCATATGCTTATTGCAATGTGTGGCTGTATGATGCAGGAGCCTGATGTGGTCGAGAAGATAAGAGATTCTTATAAGTTTGTTGATATTGTTTTTGGTACATTTAATATATACGCAATGGCAAAGCTTATATATAACAGAATTACATCAGGAAGCCAGGTTATTGATATCTGGGAAAAGACAAAGGATATTGTTGAGGAGCTTCCTACAGAAAGAAAGTTCCCATTCAAATCAGGTGTTAATATTATGTACGGCTGTAATAATTTCTGTACTTACTGTATCGTGCCTTATGTACGAGGAAGAGAGATAAGCCGTGAGCCTAAGGATATCATTATGGAGATTGAAAGGCTTGTAAAGGATGGTGTCAAGGAAGTTATGCTTCTTGGACAAAATGTTGATTCTTATGGAAAGACACTTGACAATCCTGTATCATTTGCGCAGCTTCTAAGAGAGATTGATAAGATAGATGGGCTTGAAAGAATCAGATTCATGACACCTCATCCTAAGGATATTGAGGAAGAGACTCTTGAAGTTATAAGAGATTCCAAGAAAATATGTAATCATATACATTTTCCACTCCAGTCAGGAAGCTCAAGGCTTCTTAAGCTGATGAACAGAAAGTATACTAAAGAGCATTACTTAGAGCAGGTTGAGATGATAAGAAGAATACTGCCCGATGTTTCTATTACAACTGATATTATTGTTGGGTTTCCAGGAGAGACAGAGGAAGATTTCGAGGATACTATTGATGTTGTAAAGAAAGCAAAGTTTGATAGTGCATATACATTTATATATTCAAAAAGAACAGGTACGCCTGCTGCCAGAATGGAGAATCAGGTGCCTGAGTATGTTGTTAAGGACAGATTTAACAGACTGCTTGCAACTGTCAATGAAGTGTCACATGAGCATATCAGAAGATATGAGGGCATGGATATGAAAGTCTTGGTTGAGGGTAAAGATGACCATGAAGAAGGTTTTGTTACAGGCAGAATGACTAATAATATTCTTGTACATTTCGCAGGGGATGAATCACTTATCGGACAGATTGTTACAGTACATCTTGACGAATGTAAAGGATTTTACTATATGGGCAGACTTATCGAGGATTAATCAGGGAGTAATATAATGGCAGAGTATTCACCAATGATGCAGCATTATCTTGCTACTAAAGCAGAGTACAAGGACTGCATACTTTTTTACAGACTTGGAGATTTCTATGAAATGTTTTTTGATGACGCTTTAGTTGTCTCTAAGGAACTGGAACTTACATTAACAGGAAAAGACTGTGGACAGGAGGAACGTGCGCCTATGTGCGGCGTTCCTTTTCATGCGGCAGAAACTTATATTAACAGGCTTGTTTCTAATGGACACAAGGTCGCAATATGCGAGCAGATGGAAGACCCTAAGCAGGCAAAAGGCATTGTTAAAAGAGAGGTTATAAAGGTTGTAACACCGGGAACTAACTTAAACAGTCAGGCACTTGATGAAACTAAGAATAATTATCTTATGAGTATTGTTTATCTTGGAGATGTGCTTGGTGTTGCTATTGCAGATTATTCAACAGGTGACTTCTTTGTAACTGAGATTGAGACAGGTGCGGAGCTTATTGATGAAATTAATAAGTTTGTTCCGTCAGAGATAATACTTAATGAGTATTTTGCAATGAGCGGAATAGACCTTACATTTATATCAGAGAAGCTTTCCATATCAGTGTCAACACTTGAAAACTGGTACTTTGATGATGATTCCTGCAAGGCAAAGTTAAAAGAACATTTTCATGTAAATATGCTGGACGGACTTGGAATCAAGGATTATCCGGTAGGAATTGATGCTGCGGGAGCACTTCTTATATATCTTACCCAGACACAGAAAAGCGATATGTCGCATATTACAAGCATTGTGCCTTACACAACAGGCAAATACATGCTTATAGACAGTTCATCAAGACGAAATCTTGAGCTTGTTGAGACTATGCGTGAAAAGCAGAAAAAAGGCTCGCTTCTGTGGGTACTTGATAAGACCAAGACTGCAATGGGCGCAAGAGCGTTAAGAAATCTCGTGTTGCAGCCGCTTATTAACAGAGACGGGATTATAAGAAGACAGGACGCTATAGAGGAGCTTTCTGATAATGCAATTGACAGGGAAGAGATTCGTGAATATCTTGGCCCTATATATGACCTTGAGCGAATCATGACTAAGATTAGTTGTAAGTCGGCTAATCCAAGGGATTTAATTGCATTTAAGAATTCCCTGGAGATGATACCTCACATTAAGAATCAGATAGGACATTTTAAGTGTGATGTATTCAGACAGTGCTTTGAGCAGATGGACGACTTAAAAGACTTATATAATCTTGTTGACACTGCAATTATAGATGATCCTCCGATTACAATGCGTGATGGTGGAATGATAAAGGACGGCTTTTCAGCAGAGGCTGATGAGCTTCGTAATGCCAAGATTAAAGGAAAAGAATGGCTTGCAGAGCTTGAAAGCAGGGAGAAAGAAAAGACAGGAATTAAGAATCTCAAAGTTAAGTATAACAAGGTATTCGGATATTACCTGGAGGTTACTAATTCATTTAAAAACCTTGTTCCTGCTGAATGGGTACGAAAGCAGACTCTTACCGGTTCTGAAAGATACACTACAGATGAGTTAAAGCATCTTGAAGATATTATTCTTGGCGCAGAGGATAAGCTGTACTCACTTGAATATGATTTATTCTGTGAAGTCAGGGAGCGCATAGCGGCAGAGGTTGTAAGAATACAGAACACTGCCAAGGCTGTTGCAATGATTGATGTGTATGCTTCACTTTCTGTTGTTGCAACACAGAATAATTTCGTAAGACCTAAGATTAATGAAAAAGGTATTATAGATATTAAGAACGGCAGACACCCTGTAGTTGAGAAGATGATTTCTAATGATATGTTCATTGCCAATGATACTTATCTTGACAATGGAATGAACAGAATTTCAATTATCACAGGTCCTAATATGGCTGGTAAATCTACATATATGAGACAGACGGCACTTATTGTGCTTATGGCACAGACAGGCTCTTTCGTTCCAGCTGATTCAGCAAATATATGTATTGTTGACCGTATATTTACACGAGTCGGAGCATCTGATGACTTAGCTTCCGGTCAGTCAACTTTCATGGTTGAGATGACAGAGGTTGCCAATATCTTAAGAAATGCAACTCCTAAGAGTCTTATAATTCTTGATGAAATAGGAAGAGGAACAAGCACATTTGACGGATTGAGTATTGCATGGGCTGTTGTTGAGTATATTGCCAATACTAAATACTTAGGAGCCAAGACACTTTTTGCAACACATTATCATGAACTTACTGAATTAGAAGGAACTCTTGACGGAGTTAATAATTACTGTATTGCTGTCAAGGAAAACGGTGATGATATTGTTTTCTTAAGAAAGATTGTAAAAGGCGGTGCTGATAAGAGTTATGGTATTCAGGTTGCCAAGCTTGCAGGAGTACCTGATGTGGTTCTTAACAGGGCTAAGGAGCTTGTTGTGGACTTAAGTGATGCTGATATATCACAGAAAGCCAAGGATATTGCGCAGTATTCAAAGAAACTTGACAAGATGAATGACAAGTACAGAAAGGTTAATGACCTTGAAGTTAAGCAGATGTCTCTTTTTGATACTGTTAAGGATGATGATATAGTAACTGATATAATGAATCTTGATATAAGCAATATGACACCTATTGATGCACTGAATACGCTTTATAAGCTGCAGGGAAAAGCTAAGAACCGCTGGTAAAACAAGGAGACTAAATCCTCTGCTCCTGCAAGGGCAGTCGCATTTTGTTTCACAAAACAGGGAGGATTGTATGTCAATAACACTTTTAGACCAGAATACGATTAATAAGATTGCTGCAGGAGAGGTCGTCGAAAGACCTTCTTCTGTAGTTAAAGAACTTGTTGAAAATGCTATAGATGCCGGAGCAACTGCGATTACAGTTGAGATAAAGGAAGGTGGAATTTCATTTATCAGGGTTACTGATAATGGAAGTGGTATCAATAAAGATGAGATTGAGATAGCATTTAAAAGACATGCAACAAGTAAAATTAAATCAATTGAAGATCTTATGGCTGTTTCGTCTCTGGGCTTCAGAGGTGAGGCACTAGCGAGTATAGCTGCTGTATCACAGGTTGAACTTATTACCAAGACTGCTGACAGTCTGAGTGGTGTGCGTTATACTATTGATGGCGGAGTACCTGGTGAAGTGGCAGAAATAGGCGCTCCGGAGGGAACTACATTTATTGTAAGAAATCTTTTCTATAATACTCCTGTTAGAAGAAAGTTCTTAAAGACAGCGACTACCGAGGGAGGATATATTGGTTCGCTTGTGGAATATCTGGCACTTTCGCATCCTGATATTTCGTTCAGGTTCATAAGTAATAACCAGAATAAGCTGCATACATCGGGTAATATGAATCTTAAGGATATAATATATAATGTGTATGGCAGGGATATAACTAATAATCTGTATGAAATCAGCGGCAAGTCGCAGGATATTGAGGCTTCTGGTTTTATTGGCAAGCCTATGGTTGTCCGCGGAAACAGGACATATGAGAATTATTATATCAACGGCAGATATATCAAGAGCAGTATTATAACTAAGGCTATAGAGGATGCCTATAAGGGCTTTATAATGCCACATAATTATCCGTTCAGTGCGATACATTTTAAGATTAATCCCGCAATTATTGATGTAAATGTACATCCAACAAAGATGGAACTGCGATTCTCGAACAATGAATATATATATAATTTTGTATATGATACATGTTTAAAAGCCCTTAATTCAAAGGAGCTTATAGCAGAAGTTTCTGTGCCTGACCCTGTTGCAGTTAAAATGCAGGAAGCACCTGTTGTAAAAAACGTTATGCCAGATATTAAGCTGCCAGAGAAAAATGTTTTGGATAGTATGCCATATAAGACAGAAACAAAACCAACAGAATCTTCAAAAGCAGAAACTAAGCCGAGAAGACTTCCGGAGCCATTTGAAATTAAGGGTTCTCTGCAGATGGTTAAAGAAGATAAAGTAAGATATGAAGCTGTGACAAAATCCGAACCACCAAAGCAGATGAACCTTTTTGAGAATAAGCTTCTTGATGAGAACAGCCGTAACAAATACAGAATCATAGGACAGCTGTTTGATACTTACTGGCTTATTGAATTTGAAGATAAGTTCTATATGATGGATCAACACGCGGCGCATGAGAAGGTGCTTTATGAAAGAACGATGAATAAGCTTCATAATAAGACAATTGGAACTCAGATGATTCTTCCACCGATTGTATTGTCACTTAATATGCATGAGGAAGAAATATACAAGGCTAATCAGGATATATTTAAAAGATTAGGATATGAGATAGAAGAATTCGGCGGCAATGAATATAAGGTTACAGGAATTCCTGCCGGACTTCCTAAAATGGATTACAAACAGCTTCTTATTGATGTTCTGGATGGACTTTCTGAAGAAAGTGCCAGCAAAGATCCTGATATTATTACTGAAAAGGTTGCAAGCATGTCATGTAAAGCGGCTGTAAAGGGCAATAACAGACTGTCTTTTAATGAAGCATTTGAACTGATGGACGAGCTTATGAAGGCAGAGAATCCATATAACTGTCCACACGGCAGACCAACACTTATTATGATGAGCAGATATGAGATAGAAAAGAAATTTAAACGAATAGTATAGAGGCTGATATGAAGAAAGAACCTTTAATAATACTTACAGGTCCGACAGCAGTTGGAAAGACTGAACTTTCCATTGCACTTGCAAAGGCGGTAAATGGTGAGATAATAAGTGCCGATTCCATGCAGGTATACAGATATATGGATATCGGAACTGCCAAGATAACAAAAGAAGAGATGCAGGGGGTTAAGCATTATCTTGTTGATGAGATTGAGCCTTCAGATGGCTTTGATGTGGCAAGATTTAAGTCTATGGCAACAAATGCAATACAAAAAATCCGTGAGAACGGTCATATTCCTGTAGTTGTTGGCGGAACCGGATTTTATATACAGGCACTTTTATATGATTCTACATTTGAAGATGATGAAAGTGACTATGAATATAGGGATTATCTTCAGGGGATTGCTGATACTAAGGGTGCAGAGGTGCTTCATGATATGTTAAAGGAAGCTGACCCTGAATCTGCAGAGACAATTCATGCTAATAATGTCAAAAGAGTTATTCGTGCACTTGAATTTTATAAGACGACAGGCAGAAAGATATCAGAGCATAATAATGAGCAGAGAGCTAAAGAGTCGCCTTATAATTTTTGTTACTTTGTTCTTAATGATAAAAGAGAAATTTTATACGACAGAATAAACAGGCGTGTTGATATAATGTTTGACAACGGACTGCTTGATGAGGTAAAACATTTGTCGGACATGGGGCTTGTAAAGGACGATGTTGCCATGCAGGGAATCGGATATAAAGAGGTGTTCGATTATCTTGAGGGCAGATGTGACGAGGCAGGTCTTAGAGAGATGATTAAGCAGGATACAAGACATTTTGCAAAAAGACAGCTTACATGGTTTAGAAGAGAACCATCAGTTACATGGGTGGATTTTTCCCAGATACGAAGAGAAGATGCACTTTCGTATATGCTTGAACAACTAAAAGAAAAGGAAATTATTTAATTATGAGAGAAATGTATAAAAATATGGGAATCTGTGATGAGGTGTATGATTATTGCGACAATATAATTAAGTCGCTTCATGACAGATTTGAAGAGATAGATAAGAATGCAGAATATAACCAGATGAAGGTTATAAAAGCGATGCAGGATAATAAGGTTGCCGAAATGCATTTATCAGGAACAACAGGTTATGGTTATAATGATGACGGTAGAGATACTCTTGAGAAAATATATTCAGATATATTTAAGACAGAGGATGCACTTGTAAGACCACAGATTATCTGCGGAACTCATGCGTTAAATGTAGCTTTATCATCTAACTTAAGACCAGGTGATGAGCTTTTATCACCGGTTGGGAAGCCATATGATACAATGGATGAGATTATCGGTATAAGACCGTCTAAGGGAAGCCTTGCAGAATATGGAATTACATACGCACAGGTTGACCTGCTGCCAGATGGTGGTTTTGATTATGAGGGTATTAAGAATGCAATCAATGAAAGAACAAAGCTTGTAACAATCCAGCGTTCCAAGGGATATGCTTCAAGACCCACACTTTCAGTTGAAAGAATTGGTGAGCTTATAAGTTTTATCAAAAGTATCAAGCCAGATGTTATATGCATGGTTGATAACTGCTACGGTGAATTTGTTGAAAGAATTGAGCCTTCAGAGGTTGGCGCTGATATGATAGTCGGTTCACTTATAAAGAATCCTGGTGGCGGACTTGCTCCATGCGGCGGCTATATCGCAGGAAAGAAAGAATGTGTTGAACAGGCAGCTTACAGATTATCTTCACCGGGGCTTGGAAAAGAAGTCGGTGCAACACTCGGTGTAAACCAGAGCTTTTATCAGGGACTTTTCTTATCACCTGTAGTTGTTGCAGGTGCGCTTAAAGGTGCTATATTTGCTGCAAATGTATACGAAAAGGCAGGTTTTGTAGTAAGACCTGATGGAAGTGAGCCAAGATATGATATTATTCAGGCAGTTGAACTTGGAAGTGCAGACGGGCTTCTTGCTTTCTGTAAAGGAATTCAGGCTGCAGCACCTGTTGATAGCTTTGTTACACCAGAACCATGGCCGATGCCAGGATACGATTCAGACGTTATAATGGCTGCCGGAGCCTTCGTTCAAGGCTCATCAATAGAGCTTTCTGCTGATGGTCCGTTAAAAGAACCTTATTCTGTATTCTTCCAGGGGGGACTTACATGGTATCATGCCAAACTTGGAATTATGATGAGTGTTCAGAAAATGTTTGAAAAAGACCTTATAAAGCTTTGATTGAATTAATATTTGTGTTATAATGTATTGGAGTATGGATTTTTCCGTACTCCAATTTATGGTTAAAGGATGAAAATCTATGAGTAATATTTCTAAATATAAGAACGGCTGGCTTTTATGGCTATTCATTCTGATAGGCATTGTGCTTGGCGGTCTTATTGCAGAACTTACTGCCAGTGTGCATGCACTTAGCTGGCTGTCTTATGGACAGAGTTTCGGGCTTGACAATCCGCTGGTATTAAATCTGGGAGTACTTGTAATAACATTTGCACTCCAGATTAAGATTACTATTGCCAGTATAATAGGAGTTATACTTGCAATTATTATTTACAGATTTATTTAATCTGACTGCTGTTTAATTTATGGTCTATGAGAATATAATAACAGGTGTGGAGGAAGAAAAACTGCTTCCTTACGAAAAATGTCTTGAGTATGGTGCATCATCACTTGATAATGCTGAACTTCTGGCAGCGATTATAAGAACAGGAACCAATGGTTTAAGTTCTATCCAGCTTGCAGAGAAGTTACTGGAGAATGCCGGCAATCTTAACGGTCTTTATGGTATGTCCGTTTCAGAACTTATGCAGATTAAGGGTATAGGAAAGGCAAAGGCTGTCCAGATATGCTGCATTCTTGAACTTTCAAGAAGAATTGCAAAGCAGAAGGCTAGAGAAAGACTTGACTTTTCGAATGCTGAAACTATTGCAGAATATTATATGGAAGATATGAGACATCTTTCCGTAGAAAAGGTGATGCTTTTACTTCTGGATGGACGACACAGGCTGATGAAGGAGATTTTACTTTCGAAGGGAACGGCGAACAGTTCCTGGGTTCCAGTTAGAAATATTTTTGTGGAAGCCCTTCGGTGTGAGGCAGTATATATGATACTGATTCATAATCATCCGTCAGGATATCCGGAGCCGAGTCGGGAAGATCTCATTATCACAAGACAGATAAAAGAAGCGGGAGAACTGTTAGGAATTCCGCTTTCAGATCACATCATTATAGGGGATAAGTGCTATACTAGTTTGCGGGAACAGAATATGATGTGAGTCATAGATGTGACCATGGATTACAGATTATAGACATATTCTTGAATCTCGTGATCTTAAT
>OOIG01003115.1_pt1 | contig 10465 bp, 7 predicted proteins | sample 1692091 | NCBI WGS metagenome assembly OOIG01 (sample SAMN06348188, study PRJEB24527) | human gut metagenome | biome: human gut; feature: ankylosing spondylitis patient; material: feces | host: Homo sapiens | place: China | collected 2015-10
GAAAGCATCAGGTAATGTTATGGGTAGTAATTTTCAATATGAATCCAGTGAGTTAAATGAGAATAACGACAGACTGGAACTAGAATATATAAATTATTCAGATGCTCTTAATAGGGAAGAACAAGATTTCTCCAGTGAAGCATCTGAAAGTGATAACAAGGGAAAAGCATCAAATATATTTTCAGGGTTAAAAAAAGCATTCTCCGAAGATTTTGGCTCTAAATTAATCATTACTATATATGTTCTTACATGCATAAGAATAGTAGCAGACATTGTTATGTTCTTCAGGGGAGTAATAGAGGTCAATTATAAGTGTGTACCTCATATGTTTATTTATTACATGTTTGCCATGTTAATTCCTTATGCTACATGGGTATTTTCAACCAGACAGAAATATGCACGATTCAGTTACAGACTTATTCGTATGACAGGTTTAATGATTGGCGTTGTATCCATGTGTTCTGTAATTTTAAACATATTATTTCTTGGTTGCTGCATGTTTGCGGTACCATTAATTCTTAAAATACCTGTTTCTGCAGATATATCTGCAAATATGATAATAAATCTTGCAAGGCTGAGTATTCTTATTCCACCTGTTATCGTTGCTTTAATGGTACTAAAATCAAGCATTGATATAATATTTACACGAGAAACGATTGCTATGATTGATGATTTCATGGTTGATAGAAATATCGATGATAGAAAAGAAAGAAAGGTGGCATACGATTATGTATCAGCTAAAGATAAACGAACCGGTATGACTTACCATGTATCTGAGAACACAAGAAAAACCCATATGCTCGTGATGGGTCCTACAGGTGCAGGTAAAACAAGCATGGCATTTACTACAGCTATTGCTAACGATTTGGACAAGAGAACACAGAATGAAGGGAAGCTGAAAAAATCAGTACAGCATATGTTAGAATCAGGAAAGATTGTACTTACAAAGGATATAAGAGATGCTGAATTTGATTTGAAGTATTTCAGACCCCTGACAGATAACGCAAAGAAGGAACTTATGGATATTGAGAAGAAGTATCCAATGTGCGGTATCACCGTTGTTGCACCAAATGCAAGTTTTGGTGATGATGTATTTGATTTATGTAAGGCTAGAGGCATTAAAAAGCTGTACAGAGTAGACCCTCTTCTTGATGATAGTGGTAATCATAAGGAGGGATTCATAGGATTTAATCCATATTACATAAATCCTGATCTGTCAGAGTTCGATAAAAGAATTGAGCTTGTAAATAAGGCACGAATATTTGCAGATGTTCTGCAGATGATATATGAAGCCGGTGGTTCTGTTGATACATATTTCTCAGGACTTAATAAGCAGCTTACCAGCTGTCTTAGTACAATCATCATGAAGGCGTATCCGATTCTGCATGAGAAATATCCTGACAAGTATAGAAGGGAGCAGGCTTGCCCTCAGGAGTTTCTTGACGTAATGAATGATTTTGACCTGGCAAAAGATTATGTAGCCGTCATGGAAGATTACATGAGAAGCCATCCTGACGAACGAAGAGATTATGAAAATAAGATTAAACTGATACAGAGAGATTTACTTGGGGATGGTGCTAAGACGATGAGAGAACAGGCCAGAGGACTTGTTAATATTATAAGTGACATTCTGGCAAACCCTCTCATCGGAGACGTACTGTGTGCAGAGAAAACAATGGATCTTGATAAGGCACTCTCAGAAAATTATGTGACCATTATTAACTACGAACTGTCCCTTGGTGATTCCGATTCTAGGGCGTTTGGTGATTTCTTTCTTCTTCTGTTTCAGACAGCGGTATTTAGAAGACCTAAGAATCATAGACCTTTTCATATGCTCTATGTTGATGAGTTTCCTGTTATTCTTCATCCTTCTATGGAGAAAATGTTCTCATTATACAGACAATATGGCGTATGCTGTGCAGTTGCAATTCAGTCATTGTCACAGTTTGATAAATCTGAATCAACAAAATTTATGAAACAGGTAGTACTTAATAATGCCAGAACACATATCGTTTTCGGCGGTCTTGGTCCTGAGGAAATGGAGTATTATGAGAAGCTGTTCGGTAAAGATTTTGCGGTAACAGTTCAGAATAGTATAAGTGAAACTGCACTTTCGTTAGAAGAAACACAGCAGACACAGCAGACAAGAACATCTGTTGCAAAAGAGGAAGTATTCACTGGCAGGGAGCTGCGAGACAAGGCATTTCAGGAAGCTACAATGATAACTATTGAAAAAGGCAACACAAAGGATGCTTTTCCTATCAGATTCGATTTTCTTACTGATGAACAGAAGAAGGGAATTAAAACATACAAGGTAGACTGGAATAAATATTACAATGAAGAGAGTGCGGATGGAACTGAGACTATACACAAGAAAAGAGATGTGTTAAGTCCTGATCCTGATGGAATCGTAAGGAAGGTACAGACTAACATGGCTGCAATGGTGAATATGAGTTCAGGATATCAGATGAAAGATGAAAGAATATTGAATAGCGTTGTAAGTGGAATTGACGTTAACAAAGAAGCTGTTGTAATAAGCTCTGAATTAACAACAAGAGACAGAATTGAGAGAATAAGAAATAATATAGAGAAAAATTCCAATCCGGACAGTGTGGCAGAGAAGAAAGCTGATATATCCGTAAATACAGAAAAGAAGCTGGAAAATGAACGAAAGAATGAAGTTATTGGAAAAGGGGTTATTCTTGAAGGACTGGACTTTATGATTGGTGACTATGAGGAGATGCAGCCTGATGATACTAGTGAACCAAATTCAGAATATGATTCAGATGATAGCAATGAAAATGATCAGGACAGTTCGGTTGAGTTTGACATTGATTCTGTGAATTTTGATAAGTTAATAAAATAATGTTTGATTTCAAGGAGTTGTAATGGAAAGTAAGGACAATGAAAATAACATGAGTAAGGGTATGGAAAATGCTACAGAAATTACGGAAGCTGAACATGCCGAACATGTTGAGATTGATGGAAAGACGAAAAAGAAGGAAGTTGAGTCTCCGTTTGTTTTTAGAAAGGGGCTTGAGTTAAGACTTGATAATCGGAATAAAGAGCTGACGCAGGGAGGTTACTACAAACTTTTAAAAAAGAAAATTATCGGTGAAAAAGATTTGAAAGTAATCAGGATTCTGTATGAGCTTGGCGTAGCTACGAGAAATTCTATTAACACTGCACTGGGAGATGATGAAGATTGTAAGAAAAATCTCGCAAAGCTGGTGAAGAATAATGTTGTATTGAAATATCATTATTCTTATTCAGTTGGTGATTATGTAAACAATACGGTTTATTTTTACACACTCTCAGGAGCAGCAAAAAAGGCATCTGTAATAGGAATTCGTAACAGCTTTTCAGAGGGAGTTAATAAACTTATAAGGACAAGTGATAATAACTTTGATGATATTGCGGATATGGCACCGGTTAAGATTTTTAAAAAGTTAGAGCTTAATAATTTCAATGTAAATATTGTGAAAGATTATTCTGAGAAAGTAGAGAAGCAGTATAAAGATTATGTATTTAAAAACGGTGATAACACATATAAGCAGCATTACATGTATGCAGTGAGCAGAGAAGAATCGGGAGAATTCATTAATAATATGATGATAATTCCTATATGTACTAGACGAAATAGCGGCTGGCGTAAGGAGCTGTTTTCAATTCTGTGTCACATAACAGAGTGCATGAAAAAAGATTTTAAAAATTATTCTCCGGTTTTTATTATTAATACTGAAGATAACGTAATGGCTTGCGAGGCAGAAGAGGGAAAAAATGGATATCCATTATTAAATACGCAGTCTTTTATATAAGTGACTGGACCGTTAATAACAGCCCGATTCTTGATAATCTTATACATGTTACTGACGCAAAGAAAGAAAACTTTGATATACTGAGTCTTGCAATATAGAACTTGTCAAACATATGTTTGCAATAACTTAAAATATATGGTAAACTATAAGTAAGAAAGAAAAACTTATACATTACCAAAATACATAAGGAAATTTCGGAACGTAGAGGGAGTTTTCTTTCCAGACTGTGATAGAGGAGATTAAAAATAATAAATGATATGCAGAGAAGTGAGTAAGAATATTCAAGACATTAATCAATTTGAGAAGAAACACGTAAATACTGCAAGGTGTATGCTTTTTGTATCAGAGGTGTGCAGAGTGCTCTGCTTGAATGTAATTATTGGGTGTGCTTTATATGCATTATTTGTAGTATTCATTCCGATTATAGGTGAGGCTGCCTTGCATAGCTTAATATATGCAAATTATCTTAGTATGGTGACAAGAACCTATTCTATAATTGTTGTCTGTTGTTGCATTATTGCTATTATTCTGGCTGTTATATACTTGATTGGATATAAGCAGGTTGAAAGAATATATAGAAAATATAATGAAAAAGAACTGAATAGCGTATATAAGTATGCAAATGAAAATTATAGTGTATTCAGCTGCGAAAAATCAGAAGAAGAATTAAAAAATCATGAAAAGGTAAATAGGGTATATGGCGTGTATCGAGGAGTGTGGGTTCTTTCAAAATATGATATAGTTCTCAAAAACGTCGTAGCTAACTGGTATCTTAAAGATAAAACTATTGATTCTGATTTGTATAAAGAATTCGTTATAGAAAAAGTATTAAAAATAATAAGTAAGGCGAGTATAGCTTTGCAGATATCATTAGGTATTGCGTATTTAATAGTATTTCTCATTAATATCTTATAAGAAAATAATAAATTCCCCGTGAGATATTATCTCACGGGGAATTTATTATTTAAAGCTTTCATCTATTAATTTTCTCATGAACTACTCGCAACCGACTAACGTTGGATGGAGTTTCTATGTTACATGTTTTCGCATGTAAGTAGTCCTGTGGCGGTTGTTTTACGCAACTGTCACAGCATATGGGGTGTCCACTATCCCTTTATCCCATCCTTTTATGTTTGGGAATACTTTTCTTATTATGTTTGCAGCTCCATTTATATCTGCATTTCCTGTACTTCCATCACTATACCTGTACAGTCCTCTTTTTATTCTCCTGCCTGAAAATATATGTCCTCCGACTGAATCATCACTGAACACCGGGATTTTGTCCCCTGCTTTAAAATCTGCCTTTGATGTATAGCTTTCCTCTGTAAGCACGAGTCGTATTCCATATTCTTCCAGCTTATACTGAAGCATACCTGCAAATACGTGATGTGGTATCTGCACTATTGCCTGGTTATTAGCAGCTCCTGTATTAATTTTCTGCTTCTGAAATACATTATGGCCAAGTACTACTATATCAGCATTGTTATCCTTTGCATAGTCAGCTATATATCTGCTTATCTTGTGAAGACTGTCTTTTATCATACAGTTTCTTTTGTAGGTCAGCCTGCCGATTCTTCTGGTATATTCCCTGTTATTACAGAGTTCTGCCTGACTCTTTAATCTGGCAAGTCTTTTGTTATAGTAGTTATTTACCGATTTAAGGGTGCGCCCGTTAACAAGAAATGGTCTTCCACCAAAGTTATTAGTGACAGCACAGAAGTTATTAAGCCCCGGATCTATTCCTATAACCCTGTATTCAAGTGAATCTTTACAGGAACCAAGCTGTTCCATCAGCTTTTCATCTGACAATTCAGGATATGCCTTATATATGGTGGCATAATCTGCTGTTTCCAGCACAACATCAATGATGAATACATCTGCGGTGTGTTTAATCCTTACTTCCTTAAGAGTCGTTCCTTCATCTAAGTTTCCAAGATTTAACCTGTATTTATATCCCGGTACTTTCAGATATCTGCCATCAGCTATTTTACATATCTGGTTTGTGAGTATTGCTGTCGTGCAGCTTCCCTCTGTCTTATATCCCGGCATCTTAGGCCTGCCTGTAAACACATTCTCATTTGCCTTATATACCTTCAGGGAATTGAAGAATGCTTTGTAGTTTCTGAGCAGCAGCTTCAATATCTGCTGGTTTGCCTGTGAATACATATCATAGTAATTGATGTCCCTTGTCTGTTTCAGGAAGAAATCCAGCGTACCGTATGTAAGCCATTTACCCTTAGGCTCGTACTTTGTTCCTTGGGTAACAGACTTTATATCTTTGTAAACTTCCATCTGGTTAACTGTCAGTGGCTTAAAATTTTCAAAGTCTCTTACAGCCGTAGCATACTGTCTTAATATATAGTTTGCCCTGTTGTACAGATATGTTGACTTCTTACAGATATCAGCACAGTAAGAAAACATTTTGTGACCTTTTCTTATATGATACTGCCTTGTCCGATACATACCAGTCTGCCTCCTTTCTGTGTCGGTTAAAATTAACCATTGATTTATTTATATACTTATTATACACTATATTTATGGATATATCAAATATATGTTCGATTAGGATAATATAAGAATGGAGGTATTTATGGAGTACAACAGGAAAGCACATTCAGTATACCTGTTAACATATCACATCGTATTTGTGACAAAATACAGAAAACCTGTAATAACTAACGAAATAGGAGATTTTATGAAAAATCTCGCAGGATACCTGTGCAACAGATTTGGATGTGAACTTATATCAGCAGAAACAGACAGAGACCATATGCATCTTATGGTATCAATGCCCCCGGATGTTGCACCCTCAAGACTGATATGCACTCTTAAGACGCAGCTGTCAAAAGAGGTACGGTCTTATTTCCCGGAAGAAGTAAAGAAATATTTGTGGGGAGATGCCCCTTTCTGGAGTAACAGCTACTTTGTAGCAACAACGGGAACGACAGTTATGGAAAAAGTTAAGGAATACATTGAAAGCCAGCGAACTGATGAACACAAACGTAAGTATGTAAAAACCGGAAAATACAAAAAGGCTGGCAAATAGCCAGCCAGTGTAATTCATCTCACAACCGACAGTTGTCGGATGGAGTTTTCTTGCCAAGTTACGATAAATCCATCATATGTGTTCACCTCCTTGTAAAAATTAGTTATTTATTATTAAATCAATGACCATAATGTATTGTACAAAAGAGGGTTTTGGGTTTTACTATAAAAAGGACTTTTTATGATAATTTTTAAAAAATTGAAAAAATTTTTTAAAATACAATATGGGTTCTTTGCTTGACATAATTTCAAAATAAGATATAATTAAAACATAATATTTTTTATCTTTCGTTCTGCAAAGCAGAGGCCCCATTATGGGTGGTTTTTCGTTTTAATAACGTAAAACAGCTGATATTTATATTATGTAATATTAGCGAAGCAAATAGCTTCGAAATGTGGGGTTTCCAGTTCGGAAGCCTTTTTTTTATGTCAACAAAAATCAAAGCAAATTTTAAGAAAGGAGTTAAAATAAAATATGGCCAATGGATACATTGAAGTATCTAAGAGAAACCCGTGTCCGATATGCGGGACAGGGGATTACTGTTGTCATATTCCGGCAGATGACGGATTTGGCGAGGTGTATATCTGCAGACGTTTCAGAGACGCTAGGGTAATTAATCCTGGCGGCGATACACCAAGTAAGGTTGATGGTGGATTTTATCTTTTTCTGTCTGAAACAAAAGATGGAACAAGTGGAATCTATAGGGAAGCATCAGACGTTAAGGCTGCAAGAGATGCCGGTCATAAAGTCTGGCAGAAAGGTGCAGATTATAGCACCATCATGGGTCCTAATGCAGTAAAAAAGGATCTGGTTCCGGTTGGAATTAATGAGATTGCTGATGATGCGACACTCGACAGATTCTACAGAGAACTCATTAAGCTGTATCCGATTAATAAGCAGGGTGAAGAGTACCTGTTAAAAGAAGGATGGCCAGTAAAGTTAGTGAGAAATTCTATGCTGTGCTCTTTTCCGGTCGAAGATTGGAGAAGAAACTGGCAAAAAAACTGCAGATATCTTCCTGAGGATACGTCGTTAAAGAGAGCTGCCGCAGTTTGTCATATTATTGAAAAGCTAGGTGAGCCGGTAGGAGTGCCGGGCTTTTACATTAGAACTGACAAGAAAACAGGAGAGAAGTACTGGGACATCCATACGCGAAGTGGCGTAGGCTTTCCGTTGTATAACGACAAGGGACAGATAGTACGTATCCGCGTGCGTATGAACTTCTTGGATGTTGAGAAGCAGTATGAATATGACAATGAAAAAGGTCTTTACTTCGTCGCTGAGGATAACAAGAAGCGTTTTGTATCTTGGAGCGGAGTTAAACGTGAGGAGTTCGATGGTACTCTCGTCACTGAAAAAGACAAGAAATTCCGTTGCAGCGGAAAGTACCGCGGATTGTCTTCATTCGATCAGGTAGATAACTATGATGATGGCACATATACAAACCGTTTTGAAAACGGAACGGAAGGTTACAACATAGTCGGGCTCGTTGAGAGAGATGAAGACAATAAATTCATGTGTATTCTCACAGAAGGTGAGAAAAAAGGTTATCTCGGTAATTACACTCTGAGAGCACCAATTGTTATTATCCCCGGAGTTAACTCTTATAATAAGCTGTTTGACACGCGTGAGGGTAAGAATATCCTTGAACATTTAAAAAATGAAGGTGTTGAAGTATTTGCCATCGCATATGATGCAGATAAGTATAAAAATACGATGGTAATGGGATGTGAAAAAGGTCTGGCTAAGAGGATTCTTAAGGAAGGTATTAAGCCGGCGATTCTGTACTGGGATGAGCAGTACGGAAAAGGACTCGATGACTGCATCGTGCACAAAGGTCCTTTCAAGTGTAAGACATTTGATAATGAAGAGCAGATTGAGCAGCATTATCAACAATATGGTATCTAGTATCAAGATTTAAAATCCCAAGAGGTTGTCCTATGCAGACATATTTTAAAGTATGTCGGCATAGCGACATACTAGATTGGAGATATTTATGTACAGTATATTAACAGAAACTTATTCGAATGGGAAACTAGTGGGCAGAGGACTTTCTACAAAGCAGTATGTGTATAAAGGTACTGCCTTGAGAATAGCTAAAGAAGCTGAGAGAGATTTTCCAGAAAAAAAAGTTAAGGTATGCACAAGAGTTGTAGATACAATGAGGTACCAGGAGATCTCTATATAAGATTAAAATAGGGTTATGACAGAGAAGATGGTTGTAGAAATACGGCCATCTTTTTTTATAATAAAAGAGCTGCCTTATCTTGTGATAAGACAGCTCCAGTGGTGGCGTGATGTTTATTTTTTAATTAACATGAAAGTTTTCAGCTTCCATGTCGGCTCTTAGCTTGTCAACTGGTATATCAAGCACTTTAGCAATATGTTCAAGGGTAAATTCTCCTGATTGAACTAACTTATATACAGTTGCCAAGGTGCCTTTCTCGATGCCTCGATCTTCAACAATATCACTCAGATTACACATAGCCGCAACCTCCATTTCTAATTGCTGTGACATGGGTAAACCATAGTCACTTTCTAATGTTCTTTTCTTTTTCTCTAGTTCCATTTTTTCTGATAGAAGTACAGAAAGCATACCAATTAAGCCATTTTCTGACTTTGAAGTGTCTTCCGGTTTAAGATTAACAAATATAGTAGACATCAGGTCATATCGTCCTGTTGCGACTACAGTATCTGAAGAAGGATACAACACTGTTGGTTTAAGGCTGTATTCTGTTATGGAATCAGCTACTTTTTCCTGTTCCTTATTTTTGCCAGGAGCATTCATACATATCCAAATTGAATATACCTTTTTTACACCATCATAATTTTTTGAGGTGTACTCAACATCCATCTGCTTTGAAATTAATCTTGCAGAATAGATGATGCCTCTGGTCACAAGGTCATAGCCAGGAAAGAAAGATTTCTGTGCTTCTACATTGATATAGATTTTCTGTCTTTCATTGTCCTTTGTTATGACAGTAAACACGATGTCGAAGTACATTTTTCCTTCGTCCGGGAGTTTACTTTCATTTTCAAGTTGCTCGACCGCTTCAGGTCTTACTTTAACTTGGGATATCTTAGGTTCTCCGTCTAAAGCTTCTCTAGCTTCTTCCAGAGTATACCCCCTAAACTCTTTTACGGAATATACAAGAATGTATGCCAGAACATTTTTGTCCGCTAATATGCGTCTTACATGTTCGTCATACTGTGCCTTGTATCCCGCAGAGTCTATCTCATTTGAGAGATAAGTGTTATGTTTCATTACTTTTTTCCTTTCCCTGCATATGCAGATTTTGTATATATCACAGGGAAAGTTCTGCCACCACGAAGCAATCCCTGAAATATCAAGAGTATAAAGGATTGCTCCTTATTAAGTTTTTCATCATTCTGATAAATCAGAATGATATCGTCTATCATGTATATGATAGAGTAGAATGCCTTAGGCACCACCATTCGACAGAGTATTAACTGTCATTATTCTACTGATTAACCAGCAGAAACCGCTCGTATAATTTACACTTAGAATAAGTATATACTATACCAGTACCCGCAGCGACAACACACAAAACGATGTTGGCTGAACAGAACTCATAAGAGT
>OOIG01003119.1_pt1 | contig 10460 bp, 9 predicted proteins | sample 1692091 | NCBI WGS metagenome assembly OOIG01 (sample SAMN06348188, study PRJEB24527) | human gut metagenome | biome: human gut; feature: ankylosing spondylitis patient; material: feces | host: Homo sapiens | place: China | collected 2015-10
GGATATTTCAAGGGAAAGAAAGACAGCGATTTTTCATTTGCCGATGCTTATGCTCCCGCTGATTTCAGTGCTTTGCGTTTTTGCGAGGCACGGGTGTGGAGCTTCTTTAACCGCTATGTGGACGGAATGGAGAAATATTTGCCATACGCTTCGGGAGAAAATCCGCAGACAGCTGCCGGAATGGAATCTGTCGGTGTTCGCCCAGAGAGCAGGCATCGTCTGTGCGGAGCAGGCGGAGCAATATCTGCAGGATACCGTGGAATATGTGAAAACAAAGCGGGCGTATCTTAGGGAAGGGCTGGAGGCACTGGGCATCCGGGTAGTGTCCGGAGAAGCGGATTTTCTGCTGCTCTACACCACACAGCCCATCTATGACAGATTGCTTGCAAAAGGCATCCTGATCCGCAACTGTGAGAATTTCCGGGGACTGGGAGAGGGCTATTACCGGATCGCGGTGAAGAAGCAGGAAGAGAATGAAGTGCTGTTACGAGAACTTGCTATGGGAGACTGATTTATGGATAAAACGAACATCGAATATGTATTGCCGGAAGAGATTGAGATGCGAAGCTTTGAGATCATTGCGGCGGAACTGGCAGAGAGGGGGATCACGTTGCCTGCGGAGCAGGATATGATCACCAGACGGGTGATCCATACCAGTGCGGATTTCGATTATGCGGAGACGATGACCTATTCGGAAAATGCAGTGGAGATCGCCAAAAACCTGATAAAAAACGGTGCGGACATTGTGACGGATACGAATATGGCACTGGCGGGGATCAACAAAAAGGTGCTGGCTTCTTTTGGCGGCGAAGCCCATTGCTACATGGCAGACGCAGAGGTGGCAGCAATGGCGAAGGAACGCAGGACCACCCGGGCAGCGATCAGCATGGAACTGGCAGCAAAACGGGAAAAGCCGGTGATCTTCGCTGTGGGAAATGCACCTACGGCACTGATACAGATTTACGAGATGATGCAGGAGAGCAACTGGCGTCCGGCATTCGTCATCGGGGTTCCCGTGGGCTTCGTGAATGTGGAAGCCGCCAAGGAACTGATCCTTCAGACGGAGGTGCCCTATATTATCAACCGCGGAAGAAAGGGCGGCAGCAATGTGGCAGCCGCCATCTGTAATGCATTGTTGTATGAGCTGAGGAAGGAAAGGTAGAGGCATGCGGTATGGATTTACCACAGGAAGCTGTGCGGCAGCAGCGGCGAAGGCGGCTGCTTATATGCTGTTGACCGGCAGGGAGAAAACTAAGATCACCATAGAGACACCCAAAGGCATCCCCTATACGGCACAGATCCTTAGGATCTGTCGTAAGGAGCGGGAGGTCAGCTGCGCCGTGGAAAAAGACGGTGGGGATGATCCCGATATTACCACCGGGGCATTGATTTGCGCGAAAGTTTCGTTTCCGGAAGAAACAGGCGAGGAAGCCCTGGCCCGGGTCGTGATCGACGGCGGCTTCGGTGTCGGACGTGTGACGAAACCGGGACTGGATCAGCCCGTGGGAAATGCAGCTATTAATCACGTCCCAAGAGAGATGATCGAACGGGAAGTATTACAGGTGTGTCAGGTACTGGATTATTGTGGAAGCCTGTCAGTGGAGATCTCTGTGCCGGAGGGCGAACATCTGGCAGAGAGGACATTTAATCCGAGACTTGGCATTGTGGGCGGCATTTCGATCCTTGGTACCAGCGGTGTCGTGGAACCCATGAGTACCCAGGCCATTTTAGATACGATCCGCGTGGAACTTAGGCAGCAGCGGGCACTGGGAAGAGAAGACGTGGTGATCTCTCCGGGCAATTACGGACTGGATTTTCTGAAAAATACCTATCACTATGATCTGGATAAAAGTGTAAAATGCAGTAACTTTATCGGTCTGACGATCGATATGGCGGTGGAAGAGGGCTTCAAACGTCTGCTTCTTGCAGGACATATCGGAAAACTCATTAAAGTGGCGGGCGGTATTATGAATACCCATTCCCGGGAGGGCGACTGACAAGCTTTTGTCCTGTGTCACCACAGAGGAAGCCGTGCGGATCCTGGATGAGTGCGGCAGGAGACAGGAAGTCATGGATTATGCCATGGAGCGTATTTTATTTTATTTGGAGAAGCGGGCGCAGGGAAAGCTTGCGATCGAATGTATCATGTATGCCAATGATTTCGGTGCATTGGCGAAAAGTAAGGAGGCGGAGGAATGGTTTACTTTGTTGGCGCAGGAAGCGGAGCAGCAGATCTGATCACGGTGCGGGGCATGCACATGCTGCAACAGGCGGATGTCATCATCTATGCGGGATCGCTGGTGAACCCGGAGCTGTTAGAATATGCCAGAGCAGACTGTGAGATCCATAACAGTGCGCACCTGACCTTAGAAGAAGTGCTTAAGCTCATGCAGGAGGCACAGGCGCAGGGGAAAATGCTGGTGCGTCTGCACACCGGAGAACCCAGCATCTATGGTGCGGTGCGGGAGCAGATGGATGCACTGGACGAGCTGGGAATCCCTTATGAGAGCTGTCCGGGAGTCAGTGCCTGCTTTGGTGCGGCGGCATCGTTAAATCTGGAATATACCCTGCCCGGTGTTTCCCAGACCCTGATCATCACCCGTATGGAAGGGCGGACCGGAGTGCCGCAGAAGGAGAGCATCGAAAGTCTGGCAGCCCATCATGCTTCCATGGCGATCTATTTAAGCACGGGAATGCTGCGGGAACTGAGCCACAGACTGATCTCAGGCGGTTATGCGAAGGACACCCCCGCAGCCCTTGTCTACAAGGCAACCTGGCCGGAGGAAGAGGCTTATATCTGTACGGTGGAGACACTGGCACAGGTAGCGGAAGAACATGGCATCAAAAAGACAGCACTGGTACTGGTGGGGGATGTTATCACCCATGGAAATTATCAGAAGTCGAGGCTGTATGCGGCAGATTTTACCACAGAATTCCGTCAGGCAAAATGCGGTGCCATACAGGCAGAGGAAACGCAGGAGGAGCGGCGTGAAGATTAGTGTGATCAGCTTTACGGAAACAGGACAACAGCTGGCGGAGCGGATCCGGGAGAGCATGGACGGGGAAACTGCGGTCACGCTCTATACCAAATGCTCCCGACTGGAAAAAAAGACGGTACCGGCTGTGGATGACAGCGATGCAGACACAATCTGCGTCAGGAACAGCCTGTCAGCGTGGGCGGGAGAGCAGATGGCGGCCCGCCATGCACTTATATTCATCGGTGCCTGTGGGATCGCGGTCCGTGCCATTGCCCCCTGGATCATGGATAAACTGCACGACAGTCCGGTACTGGTGGCAGACGAGATGGGGAAGTATGTGATTCCCTTGTTGTCTGGACATGTGGGTGGAGCCAACGAACTGGCGGTCCGTCTGGCAGGAGCATTGGGTGCCATACCGGTGATCACCACAGCCACAGACTTACATGACAGTTTTGCGGTGGATATCTTTGCCAAAAGGAATGATCTGCGGATCTGCAATCGGGAGGGGATCGCCAAAGTGTCGGCAAAAGTATTGGCAGGCGAGGAAATTACCATGTCCGTACAGACAGGGCATCTGGCAGTGGATGAGACCATTCCGCCAGGGATCCGGCTGTGTGCGTATCCTCCTGTGGAAAAAGTGGATGTCCTGATTGCGGACGACACGGAAGAAACATTTCGAAAAGAGTCAGCAGAACTACTGCTGCAGCCGAAAAAATATATTCTGGGCGTGGGCTGCAAGAAGGATACGGACAGCGCAAAGCTGGATCTATTTTTGAAAAAAATACTGGAAGAACAGGGCATTGTCATAGAGCAGATCGCAGCATTGGCTTCTATTGACGTGAAAAAAGAGGAACGATGCCTGCTGGAATTCAGTGAAAAATACAGGATACCGTTTTGGACGTATACAGCACAGGAATTACAGGCAGTGCCGGGAGAATTTCACGGTTCCGGGTTCGTGAAGACACAGGTGGGCGTGGACAATGTATGCGAGCGCGCCGCCCTGAAAGCAGCCGGGACAGGCGGATGGATCTTCTTAGGCAAGCAGGCACAGGATGGCATGACCGTGGCAGTTGCAGAGAAAACATGGAAAGAGCGGATTCGGATGTGGCTTTAAAAGGATAGAAAGAGGCAAAACGGATGAGTAACAGAATCTATATCGTGGGAATAGGTCCCGGCAGGGAAGAAATGATGACAGGAGAAGCCATCGCTGCGCTGGAGCAGGCAGATGTGATCGTGGGTTATACCGTATATGTCAAATTATTGGGAGAACGTTTTGCAGGGAAAAAACTGCTGACCACCCCTATGCGGCAGGAGACAGAACGCTGCGAACTGTGTTTTAGGGAGGCGGAAGCCGGGAAGCGGGTGGCATTGATCTGCAGCGGCGACGCCGGTATCTACGGTCTGGCATCGCTGATGTATGAGCTTGGAGAAGAACATCTCCAGACGGAACTGATCGTGATCCCCGGTATTACAGCGGCAAGTAGTGGGGCGGCGGTACTGGGAGCACCCTTAAACCATGATTTCTGTGTGATCAGCTTAAGCGACCTGCTGACTCCCTGGGAGAAGATCGAAAAGAGACTGCGGGCGGCAGCAATGGGAGATTTTGCCATGGCAATTTACAACCCTTCCAGCCACAGGCGAAAGGATTATCTGCAAAGAGCCTGTGATATTTTACTGGAAACCATAGAAGGGGAGCGCCCCTGCGGCTATGTGGAAAACATCGGCAGAGAAGGCACCCGGGCGGTGACCTGTACGCTGCGGGAATTAAGGAACCGGGAAGTCAATATGTTCACCACGGTATTTATCGGCAATTCGGAGACGGAGATCCTGGGGGACAAGTTGATCACAAAGCGCGGATATCATGTGGAGAACAACATACATTAAGTTCTCTTTGGGAGGAGAGCAGGATGAAAAAAATAGTAATTTTTGCGGGAACCACAGAAGGACGGCGGCTGTCGGAAATCCTGGCAGATGCCGGAATCGCGCATACCGTATGCGTGGCAACGGAATATGGTGAGATCGTGATGCGGGAACAGACGGATGCGGAGGCGGCAGGGACAAAGGGGCAGCCACTCGTATCTCTTCACTGTGGCAGAATGGACCGGCAGCAGATGGAAGAATTTCTGCGTAACGAGGGTTATGAGATCGTAGTGGATGCCACCCACCCTTATGCCCAGGTCGTTACAGAGAACATACGGGACGCTGTGAAAACACAGTCTTTCATTTACCTGCGTCTGGAACGGGAAATTTCGGAGACTCCGGAAGCAGAGAATCCTGCCGTAAGTATCTGGTATTTTGAAAGCAATGCTGACTGTGCCAAAGCGCTGGAGAATACAGAGGGCAATATTCTGCTGACCACAGGGAGCAAGGAACTGCCGACGTATTGTGCCTCCGGAAGACTCCATGACCGCCTGTATGTGCGCATCCTTCCGGGCAGAGAGAGCCTGGAACTGTGCATGGAGCAGGGAATCAAAGGCAGACAGATCCTGGCATTGCAGGGACCTTTTTCCACAGAGATGAACGCCGCTATCCTGAAGCAATACGATATCCATCACATGGTCACGAAAAACAGCGGACGCACCGGAGGGTATCAGGAGAAACTGGAAGCTGCGAAAATTCTGGGGATCCCGGTGTATGTGATACAGCCTGCCAAGAAGGCTGTAGATACGTATTCTTTTGCGGAAATCTGTGGAAAACTGGAACAGCTCTGTGACTGTAAGCTCTCCGGGCAGGGCAGCATGGAGATCTGCCTCGCCGGAATCGGCATGGGCAGCAAAGACGGTCAGACACAAGAAGTGCAGCATGCGATCGAAACTGCAGATATCCTGCTGGGTGCGGAGCGCATGATCGAAAGATATTCTGCCAAAATCGAAAAAAGACCCTACTACATGACGGAGCAGATTCTGCCGTATCTGGAGCAATTACAGAAAAACGGTCTTACAGCACAGAAAGATCCCCTTCGGGTAACGGTCCTTTTTTCCGGGGATACCGGATTCTACAGCGGATGCAGGAAGCTATATGTGGCATTGCAGGAAGCCGTTGCCGCAGGAGCGTTGAACGCAGGAGTACGGATCCTGCCGGGAATTTCTTCCGTGGCCACACTGGCGGCCCGAGTGGGAGAAAGTTATGAAGATGCGGCCATTTTGAGCATGCACGGCAAGAAGCTGAACCGGCTTTCGGCAACGGTGGAGAGCCATGAAAAGGTATTTTTACTGACCTCAGGAAGTGAGGACATCCGCAAGATCGGACATTTGCTTGCAGAAGCGGGACTGACAGACTGTGAAGTGATCGTAGGATATCAGCTGTCCTATCCGGAGGAAAGCATCCGGATCCTGACCCCGGGGCAGTGTGAGGAGATTACGGAGGAAGGGTTATATACCTGCCTGATCCGCAATCCTCACTGGCAACCGGAACGCCTGACCCATGGAAGAGCCGATACCTGTTTTCTGCGGGATGCGAAAACTCCAATGACAAAAGAAGAAGTCCGCGAGGTCAGCATCTGCAAGCTACACCTGACACAAAACGCCGTGGTCTATGACATCGGCAGCGGCACCGGATCCGTTGCCATAGAGATCGCCGGGGTGCCCGGAGGAGTGCAGGTCTATGCCATTGAGAGAAAGCCGGAGGCGGTGGAACTGCTTCGAAAGAACAGAGAGCATTTTCACATGGATAATATACAGATCATTGAAGCCCCGGCACCGGAAGGACTGGAAGAATTACCAGTGCCGACCCATGCCTTTATCGGCGGCAGCGGCGGCAGATTGCTGGATATTTTACAGGTCTTGTACCGGAAGAATCCCCATATGCGTATTGTGATCAATGCCATCAGCATGGAGACCATTGCAGAACTTAAGGAAGTGCTGGATACTTTTCCGATGGAGGAAGAGGAGATCCTGCAGATGCAGGTAAGCCGGGTGAAGAAGCTTTTAAGCTATCATCTGCCCCAGGCGGAAAATCCGGTGTGGATCTGCTCGTTTACGTTCCGGGAGACAGGAACGGATCCTATGGATAACGCGAAGAAAACAAAACAAAACGCATGGGAGACCGGAAACGGTAGGAATGGAGAAGTACAGAGATGACCGGAGCACAGAAAAAGAAGATACGCCGCATCATGATCGCTGCACCGAAGAGCGGCAGCGGCAAGACTACGATCACCTGTGGATTATTGCAGATTTTTAAAGAAAACGGTGAGGATATTTCTTCCTGTAAATGCGGCCCGGATTATATTGATCCTATGTTCCACAGACAGGTGCTGGGGGTGCCCTCTCGGAATCTGGATACCTTTTTTACCGGAGAAGAGGGCACCCGTAAGCTGTTTTTGAAGGATCGCAGAGAAGACGAGCTTGTGGTCATGGAAGGTGTTATGGGATTGTATGACGGGCTGGGCGGCATCCGTGAGGAAGGCTCCTCCTATCATCTGGCAAAGGTGACGCAGACCCCCATCCTGCTGGTGGTGGATGCAAAAGGCATGGGGAGATCGGTGATCCCTCTGATTGCCGGATTCCTGGCTTACGATAAGGCACATCTGATCCGTGGCGTGATCTTCAACCGGATGTCCGCAGCCTATTATGAGATACTGAAGCCCTTGGCAGAAGATGAACTGGGCATTGCGGTACTGGGGTATTTTCCGGAAAATAAGGACCTGCAGATCGCCAGCAGACATTTAGGTCTGTGCATGCCGGGAGAACTGGAAGACCTGCAGGGACAGATCCGTATGACAGCAGAGAGATTACGGGAGACCGCAGACATTTCAAAACTGTTGCAGATCGCAGAGGAAGCGGAGCCGTTGGAGGAAGAGACGGTAGTGGAAGATTCCGAACCGGGGGAAAAAATAAGTGACAACGCAGCAGAAAAAACGGACTCTGTGGAAAATGACGAAGCAATGCACCCACGAATTGCTGTAGCCCGGGACGAAGCCTTTTGTTTTTATTACGAAGAGAACCTGCGTCTGCTGGAACAGGCGGGCGCGGAACCGGTGTATTTTTCCCCGCTGCATGACAGAAACTTACCGGAAAACATTCACGGATTGTTACTGGGCGGTGGATATCCGGAACTGTATGCCGGACAGTTAAGCGCACAGCGATCCGGAAGGCAGTCACAGACGGCCTGCCCACGGTGGCAGAGTGCGGCGGTTTTCTATACCTGCATACGACCCTGGCGGACCGGGAAGGACATTCCTATCCCATGGCGGGAGTCCTGCCCGGTAAATGCTTCGACACCGGACATTTGGTGCGCTTCGGATACATTGAACTGGAAGAGAACAGCGGACATTTTATGCCTCGTGGCAGCCGTATCCGTGCCCACGAATTCCACTATTATGACAGTGAAGACAACGGCGCAGACTGCATCGCTACCAAACCCGCCACCGGACGAAATTATCCCTGCATCCACGTGGGAGAGAATCACTGGTACGGTTTTCCCCACCTCTATTATCCATCCTGCCCGGAGTTCGCGGAGCGCTTCGTGGAGAATGCAAAAAAATTCTCAAAAAGCGGAAAAGATATGTTATAATCGTAGTATCTTTTTTGCACGGAGGATAAAACAATGGAAAAATCAAAGGTATATTTTACAGATTTCAGGACCCGTCTGGGAGAGGGGCTTCCCAGTAAGCTAAAGCGTCTGATGAAGGCGGCGGGAATTCAGAATATGGATATGGATCACAAATTTGTTGCTATCAAGCTGCACTTTGGAGAGCTGGGCAACCTGGGTTTCTTACGTCCGAATTATGCGAAAGCGGTAGCGGATGTGGTAAAGGAGCTGGGCGGTGTGCCTTTTCTGACCGACTGCAACACCCTGTACCCCGGCAGCCGTAAGAATGCCATCGAGCATATGTACTGTGCCTGGGAGAATGGTTTCACGCCACTGACGGTGGGATGTCCCGTGATCATTGGCGATGGACTCAAGGGAACGGATGACATCGAGGTACCGGTAGAAGGCGGCGAATATGTGAAGAATGCGAAGATCGGTCGTGCCATCATGGATGCGGATGTGTTTATTTCCCTGAATCATTTCAAAGGACATGAGACGGCGGGGTTTGGCGGTGCTATTAAAAACATCGGTATGGGCTGCGGCTCCAGAGCGGGCAAAATGGAGCAGCATGCGCAGGGCAAGCCGGAGATCGACGAGAGTCTGTGCCGGGGCTGTAAGCGCTGCATGAAGGAATGTGCCAATGATGGACTGGTATATGATGAGACCACACATAAGATGCACATTGATCATGAAAAATGTCTGGGCTGCGGACGCTGCATTGGTGCTTGCAATTTTGATGCGATCCACAGCGGCGATGCTGCGGCGACGAAGGATTTCAACTGCCGTATGGCAGAATATGCGAAGGCTGTCGTGGACGGCAGACCGAATTTCCATATTTCTCTGGTAGTGGATGTGTCTCCAAACTGTGACTGCCACTGCGAGAACGATGCTCCTATTCTGCCTAATATCGGTATGTTTGCATCCTTTGATCCACTGGCGCTGGATCAGGCCTGCGTGGATGCCTGCCTGAAGCAGACACCGCTGCCGAACAGCCAGCTGGCGGATGCTATGGCAAAAGAAGGCTTTTGCGATCACCATGATCATTTTGAAAATACCACTCCCAATGCGGAGTACAAGACCTGCCTGGAGCATGCGGAGAAGATCGGCATCGGCAGCAGAGACTATGAACTGATCACGATTTCGTAAGCTTGAAAAGCGAAGAAATCGTTTATGAAGTAATTTTTGGAGAGGATGAACTTATGCGGCCAATGGTAAGCATCATTGTTCCGATATACAATGCGGAACAATATTTACGACGCTGTGTCGACAGCATTTTGAACCAGGAATATACGGATTATGAACTGCTGCTGGTCAATGATGGCAGTACGGATGCTTCCGGCGATATTTGTGAAGAGTACGGAGACAGAGATCCCAGAGTCATTGTGATCCAAAAGGAGAACACCGGAGTCTCTGACAGCAGAAACCGGGCGCTTGACCGTGCCCGGGGAAAATATCTGCAGTTCCTCGACAGTGACGACTGGATCACACCGGATGCCACCAGACTGTTCGTGCGGGCAGCGGAGGAGTACGGCTGTGACATGGTCATTTCTGACTTTTACCGCGTGGTGGGAGAGCGTCTGTCCCCCAAGGGAGACATCGAAGAGGAGGGCGTGCTCACCAGAGAAGAGTTCGCAGCACATATGATGGAGAATCCGGCGGATTTTTATTACGGTGTGTTGTGGAACAAGCTGTACCGCAGGGATATTGTGGAAGAGCATAAGCTACGCATGGATACGGATATCAGCTGGTGTGAGGATTTTATGTTCAATCTGGAATATATCCGCTATGCGAAAGTATTCTATGCCCTGCATGCGCCCATTTATTATTATGTGAAGAGGAAAGGCTCTCTTGCCAGTCAGGGCATTAATATCTCGAAGACTGTGAAGATGAAGCTGAATGTATTTGAGTACTACAATAACTTCTACAAACATGTTCTGGAAGAGGAAGATTATG